>Ga0315282_10012456_pt1 | contig 13011 bp, 11 predicted proteins | sample YL17G07_20_MG_FD_203693 | JGI IMG/M metagenome (GOLD analysis project Ga0315282, IMG submission 203693) | Sediment microbial communities from Yellowstone Lake, YNP, Wyoming, USA - YL17G07_20 | ecosystem: Environmental > Aquatic > Freshwater > Lake > Sediment | place: USA: Wyoming | collected...
GCCAGAGGGATTTTCTCGCCTCGCTCGTAAAGGATTCTGCGTAGCGCCCGGGCACCCAGACAGCCAATGAGGGACAAGAAGAATTCCAGGGCAATCACGCTGAGGGGAAGACGCGCCCAATTGCTAAAAATCGCCCAACCGGGATAAAAGAGACGAAGGACCAGCAACAGCGCCGTAACTCCGGAAAGGGATCGCGCGATGACAATGGCGTCCGCAAGTGAGACATACCTCCATATAAAGCGGTAAATCCCAAGTCGCCAGTTCACCAGAAGACGAGCAGCAATCAGATAGGGAAACCATAACAGGAATTGTTTGATGAAGGCCCAGACAGGGATCCCCTCGAACCGGATCAGGTAAGCTGCAGCAAAGGAAAAGGTAAAGATAGCGGCATCGATGATCAGTTGGTTAATTCGGGCATAGGGATCGAATCTGCGCACTATGCTTCCCTTCCGATGTCACGTGTCAACAGGCTTCGTCGCGGTTCCGATTGGGAGCCCCGCCGGATTGTATTCCCCTCGGGGTTCGTCCCCACGCGCAAGCGGCCTGATTGTTCAGACAAGCTTGGTCCAACATCATCTGAAACGTATAGCTTGCCGTCAAGCGCAGACTTTCAGTCACTTCCCGGCGGTGAAGTAGTAAGCCATTCAGCTTCAAGAACTGGCGGCCGGGAAGAATGCGCCTTGATGTCTGGCCCCGTGAGAGCCGCTTCGTTCATTTTTGCCTGCCTTTGAGGCTGCACTTCTTTCTGTACGGCCAACCCTGTGCCCGGCTGCGTTCACGATAGCGTCTGTGGTGGCATAGAAAGCCTTCTCGGGAGTGCCCCTGACCAGCGCAGGAACGTCGGGGAGAGCCAACCGTCCGCTAATAGGGCGGCGTCCTGAGCGATATCGGCTTCCATCACGAGCGCAGGAAGTCTTATTGCCACAGCTCGCTCAAGCGATCTGGCCCACAGCTTGCGCAAGCGCCGCCACGACTTGGTCCACTTGGGTGGCAATCAGGTTGTTGGAAAAGGGCAACGCCACGCAACGCCGGGCCATAGACTCCGTAAGCGGCAGGTCGCCCTCCTTGCATCCCCATTTCTCCCGGATGTAAGGCTGTAGGTGCACTGGCGAGAAGTACCCCCTGGTCGGGATCCCTTGTGCTTCCATGGCTTGCATAACCGGATCGCGGTCGCGGCCCTCGGCCAAAGTCACCACGTACAAACACCAGCTCATCCGCACATAGGGTTTTACCACCGGCGGGCGAACCCAATCAAGGCCCTGAAGCCTTTCCGTGTACATCCTGGCCACCCGCTCCCGTTTAGCCAGGAACTTTTCAAGACGTTTTAGTTGTGAAACCCCCAGGGCGGCTGACATCTCAGGAAGGCGGTAGTTATACCCTAGCCTCTCGTGGCCCAGCCAAGATCCCATCTCCCCCCTGCCCTGGTTACGTAAGCTCCGGGCCAAGCTGGCAATTTGGTCGTTGTTGGTTGCGACGACTCCACCCTCTCCCAGTGTCATTTGCTTATTGGGGTAAAAGGAGAAGGCCGCAGCGTCCCCGAACTGCCCGAGTCTAATCCCTTTGTACTCCGATCCTAATGCTTCGCAAGAGTCATCGATGACCTTTAAGCCATGCTTTTCGGCAATGCTTAGGATATCTTCCCACTCGGCAGGATGGCCAAAGACATCCACCACCAAGATGGCCCGGGTGCGAGGGGTGATCTTGCGCTCCAGGTCTTCGGGATCAATGTTCATGGTTCCCGGTTCAATGTCGACAAAGACCGGCACACACCCTTCATAAAGGACCGCGTTCACGCTGGCGGCAAAAGTGAACGACGGCAGCAGCACCTCATCGCCTGGACCCAGTCCCAGCGCCTTCACAATCAAATGCAATGCTGTGGTTCCGGAGCTAACCGCAATGGCATGCTTGACCCCCACGTAATCGCCTATCTGCTGCTCGAACTCCTCGGCCTTCGGCCCGAATGCGAGGCGACCCGACTGAAGCACTTCCACCACGGCTTGGATATCAGTTTCGTCCAACTCAGCAGACGACATGGGAACATATTCAGCCATGACAACTCCTCGATCTAGTTGTAAGCCAACCGCGGCAAGTGGGGACACGGACCTTCACAGCGCGTTCACAACGGGGCGGTGGAGAGCTTCTCCTTAACCAGTTTTCTAATCTCTCCCACGGAGTGCCTCTTGACCGCTTCATCGGTGGTAAACTTGATCTCAAATTGCTCTTACAATCCGATCAACAATTTTACCTGAGCCAGACTATCCCATCCCGCGAAGGACTGAGAGGTAATCTCATGGCGAAGCCGAAAGTTTCGTTGTCAAAAGCCTCCCGGAAGACCCGTAGCACATCCTTTTGAACCGGAATCAGCGCGAGTTGGGAATGTTTCTGTAGCCAGGGAAAGCTCCATCTGTCACAGGCTCACAGTGAAAGTGTTGGCCCCACTCCTGGCAGAGTCTTGCATATAGCTCAGGAGAATGGATGCGCTTGTACACATAGAACTTCGCGCACAACGGTGAAAAACTGGCCTTGAACAGAAAAATCCCATCGTTGGGCCTATAACCTCCCCCCAGGATGAGCCGCTTTTTCCCGTGCGTTTTCGCCCAAAGTATTGTGTCATAGACAACGGCATTCGTGGGACGGGCATTCTGAAAGTTGAAATCAGCTCCTCCTAGATACGAATACACATCCGCATCGTCGTGTAAATAAAGAACCGCGGCAATCGTCTGTCCCTTGTATTCGGCCAATACAAAACGGGCGTGCTGAGGAGCCTTCTCAAGAAAGCCCTGGAAGTAACCCACGGGGAAATAGTACTTCCCTTGCGCCTGATTCCGGTCCATCGTCCCTATGTAAAGCCGATGGAACTCTTCGATATCTCTCTGGCATGCTGCTTCAAAGACGCGCACGTGTTCTTGCCGGCTACGGTTAATGTTCTTCCGGCAGGCATGGGTGAATGACTCACGCCACAATTGATCCTCACTCAAGGTAAGGTCCACGTAAACAATCTCTCTGTTGAACTCCAGGCAAGAGGGCTCAAGCAAATGCGTCGGGCTGTTCCAGGGATGCAAATGGGCGAACTCCGCAACAATTCCCTCTTCTCTGCAATACTGGGAAAAACTCTCCGCGAAAGCCTGCTGCAAGGAAGGGGTTACAACTCCCCTTAATTGCATTGGCCCCGTAAATTCCGGAGTAGACGTATCCCACTTCGCAACACTGCCGTTCGGAACGAACGGTAAGGACTTCAGCGACCGCAGAAAAATAGGATATACCACTCTGGAATCATCAACGGTCAGCACAAACAAACGCGGTTCATATCCAAAGTGGACATGATTGATTTGAGTGAATTCGTAACTTCCGAACACACTGTATGCCGCAGGCAGAGCTTCATGCCAGGCCGCGCTATCTTCGAGAGTCAAGACCTCAACCTTAAGCATTCTTCTTCTAGGGCTCGCTGCAGATTTAGACGCTCAGGGCCTGAATTTTCCAGGTCACTTCCGAAGCTCCCCCACACCTCCCGAGAGGTACGATTTTGCAGCCCTCGACCTGACCGGTCATCATTGGATTCCCGCCGGTATCGGTCGAAGTTCCCGCGGCCCTTGCTTCGGGTTGCGGCATTCCGTCAAGCCCACTTCTCTGTCCAGTTTTAGCGGGGGGAGCGCCACATCCCCCGCCTTAAGCAGCAACCAAATCAGACAGGTACGCCACCATTGCCTCCAACATGCAGAGTGAGGCATCCTGGTGGACGGGCAAATTGAGAATCCGCCTGGCAAGCCAATGGGAATCAGGAAACGCTGATTCTTGTATCGGGCTGATCAGTGTATGGTAGAGGCTAACAACGCCGAAGCCTCGATCATTAAGCCTGAAGTACAGATCATCCCTCGACTTATTCCCAATAAGAATCGGCAGCGTTTGCGGAACCACTCCATCTGGCAGATCGGGGAAGAGAGGATCGACACTCCCTTTGAGTGGAGCAACCAGATCCAGCAGCTTCCGGGCGTTTAGCCGCCTCACTCCAGAGATCTTGAGAAGATCGTAGTCGAGCGGGTTTTGTTCCAACGGCTCTCTGTGTGGGGAGTCCGCGAGTTTGTCCAGCATCACCGAGTCCATAGGATCGTTCAGAACCAACAACCCGCCCCGGCGGAAAGGAAGCATTTTGTGAAGCGAGAAAATTGCGGCACTCCCCCAGCGGCCGCATATCCCCCCAAACCAGTCAGAATACAATGCATGCGCTTCGTCTTCCACGACAGGCACGCCATGCTCTCTGGCAAGGGATAGCACTTCACGCAAGTTCGGGTCAGGGTAACCGAAGTAGTGTATTACCACCAGCAATTTCACTGCGTCTTCCGCAAGTTGTGACTTGAGGTCATTTACATCAATCGTTAATTGCCGGGTCATGCGGTAAAACCGATATTTCAAACCCAATTCAGCAATCGGATCAAAAACGCCCGATCCTTCATTCTTGCTCCAACCAACGTATGCTGGCAGCAACACGTCGCCGGTCCGGAGATCCTCTCTCGCTTCGAGAAAGGCTTTGAGCGCCGACCTAGCATTAGCAAAAGAAAACGCTGGTCTCCTGAACCTTTGGACATCGTTTGCGCCTTTGGATATAGACATATTCTATCGATCGATTAGCTCTGGACCGATTTGGCGAGGCGGAGAACTTTCTCCGATGGCAAGCCAACCCATTCAGCAGGTATTTCTGGTAAGCCAGACAGGATCAGGTTCGCTCGTTGATCGCGCAAACGAGCATCTATGGATGCAACCGCACTCTGTAAATCCACGCCTTCCCTACTGAGCAACTTAGAGACCCGGCCGGCGATCAACCCCACTGTCACCGTCCCGGGGCCACAACGGCAAGTCACCTTGGAGAAGCCACGGAGCAATTCCTCACGCAACGCGGCCTCCCAATCTTCTCGCCTGAAATCCAACACAGGCGCTTGCTTACTGTCCAGAAAACCCAGGGGCAAGCATACCTGGAACGAGCTCGCCAGGGTCCGGTAGCCTCGTCTCCAGTACCAATCCCGCGCAGGGATGTTGCTGTCGAATACATCCAAAGTAAAGCGCCGGCAAGCCGCCACTGCACCCGTTTGCTCGAAATGGTTGAGCAAATGGTTTCCTAAGCCGCTGCCCTTGGCCCTGTCAATAACGCCGATATAATTCAATAGAAAATCATCGCCAGAATGAAGTGCTTCGTAGTAGCCAATAATCTCCCTCGACTGGCAGGCCACATAAATACTGTGCCTCGATTGCGCGGGACCTTGAGCCAGCAAATCTCTGAGATACTGGACTGATTCGGGAGCCAGGTAAATCGTATAACGCAGGTAGCCCGCCCCGAAAGCTTCCGTCTTCAACCTGTAAATGGCGTCGGCATCTTCTGCGCATCCGAGCCTAATTGGGATTTTAGGTTTCATAGTACCATCTCTACTATATGCAATCGAGAAAGATCAAACTGGTCATGTTTCGTTAGACGGGACAACCGTTGCCTGCTCGGCAGGGCTCGCAGGGTTGCGACCGGAACAGGGCGCGCCTTTACGCTCCGCGTCTAAACTCAGCATCCGGCTCTCGGGATCTACCACCACACCCTCCCTTTTCAGGACCAAAACGAGTGTCATGAAGATAATACGAAGATCCAGGAGCAAAGACCAGTTCTCCACATACCACACATCAAGTTCCAGCCGTTCACTCCACGCCACCAGGTTCCGGCCATTTATCTGGGCCCACCCCGTCAGCCCCGGACGTACTGAATGGCGGCGGAACTCCCGCTCTGAATAGTACGGAAGGTAACGCGTCAGCAAAGGCCTTGGACCGACAAGACTCATCTCGCCCTTCAGCACGTTAATCAGTTCGGGTAGCTCATCCAGGCTAGTGCTACGCAAAAAGCAGCCAATGCGTGTCAGTCGTTCCGCGTCCGGCAAAAGGTTCCCTGCCGGGTCACGGGCCTCCATCATCGTGCGGAATTTCAGCAAGGTGAACGGTCGGCCATGCAGTCCGGGACGTTGCTGGCGAAAAAGTATAGATCCTGGAGAACTCAGTTTCACTAAGATGGCTATGGGGATCCACAGTGGTGCCGTGACAAACAGCCCCAACGCGGCAACGCTAATGTCTAGTGCGCGTTTCATCCGCACGCCATCTGAGAAGTCCGTGCTTTGCGTCTCCAAATTCAACGGTGGAAATCCAGCTTCTGCATTCCGCGACCGACGCCTCCAGGTCAATTCCCTCGCCTTGCTGGGGGAAATGCCAAGCTCTTCTCAGGTGCTGCCTTCGTAGGGACGGGAAGCCTCTTCTGCTTTAAGAGCCCTACATATTCGTGATAAAGCGCCTCCCAGATTGCTTGTGGACGAAAGTCACGCAGGGCGCGCTCCCTCGCCGCTTGGCCATGCCTCCGTCGGAGTTCGGCATTCATCAGATATCTTCGTATCGCTTCACTTAGCGCTCGCGCGTCGCGTGGCGGCACTAGCGTCCCCGTGATGCCATCGTCAACGGCATCAACGCATCCCGGAATCCGTGTTGCCACCACCGGCACTTGCATGGCGGCGGCTTCGAGCAAAACCGCTCCGAACCCCTCTCGGTAAGACGGTAGCGCGAGAACGTCCATCGCCACATAAAGCGGGACCATATTCTCGACCCATCCCATCATATGGACACGGGGGTCGTTCCGCAATTGTTCGAGCACTTCACGCGGTACGGGATCCTGGTGCTCCTCTGGCCCCACAATGAGCATATACAACTCCGGTAACTCCCGCCGAAGGATCTGCCATGCGATAGAGAGTTCTTGAATTCCCTTGTCGCGTACAACTCGGCCGACAAATCCCATCACCAAAGCATCCGGAGGAATACCCAATTCGAAACGAAAGCGGTGCGCTGCTTGGGAAGCCCACATCGCAGGATTGAACCTGTTGACTGCGTCAACACCATTGATGCTGCCTTCGAGCAATACCTTGATCTTGCGTTCCGCACATAACCCTTCGGCAACCGCTAACTGGGCGTTAGAACGGCTCACACACAGAACGTGGTGGGCCAACAAACAGGAGAGTCTCTCGCTCCATCGCAGCAGCGTGCGCTTGTATCCTGACGCTGTGGTGAACGGCAGCCCGTGAATGTGATAGATGCGGACGGGCACGCCAGCCAAAAACGCTGCAACCATCCCGAGCAGTCCCCCCTTGGGAGTGTGCCCGTGGACGATCTGAGGCTGCACCTCGCGGAGCAGGGCCCAAAGTCTGAAAAGCGTGAGCATATCACGCACAGGAGTGATACGCCGGCGCATCTCAACTGCAAACGAACGCACGTCCTCGGCTTGGGCGAATCTATGGAGCAACTCGCCCGGCGAGGAGGCAACGAAGACATCAAAGCTCCGATCCTTCATATACGCAATCTGGCCCGCAAGGAAAAAGAGCGTTTGTGGCACCGTGGTGATATGGAGGATCTTGGTCATCGGTCTTCTTGGCTAGAGCCTTCCCTTAGCTCCCCCATGGGGCAGCCAATACGGTTCCGCTGCCCGTCCAGCAAGTATGTCGGTGCTTACCTGCGTTTCCGCGGTGACCCATCGCCCCTCAACAATGAGTCGCAGGTTCCCCCGGCGTGGTCGGGCATTGCTACTACCAAGATGCGGAAGCGCGTCGCGCTCATAGCTAAACTCCGGTCCCACTTTCGCTACGGTGACCCCTCGGCAAGTGCACGGACCTTTCTGCAAAACTCCCGCAAGCGCTCCGAGTGGATTTCCGGCAGGTACTGTTTGGCCGTCTCCCAGTTGCGGCGTGCCATGCGTTCCATCCGTTGGGGGTCTGAGAGCACCTCGACGATCTTTTGGGTCAGTGCTTCCGCGTCACCCGGTGTTACCATGTCCTCCGGCGGAAGCAATTCGGGAATTCCGCCGACCGTTGAGCCGATGCACGGGCAACCCCGTGCCATGGCTTCAATCATGGCCCGCGGCAGACCCTCCGCACGCGAAGGGAGCACAAAGAGATCCACTTCGTCGAGAAAGGCGCGAACCGGCTCGCCTGAAGGCAGTGCCCCCAGGAAACGCACAAACCCTGTCAGGCCGAGCCTCGCGGCCAACCTCTCGACCTCTGGTTTGCACCTCCCGTCCCCCACAAAGGCAAGATCAAGCCGTAGGCCGCCCTTCAGACATGTGGCAACCGCCCTTAGAAGCACATCGGGCGCTTTGTAGAAGCTGTTGAGCATTCCTGCGAAACCGACCCGCCATCGGGTTTCGCCGCATTGGCTCCCGAATCCCTGAGAACGGATCCTTGATATGCGCGCTTCAAGTCGGTCTGGGTCGATCAGGCCGTCCCTCAGGTCGATATCCGATAGGGCCGTCGCCCATGCCCCAGGGCCGGGGGGATACCTTCTTTGAAGGGCCTCGCGGGTGACGTAGGAAACGGCGCAAGCCTCCTGACATATCAATCGGACCTCTCGCGTCATGAGCCGGCGGACCATGGGTCGTAAAATCGACCGGGTCGTCCCGGGTGACAGCGCATCCCAAGGATCCCCTACGACTTGTACGGCGAAAGGTGCTCGCCTCTTCCGAATTTCACGCCACGCAAGGTGACTAATGGCCCCGGGGCCCCTCAGAATGAATGCATCTGCGTTCCTAACGGCGCCCCAGACACGGCGCCTCATCTTCGGTAGATGCCGCACATACTGCCACGGGCCTAGATAATCTGGCAGATCACAGAATGTGAGGCAGGGCCCATCAGCCCGACTGGCCCCCGGCAGTTCACGAGACACCATTCGTACCCTGGCCAAAACGACGACTTCTTCAAAGACCTCCAAGTAGCGCTGCCAAAAGCCATAGCCCTCGACGCCAGGGGGCGCAGGATATACATGACCTTCAGGGTCCCGCATGAAGTGCTGTTCGAGAGCTACCAAGACGCGCATCGTAGATGAACCCTCCTCAACAACCTAATCTGCCGGCAGCGTCCCGCCTGTTAGCTTTCGCGTCCGTTGATCGCTGACACGCTGGTCAGGCAACTGTGCCGGAAACGGTCGAAGCGCCTCCATGTCTCAGACCCGCGTCGGGCGGAAAGCGCCGCCTCGTACCCCTCTAGCCGGAGCCGGGCGCGATGAAGCGCTTACGGTTTTCTTCTCGCTGAGCGCCTCCGCTCGCTTTACGCCGCGGTCAGGAAACAGAATGCGCGTGCCCAACACGAAGAGTGTTCCCTGAGCGAAAATCCTGCCATCCGGTGTCTGCACAACGTGGTGTTCTAGGGGAACCAGTAGACGCATGGGGTAGTTACGCCGAAGCTCCGAAATCCACTTGCTGCGTTAGCTTTTCTCTCCTGCCAACCGCTTCGGTCGTGGAGATAGCTGGAGTTGACCCCGCACGAAATGTTTTGGGGGCGACCGAAGGGAGGAAATCTTCAGGTTGACTTGCTTGTCCCCTACCGGGGCAAGGACTATCGCCAGGATCGTCGGGAAGAGGGCGAAGTGAAGTAGATCACCTCCCATGCCCATGATCAGGAGGGTAATAAAGAGGCTAAGCCGGAAAACGCTCCGTTCCTGACTACCGATCTCAACAGAATGCCGCCATACCTTGAAAAGAAATATGCCGAATAAGATCAACCCAATCACTCCCAGTTCGCAGGCTATACGAACGAAGTCATTGTGCGCAGCGAATTGAGGGAACGGCCGCGCGGAATTCGCAGAGCCCATCTGAACAGCTATCCGGTATTGCGGCGTTTCCAGATAATCAACAACCCCTTGCTCGAACCCCCCGGCTCCCGTTCCAAAGATTGCCGTTTGCGGGGAAGAAAGGAACAATTCCCCGGCGCTTTTCCACAAGGAATCGCGTCCGGAGAGGTCCCCCTGGAAATACCCCTCTTCATAGCGTTGCACCAGGGACCTACGTTCAGTGCTCACAAAGGATGGCAGGAGAAGAATCGCAACGGCTGCCAGGCCAGGGATTACCAGCAGGCGAGGTTTACGAATTCGCAGCTTTCCGCCCGCATCGCACCTTAAAAACAAAAGCGTGGATAGCCCCCCAAGAGCCGAAAGCAAACCGGTCCGCGACCCCGTGAGAAGCATAACGGCGACGAGAACCACCGCCGCCCCGGAAAGAAAGAGCACTCGAAAAAGACTCTGTTTCTTTTCTTGTAGGGCTGCCCATCCCATCGAGACCAAGATCACGACCGAGAACGCGCACATGGCTGCCACTTGGTTGTAATTTGTAATTCGAGTGAACCAACCCAAGGCGCCGAACTGGATTTCGGCCGGCGGTGTGTTCAATAGCATCAGCCCGACTCCTGCCAAAAATGACCACTGGGCCGCGGCTTGCCGCTTCCGGTTGTTGCTAAGAATCTTGGCGAACACCAGCATAGCGAAGAAATGGAGCGCTATCCAAAGACCCAGTTTTGGTTCGATGCTCCACAACAGGGTAACAGCAGCATAGCCGATCAAGGCCACCACAAATCTGTTGGAAGGGAAGCCCCTCCAGCGAAGCAGCAGGGAGCTGCCCCCGGCAGCGCAGACCAGTGCCAATAGGATGTGGTCAAGCCGAAAGTTCAGAAGCCGGACAGTCTCTTTCCCCTCCTCCGAGTACCAGAAGGGCCAGAACACGAAATAGGCGCAAAGAAGAACGAAAGCTATGGTGTCAAGCAGCCGCAGGGAAGGGAGATTGGAGGCTCTGCGGACTTTCGATTGGACAATGAAGGGTTCCGTCTGGAAACGCCTCATCGGAAAAATCTCCCTGCGAACCTACTGATGGGACGATACCGTTGCGTAGAACTCGGCAAGTTTCGAAGCGCTCCGCCGAATATCGAAATCACTTTGAGCCACGAGCCGTCGTGCCGAGAGCGGATCTCTGGTCCTCGCTCCAGAAGCCGCAGGGCCCGCAGAGCCCAATGACCCGGCGGTTCCGACAATGACAAGTACTCGAAGCAATCCGGCACGACGGCTACCTCCCGGGTGACCGCATCGGAGACCACGATCGGGAGACCTGCGGCCTGGCTACGCGGCTTCTCGATAGCCAACCCCCATCAAATCCTTGGCGAAATGACGCTCGGAGTGCCCGCACAGGCGATAGATCCCCCGATGTGTCCAATGTTCGACCCACATCCGCACGGCTTGCGGAAGGTCGGTTGCCCTTCTGGGCCTGATTTGGCAATTTTGCAAACCTGCAGTTTCGAGCAACTGAAGGAGCGAAAACGTCGTGAACGATCGGAAATGGGTCAGATCGATGTAGCGCATGTAGCCACCGACCAGGCTGGCGGCATTGGGGACGCAGCAGACGACGAGGCCACCCGGAACCAAGGCCTCTCGAACCGCCTCCATGAGACTGAGCAAGTTGTCGTCACCCGGTATGTGTTCGAGGATACGCATCATGAATATGGCACCAAACCTCGCTGCATGGGCTCGCACAAACGGCTCAAGTTCCATACAGTGAAGATCCACGGTAGAGGGAAGGTTCTTGCTCGCGATTTGAATCTGCGCGGCGGATCCGTCCACCCCCACGGGCCGAAGGCCCGGGATCGTGGCGAGCCAAGAAAGCATCATGCCGATGCCGCAGCCCAAGTCCGCCACTTCACTTCCAGGAGGAAGGCCACGCACTATGTCCCCGAATTGCGTCTCGTGTTCCCTGAGAACTTCCGCAGTGCCTCGAGGATCGTCAAAGGTGATGCTGCCGCGAGCATAATGCCGAGAATATTGGTCAATCAAAGTGTCGTTGAGACGACCCATTTCTGCTCCTCGAAATCTTTCGTAAGATTAAAGTAAGGGCGACAATGCACATAATCGGCGTCGCACAAGTGGCCAGCCCCGCCCGTTATCCGAACGTTATTGAACATCGACTCCCCATTGGACCTTTGATCGCCAAACCCGTAGAAAGCCCCACACATCGATTGCCGGCGAGAGCATCAACCGCATTTTCCGCGACGACCCCGCCCCTGTTCAAGCATAAATCTGACGGTAGTGCTCTAACGCACACTCGATTGTGAACGGTGTATTCCTCAGATGGAAGCCATTCGCTTCCGGTCGAGCGTTGGCGCCAACCACTCCCGATCGAGCGAGTTCGAACGCAACACACGCCCACTCTTCATCGCTCGCGCTGAGTGTTAACGTACGGATGCCAGAGACGTGGTTGACTATTTCCCGGACCCCGGGCAAATCGTTAGCCAGCACGGGTGTTCCCACCGCCACTGCTTCCAATACCACTCCCGGCAGCCCCTCCCACAGCGAGGGAAACACCATCACGTCGGCCATGCGCAGCAGCGCCGGAACGTCTTCCCGCACTCCCAGCCGGACCACCCGTTCTGCAATCCCGGCTCGTTCCGCCGCTTGCATCACCTGCTCCTCGATCGCCGTGCCGCCACGCCCCACCAGCACCAGCCAGGCCTTCGGGTCCAGTCGCAGAATCTCGCCAAATATCTCCAGGAGCCGCCGGTGGTTCTTGGGTGGGTCCATCCGGCCCACGTGGATGTAAACCCGAGCATCGGCGGGAATTCCCTCCCGCTCCCGCAGCCGCGCCCGCGGTTGCTCCACCGTGTAGCGCGCCGGGTCCAGCGCGTTGTAGACGACGCGGCAGCGCCCGTCCGCCGGCCATTCCGGCCCCCAGGCTTCGCGCATCGCGCTCTCATTCACCGCCAGCACGTCGGTCGCGTACCGGTCCAGCCAGCGCTTCATCAACGCCCTCTGCAAACGCCGGCGCACGCTCGGCCGACGGCCGTCGCTGGTGCTTCTGAAGTGCGCGATCCGTTTGGGCACACCTTCTTTGGCCGCCAGCCGCAACACGTATCCGGAGAAGTAGTGAACGTGAGAGTGCACGGCGTCGAAACGTCGCTCGCGCAGCAAACGCCGGAAGCGCCCCGGAAACCGCCAGTCCAGCTTCACCGGATACACCTCGCCACCCCGCCGTCCAATTTCTTCGTCCAGTTCGCCGGCCTTTCCCGACAGCGCGCAGAAATCAAAGTGGTACTGGCGCGGGTCCAAATTGGCCATCAGCTCCAGCGTGCGCATCTCCGCCCCGCCTCGGTTCATCACCCCGAAGATGTGCAGCACCCGGTACGGTTCCCCCGGCTCCCTCAT
>Ga0315282_10012457_pt1 | contig 13010 bp, 12 predicted proteins | sample YL17G07_20_MG_FD_203693 | JGI IMG/M metagenome (GOLD analysis project Ga0315282, IMG submission 203693) | Sediment microbial communities from Yellowstone Lake, YNP, Wyoming, USA - YL17G07_20 | ecosystem: Environmental > Aquatic > Freshwater > Lake > Sediment | place: USA: Wyoming | collected...
TTACGATTCCAACGTCGTCGTCGTCGGCATTTTTCAGCGCTGTGTATGTGAACTGCCTGAACATGGTTTCGTTTGGGGCAAGACCAGTTGGTATGGTAACATCAGAAAGCCCAGTGTTATTGTACGCTGGATAGACGTTTGGGATGAACCTGATTCCTTTAGCATTCATCCTAGAGTGCCATTCAGGGTAATGCAACGTTGCGTTTCCAAGTATTGCATCCCACCCAATCGATGGACTAGAATACACGTAGTTTGTAGTTGCGTTCAAAGAATACACGTAGGAGTCTGCATCATCTGGCGAAAGCAGACCCTGCCCGAGATCTCTGACGAGGTAAACTCCAGTGTTTCCTGTTTGTTGTCTCATATTGTCAAGCAACCCGTGAATTGTGGAGTTGAGCTCGTGGTAAAGGAATGGCAAATTGTATATGAAAAAGACTGGTTTGCCATCGATGCGTAGGTAGCTTGGATGGTTGAAATATTTTTCAGCTGCATATTTCGCGTCGTTCATGAAGACATATTGGAAGTAGTCAGAAGCTTCTGGATACAACGGGTCGTGATATTCTGTTTTGCTGTAATTATCCAACTATAGAGTCCCAGATTCCCTCTGTCTCGTATAGCAGACAGAACTTGAAGTTACTCAACCCCTGCGCCTTGAGAAGACCATCATTGAGGTTGCTATCGATCATCACATGGTCGTACCAGTCAAAAACTCCAAACCAAGAGACTGCGAAGAAGTCGATTTTGTGCTGCCTGGCAAGTATGATGTGCTGGTCAGCGACGTGAGAGTCACTGGAATTGTACTTGCCAAGAAACGGCGTGCCCTTCACAGCTCCCTTCCACTTATTTTCATATGGCGGAGGGAGTCCCCACCACGGATAGTAGTATGCACCCACTGCCACATTACTTTTCTGAACCGTTACATAAGAAATCTGCATTATTGAGCAGAAAATTGCGCTGCCAACAAGAATGATTGTCAGGATCACCAGCAAAGTCACTTTTTTTGCCCATACACATCATCACTCATCTTATCCGATTCAGCCTTAAAAACTTCTGAGAACTGGCTTCGAAGATTTTCAGCTCTTCGCATAATGGCGCTGTTTCAGGATTCGAAGCCTTTGAGCAGTTCGTCTATGTCGTTTCCGACGTGCTCACCGTCGTAGCCCCCTTCCAACACAAAAAAGGTGGGCCTCTTCAGTGCCGCGATTCTTCTCCCTATCATCCCGTATCCCTTCTCTGTCAAACCCAGCGAGGCCAGGTCTCCAGCATGAGTGTCAAACCCAGCTGACACTGCCACAACCTCAAACCTGTCAACCTTCACCGTTCCCAGCGCCTTGTCTAACGTGCGCACGTACTGTTCGTCCCCGCAATCCGGCGGCAAGGGAAAATTCAAGCAATTTCCCTCAGAAGCTGCTCCCGTTCCAGGATAGTTCGGATGCCGATGCAGCGAAAGATAAGTTACCTTCTCGGTTCCAAAGAATATTTCCTGCGTCCCGTTTCCATGATGCCCATCTATGTCCAAAATCAAAGTCGGCTTATCCAAGTATCTGACGGCAATTGCCACGTTGTTAAGATAGCAGAAGCCTCTCGTAGTGGCGCCCAGAGCCGCACCGTTTGTTCCACAATGATGCCCAGGCGGACGCATAAGCGAAAACCCCTTAACCTTTGCGGCCATGATGGCACCACCCGCAGAAAGCCTCGCATACTCAAAAATGTTGTCGTAAGCTGGCGTGTCACCATCTTCAACCATGCCTTTCTTGACCATCCAAAGATAATCATTGGAGTGCGCCCTAAGCAAAGCCTCCTCAGAAGCAGGCTCAGGCGACTGGAACTCGTAACCCCTCATTCTCAGAATCTCGCTAGCCTTTCTCACTCTTTCTGGGCCTTCAATATGCCACGACCCGTATCCGAGACACTTTTCCGAGAAGACTATCTTGACTTTCATAGACACCATTCTCGCGACTCAGATAGGTTCATATTTTTCAAGCTAAAATATAACATCACCTCTTTAAAGCTTGGAGAAACATCAAAGAAAATGAAACCCGCCACGGTCGCAGAGAACCCCTTCCACGTGTTCCGTCAAGAAGCAGAAAAAAGCCTCGCAGACGCCTTCAAGAAACTTTTTCCCGAAATCCAACTCGAAAACCTCGCAATTGAGAAACCCGCAAACCCCGAGTTCGGCCACTTAGCTTCATCACTATGCTTCGAGCTGGCCAAAAAAATCGGGGAAAAACCGTTCCCCTTGGCTCAACGTCTAGCCAAGGCCATTGACAGTTCAAGCTTTTCGCTTGTCGAAAAGGTTGCTCCAGCCGGCGGAGGCTACGTCAACTTTCACGTTAACTTCAGCAAATTTTCAGCTTTAACGCTTGAATCTGCTAGGGCGTTAGATGCATCGTACGGCTTCGTGAAGACTGACAGGCCGCTAAGGGTGATAGTGGAGCACACGAGTGCTAACCCGCTTCACCCCATCAACATTGCCACAGCCCGCAACCCTGTGCTCGGAGACACGCTTGCCCGCATCCTCAAGGCACGCGGGCACACCGTCTACCGTCACTTCTACATCGACGACGTCGGCCGCCAAAGTTCCGTCGTCGCTTACGGCTACGAAAAACTGGGGAAACCCAAACCTGAAGGAAAACCCGACCAGTTCATCGGAAAAATATACACGACCACAAGCTGCATCGTCGAAATCAACCGATTGAAGAAAGAGCTTGAACGGGCAAAGGCCATCTCTGCAGAAGAAGAAATCAGAAAAATAACCCGAGAACTGGATGACTGGGTCGCAGTTGCCGCTGAACTCAAACAGAAATATTCCCGCCTGTTCGACCAACTGCTTGACAAGATAGGCAAAGACCAAAACTCCGAGACGGCGATCAAGATCTTGAACCAGGCATACGAGGCCGCGGACAAGAAAGCCAAACAGCTTGTCAGAACAGTAACCGAGCTGTGCCTCGAAGGCTTCAAAGAGACCCTGAAAAGAATAGACGTAACCTTGGACTCTTGGGACTGGGAAAGCGAGTTCGTCTGGAGCGGTCACGTTGAAGGGGTCCTCAAGAGACTCAAGAAATCACCGTACACTTTCACCGAGGCAGGCGTCACAGAATTCGACGCTGAAAAAGTCATCCGGGAACTCGACCTTCGAAAAAGACTCAACCTAAGAGAGGGCCAAGAGGTTCCCCCCCTCACACTAATGCGTGCTGATGGCACGACACTGTACACGACAAGAGATGTTGCTTATACCCTGCTAAAATTCGAGAAGGCGGAAAGGGTCATCAACGTCATCGGCATGGAACAGAGCCTCGCACAGCTACAGTTGAAGATAGCTTTACACGCTCTCGGCTATGGCAAGTATGCGGACAATCTTGTCCACTTCGCCTACAACCTCGTGACTTTTCCGGGCTACAAGATGTCAAGCCGAAAGGGAAGGTACATCGCGTTCGATGACGTCATGGACGAAGCTGTCAAACGGGCCTACGAAGAAGTCTCGAAGCATTCGCCGCAACTGTCAGAAGACGAGAAAAACCGAATAGCAGACTTCGTGGGACTGGGCGCCGTCCGCTACGCACTCATCGAGGTAGACACTTCGAAACCCGTAGTATTCACTTGGGACCGCGTGCTAAATTTCGAGAAGAACAGTGCACCCTACATCCAATACACTCATGCGCGCGCGTGCAGCATCCTCAGAAAAGCCGCAAAACCCACAACAAAATCATCCTACGCAAACCCGTCGTACGAAATGCTCCGTGAAAAACTCGAACAAGAAATAATCCTAGCAATAGCCAGCTTCCCAGACACTTTCATCGAAGCCGCAGAATGCCTGAAACCAAACATGATCGCTGACTACGCAAACAATCTTGCCGACAAATTCAACACGTTCTACAACGCATACCCCGTCATAAAAGCCGAACCAGAAGGCCTCAGCAGTGCAAGACTCGCCCTGACGGACACCGTGAGAATGGTGTTGCGAAACAGTCTCAACCTGATAGGCATAGTTGCACCAGAAAAAATGTAAAGTAAGCACAGCTTCTGATGCATCAACTAGAAACGTGAAGAAAAAAGGAAGCCAGTGGAGCGGCTATTGGCGAAGCTTACCTTTCTTCTCCGCTCATGCCATCAGCTTAGGTGCCCTGTTTTTGTTTTTCGCGCCCGAACAGGGAGACTTTTGGGAAGTCTTTGCCCTTGAATTCTCTTTTCCAAGCAGGCACTATTCCTTTTTCGACTACTAACACGATGCCTAAACAGACGAAGCACAAAGGAACGAACAGGATCAAGCCCTCCGCTGTCCAGACGAGGCCCGTCACAAGCCAAGAAGTAACCATTCCCAGCTGGTTCACTATAGGAGCCGCACCCTCAAGTGTCTCTCTCAAACCTATGCTCACATCCGACATCGGTACTTCAGCCTCTCCAGTCTGATTCACTGTTTGCTCAACGACGTCTATCGTGATATGCGTGACTCTACCATGGTCACTGATCAACTGCCTCGCATCAAATGTGAAGCCCGTCACATTCTCTGTCGGCACCTTGCAGTTCATGCCTCCGCTCCAAACGTCATTGTCGAAACCCATGTTCAAGACTGGAACAGACCCGCCTCGAGTGACAACCAAGACCCTTAAACTCTGCACCACCGTTTCAAACGTGCCCTTCCTCAACTCGCCTTGAATGTTCTCCGTTACTACCTGCTGAACCCCACTCGAAGGCTGGACACCAAATACGTTCGATCTGCTCTGCTCAACGCTCTTGATGTACATGTACCCCATAGATTCATCCGATCGACGATTCATGTACACCGACAAAACAGAAATGCCCACAGCCATCACGACCGCAACGGCCAACAACTTAAATCGTCTTTTCAACGTTCTCACCAGCAAAAACAATGACCATTCGAAGCGTATTATGCTACCATTCAGAACAGAATGGTACTAAACAGTAGACGCACCGCAAACCAGCGTCAAAACTGACTTTCATCATTCACCTGCATACTCTGAAACATTTCGCGCCAGTCAGCACTCCAGCCTGACCCCCAAATCATGTTTGGGTCATACAATGAGCTATGGCGCAGGCTACAAATGAGCGAGAATACTCCCGCAAGGCGACGAGCCAGAAAAGATCGCACAGTAGGTTGCGGCTCAGTCTCTGTAATCAAAAATCTCTTATACTGCACCCTTAATCTAAGACGAGAGGTCACCAAAATGCCCAACTCATACTTCAAGAAGAAAGTCAAAGCAATTAGCGTCAAAGAAAAGAGCATATCTCAGCTTCTGGCAGAGATGAGCGAAACAGCTTACCAGGGAAGAAAACTCGGCGAAGCCGTCGACGTTTGGGAAGCAATGATAAAAGAAAAAGACCTAATCATAATAATGGGCTTTTCAGGCTCGATGAGCACTGCCGGCCAGTGGAAAATTGTTAATTGGCTCATAGAAAACCGTTACATCGACATCCTCGTGTCAACAGGCGCCAACGTTTCCGAGGACATCGTTGACGCCATGGGCCTAGGCTACTGGCAGGGCACACACTATTCTGACGATGAAGAACTCCTCAAAGCCGACGTGAACAGGTACTATGACGTCTACGGAAAAGAAACTGATTACAGAGAAATGGAAACGCTTATGACCGAAGGGCTCATGACCCTGAAAAAAGGTTATCCGTACACTTCAGCCGAACTTCTGTACGCTTTCGGCAAATACCTCAACAAGAAAAAGGTAAAAAGCATCGTAGCCACAGCCGCAGCCCACAACGTTCCCGTATTCTCTCCCGCAATAGCAGACAGCGCCTACGGCGAAGCATTCCTGATGGCCAAAAACCAAGGCCACCCCATCATACTCGACCAAGTGAAAGAGTTCGACCAGTTCGTCAGCATCGGCGAAAAAACAAAAAACGTCGGCGTCATCTACATCGGCGGCGGAGTCCCAAAAGACTTCACACAGCTTCTGGCCATATCCGTTTCGCCGAGAACGATGGACGAAGGGGTCCCAGGAAGAAACGGACACCTGCGAAAAGGCTTGAAAGAATACTACTATCCTCACAAGTACGCGATCCAAATTACAACAGACTCTCCCCAATGGGGCGGGCTGTCAGGCTGCACCCTTGAAGAAGCGATAAGCTGGGGCAAAATTGACACGGGCGGAAAAAGAGCCGTATGCTACTGCGACGCAACGATCGCTTTGCCTTTGATAGCACACGCTTTGAATGAGCGGGTGGAGGTCAAAAGAAAAGCGCCTGACCTGTCTTGGCTTTTCAAACAAGTGTCCTAAGCTTTGCTCAGCCTGTCCAGCAAGGCGCCGACCATAATCGGCAGTATAAGCGAAGCGTCGCCCTCAATCATAGTCTTGTCTGCCTTCTGCTTTATCTTTCCCCACGACACTGCTTCTCGCGGTCTGGCCCCCGACAAGCTGCCGTCCCACTCGTCAGCCGTGCTGATGTAAATGGCATAATCTAGGCCGTCTTTAAACTGGTTCCACCAAAGAGTGTGATGTTTAGAAATGCCTCCGCCCACGAGCAGTGCCCCGCTCTTCTTTGCGTCGAACACTATATCGTTGAGCATACCCGAATCCTTGAGCAAGTTAAGCCTAAACTCATGGTCTTGAGAAAAAAGCCAAGTTTGGTAGCCGACTGCCCCATCAGTTATGCCCGGAACAAACACCGGCACCCCGTTCTTGGCCGCCCAGTACAGGATTGAGCTTTCATTGCATATGCGCTTTCCAATCTCGGCGCAGAACTGGCTCGACGAGACCTCTCTTACGCCTTCTTTCCAAAGTGTCTGGAGCAGTGTCTGCATCTTCTTTTCAAGGATTGCACCGTAGCTGTCGTTGGGAACAAGCACGTTTCCAAGACGGTTTATGCCCTGGTCTCGGAGTTTTGAGTCGCTCATCACGAACGAACCCTTGTAGTAGGGTTTCCAGCATCTTGCCACGTCATGGTCAATAGTGCCGCACGTTGTCACGACAACGTCCACGAGTTTTCGTTTCACCAGCTCTTTCAATGCTCCACGCGTACCCGTGGCCACTAGGTTTCCAGTGAACGACAGGAACTTCACGCATTCCTTGTCTCTGACCATGTTTTCAAAGATTTTCACGCCTACCGCAAGCTTCCCAGCTGTGAAGCCCCATGCTTTTTCCATTTGCACAACAAGCTCGTCCACAGACATTCTCTTGGAAAAGTCGTAGTCTTCAACATGTTCTTTCGGCATCATGCGTGGCCCCCATCCACTTCACTGTAGGTTTTGTAGATGATTTCTGCCGCGGCTTTAATGGCCTTTTTCTCTGAATCACTAAGCATGTCCCACAGGTCAGGGCTGAGCGACTTTGCAATCCTAGCCGGTACCGTGACGTACACTGGTTCCGGCGTGGTCTTGAACACGCTCTGCCTCGAGTAACTAAGCGTTTTGCCAGTGTTAAGGACTATCCCACGGATTATTTCAATGAAAGACCCAGCTGGCCCATAGCGTGTTCCCCCCAAGACTCGGATAACTTCTCGACTGACCTCCTTCACATAATTCTCACATTTTGCCCTGTCCAACGTCTTCCCCGTTTTCGCCAAATAATTGTCCAGCGGTTGCCCGTTTATCTTGACGGTGCTCCAGAGCATGACTGCGGCTTCGCCGTGTTCGCCGCCAACATAAGCTTCGACAGTGCGCAGCGGGACGTCGAGTTCTCTGCTTAGTACAGTCCTAAACCTTGACGTTTCAAGATTCGTTCCCGTTCCAATAACGTGCCTCTTGAATTGTGCAGCTTTGTTGGCCAGCGTTGCCATAGCATCAACAGGGTTTGTTACTACAAAGTACCATGCGTCAGGGTTCTTCTCAAATGTTTTTTCAACTATTTCCCTTACGATAGACGCGTTCTTGCCTGCCAAATCCCGCCTGCTCATCTCCGGCGTGCGCGGGAACCCCGCGGCTATAATTATCACGTCTACGTTTTCAACGTAGCCGCTGTCTTCATAAGAGCCGATTCTGATGTCAAAACCGTGAGCAGCAACCGCATGGCAAAGCTCTTCCTTGGTCATCTCTGCAACCTTCGCCGCCGTGTCGACGAGTGACAGTTCAGTCACATATCTTTCGAAGATGAGGCTGAAGGCCACTTGGCCTCCAACGCGGCCAGTGCCCACTACTGCAATGTGAACCATAGACTCACTTCACAATGCAGAATGATTCTTGGCTTTAATAAGATGACTGTAGCGTGAAAGTCTTCGGAACAATGGCTAGTCTGTCAGGTACTGTATTATTCTGGCGTAGAGGTCTTTGTTCCTGTAGTCTTCGTAGCCTGAGTAGATGCTTGGGTTGTCGTTCACTTCCACGACCACGTAGTTGCCGTTGTGTTCTTTGATGTCCACGCCGTACAGTCCGTTGCCGATGACATCGCAGGCTTTCAGTGCAACTTCCTTCAGGCGCGGTGGTATGTTTTCTCTCTTAAGCGCGAAGGTTCTGCCCCACACGAACGTAGGCTTGCCCCTTTGTTTGGCACCATGCTTCCATCTGCCCTTAGGCATCATGTACTTGCACACGTACAAGACTTCACGGTTCAAGACGCCGACTCTCCAGTCAAAGGCCGTCGGCATAAAAGTCTGCACAGCCAGAACATCAGATTTCCTGAAGAATCTTTTGGCCACTTCTCTGAAGCTTGTTTCGCAGGCCACTTTTTCCACGTACCGTGAGAAGCTCGTGTAAGGCGCCTTGATGACGATGGGTTTTCCGAAGGTTCTGAAGACTTCCTGCAACCTTCTGTGGTGCAGTTCCTCCTTGGCTAGGAAGAGCGTTGGAATGTGGGGCACATCATGTTTTTTGAACAGGTCATACAAGTGAATCTTGTTTCCGCAGATTTGTATGGATTCTGGGTCGTCCACTACTTTTATGCCGAGTTCCTGCGCTGTTTTCGAAACCACATAGGCTGTGAAAAGCGGGTCTGTCGTTGCTCTTATGAAAACAGCATCGTACTTGGGAATCTCATGTATGCCCTCTCTGAACATGAAGTTAAATTCGTGACCCATCCTGTGGGCAGTGCTCTTGAAAATTTCCAATGCTTCAGCTTCTCCCCGGTCTGAGAAATTGTATTTCTCAACAAAACAGGCTATCCTAGCCAACTAGGTGTTCACCCTTGCTCAAAATCCGTGAAACCTCTCTCGAAACAAGTTTCAAATCTGAAGGGGCAATTTCCTCCGTTTTTAACGGCTGGAGCCCACACAGGTATGCTTCGCTTCCGACAAGTTGAATGTGCAGTTTGCACATTGGAAGCTTAAAGAGTTCGTAGACTTTTTCCGCCACCTTGCCGACCGCACCGTGTGTTTCGGTTTTTCCGAAGAAGGATTTTGCCGTGAGCATTTCACCTCTAAGAGGCTGCACGCATACGGAGAACTTGTAGTTCATACTCAGGCTTTTGACGGCGCGGTAGAGTGCACTCTTGTTCTTTGCGGTCTTGAAGCCGTCGTAGCAGAAAGGGTTGACTGCGAACACGACAACGGGGAACCCGTACTCAGTGATTATCTGTTTCACCGAGCTAGTGACAAGGTAAGGTAATGTCGGAATCCCTGCTTTTGAAGCTTTAAGCAGCAAGAGCGGCGTTCTGCTGGCGTCAATTATGCTTTCCGACGTTGGGATTACTGGGTTGCCGAGGACCTCTGCGTGCATGGAAACATAGTAGGCTGTCTTCAGGTACCTGTAGTCGTTGTTGAGGTTAAGAGTAAAATCTTTGGTTGATGAGTTGAGGAATGTTGCGGGTTTTATCGTTGGCAGGTCTTTTGTGAGGCTTATGCTAGAGACAACCAGCACCCATGTGACACCAGATAACTGAAAAGTTCGGTATTACAGCTTATGTATTTAAGATTAACTGTACGTTTATAATCAATTTTTAAGGAACAACTGAACGCGGGAGGAGCTTAAACGTACAAAACCCTAGAAGTCCTAGGTCCAGAACACGAGTTTGCAGTTGTCGACGAGGAGCTTAAGGCTCTGCCCATCGTGGACAAGATACTGAAGGATTTTCACGGCCGAGTCGTCAACTTTGTGGAGCAGCCCCGCTTCACTTTCGGAAAAGAGCTCCAACTGCATGTTACAGAAGTCAGGGCTAACGAGCCTTTCACATCGCCGCAGGTCTTTGAGGAGACAATGCAGGAGGCAGTTTTGACTCTTTCAGACTTCTTGATGCATAAGTATGGAGCACACTTCCTCGGTACAGGAATGCATCCTTTGCTCAGGCTGGAGCAGACAGGCGTATGGCCCCACAGGCACAGACAGATCTACGAGGCGTACGGCAGGATTTTCAACCTGAAAAGGCACGGCTGGCTCAACATTCAGAGCTTTCAGCTTAACCTTCCCTATGCTGACGAGCAAAGCGGCGTAAGGCTTCACAACGTGCTTGCAAATGCCTGCGCCTACTTGCCCGCGGTCGCAGCTTCTTCCCCCGTGTATGAGGGCAGGTTTGGACGCGAGGTTGATAATAGGCTTGAGTTCTACAGGCAGAACCAAAGGGAGGTGCCGTCTGTGACCGGAGACGTGGTACCCGAGTACGTGTCTTCATTCAAAGAGTACCATGAAAAAATCATCAATAAGTACTCGTCTGACATGGCTCGCGCTGGGGCGGAACCTCTTATCCTGCATAAGGAATGGGTCAACTCAAGGGGGGTCATTTTCAGGTTTGACAGAAAAGCCGTTGAAGTCCGTGTGATGGATGAGCAGGACTGCATCAAGTCGGATGTTGCTCTCAGCTGTTTCATCAGGGCTCTCGCAAGAGGGCTGCTCAAGGAAGAGGCGGAGCTACTGCCCCATGAGGTTTTGGTCAAGGATTTCAACGCGGTCGTGAAAGACGGACTGGACGCGGAGACTCTGCACCCAGTGGGGCGGACAGCCCGTGAAGTCTGCCGTTCGCTCCTGAAAGCCGCTTGGAAGAGCGCGTCGAAGGATGAGAAGAAATACTTGCCGCTTGTCGAGAAGAGAGTGGAAGGCGGGAACCTGTCAGAATTGATAAGGAGAAAGGTTGAAAAGAAAAGCCAGCGGACAGACTTCAGAGAGGCGGTGGTACACGTTTATTCGAAACTTATAAGAAGTCTTGTGAGTAATCAACCCTTCTTTTAGATGTTGGGATCTGCGGTGACTGCGAAAAAAGAACCTGAGAGGCAGAGCGATTTTTTCGATACGTGTAGCAAGTGCAAGACTGCTTACAGTTGTTGTTACGACACGACGCCGCCCATTACTCGTGAGCGAAGAAAGATTATAGAGGCTTACTTAAAAGAGAATGGAATTGATGTTGCTGAGCCCTTTGAAAGGACAGAGTACACTTTCCCGAGATTGAACGCAAACATGTACTGTGTTTTCCAAGACCCGAAAACGCGGAAGTGCATGGTGCATCCTGTGAAGCCAGAAACCTGCGTGGCGGGGCCGATAACTTTCGACATCAACATTAAAACGGGCAAGATCGAATGGTACGTGAAGATGGCCGCGCTATGTCAGCTTGCCGGCGTAGTTTACGGGAACAAGACACTGTTAGAGGAACATTTGAAGTCTGCCAAGCGGGAGATTCTTCGTCTTGTGAAGGAGCTAGGCTCTGGGGATCTGAAGGCGATATTGAAGAAGGCTGAGCCTGAAACTTTCAAGATAGCTGAGGAAGATGTTGACCGAAAAGTATTAGAGAAGCTGACCAAGTGATACGCAGGGTCTTTTTCTCTCAGCTTCGGCTACTGGATCCGTTGTAGCAGGTCGTCTCGTCTCCGCAGCAGTCTGTCGAACTGCTCGTCTGTTATGCGGTCTTCTATGAGCATTTTTATGATTGTCCTAGACATGTTGTCCATTTCTTGGTGGAATTTTATCAGGTCTTTTGAGTACATGTCGTACACGGTCACGAGACTCTTGTACAAGCGACGATACAGCCTGCTTCTGTTCCAGATTCTTCTGCCTCGGAGTCCCGTGAAACTCAGGACTGACAGTGAAGCTATGGCTGCCCAGCCTCCAGGCGTTAGGAACCAAACGCTTGCACCTTCCCAGACTGCTTGGCCGAACGATTTTGCAGGAGGACCACTTACAACCGTAAAGACAGCTGGGTAACGTTCATCTGTTGCCATGACGAAGGTCGCCGTGTTCCCTTTGAGGAGGCTCAAGTTGCCGGGTGATGCTTCTCTTACTTCCGTGTTCGGCGGCATATTTACGTCGATTACTTGTTGGATCTTGAAAGTGTACCCTCGGTAGTCGGATGAAACAGGAATCGTTACTGTGAAGTTGTCCCCATGCTGTGTGAGGATGCTGGCAGGGGCCGTGAAACGCAGAGTGTAGAAGACACCATTTTGGCTCCACTCCTTACTGAATTCAAACAGTTTCAGGTTGCCCGTCGAGACTGGAGTCAGGTCGAAGCCTGTGAGCCAGCTTTCCAGTTTTCCTTCACCTGCAAAATATTCCGGTATGCGGGTTATGTGGAACCACGTGTACATTTCGGCGGTGTTTGCTGTGTCGTTGTAGGAGTATTTCACTTTGGTCGTGTTCAATGGTACGCCGTACCATTCAGTGTCGATTTGCCAGGATAGGTCGAGCCATTCGTTGGGGTTGGTTTTTACGAAGTTGGCGAAATCGTCGAACATGTTGAACGTTTTGCCGTAGTAATATTCTACCATTGGTTTTACAAGTGTCCAGTTGAACTGTTCGTATGTTTCAACGAATATATCGTTTGTTGCAACCAAGTTTTCGCGCATTGAAGCATGCGACCAAGAGCCGTCTGCGATGAACTCAGGAGCCTGTCGTATCGCGCCGTCTTCCACCCATTTCACTTCTTCCAATGAAGCATCAATAACATCGTGCACATACCAAACGTTGTCGTCAGCGCAGTGTGCCATTCTTTGAGTTGAAGTCAGCGCAAACGTCACCAGAAGCACAAGTAGGACCTGAATACTCAGAAGTGTCTTCTTCATTCGGTTAACTCTCCCATGATGTAATTGGTTAACAGCGAACTTATCGGATATTGTACCCTATTTATTTGTTGGCTGGTTAAGGCATTCTAGTGACGTTTCGTGTCATGCATATCTGTTGCAGTTTTGGCATT
>Ga0315282_10012458_pt1 | contig 13009 bp, 10 predicted proteins | sample YL17G07_20_MG_FD_203693 | JGI IMG/M metagenome (GOLD analysis project Ga0315282, IMG submission 203693) | Sediment microbial communities from Yellowstone Lake, YNP, Wyoming, USA - YL17G07_20 | ecosystem: Environmental > Aquatic > Freshwater > Lake > Sediment | place: USA: Wyoming | collected...
CTTGGCGCCGGCTGCCGAGTTATCCACAATCTTGCTGTGCCGGCTCTTTGTGGGCCGCTCCGCAAGATCGTGGATAACATCGGAAACGGTATCAGATCGTGGATAACATCGGAAACGGTATCAGGGGACTGGCTCCGCCACGCTGTTCGGCGGTCCCGGCGCGCCGGGATCCCCGCTGTTGCCCCATGTACAACGGTCCAACCGCGGGGACAGGCACCTCTGCGGCGAAAAGCATGCCGCTACGGAGCCAGTCCCCTGCGCCGCCACAATCTGGGGACACCATATTCCAATCTCAATCTCAATCTGGGGACACCATATAAATTTCCCTTGACGCAATCTCAATCCAATCTGGGGACACCACAATCTGGGACACAATCTGGGGTATAGATTTCCCTTGCAGACGGGAAAAGGGGTCAGGAACGAATGGCACTGCCGTCAGAAGTCACTCATATTTCAATACTTGAGTTTTACACCCACAGGCGCAAGATGTATCTCCTGGGCGATGCGCCAGTGCATGGAGATGCCAGAAACACTGCCATGTTGTGCGGCATACGCAACCGGGAAGACTACCCTTGCCAAAACATGGGATAAACCGTAACAATCTCGGAATGCGGCAATTACAGACGGCAGTGCCATACGGGTCAGGAACCTTTTCGGGTGATATCCTGGGTCGGCCACGGGGCACCATTTTCCGCGACATGTCAAAGCGGCGAGAACTCGCCGCTTTGGCTCGCCGGCCAGCAGTGCGCAACTCAGTCGGAGTCGAACCCCCTGTCGTGAGGCCGCCATGAGATTCGCGGCTGGCGCGGCTTGTTGGCGCGGACGGGCTCCCTGGGCCTGCCCGTGGGGTTGTCCAAGGGCAGTTCCGGCTCGACAAGTTCCAGGTCGCCGCCGGGGCCTATCCGGAAGCGCCGGCCCTCCGCGTCCTGGGCCAGGTCTGGCTCCTGCTCCTCGTCCGGATCGTGAACGGAATCTTTGTCCATTTGCGCCGCATCTCCAACAACCGACGGCCGACGACCGACGACCGACGACCGACTACCAAAAACCGTGCCGGGCCGGCCGGGGCCGCGGCACCCGCTGCCCCATTTTACCCGGTTTCCCGCCAGCGCAAAGTGGCAGTTACGGGGAAGTGGTCGGACGGGTATCTGCCGTTGCGTTTGGCATGGTCGATGGCGGCGTCGATGACGTCGAAATCGGGCGTGTTGAGGATCCAGTCCAGCCGGCGCCCCAGGCGGAAGCCTCGTCCGTGCCAGGTGCCCTCCATCCGCTGGCGTCGGGGATGGGCCAGCCTGTAGGCGTCCCGGAGGACAAGCCCATTGCCGCCGGGCCCGGCCAGGACCACCTGGTAGACCTTGCGATGGGCGTTGGCGTTGAAGTCGCCGGCAACGATGGCCGGGTCCCGGCCGGCGATGGCGGCGATGCGGTCGCGGAGGATTTCGCCGGACCGCAGTCGCGCCCACCGGCTGAAGGGATCGAAGTGGGCGTTGAAGAACACGAACTGGCGCTCGTCGTCGCGGCGCAGGTCGGCCAGGCGGACCCAGTTGCACATCCGCGGGGCCAGGGAGCCCCAGTTTCGGCTGCCCGGCTTGTCGGGCGTCTTGGAAAGCCAGAAGTGGCCATGCGCGATTTCCTTAAACCGCCCCGCCCGGTAGAAAATCGCCACCGACTGGCCCGCGAGCACGCCCCTGTCGCGCCCCGGCGAGAGGAACTCGTACTCGCGAAGCCGATCCCGAAGGTAGTCCGCCTGCTTCCGCTGGAGCTCCTGGGCGCCAAGCAAGTCCGGGCCATACGCCCAGACCGCCATGGCCACCGGCTCCTTGCGATGGCGCCACCGCCCGGTGTAATGACCGGCATGGGCATTGAGCACGTTGAAGCTCATCACTCGCAGGTCGGGGCAGTTCGGCGACATCGTCGGCTATGCTCCGAAAAGGAAACTCGGCTGTCACAGGGCAGGATCAATTGGCATTTCGCCGCCCCGCAAACACGAAAAAAGGACGCAGTGATAAGAACCAAATAACAAGCACCAAATAACAAACAAGGACCAAATACCAAGAAGCCAAGCTCCAAACGGCCGCGGCCAGGATTTGAAGCCGGTTGCGCGCGAACCGTGCATTGATTAACGAAACGCCGGAGCAAGATTGCCCTTCTGTATGTTTGTGCTTTGGAATTTATTTTCTTGGTCCTTGTTTGAGTTTTGGTGCTTGTTACTTGGTCCTTGTTTGAATTCTGGTGCTTGTTATTTGGTGCTTGTTTGAGTTTTGGTGCTTGTTACTTGGTGCTTGTCCAAGCGCCGCCCGTCAGGCGCCGCAGCCGAAGCGTTATGGCAATATCCACGATTATCACAACCGAGTTGAACACGTACAACAGGGTGATCAACTCGGGCCATCGGCCGGTCCCGGCCACCCTGGCCAGTTTGGCGCCCATGCCCAGCACGTACCCGGCCAGGACCAGCGACATGAACGCCAGGCTCTTGCCCTCAGTCCGTCGGGTGCGGATGGTGCGCACTATGTCCACCGGCCAGGAAACGCCGAAGCACACCAGCATCCCGCCCTCCAGCATTTCGCCAACCGTCACCAGGCTCAAGATTAAGGCCGAGGATAAAGGCATTCGCTCGCACTCCAGTTACCCTATGACACAAACGACACAGATGACAAGAAGTCGGCTCCTCGCTGTTTTCTGTGGGTGCTTCTCAGCACAGCGGATGTGCCGGGCTTGCGGTTATCGAGGCCGTAAAGTTGCCGCCGCCGTGCCCGGCTTGTCCAGTTGGAAAGCCGCCTTTGCCCCGCCCCAGCTTGCCTCGTAGTCGCCCAGGTACCCGCGGAACCGGACCTGACCGGCCGAGTCGGTCGTCAGGTCCTGAGGCGGCGTCCACCACTTGCCCTTGACCAGCTTGAGCAGCGCCTCGTATGCCGGTTTGGGCGTCATGTCCTTTCGCACGAGCCCGGCCGGGGCGCCCAGCCAGGCGCGATCGTCGGAGAAGTCCCACCACGTTATGGCCTGGACGGCCGGGTGCGAGAACAGGACGGTGTAGAACTCCTCGACCTGCCTTGCCTGGCGAGCCTCGCCTTCGGGCGTGGTCGGCCAGTCGGTGTAATTTGGGCCTTCCCACCGGACGGTCTTTCTCTCGCTATCGGCGCCGCTGGTGATCGTCAACTCCGTGAAGTTCAGCGGCTTGGAGAAGCGGGCGAACCGCTCGCACGCCTCCCACGCCCACGCCGCGCCGCGGTAGCCGGCGTGCATGTGCGACTGTATGCCGATGACGTCGATCGCCGCACCGGCCTTGAGGCATTCTTCGATCAGCCGCTCGTACTTCGGGGAGGTGTCGTAATCGTTCAGCAGCAGCACGGCCGAGGGGTTGGCGGCCCGGGCGGCGCCGAACGTCTCCTTGATGAACTCCACCTGGCCGATCTTGCGGCAGATCTTGGAAATCGGGTTGGTGTCTCGCTCGAAGTTCGGCATGACCACGGCCTCGTTGACCACGTCCCACTTGTCTATCAGCCCGGCGAAGCCCTTGACCTCGCGAGTTATCCGCGCGAGCTGGAGTTTGCGGACCTCGTTGGGATCCATGTCCGCGGCCCACTTCGGGCAGACCTGGTGCCAGCACAGCGGATGGCCCTTCGTGTTAATGCCGTTGTCGCGGCACCATCGCGCCATGGCCTCGACGTGCGGGGCGTCCGTCTGCCCAAGCCGCGGCTCGTACCGGCCCCAGTAGAATGGCAGCGTCGCGAAGTTCAGCAGGCCGGCAAAACGCTCGCGATAGTCCCGCTGGGCCTTCGAGTCGTCGGACGGGTTTATCTTGAATCCGTTGCAGCCGAACAGGAACCGGTGCCGGACCATGCGAACGCCGACGGCCTTGCCCGCCAGCGGCTTGCCGTCGGCGCCCGTCAGCGTAAGCGTTACCTCGGCTGTGCGACAGGCGGCAATCCGCTCGGCGATCTTATCCGGGGCCAGGGCCTCTTGCGTTTGGGCCCCTCCGGCCGCCTCAGCCGCCGATGCCCCGGCCGGGACCAATCCCGCCGCCACGACCAACCATCCCGCCACAATCATCAAACGTGCCAGTGCGTTCATATCGTCTTCTCCTTGATCGGGCCGCCGCTACGATGAGGCATGCCGACGCCATACGCCTGCTTGTTCAACGCCGGCCGAAACATAATCTACCGCAGTTTGCCCCGCCATAGCCACCGCCCGCTGACGGGTGTACAATTAGTTAGAAGCGGAATTGCGCCGGAAAGGACTCTGCCATGACTGACAAAGCTGGCTTCATGCGAACACTGTGGTTTCTCGTGCTTTTCTCGGCGATGGCCGGGTGCAACGAGGTAAAGCTGGAAGTCCAACGATACCCGGTCTTCTACGACCCGGCCATCAAGACGGTGGCGGTGCTGCCTTTCGACAACCAGACGCTCCATCCGATGGCCGGGGCGTTCCTTGCCGACCGCCTGGCCGAGCAGTTGAAGGCCAATGGGACGTACACGGTCATTTCGCCGCGGGAGCTTGAGGGCCGCATGTCGGCCGGCAAGATCGCCATGCCCGCCAAGCCGACTACCGAGCAGGCGGCCGAGGCGATGCGGACGCTCGGCGGCATAGACGCGTTTATCGCCGGCACAGTCCGCCAGTTCGGCGCCGGGCAGGGCACGTACACGGAGGTCTACGACGACCCGTGGTTCTACGGCGGATACTACGGCGGATACTACGGCGGAGGCCGGCGCCACTGGGGCCGCGGCGGATACTACGGCGGATACGGCGGATATTATGGCGGATACTATCCGGTCTACCGCCAGTACTCGTATTCCCAGGCGTACGTCTCGGCCGTGACCACGATGTGCCGCGTCTCAGACGGCGGCGTGATCTACTCGACGCCGGCGCCCTTGGCGGCCCGGCTGACCTCGGCCGGCGGGATACCGCCGATGGTCGACCAGGTCCTCTCCGACGCCGCGGACAGAGTCGCGCATGACATCGTCGCCACGTTCGCCATCGTGCCGCGCCTGATAAAGGTCGACAAGACCGACGTCCTCCGCCCCGCCGTCCGCGCCGACGGGCGAGTCAAGTACACCACCGACTTCAAACCGGGCGACGACGGGATATACGTCGAGGTCTCCCTGCCCGTCGAGGCCGCACGCAACGAGTTCCGCCTGGGCGTCGCACGCAAGAACCAGCCCCCCATCGCCGAGCAGACGTTCACGTGGAACCGCACCGACTCGACCCGCGAGTTCTTCTTCGCACTCCCCCAGATCACCCAGGCCGGCGGCGGCAAGGGCGACTACCAAGTGCGGCTCTACAGCGGAGACAACGCGGAGATTGAACGCGACATCAAGATCAAGCAGTAGGCGGTGGCCCGTAGCCGGCGCAGTCCTGCGAAGCCTTAGGCGAAGCAGGGTAGCCGGTGGCCAGCGAAGCCCTGCGTAGCCTCAGGCGAAGCAGGGTAGCCCGTAGTCCGCCGCGGCGGATGTCTGCATGATTCATGCGGCCTGGGTGTCGCGTTTCCGCCGCTATCCCGGCCCAGGTAACCGCGGAGCGTTCGCAGTGACGCCGTCAGGCGGTGTGTTTCCGGGCGCCATGAATATGCCCTGACGGGCAGACTACAAACGCTCCGCCCGCGGCCTATTTCCCCACGCAGAACCTCGCGAAGATTCGGCCGAGAATTTCCTCGCTGACGTAGCCGCCGGCGTCGGGGCTTACCTGGCCAAGTTCGGCCAGGGCGGCGCGGAGTTCGACGGCGGCAAGTTCGGCCACGTCGGCTATGTCGGCGGCGGCGGCGAGCAGGTCGGCCGCCCGTTGTGCCCCGGCCGCGGCGGCAAGGATGCATCGCTTCTGCCTGGCGTGCAGGCCCAACTGCTCGCCCGAGAGCCACACCGACGAGCCGAGCAACTCCCCCAGCCGCCGACGAAGTTCATCAAGCCCCTGGCCCGTCACGGCGGAAGTCAAGAGAACATCCGCAAAATAGGGACAGTCACCTATTTCTGCCTTTGAAAACAGGTGACTGTCCCCTATTTGCCCTATTTGTGAAGGATCGGTCGTCCGCTTGTCGGCCTTGTTAGCCAGCACGATCATTGGCGCGGCGGGGTTGGCTTGGCGGAGTCGTTGGAGCAGGGCCGCATCATCGGGCGTGAGCCCATCGGCGGCGTCCAGGACGAAGCAGACGACGTCGGCGCGGCGCAGGGCGGCGTGGGCGGCGTTATCGGCGGCGGCGGCCAGCGTGTCATTGCCGGCGGGCGAGTCGTCCGGTCGGGCGAAGCCGGCGGCATCCTGCAATATCGCGGCCTGCCCCGAAGGCAGCGACAGCGGCGCGGCCAGCACGTCGCGTGTCGTGCCGGCCAGGGCGGAGACTATCGCCCGGTCCTGCCCCGTAAGGGCGTTAAGGAGGGAGCTTTTCCCCACGTTAGGCCTGCCCGCCAGGACAACGCGGGGCTGATGGGCAGTCTCGGGCATCTCGGCTGCGGTCTGGGCCGCGGTTCGGAGCTCTCGCGCCTCGCCGGCCAAGGCGGCGGAAAGCTCGCGGGCGTCGGCGAGGTGGATGCCCTCGTCGGGCAGATCGATGGACGCCTCGACGGTCGCCATTGCCTCAGCCAGGCGTGCGGAGGCGTCGCGGCACAGCCGGCTGACCCTGCCGCCCAGCACCGACATCGCCAAGCGGAGCTGCGCATCATCGGCGGCGTTGATGACGTCCGCGACGGCCTCGGCGGCCGACAGGTCGATCCGCCCGGAGAAGAACGCCCGCGCCGTGAACTCTCCCGGCCCGGCCTGCCTGGCCCCCGCCGCCACAAGCGCGTCCACAAGCGCCCCGGCAGCGGCTGGGCTGCCCGGCATGTGCAGCTCGACCACGTCCTGCCGCGTGTAGCTCCGCGGGGCGCGAAAGACGTACGCCCTGGCCGGCAGATCGATTGCGGCAGGCTCGATGGCAAGCAGACCGTCGACGAAGCTGAAGCCCCCCACCGCTGTCAGCGCAGCCGTCGGGTGCTGGGGCGTAAATAGCCGCCCGGCCAGGCTCAGCGCGCCCGGGCCGCTTAGGCGCACGATAGCCCTGGCGGCCGCCCCGGCCGCGGAGGAAATCGCGACGATCGTGTCGTCCGTCGGATACATCGTTCGCACCGCCGCTCCGAGATGAAGGTCCCAGGTCAAGGCCCTGAGATCCAACAGGTCTTCAACAGCCTATCCACATAGCGTGGCCCTGCGCCGTCACGCGCGATGGTACCGCCTGTCCAAACCACCGGCAAGAGCGCGGGTGGGCGCGGCAAACGCCGGCTTGCCGGCCTGGTGAACATCGGCGGCCAGAAAAGTGCTTGAACTTCACCGCCCCAGCCGGTAGAAGAAAGGGTTCCAGTTAGTTGAGGACTTTTTACAAGTAAAGAGGGTTATTCATGGGTCAGATGCTTGATGGCTTGCTCAAGCTGCAATCGATAGAGCGGGACCTCTCCCAGGTTCGCCGCCGCCTGAAGTCCAGGCAGAGCGCCGTGGACCTCCAGCAGCGGCGGATCGAACAGCACCAGCGGCAGTGGGAGGCCCTTCACGACAAAAGCAACGCCCGCCGCAAAGACGCCGACAGGCACGAATTGGACCTTCGCCAGTCCGAGGACCACGTCGCCAAGCTCCGCTCGGCCCTGAACACGGCAAAGACCAACAAAGAATACGCCGCCATCCTCACGCAGATCAACACCCTCAAGGCCGACAACGCCAAGCTCGAAGAGAGCACGCTCAAGATCATCCAGGACGTGGATTCCGTCCGCGCCGAGGCCGACAAGGTCAAGCAGCAGATCGAGGCCGAAAAGAAACGCCTCGACGAGATCGTGCAGACCAATGCCTCGGAGATCGAGAAGCTCAACGGCATGCTGGCCGAACTCCAGGCCAGGCGCGACCAGGCGGCCGAGGGCCTTGCCTCAGACCACCTGGCGGTCTTCCAGCGCGTCGCCGACCGATACGACGGCGAGGCGATGGCCGCCGTCCAGGTCGAAGGCAAGAAGCCGCCGTACGACTACATCTGCGGGGGTTGCTTCATGTCCCTCAGCGCCGAGCACGCCAATGCCCTGCGGGTGCGCGACGAGATCCGCACCTGCAACAACTGCGGGCGCATCCTGTACATGGAGCCAAACCAGCCGGCCTGAGCACCCCGGCAGGCACCGGTGGTTCGGCGCGAGGCCGTGGCGGAAAGCAGCGGGAAAGAGGACTGATGAGCGGCAATTCGTTGGGCGTTACTGTGCACGTGGACGGCGGGGCACGCGGCAATCCCGGACCGGCCGGAGCAGGCGTGGTTATCTCCGACGCCGCCGACGGCGGGATTCTTTACGAGGCCGGGCTTTTCCTCGGCCACGCGACCAACAACGTCGCGGAGTACAAGGGAATGCTCCACGGCCTGGAGATGGCCCGGATGCTCAAGGCCCGCGAGGTGGAGGTCGTAAGCGACTCGGAGTTGCTCGTCCGCCAGATGATCGGGCAGTACAAGGTGAAAAACGCCGGGCTTCAGCCGCTTTACCAGCGGGGCAAAGTCCTGGCCGCGGGCTTCCAGAAGTGCAGCTTCCGGCACGTGCGCCGCGAACAAAACGTCCTGGCCGATGCCCTGGTCAACCGGGCGATCGACGAAAGGAAAAATGTCGAGGGCGCGGCGGGACATCGGTAATTGGTAGCCAGTAGCCGGTAGCCGGTAGCCCGGAACGGCTAGAAGGCGGAACCCGTAAAAAAAAGGCGGAACCGGGAACCCGGACCAGCGAAAAGCGGAACCCGTTAGGAAACGGCGGAACCAGGAACCGGGACCAGTGAAAAACGCAACCGGGCAAGCGGTTTCCTGGTTGGGTGTTGGGGCATTTGGGTTATTATTGGCTCGGTCGGGTTCGGAGGCTATATAAGTCCTATAGGACATATATGTCTTATTGCATAGGTCTTATTGCAGCCCGTATGCCTGCTTGCCCGACGGAGCTTTGGCAAAGGCGGGGAGCCTGAACGATGGCGCGGTTTTCGGAACAATTCATCCAGCAGGTCGCGCAGGCGACCGATATTGTCGAGCTTGTCGGCCAGTACGTCGCGCTGACAAAGCGCGGACGCGAGTACGTCTGCCTCTGCCCGTTCCACGACGACCACAAGCCCTCGATGTACGTCGCGCCGGCAAAGCAGATATTCAAGTGCTTCTCCTGCGGCGCCGGCGGAGGCGTGTTCCAGTTCCTGTGCCTGTACGAAAAGGTGCCGTTCCCCGAGGCCGTCAAAACCCTGGCTGAGAGGGCTCACATACCCCTGCCGGCCGAGAGCTACGAGGCCCCGGCCGGGCCCGGCGGCATGAGCAAGACCGACCTGGTCGAGGTGATGAGCCTGGCGGCGCGCTTCTACCGTGCCCAGCTTCGCGGCCAGGCCGGCGAGGCCGCGCTGGCCTACGCCCGCGGCCGGGGATTGACCGACGATTCCATCGAGCGTTTCGGACTCGGCTACGCCCCGAGCGCCTGGGACTCGCTGCTGCGGGCGGCGCGAAGCAGGAACGTGCGCGACGCCCAACTCGCTGCGGCCGGGCTCGTGATCCAGCGCGACGAGGGCGGCTACTACGACCGCTTCCGCGACCGCCTGATGTTCCCGATCCTGGACCCCGGCGGCAAGGTTATCGCCTTTGGCGGCCGGACGCTGGACCCCAACGACCGCGCCAAGTACCTCAACAGCGCCGAGTCGGTCCTGTTCGACAAGTCCAGCAACCTTTACGCGCTTAGCTGGGCCCGCGAGGGGATAGTCGGCACCGGCACGGCCGTGGTGGCTGAAGGATACCTCGACGCGCTTATCCCCCTCCAGGCGGGGATATCCAACATCGTCGCCACGCTGGGCACGTCGCTTACCGAGCAGCACGTCCGGCTGCTGAGCCGCTACGCCCGCGAGGCGGTCCTGGTTTTCGACGCCGACGCCGCCGGGGCCAAGGCGGCCGACCGCGGGCTGGAGATGTTCCTGGCCCAGAGGATCCACGTCCGCGTCGCCACAATCCCGGCCGGGAAGGACCCCTGCGATTTCGTCCTGGCTGAAGGGGCCGAGGCGTTTGGACGCCTGGTATCCGAGGCGCCCGACGCACTCCAGTACGCCTGGGACCGCCGCCAGGCCGCCTGGCAGTTGGCCGGCGGGAACCTGGCCGACCGCAGGGCCGTCGTCGAGGACTTCCTGAGGATCGTCGTCACCAGCACGTCCTACGACGCGATAGACGAAATCCGCCGCGGGCAGTTGGCCCAGCACATCGGGCACATGCTCAACATCCCCGCGCCGGACCTCCAGCAGCAGATGCGGCGAATGGCCAAGCATCTGCGCCGCGCCGGCGCCCAGAACGCCCGGGCCGCCCGCGCAGCCGTCGAGAGCTGGAGTCCGGACGCGGCGACTGTCCAGGCCGAACGTGAATTGCTGGAAGTCCTTGTAAACATGCCGGATATGTTCGATATTGCGGCTGAGAGGATCGACTGGCAAGACTTCCAGGACCCTGCCCTGCGGCAGGTCGCCGCGAGGGTCTGGGCCCTGGGTCAAGCCCACCGGCTTAGCCTGGAGGACCTGCTGGCCGATGAGGCCCTGATGGGCCTCGGCGGGCTTCTGACAGACTTGTCCGCCGAGGGCGAGAGACGTGGAAAGTATGATGCGACTTTTCACGGAGCTGTCACCCATATGCTGTATCTGCGGGAGATGCGCGAGAGCGTTACCCGCCCAACCGAGGGCTATGATGACGAGAGCCTCAGACGCATTTATGAGGACCACAGACGCAAGGCGGCAACAGCGTCAGAGGACATCAAGAAGCAGCGTATTGAAGACCACGCGCCGGACTCCCGCCGCCAGCCAAAGATTACGTAGAATGAGCTTTTGCTCAAGCGAAAGAATACATGGCCCCTGGTAAGTCATTGCGGGCGCTTTTTTGCGTCCTCAACGGACGTTTGCGCTTAACCACGTGCATCCACACGGTTTATCTTATCAGTCTTTCAGCCCCGTTTACGGGGCTTCGCCCGCCGCAGCGCTAGCGAAGGCGGGTTTAGACCAGGGCTTTTAGCCCTGGGGCGATCGGGTCGCCCCTGTTGTCTTGTTTAGCACGCCTGGGCGTGCTTGAAACCCGGCTTTGCCTAAAGGCTCTCTAGTCCAGCTAAGCGTGCTGAAGCACGCTGAAAGAGGAAGAGACGACAAGACGCAAACCAGGCCTAAAAGGCCTGGCCTAATCCCCCGCTAAGCGGGGGCAAAGCCCCGTGAACGGGGCTGACCTTCCCCCGGCCGGGCGCACCATTTTTCAAGACCGCCGTCAGCAGGGGATTGATTTATGCGAAGGTGGTGGAATATAGTATAAGGTTCGATTACGTTCAGTCACGGCCATGCCGTTGCCAGGAGTCGCGGGATGACGGACTCGCTGAGTTCGAGTGTTAAGAAGCTTATCGCCAAGGGCAAGCAGCGCGGTTATCTCACGTACGAGGAGATGAACGAGGACCTCCCCGACGAGGCCGTCTCGCCGGACAAGCTGGACTCGCTGCTGATGACCCTCGACGAGTTGGGCATCGAGCTGCTGGACGAGTCGGAAGTCGACCGGCGCGAGGCCTTCGCCGACGGCGAGGAGGAAGAGGCCCCCGCCGAGAAGGAAGAAGAAGAGAAGGCCGAGGCCGAGGAACTGGAATCCGGCAGCAAGAGGATCGACGACCCCGTCCGCATGTACCTCACGCAGATGGGCGAAATACCCCTGCTGACGCGCGAGCAGGAGATCAACCTCGCCCGCAAGATCGAGATGACCCGCATGCACTTCCGCCGGCGGGTGCTCGAGAGCGACTACTGCGTCCAGCAGGCGACGGAGATCCTCAATCAGGTCCACGACAGCGACCTGCCGTTCGACCGCACGATGAAGGTCTCGACCGCGGAGAACCTCTCCAAGGAGACCATCACCGAGCGCATGCCCACCAACCTCGGCACGATCCAGAAGATCATCGTCGGCAACCAGAACGACTGGCAGACCATCCGCAATTCGCGGACGCCGCCGTCGGCCCAGCGAAAGGCAAGGCGAAGCCTCTGGCGCCGACGCCGCCGGGCGGCCAGGCTGCTGGAAGAACTCAGCCTGCGGACCAGCAAGATCCAGCCGCTGATGAAAAAGCTCCAGCACATCTCCGACAAGATGTGGGAACTGGAGCGGATGATCGCCTCGGCCGGCGACAACGGCACGCCCCAGGAAGACGTCGAGGTCATGGGCGAGGAACTGGAAGGCATGATCGACCTGGTCTACGAGGAGCCCGATCTGCTCCGCAAACGGGTCAAGGCCATCCAGAAGGTCTTCAACGACTACGAACAGGCCAAGCGCGAGCTATCCGGCGGAAACCTCCGCCTGGTGGTCTCGATCGCCAAGAAGTACCGCAACCGCGGGCTGTCGTTCCTGGACATCATCCAGGAGGGCAACACCGGCCTGATGAGGGCGGTGGACAAGTACGAGTACCGCCGCGGCTACAAGTTCAGCACCTACGCCACCTGGTGGATCCGCCAGGCCATCACCCGGGCCATCGCCGACCACGCCCGCACCATCCGCATACCCGTGCACATGATCGAGACGATGAGCAAGCTGCGGAACATCTCCAAGCGGCTCGTCCAGGAACTCGGGCGCGAGCCGACCATCGAGGAAATCGCCGTCCAGGCCGGGATGAGCGTCACCGAGGCCAGGCGAGTGCTGAAAATATCGCGGCACCCGATCAGCCTCGACCGGCCCGTCGGCGAGAGCGAGGACAGCTACTTCGGCGACTTCATCGAGGACGAGACGGCCGAGAGCCCCGTCGAGTCCGCCGGGACGGAGATGCTCAAGGACCGCATCGAGGAAGTGCTAAAGACCCTCACCTACCGCGAGCGCGAGATCATCAAGCTTCGCTACGGCATCGGCGACGGCTACACCTACACGCTGGAAGAGGTCGGGCGGATCTTCAAGGTGACCCGCGAGCGAGTCCGCCAGGTCGAGGCCAAGGCCATCCGCAAGCTCCAGCACCCCGTCCGCGCACGCAAGCTCGAGGGCTTCCTCGACGGCTCCATGAACCAGGGGGCGTAGCTTGGCAGCCAGTCGCCAGTA
>Ga0315282_10012461_pt1 | contig 13006 bp, 12 predicted proteins | sample YL17G07_20_MG_FD_203693 | JGI IMG/M metagenome (GOLD analysis project Ga0315282, IMG submission 203693) | Sediment microbial communities from Yellowstone Lake, YNP, Wyoming, USA - YL17G07_20 | ecosystem: Environmental > Aquatic > Freshwater > Lake > Sediment | place: USA: Wyoming | collected...
TTCAACGCGTCGGCATATCCGCCACGATAGGCAGCCCTGAACTGATAGCCAGCTTCCTCGTCGGCGAAGGAAGGACCATGGAAGTTGTCAAGGCCGTTGAGTCCAAGGACATCGAAGTCCGGGTTGAAAGTCCTACCGCAACTCCGGAGGATGCCAAGACCGCCAAAGAGCTCATGATCTCAGCAGGCAGCATTGGAAGAATTCGCCGAATCTTTGAGTTAATGGAAGGAAAAAAATCCACAATAATCTTCACCAATACACGCGAACACGCCGAGGCTCTGTCTTCAAGAATGCGGCTCCTCAAGCCAGAGGTCGAAGTCAGCGTCCATCACGGTTCCCTATCTCGAGACGTACGCGTCGAGACGGAGCGAATGCTAAAAGAGGGTGAACTGCGCGGCGTGGTATGCACATCCTCACTCGAACTCGGAATCGACATCGGAAGCATCGACTACATGATACAATACATGTCGCCCCGACAGGCCACAAGACTTGTTCAACGCATTGGAAGAGGCGGCCACATCTTAGGCGCCGTCTCGAGGGGCGTCATCATAGCAACAATGCCCGACGACGTCCTCGAGGCCGCCGTAATCTCGAAGTTCGTTCTCCAAGACAAACTGGAGCTGCCAAAGATCTACGATAACGCCTTAGATGTCTCAGCCCACCAGATCGCCGGCCTAACACTGGAGTATGGACGAATCAGGATCGAAGACGCCATACGCATCATCAAAAGGGCTTGGCCTTACAGGGCCTTAGACACAGACGAATTTCTCGAAGTCGTCAAACAGTTGGAGAGAGAGGGCGTCGTACGCGTCAAAGGAGACCTGATCATGAAACGCCTCCCAAGAAACTTCAGCTACTACTACACCAACCTCTCCACGATCCCAAGCGTAAAACGCTTCGATGTCCTCGACTTCATAAGCAATGTGAGAGTTGGAACCCTTGACCAAGAGTTCATCGCCAAATGCGGTGAACCCGGACAGGAGTTCATAATGCGCGGACAAACTTGGCGAATACTCAACATAGATGAAGAGAGGGGATCGATCCAAGTAGAGCCCGTTCATCAAAGCCTCGGCGCAATCCCAAGCTGGGAAGGGGAGATCATACCTGTCACCTTCGACGTGGCGCAAGAGGTAGGCAGACTAAGAGCACTCATCGCCGAAGAGGAGACCGAAGAAAAAGCTCTCGAAGTCTTGAAAAGCTATCCGATGGACGAAGAAGCGGCTAAAAAGGCTGTAGAAATGATCAGGAAACAGCTCGAGGAAGGTTATCCTGTACCGACGGATCGTCTGGTTTTGATCGAATGCTTTGAAAACTATGCGGTGATTCATGCCTGTCTCGGCAACCTCATCAACGAAGCCTTAGCCCGGGTCTTAGCGTCCTTGATCAGCGCCCGACTGGGCATTAGCGTGGCGACGCAATATGACCCGTACCGCATAGCGTTGATCCTACCCATCATTGTCAAAGCCGACATGGTGCAGAGGGAGTTTGACCAACTCAAGCCCGGCGACGTACAATCAATCTTGACCAACACTCTAAGCGAGACTTTCCTCTTCGCGTGGCACCTATGGAACGTTGCGAAACGCTTCGGCGTAGTTGAACACGACGCCGAATACAAGTCGAGCCGAGCAAGAGGCATAGTCAGAGCCTTACAAGACACACCGGTCTTCAAAGAGGCATTAAGAGAGATCTTCTTCGAAAAAATGGACGTCGAAGGCGCGGAAAAATTTCTGAGGATGATAGAAAACGCAGAGATCAGAGTGAAGGTCGTTCAAAGGTCCGAGGGGTATTCGCCCTTAGCGCTTCCCATTCTAGACAGAATTGCACCCCAAGACGTTCTAAGGCCTGCAGTGCCAAGGGAGGAGATTATCCCAATAATAAAGGAGCGGCTCTACTCGGAGGACGTGAGACTAGTATGCCTCTTCAACGCTGATTGGCAAGGCCTGAGAAAGGTGAGAAGCCTACCCGAGAAGATTAAATGCCCAAAATGCGGGTCGTCACTGATAGCCGCGACCTTTAGAAGCGACGACGAGCTGATCAAGATAGCTAAGAAAAAGATGGCGAAGCAAAGGCTTCTGAGCGATGAAGAGAAGAGGTGGCTGACGGCTTGGAGAAGTGCAAGCCTAGTCCAGACCTATGGTCGCCTCGCCGTCTTCGCCATGGCCGGAAGAGGTGTAGGCCCGTATACAGCCACGCGTATCCTCAGAAAACCTTTCAGAAGCGAGGACGATTTCACTCTGGAAGTGCTTAAAGCAGAGAGGGAGTACGCTAGAACGCGCCTCTTCTGGGACCGTTAATCCGCAGAACTCATTAGAAGAACATCAAATAAAGATAGGGGAAGGTTATTTCATCAAAGTACCGCATCTGATGCAAAACTTCGAAGCAGGGTCGTTTGCGTATCCGCAGCTTGGACATACTCCTGGCGCGCGCGTAGGAGCCGCAGCCGCCGCTTCAGAAACCTCTGGCAACTCCAACGCCTTCTTCAAGAGAATTACGTCGCCGACTTGACTAATGTCATCGCTTACGACATCGATCTCGGTTCCGACCTTGGTTGCTACCTTAAAAGCGATCTCCTTCGACTCTATGTCCACCGCTATGTCTTTCACGGTTCCAACGATCATGCCTTCCGCGTCTATGACTTGTTTCCCAGCCATCTTCTCCCTTGACAAAAACTTTGACATGCAGAGACCTCTGAAAAAGGTTATTTTCTTATATGGATATTTTAAGTTTTCATTAGGAGAGGCACATAGCACCAGATGTTGACGCCGGTAGAAGTTATCAGCCGAATACTCTCTTCAAGGACAGACCTCACACGCGAGACCGTCCAAGAGATGATCAGAAGAAAGAAGGAAGCCTCCGGCGGACTACTAACCGAGGAGGGGGCAGCGTACATCGTTGCCTCAGAGCTAGGGGTTCGTCTGCAAGAAAGCGGATTGAAGACGAAGATAACGATAAAGGACCTAATCTCAGGCGCAAACGACGTAACAATAACGGGACGTGTACTCTCCGTAAACAATCCCAGAACCTTCACCCGGCCAGATAGCACCGAGGGAAAGGTCATGAAGGTCATCATAGCTGACTTAACGGGCATCATCGGCGTTGCTCTATGGGACAAGAACGTGGACGTAGCTGTGCAGAAAAGGATTTCCCAAAACCAAATCGTCAGGATATATCACGGCTACGTCAGGGAAGGCTTAGGTAAAGAGCTGGAGCTAAACGTGGGATCGAGGGGATCTATCAGCGTCTCGCCTCCCGACGCCGATTCGAATGAATGTCCTATGATCGAGGATTTCTTCGTAAAGATCGGCGAATTGAAGGGAAACGACCAATATGTGAATCTGACGGGCATCATCGCCCAGATCTTTCCTCTGTCCACATTTGATAGGCCTGGAAACGGAGGTGGACGCATTAGACGGATCAACCTTGTTGACGAAACCGGAAAGATTAGACTCGTCCTCTGGAACGATAGGGCAGACTCAATTGACGCCGCAAAAAAGGGCGATTGCCTACAGATCCTAGGCGGACGGATCAGAAGCGGACTGAGAGGAGAAAAAGAACTCCATGTCGGGGCCTACGGCCAAGTCAACATCCTATCGGAAGCCCCCTTTCAGACAGAGATTCCTCCCTTAACTCTCATGAAGATCAGAGAAATAAAGCCGAATGTGTCAGACATCAATGTCCTAGCGAAGGCTACTCAGGTTGGTCAGACCAGAGAGTTCAACCGCCCATCTGGCATGCCTGGACGAGTCATAGACCTAACTTTGGTCGACGACAGCGGTTCAATAAGGCTCGCAATATGGAACGAACAAGTCGACTCGGTGAAATCGCTATCGAAAGGAATGGCAGTCTTGGTAGAAGGGGCTTACACTCGGGAGGGGCCACAGGGGATGACCCTGAACCTAGGAAAGGATGGTTCCATAACCGTTAATCCTAAGATGGCCGGCGCAGATAAACTGCCGCAACTCGAGGAGGAAGCGCCACAAGTCATACAAATCAATAGGCTAAAGACAGGCATGAGCAGCGTGACTGTCGAAGGAGAAGTTTCGGCCGCTCCCGACATCAAGGAAGTTGTCACGAGGAGCGGACAGAAAGTTAAGGTTGCATCATTCAAGATGCGTGATCAAACGGGTGAGATCAAAGTATCGCTCTGGAGAAGTTTGGCCGACGAGGTGAAAGGTCTCCAAGAAGGGGCAAGAATACGCGTCGTAAATACTTACTCCAAAACGGGTTTCGATGGAAGTTTAGAACTCTCCTCGGGAACATCTTCCAAGGTCGAACGCTTGTCCGAACAATTGAGAGAACCTTCAGGAGCCAAGTAACCAAGTTCAACGTTTCTCCCTGGCTGAATTGTTGGTGAATAATACGCCGAGAAACAGACTTTTGTTAATAGGTACGGTTGCATTTTTGACGCTCTTTGGTATTATTAGTGTAATTTACGGTTTGATCGCGCTCCTAAACGAGTCCGCGTATCCGCTAAACTATCTCTTTGGAACGCTAGGAATAACGTTCAGAATCATTGACCTTGTTTCCGCGTACATAACCTGGCGGACGAAGAGACCACGCTTCCTATTGTTCCTCTTCGGTTTCTTCTTCCTGCCAAATATTTTGGTAGGTTCTCCATCGATGTTCGGATGGGGGGTTCTGACCGCCCTTCTGATTATTACGCTCACAGTTGCGATTGTCTTCTTTGTCTTGGTGTTTCTCGCAAGAAGCATTCCGCTGGAAAAAGAAGGGTCATAGTCCGGTTTCTTTTTCTACCTCTTTTATCGCTCCCTCAATTATCTCCAGACCGCTGTCTACAAGGTCGCGCGTAATTGTCAGCGGAGGGAATATTCGAATGGTGGAGGCGCCACAAGTTAAGGCGGTAACACCCCTCTGCCAGCTTCTAAGCACGATCTCTTTGGCTTCTTTTCTTCCGGGCTCCTTAGTATCCCTATTTCTGACGATCTCTAAGCCGATCATGAGGCCTTTCCCCCTGACATCGCCAATCAGAGAATACTTCTCCTGCATCTCCTTCAAACGCTTAACAATGTAGTTTCCTTGACTCGAAGCGTTCTCCAAGAGTCGCTCGTTCTTTACGATGTCGATTACAGCTAGCGCCGCTGCGCAGGCTACAGGGTTTCCTCCGAACGTGTTGGCGTGAGAACCCGCCTCCCAGTCCATGAGTTCCGCCCTAGCGACGGTTGCGCCTAATGGTAGTCCAGAGGCGATAGCTTTGGCTATGCAAACTATGTCGGGAACCACCTCCCAGTTCTCTATGGCGAACCAGCGCCCGGTCCTTCCCACACCTGTCTGAATCTCATCGTCGATGAGAAGAAGGCCGTATTTGTCTGTAAGCCTCTTCAAACGCTTGAAGTATTCTTGCGGAGGAAACACGTAGCCGCCCTCCCCTAGTATGGGTTCAAAGACCACGGCGGCAGTCTCTTCAGGCGGCACATACTTCTGAAGCACAAACTCGTCTATGAAGTCGACGCACCAGTACTCACATTCCGGATACGTTTGATTAAACGGACACCTGTAACAGTACGGATAAGGCACGTGGGTAACTCCCGGCATAGTTGGGAAGAAGTATCTCTGTTGAACCGCCTTGCTCGCCGTAAGACTTAGAGTGCCAAGCGATCTTCCATGAAAGCTTCCGATGAAGGCTAGAAAGCGATGCTTTCTCGTATGCCATTTAGCAAGCTTAATCGCAGCTTCCACTGCCTCGGCACCACTGTTTCCGTAGAAAGTCTTCTTTTGAAAACTGCCGGGCGTTATCTCGCTAAGTCTCTTCGCCAATTCCATATTGACTTCATGATAGAAGTCGGTAGAGTAGTGGAGAAGAACCTCTGACTGCGCCTTTATCGCTTCAACAACCTTGGGGTGGCAATGCCCCACGTTCATAACGGCCACACCCGAGTTGAAGTCTATGTACTCGTTACCATCGACGTCCTCCACAATACAGCCTCTTCCAGACTTCACCACAAGCGGGTACTCCTTTACGAACGAGGGTGAAATCAAGCCCTCTTCTTCTCGCAAAGCCGCTCTGGCCCTTGGACCCGGAGGGGTGACAACGATCTTAGGATACCCGTCCATGATAACGCCTCTACATAGATGTGAGTTTTAATCTAGCATATGTTTTGATGGCGCCGCGAAAACCACTATTGCTTGGTCTAAAACGTCACCGACGTGAAAGAGTCTGTCAAGAGGCTTTCTCTGAAATTTGTTAGAGATGTCACCCCGTCGTCTTAGCCTTTTCTGGCTTCGAAATCACTATTTCAAGGGTTGAAACGTTGGATTGACGACCGTCTGAACTCGGCAATTCTTCGGTGCCTATGCTTATTTTCTCGATTTCAAGACCCTTTATGAAAGATCGACGCATTATTTCAACTATATCAACGGCGCGGCTTGTAGCACGTCCTCTTGCCTTCAGGATCACCTTCTTTGCCCCTGAATTGAAGTAGGTCATGCATGCTACTATGTAGTTCATAGCCGGCTTTATTCCCACTAAGACGACGTTTTCCTGAGTCTTTTCCGTCATACCAGATTCTCCAAGCTTTTGATGCGAACTTCTAGTATCAAAGGGACTAAAAATATCATTAAATTGAAGCTTTTATCGTTTTTGGCGCTCTTAACTCTTCCCTTCTAAGCATGTTCAACAAGCTATGGCTCAAGGAATTGCTAGAATAAGATGAAGAGGAGTAGAACAAGTATTATTGCTGGTGGGAAAACAGCAAAAGCAAGCATTTTTGCGAGGCCAAACATCGTGTCAACGAGCTGGCTGAGCTTAACCAAGTTGCCTCTCCCAAATGCTTTCACACCGCGAATTTCACCAACCTTACACGACACCTTGGATTCTCGCGCATTAAGCAATGCCTGAGAAACCGTTTCCTCGACTCGAGAGACGAATTCCCCATGGTCGATCACCTCGCCCACCGGATGATATCCTCCCTCAACAAGAGCCACCGCATTTACGACGTGAGTGTCTGTGGTTAGAACCTCGCCTTCATCTACGCCCAGCTTCTTCAACGCCTCCAGAGTCTTTTCGCGGAGGCCGCTGACCATGTTGTTTCCATCTACAACTATGTAGGCTACCCTCTGCTCTTCGGATAAGACTACCAAGGCGGCAATACCGCCGTATCCCATCCCTTGTTCCAGACCCCAGTTGGAGGGCACTACTCTAGCAGCCCCGATCTTGAAAACAGACTGCTTATCATTCAACGCACGAGTAATCGCCGACTCTGCTGCCTCTTGAAGATCAACCAAATCTCTTTCTGCCAAACCAGGTGTTTGTTCTCCAGATTCGATGCTATTATGCGCGTCTATGACTGCAGCGACTCTACCCCCCAACTCTAAACATCTACTGGCGATTCTTTCACCGACCTCAAAGGGGACATCTTCCATGTTCTTTGGCGCACAGGTAAGCGTGATCAGACCACGTTCTCCAAAGAATTGACATGTAGCTTTGGCATGGCCAACCTCTCCACGAAACAGCCTTGTCGCCGCGGACGAGAAGGTGGAAAAATCGGCTAAATCGAGGAGTCCTTGAACAACCTTCTCGCATTGGCGCTGAGAAGTCAGATTCAGCTCATGACCCGATGTTCCATGCGGAACAACGACGATCGATCCCAGCCTGTCCTCAAAAGACCTTTGAATGAGATAAGGCAGATTACTGCTTCCAACATTCTTAAACGGGCCTGGATGAAACAGAGGGACGACCACGACTGCTTCAATCTTCTCTTCCTTTCCAAAGGCAAATAGCGTTACAGGAATCGTTGCTTCTTCGCCGAGCTTTTCGAAGCTATCTTCAAGAATGGTAGCTGATCCTTCGGTCCAGTCGGCCACAAAGCCCCTCAAGAGTTGGAGGCCGCCTATCCCTATGAATCTTCTTCCGCGTTCATCTATGACGTGAATGTAGAAACTCGTGGCGGCCAAGAGTAAAAGACATGAAAGAGACGCAATTACGAACAGACGCATAGGCCCAAAACCCAAGATACTAGACGAAAGCAGGGGAGAATTCATTTCAAGGAAGAGGAATGATGAGACGAAGCAGAAACAGGGCTGAATGACCGCGGACAAAACGATCCTCCGCTGATTAAGAAACGAGACGCCACCGAAGGCTAGGAGGCGCAGGGCAGCCGAAGCGCTCATCCCAAAAATCGTAGCGTAAACCAGAAGCGGATCCAGCTTTAAGAAAATTTGAAGAAGCCCTCCAACGACCATAGAGGCAACCCATAGAACGCATGAGACAAGGGAGAGAGCGGTACATCTGCGAAGAGTGAACACGATGTCGCCCCTTGCGAGAAAACCTCTGACCAGTAAGTCGCTCACCATGGTTGGAAACGCTAACACAAAGAGCCCGTATAGAAGCCCCATGTAGAATAATTGAAGCGAACTGAAAGTCAGGATGAACCCAAACGCACTACCAAGCATAGTAAAGAGTAATAAGAGCAGGATCAAGACGCGGTAGCTTGGAAACGTGAATAGAGAAGCGTAGTGGCGAACTGCCTGATGCACATATGATTCCGCACCATCCATTGAATGGAGACGCCTCTGAGACTCTATTTTTGACCGCATATTTAATCTAGCTATTATACTAAGAATTGCGGGAAAGTATAGATGAGTGCGATGCCAGCTAAAAGCTACGTTCTGGAAGACGCCTTATGCCCAGTGTGCGGCGAAAAAGGGCTGACCATAACGGATACCGAGTACTCTACACCGAACTTTGGAAAAACGTTGTTGACGCTCTCGCGTTGCATAAAATGCGGTTGGCGACGCACCGATGTCGCCTCCTTAGAATATCATGAACCACGTTGTTACAAGATCAAAGTGGAGAAACCTCAAGACCTCCAAGCAAGGGTTATCAGATCCATGGCTACTACGGTTGAGATTCCTGAATTGGGCGTGAAGATACGACCTGGACCTATTGCGGAAGCGTTCATATCCAACATTGAAGGGGTTCTCGAAAGGATTGAAGACAAAGCCGAAGCCATCGACGAACCGTTCAAAAGCGAAAAATTCTTCAAAAAACTAGATGCTGCAAAAAGAGGTAAATGCACTTTCACCCTCATCCTAAAAGATCCTTCTGGAAACAGCGCTATAATATCTAACGAACCGGGAAGAGTAAAAACACGAAGACTGAGTGAAAAAGAGCTGAGAAGACTTACCAGCTAAAACACTTCTCAAATTCCAAACCTTTATTTGACGCTTTTTCAATTTATCTCTATCAGAGAGGCGCCTTGATATGAACCCCACGGTCTTCCAAATGATCGAACAGAAAATAGGCAAACGGGTTCTAATAACACTAGACCGCGATTTTGGCTACGAAGGAGTTCTCACGGCCGTCTCTCAGGAACCTCCGGGTGTCTGGCTATCAGACGGGGAGGCCGTAACATTCAGATCTAGCCTGGCTCAACCTCTGCCTCAAATAGCCAGCCGCGAGGAGAGAAGCGAACTTTTTATCAATCTAAACGCCGTCTTGAAAATAGAGGTCCTCCACTAGACCGATATTTTCCGAAGGGAAGAGCCTACGACGACGGACGTCAAGATAGGATGGTCAGAGGGCCCCGTAATCGCAACGGAGAACACCATAATCCGCTTAGATTCAAGGACGCGTGGATCACAAACCACCCGTAATTTCATATCGCATGCCCACGGAGACCACGTCGCAGGCTTCGAATCAAAAGCCGAGAACTTTTCGACGATCGAAACCAAGGAAGTTTACACTTCAAGAGGCATGAGAACCACAAATTTTAAGCCCCTTAAATGCGGCGAAAGGGTCGTCTTAGGCGATCTAGAAATCACGGCCCACAATGCGGGACACATGCTGGGTTCTGCCCAATACAAGATCCAGACCCCGGAGACAAGCGTTCTTTATACAGGAGACATTAACTGCAGAGAGGCTTTGACCACTAGTAAAGCAGAGATTGTGCTCTGCGATATTCTGATAATAGAAGCCACTTACGGCCTTCCTTTCTACGTCTTTCCTGAGAGAGACGATGTCTATCGGGAGGTTGTTGAGTGGACGCTGAATCAGGTTCAAAATGGAAAGACGCCTGTCTTTCAAGTGTACTCCGCGGGCAAAGCACAGGAGGTAATAAGGCTCCTAAACACTTTCACAAAGGTACCGGTGGTTACAAGTTCAGCCATAACGAAGGTTAATGACGTCTACACGCGGCACGGCGTGTCCATGGATTTCATAGATCTTGATGCTGAAGAGGGAAAAGAACTCATCAAAAAACATGAATGTGCATATGTCATCCCTACTTCACAGTCTTACTTGATAGACGAGGGGTTCTCCAGAGCGTTCGTGACGGGATGGGCACTGAAATTTAGGCCACGCCTGAATGGTAACACTGCCTTCCCTCTGAGCGCTCACGCAGACTTCATCCAACTAGTAAACTACGTGGAAGAGGCTAAGCCGAAGAAGGTCTACACCGTGCATGGATACAAGGAAGAGTTCGCGGACTTCATACGTCGAAAAATTGGGATAAACGCTGAACCGATACCTCCTTTGCAACAGACACGCCTAGGAGAGTACTTATAGCATTATTCGAGCAAGAATGACGGCCACGATCAAGACGACGGACAGGACAATAACGACCTCTGGACGCATCTTTATTCCAGACGGGGTTTCGGTTTCGTAGAATCTCAATATGCCTGCCGAGGCAGCAGGGATTGGAGCTTCACCACGACTTTTCTTTTTACGATAGCTCATTTCTAAGTCTCCGAACTTCGGTTACATTCGTCGCAGGTAATAATTAAACATTGATTCGTTTTAATCGTGTAAATTTGCAAGATAAGCCCCCATTTCCGTTTCGGTTTGAAGGAGCAGAATTCTCAAATCCTTGTATTTTCTGGCTTTTTATGCTAAGCACTGGTATGCGACGAAATTCTTTTATAAAAAGCAGGCATAAGGAGGTTCGAACTAGAATGAAACGCGATTTTCTTTCGCTTGCAGCGTATGAAAGAAACGAGTTGGAGAAGATTATTAATCTTACAAGCAGATTAAAAGCACGGAGAGAAGAGGCCAATGAAAAACTTCGTGGAAAAACCCTCGGCATGATCTTCCAGAAACCCTCTACAAGAACAAGGGTATCATTTGAAGTTGCAATGAATCAACTGGACGGACGAGCAATATACCTCGGCTGGAATGACCTCCAGCTCGGAAGAGGCGAAACTATTGCCGACACCGCAAAAGCGCTGAGCAGGTATGTCGATGCAATAGTGGCCAGAGTAAACAGACACGAAGACATTGAAGAACTCGCTAGAAATGCAAGTGTTCCTGTAATAAATGGGCTATCTGATAGATTCCACCCATGCCAGGCTTTAGCCGACCTACTTACAATTGAGGAAAAAATGGGAAGACTTGAAGATGTAAAAGTGGCATTCGTTGGCGATGCAACCAATGTCTGCAACTCTCTAATGATCGGATGCGCAAAGATGGGTGCTGACATTTCGGTTGCTGGACCAAAAGAGTACCAACCTAAAAAGGACATTGTCGACATCGCCATCAAATCAGCGAAGAATAGTGGCTCGCAAATAGTTGTCACGTCGGATCCATTTGGGGCGGTGAAAGGCGCGGACATAATTTATACGGATACCTTCGTTTCGATGGGGTTAGAGACCGAAAAGGAGAAGAGATTGAGCGTCTTCATACCGAAGTATCAAGTGACCAAGAAACTCCTAGAATCTACGGGCAAGAAAACCTACTTCATGCATTGCCTCCCCGCTCACAGAGGAGAAGAGGTTACAGCAGAAGTCATAGACGGAAAGAATTCAATTGTGTGGGATCAAGCGGAAAACAGACTGCATGCCCAAAAGGCATTACTAATCTATCTGTTGTTGTAATATTTCTTCAGGCTCTTTTCTTTTCTCGGCACAGTTCAAGCAGTTTCAAAACGGCCCCTTTGCACACCTGAATACTGTCTAGGTACTCCTGAACATCTATGTGCTCATCTGGTGTGTGATCCAGACGAGAGACGCCAGGACCATATGTGACTACCGGTATTTCCATGGCTCTGCCAAGCAAATTCATGTCCCCGGTACCCGTCTTTCTCAGCAGAATAGGAGAATTGTGCCTTACTTTCCTAATAGACCAAGACAGTGCCTTGACGAGGGGGGAGTCTTGCCCCATATCGAAGGGATCAATGATTTTCTCGATTTCAGTTGCGACTGATACTTTGGGGTTGGCAACTTGATATTGCCTAATTATCTTCCTAACTTCATTGAACAACTGCTTTGCCGTGAATTGGGGAGGGACTCGGATATCCACGTGAATATCGCATTCGGAGGGGACCTTTGAGATCGCTTCGCCTCCCTCTATTTTGATTAGACACGAAGTGATCGAATAAAAGCGGCTACCATGCTTTTCTTGAGGTAAATGAAGCTCCTTGATTTTTCTTAAGATTTCAAGTGCCTTCTCGACAGCGTTTTCAAATAGCCATGGAGCGGCAGAGTGCCCGGTTTGAGTCCTACACGTTATCTTGAGCTGTAGAGTTCCCTTGTACCCGATGATTATCCTTTCAACACCACTTGGTTCTCCGAAAATAGCGTAATCAGCAGAGGAGACCGATTCTATGAGATGTTTTATGCCCTTACTCGAGCCTTCTTCATCAACCACACCCGCTACTATAACCTTGTTTGAGATCCTTTCTTTAGCAAGCATAGACGAAGCAATAATCATCGCCGCCAGAGACGCCTTTGCGTCAACAGCCCCTCTGCCATACAACTTGTTATTCTTTAGCCGTACAGGAAGCTGCCCCTCGACCGTATCCATGTGTCCACATAGAAGAATAACTGGTTTACCATGGCCTATTTCTCCAATAATGTTCCCAACTTCATCCTTAACTACTCGGAAGCCTAAGCTCTCCATTTCCTTGGCAAGAAAATCGGAAATCTCTCCTTCCTTACCGGACGGACTGTAAATTTCAAGCAACCTAGTTAGGAGGCGAACCGAATAATCTTCCATGTTCCTCATCTTCCAAGACCTTGCCGAGAACAGCAATCACATTATCAATTTGCTCTCTTT
>Ga0315282_10012462_pt1 | contig 13006 bp, 15 predicted proteins | sample YL17G07_20_MG_FD_203693 | JGI IMG/M metagenome (GOLD analysis project Ga0315282, IMG submission 203693) | Sediment microbial communities from Yellowstone Lake, YNP, Wyoming, USA - YL17G07_20 | ecosystem: Environmental > Aquatic > Freshwater > Lake > Sediment | place: USA: Wyoming | collected...
TTGGATGGAAGACTCCCGCTGAAATCTACAACGACAAAAGATACTTCAATAAGAGATCTAAAGACACAATGTGGAGATGGACATGAATTCAGTCAACAAACATGGACATGAATTGTGGCACTCTACACTTAGAGCCACCGTCTTGTCTTCCATGTCTATTTCAGCCCAGCACGAGCGAGGTCATAATTGATCATCATAAGCCTCGTGGTCAAAGAAGGTTGACTCAAGTTAATCCGAGTACCCGTTATCCTAGCCTAACCGAAGTTCGCCAAATGATCGCATCCTTTCGATCTGAATTACCCCTTCACTAGAGCCTTATTCCCTGTGCTTCGGATGTCTGCGAATCCCTTCCCGCTCAGTATCCTTCCCATAAGCCGTTATCTTCGCCAGAATTGCGCTTATCTGGATCTCAGCTTCACCGCCCTGCGCGATGCGCATGTCGGCTTCGGCCATTGCCTCCATGAGGCGTTCGCTCCCCACGCCGTCTAGCCCTGATTTCAGCACCTCCCTCTGAAGTTGCTTTAGTACCTCAGGACCAGAGTACCCGGGTGCAACTAAGAGCTCTCTTAGCATTCTCCTTGACCCCTCGAAATCCCCGCCACTCGCCAGCTCGAATAGCTGCTTGACATCCTGAGGGTAGAGGCTTTCCGTTATTTGATAAACGGCGATTGAGGATATCTTGCCCTTAGATAAGGCAACTGCCTGGGCCAAGTCGATGGCAAGTCTGAGATCTCCATCAGCATAATCAGCGATCCTCCTGAGTCCAGGAGCATCATATTTGACCCCCTCGCTCTCCAATATCTTGGCTAGGTGGGGCTGCATCACACTTGGTGGATATGGCTTAAAGAGCAGAGATGAGCACCTGGATTGGATGGGGCCAATAACTTTGTCCTTGTACTGGGCAGTGAATATGAATCTGCATGTGGCAGCCATCCTCTCCATTATCCTCCTCAATGATTGTTGCGAGCTTTGATCCATGGCTTCAAGTTGACGGAGCAATGCGGTCTTGAAAGGAACTCCTTCTCGGACCGGCCTGGAGCCCGCGAACTCCTTGACTGTTGAGATGACATCCTTCCCGCTAGAATCCAGTTCTAGGAAATGGGCATCGAGATCGCTACCATAAAGCTCCGAGACTAGGCAGAGGGCGCTCGTCGCCTTAGCTGTGCCAGTAGGACCGAGCAGTAGTAATTCCGGTATCGCCTTCCTCTTCGCAAAGGCCCTGAGCGTAGCTGTGACCTCTCCCTGGCCGAGTATCTCCTCTATCCTCTTCGGTCTATACTTCTCGTTCCAAAGCACCTGCTTGATACCCTCCACCACCTATGCCTCCCCCTTCGTCGCGTTTGCTGATTTCGACTCCCCAAGCAACCTACGCCTGTAGAACATCGTGGAAGTAGTGACCACTATGCCAGAGCACGATAGCACGATGCCAATGATGAAGAGCGCTGGGTATTCAGTGCGCGTCTCGCTCCTAAGCGTTGTTAGTCCGTACCTCTCATGCTCGTAGATATCGTGGGCATAGAGCGAATCAACCCATTTCTTCGTATCCGCTATGTAGTCGGTGTTTGCGATGTTCGCGGTCTGGATCACGAGCCCTAAGGAAAATGCCGAGGTGGTGATGTGGGAGATCGGATCCCGCGTTGCCTTATAGTAGGTGAGGTCGACGGGCGTCCAGCCCCACAGTGGCACGTAGACCATCGCCCATGCATGCCCGACTAGGCCTTCGCTACGATAGTGGCCATCGATGTCGGCTATCGTCATGTTGCTCTCCACAGCGAGCCCAGCCTGGAGGTATGCGGGTACTTTAAGAATCCTGCACAGGGATATCAGAAGGTTTGCCTTCTCATCGCAATCTCCATCCTGCTCCCTCAAGACATCATTTGGATATAGGGGGCGTATGCGACTCGTACCTCACGTTATCGTCTATCCAGCCAGCGACGGCCAATACAATCTTCATCACATTTGTGGAATTCGCTCTTTCCTGGATCGAATGGGCAAGGGACTGGAGTTGCCGATTCTCTACGAGAAACGGTCCGCCCTCCTTACAATACCTCTCGACGAGCTCTTCGGGTATCGCCGAAAGGTCCTCCGCATCCACATCGCGTTGGCTTCTCGGCACTGTTGCAAGGATTTCCGATGTCAAGACCGCTTTCACTGAGTGACCCGGCTGGATCGTCGTGTTAGCGAAATCCGCGTAAGGATTTCCCTCGGCGTCGTATTGCATGTTATAGCCAGGGGTGGAGTTGATGACGTAGCTCCTCTGGGTCGTGCTATTGAGAGCCATCTCAAGGCTCAGGTTTTGCAGATCGTATGGCCCTTCGCCTCTGTTCTCGATCGTCAACTCGTGAATGAGGAGGTACGTATTCGTTCGTTCCGACTGCGGGCGATATAGCACCAACAGAAAGCTCCCGGCGAGGAGCGAGAGGAGTGCTGTAACTTCGATCGCAGGAAGCTTTTGCCTCAAGATCGTTGCTCCACTCGGGTCACGGGGAGATAAAAGCTAAGCTGTCATACCGTCTATCATCTGGGCCTTGAATAAAGCATTAGCGACTGAATGTGCATCGCTGCAGACGAACTTTATGGTCAGAACCGTCTCCACCGCGAGTGAGACGATCATCATCCTAGAATGCCTACCGCTTTAGCAACTGCCCCCAAGTCATCGACTGCGATGTCGGGCTCAACCTGACAGGGCCCGAGGGCTTCATTCCTGATCCATATCGTCTTCATGCCGATCCTCTTCGGGATGGCTATGTCCGCACGCCCGCTGTCTCCAATTGAAACGAACTCATCGGGCTTTGCGGAAGGATATGATTCGAGGATAGCGCTGTAGAGCCCTCCCGATTTTGTGATGTGCATCTCGTTTGAGTAGAACTCCCTCTGGAAATAACCTCGAAGCCCTGCTTTCTCGAGCATGCCCTTCGTTGAACCCGTTGTGTCCGAGCACACCAGCAGATAGTGGCCCTTGGCCAACTCCTTCAGCGTTGTTTCTGCTTGGGGATGGAGCCTTGCCTCACTTATGAGGAGATCGTCGAACCGATCGATGATCCCAGGGGTCTCTTGATGTTCTACGCCATAGGCCTCCACGATGAAGTCCTTAAAGCCCTCTTGCGATTTAAAGAAATCCTCTATTCTCGACGAGCATAATTTATTCAGTTCCGGGTCAGGAAGCCCGCTCTTGAGCCCGAGTCCGCCGAGTAGATTCAGGAAACGAAAGGATTCCTTCCAAGGAAATAGCGTACCTATGACATCGAATACGCAGTACTTGATGGGGGACAATCCTTACCACCAATTGGCTGATAGCTAGTGCAAGCGCATCACTGCACAACGAGCCATAATAAGATATGCTCTAGCACTAGCAAAGGTTATGGGCTCACCTTCGTGGGTATACGGCATGCCTCGTCCTAAGATACAGGTCGCGCTTGATACCACTTGCATGTCAGAAGCCCTTCTCCTTGCCAAGGGCATCGTCGATGGCGGGGCGGATTGGATCGAGGCCGGCACTCCCCTCATAAAGGCACAGGGCATGGAGGCGGTCAGACGGCTGGTCGAGACATGCGGGGAAAGGGTGGTTGTTGCTGACATGAAGATAATGGATGCAGGTCGAGTGGAGGCTGAGATGGCGATCTCGGCTGGAGCCAAGGTGGTGACGGCCTGCGGTCTTGCTGACGACTTGACCATAACCGAAGCCGTGAGGGCAGCCAAGTTAGGCAGCGCATCTGTTATGGTTGACCTGATCAACACGAAGGATGTACTGACGAGAGCGCTGGAAATCCAGTCCTTGGGAGCTCACTACCTCTGCCTGCACACAGGACTCGACGCCCAAACTAGAGACGGGAGCATCGCGGGGAAGTATGACGTGATTAAGCACCTTTCCTCGACGCTGAGGATGCCCCTGGCCATAGCAGGTGGAATAACGGTGGCCAACGCAAGAAAGGCAAGGGATGCGGGCGCCTCGATCATAATCGTCGGTTCCTTCATAACCAAGGCCCAGGATCCTGTAATTGCTTTGAAGTCGATCCTGGATGCGGTGGGTTGAGAGGCCATGCCACCTGCAAAGGATATCTTCGAAGCAGCTCATCGCATGATCCTGCACGAGGTCGATGAATCGATAGAGAAGGTCGATCCAGAGCAGCTTCAGAGGATGGTCGATCTCCTGATCATGACCAAAGCGAAGGGCAAGAGGGTGCTCCTCGTTGGCGCGGGTAGGAGCGGTCTGGTTGCCAGGGCCTTTGCCCTAAGGCTAATGCACCTGGGCTATAACGTCTATGTGCACGGTGAGACCATAACACCTTCGATCGGTAAGGGGGATCTGGTGATTGCCATCTCGGGCTCAGGGAGCACGAAACTCGTCGTAACCTCCGCGGAGATAGCGAAGGGACTCGGGTCAAAGGTGCTGGCCGTGACATCCCATCCTGAATCACCCCTCGCCCAGATCGCGGACCAGCTCATGGTAGTCAGGGGGAGGACGAAGGCCCCCATGGAGGAGGATTATTTCACCAGGCAGATGCTCGGGGAGCACGAGACGCTTGCGCCGCTAGGGACGGTCTTCGAGATCGCTTGCACTATCTTCCTAGATTGCGTGATTGCGGTAATAATGGCCTTTCTGGAGGAGACCGAGGCGGAGATACGGGAGAGGCACGTAACCATCGAATAAGGAGAATGCGATTATGACTCAAGATATACGTGCATTCGTGCGGAATGACTCGGTTATGTTTGAGTATGACGTTCATGAAATGAAACGAGCTGTCGCTTGGTATAGAGAAATACTCGGCCTTGAAGTCACCTTTCAGGGGGGCGAGTGCCACACGGAATTTGCTTTGCCAGTAAAGGGAGCGCGGCTAGCATTAAGCCTAGTCGATAAAAGGAAGAAATCCTGAAAAGCGGACGGTTATTCATCCCAGTTACTGACATTGATGCCATTGAAACCTGGCTCGTAGCAAAAGGCGATAAAGTGCGTAGAGAGAGAGTTGAAGATGTCGTCGTGATTTTATGGGTAGAAGATAGCGAGGGTAACCATTTCGCTTTCGAGCAGTGGCTAAACAGAACATAAAAGAACTGACAAGAACTGACCCCATCGTTTTGTGGTACAACAGGCCGAGAAGAAGGGCGGGCTTTTTACATCGATAATCCGGCTTGAGTTGGCGTACACTATGTCCTGATTACTGAAGGTTCACATGTATTTTCTCAACGATCTCCGAGAGGGGGCCAACCTTATCCTTTGGACAGAGATCCGTTCCGAGTATCTTCTCGGCTTGCTCTACGAGGTGCTTCGTGCCTTCCAGCTTCCTCTCCGCCTTGAGGAGCTCGATTATCCTCGCCTCGTATGTCTGTCCTTCTTTCATGCCTCTCTTCAGCAATGCTATGGTTGCTTCACCAAGCTGAACCTTTTCCATGCTCTTTTTCACCGCACGGGTCATATATGAAGTTTCATTCATGAAAAGCTACGACAGTCTAATGGATCATGCCCATCATCGGGGAGATAGACTATTCATTGAAAATATCATCCATGAATGATTGGAGAGGCAACCTGCGGATATTGACAGCATAGAAATGATGTTGTTCCTGAAGCGATGCCAGAGCAGAATGAGTTGAAGAGCGATTGAGGTAGAGCGAGAACTTTGAAGATTCAGACCGAATATATTTTTGAATGTCAGGCGCTGTTGGAATTGTGAAAACTTGTTTCCTTGTAGCTAGAAATTCATCGTATGGCGGCGTCGTACATGGCCACAACGTTCTCCGCTGGTATATCGCCCTGTATCTGATGAGAAGGCGCCATGATATAGCCACCGCCCTCGCCCATGAAGCCAAGGATCCGTTTAACGGCCTCCTTCACCTCCTCCGGCTTACTAAAGGGGAGCATTCGCTGTATGTCTATGCCCCCATGAAGGCAGAGGCTCTTCCCATACTTGGCCTTGAGAGTCCGGGGCTCCATTCCTGCCGCAAGGGGCTGGATGGGATTGAGGATGTCCACTCCGGCATCGATGAACTCGGGTATCAGCTGTTGGACTGAGCCACACGTGTGGTAGAGTATCCTGACCCCTGGTGCCATTCTCCTTATCGAGTCAATCCTTCTCTTCAGCCAGGGCTTGATTCGAAGCCTATAGACCTCCCTCGATACGAATGGCGACGCCTGACTCCCCATGTCATCCGAGATGCACACCACATCTATGAGGCCCTTCATGGGGCTTAGGAAAGCTTCAGCGAGTCGTGTGTTGGCATCGAATATCCTCGACACAAGCGCCTCATATAGTTCGGGCCTGAGCCTCATGTCCAGAAGCCATTGGCTGAAGCCTCGAAGCTGCGCATATCTATGCAGGAAGTTGCTCGCAACCCCGAGGTCGGCCATTATGGCGAAGTCCATCCCCTCTCTCAAAGCCTTGGCCTCCTCGGCCTTGCCTGAGGTAAACGCCGGGTCCTCGGCGTTTGGCCACTTTTTATAATCCTCGATGTCCTCGATCCTCTTTACGCTTGAGAGCGGCGGATCGGTCGGGTAGTACATCGATTCCGATGGCGTTGGCACCCATCTGACGCCAAAACAGTCCTCAACAGCCCCTCCGGGTAATTCCACCTTTGGCTCGCTAATCCTTATGTGCCTGAAGTCGATCTCGAAACGCCTCAGTATCCTCTCATCGACTGGATAGACGACATAGCTCCCCACCCGATGGGTGGGCTCTGCATCTACATTCAGATGCCTGCAGAGCTCCCTGTAACCATGGGGCTTTGAGTCCACGATGCTCCAGGCCAACCCGCCCAAGTCCACGGGGGGCCTGTCCGTTTCTTTCCTGCTCAGAGCTGCTAGGACCCTCTCCAGGTGCGTGATCATCGCTGGATGTGGAACTCAAACCCGCTCTTAAGGTGAACCTCCACTGGAAAGGTCCGCTATTGTGGTCGCGATTGCCCTCTTTCTAAGCTGTTATGCCACGGTCTCAAGCAACATCCTGCTTCTACCATCAAGCTTCTCGATGGCATCAATGTTGTATATGTTATCGTTAGTGTCTATGACGACTATGCGTGTTCCCATGTTGATGACTTGGCGACGGCTTCGCGTGTGGAAAATCCTCGAACCCCTGTCCGTCAGTACCTCCCATTCGAATTCGTCCCCGCTCGTCTCAAGCCTCACGACTCTAAGCACGCGGGGTATGAAGTATATCTTCTCCAGAACATGTTCCAAGTTTAGACAGGACTTCTCATCGAGTTCGCGATAGTCCTTCAGCATACATATCTCCTGATTCTGGGGCTCCTCGCCGGCCTTCCCCTGCACCTCGCTGCCCTTCTCCTGATCTGAGGGTTGACTCTGAATGAAGATGATAAACTCGGGGATCGAGAGGGGGAAGGGCCTCTTTGGGACAATATCATCATGCAGAACCCCATTGAGCGTGACCTTCACTCTGTCCAGCCGACTCCCGGGTTCAATCATTAGGGCCGATGGAGGAACGATATTGAGTTGGACGAGGAAATCGCGAAGAGGCATTGACGGTCACCTTACGAGCGGAGCAGCGGCCTCCTGGGCCTCTACGAACTGTGCGTTGTAAAGCTGGTTGTAAAGCCCGCCCGTCTGCATCAGCTCTTTGTGACTTCCGACCTCAATGATCTTTCCTTTGTCGACTACGATGATCCGATCCGCTTTCTGAAGGGTTGATAACCTATGAGCGATGATGATCGTCGTCCTCCCGACTACAAGGTTATCGAGTGCCTTCTGGATCTGCCTCTCCGTGAGGGTATCGACGCTCGATGTCGCCTCGTCCATCACGAGTATCTTCGGATCTGTCAATATGGCCCTGGCTATCGCGATCCTCTGTCTTTCCCCGCCGCTGATCCTGGAACCTCGTTCACCCACGTGGCTGTCATAGCCCGCATATGAACTCATGATGAAATCGTGGGCGTTGGCCGCTTTGGCCGCGGCGATGATCTCCTCCGGTGCTGAGTCATTCTTCCCGTACATGATATTGAATGCTATGGAACCATAGAAGAGGAATGGATCTTGCTGCACGATGCCTATCTGTTTGCGCAGGCACTCGACCTTTATGTCGCGAATATCAACGCCATCGATTGATACTGATCCTTCGGACGGATCATAGAATCTAAGGAGGAGCTTCGTGAGAGTCGTCTTTCCTCCGCCGCTCGGTCCCACGACGCCTATGGTCTCGCCAGCTTTTATGCTGAGCGTGATGTTCTTCACAACCGGGATATATGGCTGGTAGCCGAAGCTAACATCTTTAAACTCTATGTCACCGTTGAAGTCGAAGCTCACAGCGTTATCGGCATCCTTGATGTCTGGTCGGAGCTCGACGATCTCAAGGACTCGCTCCCCAGAAGTTAATGCCTCTTGAAGTGGCTGGACGAGGGTCGTGAGGGACTGTATAGGACCATAGAACATCCACATGTAACTCACGAACATCCAGAGGGTTCCGAGCGTGAGTGCGCCATTAAGCACCTGTCCGCTCCCAACATACCAGATGACGGCCGCCCCGACGGAGGCCGTGAAACCCAGCATCGGGAAGAAGCTCAGGTTGAGCCTCGTGGTCTCGAGGTTTGACTTGACGACCATTGTCATCCTCTCAGTCAGGCGTCTAACTTCGGACTTCTCTTGCGTATGTGCCTTCACGACGATGGCTCCTGGTATCGTATCCACGAGCAGGCTGCTCATATCGGCCCACCTCCTCCACAATTTGTGGTATACCCTCCTCGCCTTCTTCCTGAACAGGGGTATGCCGATCACAATCATCGGCACTGGTAGGAGGGCGAAGGTCGCCAGTCCGAAGTTCAGGGTGAAGAGTATCATGCCTATGCCTATTATTTGAAGGCTGTTGATAATCAGGTTCGGGATGCCCCAAACTAGGAACCAGTTCACCCTACCAACGTCATCCGTGACACGAGATAGGACCCTTCCTGAGCTGATCCTGTCGTAGAATCCCATCGAAAGGCGTTGGAGGTGCTCGTACACCTGCTTTCTTATATTGAAGACGATCTTCTGCGCCAGGTATGACAGGGTGTAACTTTGCCCTACGCTGATGAGGGTATTGGCCGCGTAGATCGAAACCAAGGTGAGAGTGAGTATCGGTAGAAGATTAAAGTCCCTCTTGGTGATGACCTCATCGACTAGCGTCCTCATCAGATACGGCGGGATCAGGCCCAATCCCGTGACGGCGAGGGAGAGAATCATGCCAAGTAGCGCCAATGGCATGTGTGGCTTTAGGTACCCCAAGAGCCACATAAGGGTTGTAGTTCTACGCCTTTCATCTGCGATGGGCATCCTTACAGCGTCCTTGTCGAAAAGGACCCTATCGCTTGTCAGCTCATTTATCACCTGCATTGCCTTACGGAATTGATCCGTGCATGAACGGCTGAAGCGTATCAGCTCCTTAGTTCCACTTGTGGTGATGAGATCCAAGGTGCCGTTGCCGGTGTAGTCGTTGACTGCTGCTCCCTTTATCTCGTGCACGTCCACCTCAACCTTACTTCCTTTTTCGGGCGTAATGACTATGACCCTCTGCTTAGTTATGAAGAGCCAACGATGACCATACGAGCCATCTTCTGTGAGGTCGCAGAAAGCCTGGTAGAGGAGCTCCTCATCATCCCTAAGGAGAGGCTTGATTATCTTCTCAGCTTCCTCTAGAAGTTCCTTGTCCATCTTCTCCTCGAGCAATGACATCCTTCTCACCTCTGCGTGGTTTTCGACCAGCGCATGTTCTCGCTGGATTTAGCCGAAGGAGGGCCGTTAGACGATCTCGTGAGAGGTACTTCACCTCAACGCTGACTTCGTTATGTAGCGTTTCCCTTTGAGATGCTCGGCATACATAACTTATCAGCCAACTTTTAAGTCAACAAACGCAGGGATACTTAAGAATATCGTTATTGCTTCTTTCCTCGCAGATCCCGCATTCTGAGGCTTTTCATCGTTAAACGTGATCGCGTAGCGCAAGTTTCGGATTAGCGCACTGGGCTTGGTCTCAGACGGTTTTAATCCTGGATTTGCTGCTCTTCTACCTGCCCTTTCCACAACGAGAGCTGATAAATATCGCGCATTACAGATTTATAATTGAGAAAGGGGTTAGACCTGACGGCTCTGGGCTGAGAACCTATGTCCAGGAGTAGGGTAGATGAGTGGCTTCAGTCTCTCCTTATGGAAAGGACAACTGAGAGTTCGATCCCCGCAAGCCTGAGGGTTGCGGAACACGGGAGCCGTTGTCTTATCTGCAGAGGCTCAAGGATGCTATGTGGCAAAACTACCTGTCCTGTCGCATTGAGGTTCAATTCCCTTGTCAATGTGGGCGCTCTAAGCATCGATATGAAGCTGGAGGGCAACTCCCCACCGGAGGTCTTCGTCGGGAGATTCGGCTACCCGAAGGTCTTCATCGGACCGATGGTGCCCCCCATTCGGGAGGACACGAGCCTCCTAGCCGCGCCCCAGCTGTGGTTTGGAAAGTCGATCGAGGAAATAGTCAACATGAGATCTCAACTTGTAAGGGGCATGTACCCTGTAGCAATAACAGCCCCATCAAGTGGGCTCGACAGGATCTCACAGATGGTGCAGGAGTTGGGTCTTTCATCCTCGCCGGCTGATTCTGTATTGGAGTTCCTTAAGAAACCTGTTAGCACCATTACCCTCAGCGATCATTTCGAGCCCTTTGGACCTTCGGCCCCTCTTAGGAGCTTCAATCTCGGCAACCTTAAGATGGCAAAGCCCCTAGAGAAGGCATTCTACGATGTTGACCTTAAGGCCCAAGACGCAGTCGTGAACTCATACGAGGCCGGCACGGATGTCTCCTCGATAAATAGGGCCCTGAGCGTGGGGGCATTTGGCTTGGAGAGGAGGAGGAGATTCGTCCCAACCAGGTGGAGCATCACGGCTGTGGACAGCATCATATCGCAGAAACTGATGCGGAGTGTAAAAATAAACCCCCTGATAAATGAATATCATGTCTACGAATGCGATAATCTCGACAACAGATACATTGTCCTGATGATGCCCCAAATGTGGGGTTACGAGTGGATCGAGGCCTGGTGGCCCAAGACCGCTTGGAATCCTGAATCGAGCGTATCGATGCAAGGGGATTATGAGCATTATGAGGGCAGGACCACCTATGCCTCCATTGGCGGATGTTACTACGCCGTGAGGTTGGCCGTGGCGGAGAAACTATCCGCAATGGGCAGACAGGCGGGCGTCGTGGCACTAAGGGAGGCGTATCCGGGATACATCGTGCCCGTTGGCGTTTGGATAAATAGGGAGAGCGTCAGGATGGCACTAATACGGGAGCCGCAGAGATTCAACACACTTGGCGATGCCCTTAGGCACATATCGACGAGAATGCAGATCCCGATCGGAAGATGGATTAAGAGCAGCGCGCTGCTGAGGGATGCCCTCTACCAGACCCGATTGAGTGAGTTCTTCCATTAACGCATATGCAATAAGAAATCGTATAAGCCCACCAGTACTTTTTGGACCCATGCCGGCTGAGAGAGACAGATTGGACACGAAGATCCTCCATGAGCTGCAGAGGGACGCGAGGCAGTCCTTCAGGGATATCGCCAGAAGATGCGGCGCATCTGTCGCAACTGTCCTCAGCAGAGTCAGGAGGCTTGAGATGGGCGGGGTGATAAAGGGCTATACGGCCATCTTGGATGCTGAAAAACTCGGATACGATATCGTAGCCGTAATAGAGTTGACAGTCTCGAGCGGAAAGATGCTCGAAGTACAGAGGGGGATAGCGATGAACCGGAACGTTATCGCCGTATACGATGCGACTGGCGAGACTGACTCGATAGTAATAGCCCGATTCAGCAGTAGAAAGGAGTTGAGCGAATTCATCAAGGATCTCCTGCGCAGGCCCAACGTTCAGCGCACCAATACGCACATGGTGCTTAATGTCGTGAAGGAAGATTTCAGGGTACGCATCTAGCCCTATGATTGTCACTTGCAGTAAATTACTGCACTAGCTATCTGTACCTTAGATGCCTTTTGATGATCGTCAGTGCGGCGATGCTATTGGTCCAACCTCTCGGTGTGAGTTGTCTGGGACTCCCGAATAGCTTCGAGATACCTCTGCATCGCACTTCTAATCGCTTCGCCCCTAGTCATGAAACCCCTTTTCCGTGTGACTTCATCGAACTGCTTGATAAATGTCGCCGGTGCCTTGAACTTGATGTCGATAGCATCTTTGGGTGTTTTCTTGACCATATTATTACCCCTATTTAACCCCTTTAATGGTAAATATAATGGTATTGGTCTACAAAATGAAAAATCCCTTTCAGCACTTAATGAATCAGCCCATCGAGCTGGCGATCGGCCCTAAAAAGCTGGGCATGGGTCTCATCAGTTGTGGCTTACACTACGAAACACCTAAGAGATATCTGCGGATCGGAGCTCATGCTTAGAGATGGTGCGCTGGGCATTGTCATCCGAACCTTGGACAAGCAAGCATAAGCCCCTGAGCATAAACGAGATAGTCGGGAACGGGAGCTCTGTTAGACATGTATATGAGTGGTTGAAGGGTTGGGAGAGGCACCGAAGGGCATTATTGTTACATGGCCCGCCAGGTGTCGGCAAGACGGCATCAGTCGAGGCGGCCGCCCATGAGCTCGGTTACAGCATCTTGGAGATGAATGCGAGCGATGTCAGGACGGAGGAGAAAATAAATGAGCTGGTATTGCCGGCGATCTCTAGCGGGAGCTTGAGCGGGAAAAAACGGCTCATCCTATTCGATGAGGTCGATGGCATTTATGCGCGTAGCGATTCTGGTGGACTTGCAGCACTTCTCAACATCTTGGGCAGCGGCACCGTGCCTGTTGCCATGACGGCTAACGACCCATGGGACGATGACCTCAGGACTCTGAGGAGCAAGGTTGAGATGGTGGAGTTCAGGCGTATACCAGTTGAAGATGTTGTCAAGAGGCTACGCGAGGTATGCAGGCTTGAGGGCTTGTCCGTCGATGAGCCATCCCTACTTGGCATTGCTGAGGCATCAGAGGGTGACATGAGGAGTGCCATCGTGGACCTCCAAGCGTCTTT
>Ga0315282_10012463_pt1 | contig 13005 bp, 14 predicted proteins | sample YL17G07_20_MG_FD_203693 | JGI IMG/M metagenome (GOLD analysis project Ga0315282, IMG submission 203693) | Sediment microbial communities from Yellowstone Lake, YNP, Wyoming, USA - YL17G07_20 | ecosystem: Environmental > Aquatic > Freshwater > Lake > Sediment | place: USA: Wyoming | collected...
GGGGTATTATCCGATCAACCGATTCAAGCTGCTCAAAGGTTGGAAGAGACGTTTGAGCGCCATCTTCCTTGTGATCCCAATCGTATTTTCTGCTACAGCAGTCTTGTGATACTTCTTGGGATCGTCCACGAGAAGATAGATCACCCGAACATCATCTGGATTGGCCAACATGGCCTCTTTATAAGTGCCTTTCACTTCTTCCAGTCTCTTGTTTGCCTTCTCAAGTATGTCCTTTCGTTCACCGAAGGACATTGCTCCGGTTGGGCAAGTCTTCACACAGGCAGGCAACATTCCCTCTTTGGTCCTGTCAAAACACATGGTGCATTTCCCCATGATCGATATCGCCGGATGAATTCTTGGAATATCATAGGGGCAGGCTTCACGAATCTCCTTGAAGTCGTCTGGTTTTATCTTCATTTTGGGGTTGAAGACAACTGCCCCTGTCTTCTCGTCTTGCATAATGGCTCCCTTCGCCTTTCCGTCCGCCACTTCTTTACAAGGAGGGGAGATACAATGACGACATTGGTCTGGGAAAAAGTACCAGGCCACCTTTTCTCCAGGGATCTCGCTGAATCGAACCAATTTCCAGGTATTATAGGACAAATCTGGAGGGTTCTGGTGGTTACCCCGATTGATCGTTTTTTCTGTTCCTCGTTTATTCCATTGCTTACAGGCCATCTGACAGCCTCTACAAGCAGTGCACTTTGTTGTATCGATAAAGAACGATTTTCCTTCTGTCATTTATATCACCTCCCCCTTAGCCTTTTCTGGCCGGTTTTTTGGTTAGTTTAGTCACATTGGCCATAAAGGCCTTGGATTCCGGAATCATCGTATTGGGATCACCAATTGTAGGGGTTAACAAGTTTGCACTTTCCCCACCATCCTTGGGATGGAGCCAACCGAAATGCCATGGCAACCCAATCTGGTGAACAGTATTACCAGCAATATTGAAGGGTTTAAGACGAGAAGTAACAATGGCCACGGCCCATAACTTACCTCGGGGAGTCTCCACGATTACTTTGTCACCATTCTTGATCCCTCTCAGTTTTCCCAGCTCTAAGCTCATCTCACAAAAAATTTGAGGTTCGGCTTCAATGAGCCAGGGTAGCCATCGGGTTAGAACACCGGTCTGCCAGTGTTCAGTCACACGGTAAGTGCTGCATACAAATGGATATCTCGGATCGCAGGTTGAAAATATATCCGGGCCTCCCTCAAAGATCTTGATGACAGGGTTAATCCTCTGGCCAGACATCAAGTTTTTCTCAATCGGACATTCCAGAGGTTCATAATGTTCGGGGAATGGTCCATCTTTTAACCCGGGTCCAAAGAGGGAGGATAACCCGTCGGGTTTCATAATGAAGGGATAGATCCCATTGGTGCCCATTGGTGGTTGCGGTCCATCTGGAATATCACCCAGCCATTTTTTTCCCGTTGCATCCCATTTAAGCAAAGCCCGTTTCGGATCGCGTGGATTTCCATCCAGATCAACAGAAGCGCGGTTATAGATAATTCGTCGATTGACTGGCCAACACCATGACCACTCCGGATATAAACCTAACCCAGTTGGGTCAGTCTTCTTTCTCCGAGCAGCCATGTTTCCAGCCTCGGTATAGCTGGCCGAATAGAGCCAGTTGCCACTGGAGGTCCGACCATCATCGAGCAGGTAAACAAAGCTTGGGACCAAAGTTCCCTTTTTGTAGGTTTTCTTGTCTACCGGATGTTCTGGAATGTCTTCTAAGAAATAACCATTAATTTCTTTCGCCACCTTGTGAATATCGAAATGACCGTTGGTCTCATAGTCCCACTTCAAATTCAAGATGGGGTCTAGAAATGCCCCTTTTTCTTTCTCATAAAGGGCTCGAACCTTTTTAAACAACTCATATATGATATCCCCATCGGGTTTGGCTTCTCCAGGTGGATTGGTTGCTTTATAACGCCATTGCATCCAGCGTCCGCTGTTGCTAATACTGCCTTCCTTTTCCATGGAGGCAGCACAGGGTAGTACGAAAACCTCGGTCTTGATCTTCTTGGGATCCATACCAGGTCCCATCCAGAATGAACCCGTTTCGCTGTCAAAGACATTGACATTGACCAACCAATCCAGCTTGGTCATGGCCTGACGTACTTTACCAGCATTCGCGCCTGAACAGGCAGGATTCATGCCCCACGCAAAAAATCCAGTGAAGCTTCCCTTATACATCTCATCAAAGAGATTCAGCCAAGAAGCATCCTGGGTAGGGTCCAATTTAGGCATCCATGCGTATCCGAAATCCCTCTCCTTGGTGGCCTTGTCACCATACATCGATTTTAATAGGCTGGCCACATACTTGGGACGGTTCTTCCACCAGTTCAGGCTTCGTGGATCTTTGGAAGCCGGAGTAGTCTTGTTATAATCCGCAAGAGTTCCCCATTGAGCCCGAGGCGTTGGTAGATATCCAGGGATAATGTGGAACAACAAAGCTTGGTCGGTTGAACCCTGGACATTCGACTCTCCTCGAAGGGCATTAACTCCGCCGCCGGCAATCCCCATATTCCCGAGAAGCAACTGGATAATACACATGGCACGGATATTCTGCACGCCCACTGTATGCTGGGTCCAGCCCATGGCGTATAATTCAGTGCCCGCTTTGTCTGGGGCCCCGGTTGAACCATAGGTCTTATAAACCTTTTCGAGGTCGACTGTAGAGGTTCCGGTGATCTGAGAAACCTTCTCCAGTGTATAACGGGAATAATGTTGTTTCATGAGTTGTAAGACACACCGGGGGTTTTGCAGAGTCATATCTCGTTTAGGAATCCCCTGTTTGTCATTTTCAAGAGCCCAGGTTGATGAGTCATAAGCTCTTTTGTTGGGATCATATCCTGAGAAAAGGCCATCATCAAAACCATACCTGGGGTTTGCAACATAAGACGCATTGGTGTAGTTTTTGACATAGAATTCATCATAGAGATTATTCTCCAGGATGTACTTAATCATCCCGCCAAGGAAGGCGATATCTGTTCCAGAGCGGAGCCGTACAAAGATATCAGCCTTGGTTGAGGTTCTGGTAAACCTTGGATCGACATGGATGAAGATTGCGCCCTTGTCTTTGGCTGCCTGGATCCATTTAAAAGAGACTGGGTGATTTTCAGCTACATTACCACCCATATTCAAGATGACATCGGCATTTCGAAAATCGTTATAAGGATTGGTCATTGCACCGCGTCCGAACGACTCTCCCAGAGCCGCTACAGTGGCGCTGTGTCAGATACGGGCCTGATGTTCGATATAGATGATGCCCAGTGATCTGAGAAACTTTTGGTAGAGCCAGCATTCCTCATTGTCGAGTGCTGCACTTCCTACTGAAGCAATGCCGTTGGTTCGATTGACCACCTGACCCGCGGCATTCTTCTCCATGAAGCTTGCATCCCGGCTCTTTTTGATGTTGGCCGCAATCTTATCCAAGGCCCACTCCCAGCTGACCTCTTTCCAGGTATGACTATAAGGGGCACGATAGCGGACCTTTTTCAACCGATTATCATTGACGGCGATCTGATAAAGAGAGGCTCCCTTAGCACAGAGGGCCCCTTCATTGATGGGGTGATCAGGGTCCCCTTCTGAATTGATCACTTTCCCTTTGGCATCGGCATGAACAATAATTCCACAGCCAACCGAACAGTAGCAGCAGATCGTGGTAGTTTCCTTAGCCCCTTTTATTCGTAGTTCTTGGGCATAGACCTGAGCCGGAGACAGATCGAATCCCAAGCCACCCATCACCGTCCCTGCGGCTGTGGCTCCCGAAATCTTTAAAAAGGTTCTTCGGGTAATTTTCATAGAAATTTTTCACCTTCCTTTCTTAAAATTTTTAAGACAAGAGTCAAGTTCACCCCCTTTCATTAGAGGATCAAAGGAAATTCATTTAATCAATTGATTTATTTTGAATTTTCCCCATATTCCATTAAATAAATGTTTGGATAATATAGATTAGTGATATGGCAGATTAAGTTTTGTGAAAGATACCACAAAGGATTTTTTTGTCAAGGGGGAAAATAAAATGAATTTAAATATTTACTATTTTTTACCTTTTACTTCTAATTATTACTTATCATAACATTTGAAAGCTGCTTTAAGCATCCCTACTTTTAAGGACAACCTTGCTACCGCAATCAGGGTCATCCGTATAAACAAATTTATCTTATGACTACAACCTAATCTTTTCTTTCAAAATTAATTCCGTTATAATTTTTAATCTTAATTATTAATTTATAAACCAATGGGGTGAGTAAGATGAAGATAATAAAATCGAGAGGACTGGAGATATTCGATATCGTCAGTTGGGGAAAGACCTTTTAGCTAAAAACAGAAGTTTGGCGAAAGAGAATAGGAAGAGGTTTGATCGTTCGAATATCTTGACCATCGACATCATGGGTTATATCGGTTCAGGAAAAACTTCTTTGATCAAGGCGATTTTAAAAAGACTTGGAATGGGTAAAAAAGTGGCCGTCATCGCAGGAGACCTCACCACTACTATCGATGCGGAAAGAATCGAAGCAGAAGGAGCCCGTGTCATTCAAGTCAATACCGGAAAGGAATGCCATCTTGATGCTCATCTTGTTCGCCAGGCATTGAAGAGAATGAAACTGGATGGCATGAAACTGCTCTTTATTGAAAATGTGGGAAACCTCATTTGTCCAGGGGAATTTCCCTTAGGTGCCCATAAGAGGCTGGTTGTTACATCTGTAACCGAAGGACCCTACACACTCATGAAACATCCTTACATCTTCAGAGAAGCCGACGTGATTGTTCTCAATAAGATTGACCTGGCAAGGGCAATGAAGGTGAGTCCCTCTCAACTCGAGAAGGATGCACAGAAGATTAATCCTCACGCCCCATTCATTAAGGCTAATGCCCTCAAAGGAATAGGGATACCAAAAGTGATCGATGCTCTCGGTTTGGAAAGTTAACCACAACTCGCAGAGAGCAAAGGGCATAGCGCATAGCGAAATGATATAAGAAGGACTTAAGAAAAAACCCTCTATGCTCCTTGCACTATGCTCTATGCCAATTAGTAAAACCCATGCACGAATTCTCCATATCCTCTGAAATCGTAAGAAACGCTCTCGATACAGCAAAAAAAAATAATGGAGAAAAGGTTCTCTCTATCCAATTGGAGATCGGCGAGTTGGCCCTTCTCAATGTGGAACAGGTCACTTTTTGGATTCATGAATTATTCAAGGGATCAGTGGCTGAAGGAGCAAAAGTCAAAGTAAAAACGATTAAGGCTCGCATCCAATGTGAATCCTGTGGATACAAGGGGGGAATAAGCCTTGATCAACAGGATCCTTTCCAACATCTCATCCCTTACTCCTGTCCCCAATGTGGTTCGTTCCAAATTAAGGTGGAAAAGGGGCGGGAGTGTGTTCTTCGAAGAATTGAGGCGATCAAGGAATAAATCAAGTTCCAATAACCAAATCCCAAATTCCAAATAAATTCTAATAGCCAATTCCCGAATAGCCAAAACGCCCCCCTGAGGGGAGAGGGATGGGGTGAGGGGAATAAAATCCCGGTCATTGAAATTCCGGTCATTATTTGATTACCTGCTTGCCGAAGCAGGGATTTTGGCATTTTGTTTCAATTAACTCCACAACAATTCCCGATAAGTGAATTTGTAACACGGGAGACTTGCTTCGGCAGACATGTCAGGTTGTTTCCTAATTACTTTTTGCTTTTATAGAATTTGACAAGGTTCAAGACGTCTTTTGCCAGCAAACGTCCTATGGGCCCTGTACTATAACAGGCGACACCTATCGTTTTATCAGGACGGACAACAAATCCTGTGGCATGAAGAAACTTTCTTTTTTTATCATAGTAAGCCCCGGTCATTCTCGATATTTCCTCTGCCATCATGCCGTAACCGACAGAGGTTGTAATCCCCAATTTATCAACCGTTTCTCTTGCTTTTTCAATTGGGTCGGCAGAGCCTGCAATGACCTTGATCTGTTCAGATTTGAACTCCTGGTGTAATGCTTGGAAGTCAGCCAACTGCTGATTGCATAAAGGTCACCAATGACCGCGATAGATGAGGATTACACCGTATCCTTCACCAGTTCCTTCAGGAAGGTTCAGCTTTTCTCCAGAGACCAGCTGCAACTCCAGTTGGGGAAACATATCGTTGGTATCTAAAAACGTTGAACCTGTTCTCACCCTATCATTCTCCTTTCATTCTTTCTGTTGTTGGTGGTTACTTCTCCTTCTTAAGCTTTTAATGATCTTTGGGATGAAAAGGGAAAAAACAAATAGGCCCACAGAGAAGAAAACCTTGAAGGAAAGTATTTGACTCCAATGACCATTGGCCCAAACCTCTTTAAGGGTGCTGACGAAAAAAGTAAAAATGAACGTCCCCACAATGATGCCTAATCCAGTGCCGAAAAAATAATCCCAAAACCGTACCTTGGTCAGTCCCATGCCGAAGTTCATGGGGGTAAAGGGAAAATAAACCAGACGTAAATAGAGCACCGTAGCAAACCCATTCCGTTCAATGGCATCATCGTATTTTCTCAGGCGATCACCGATCACGGAAGCTGCAAATTCTCTTCCCAAGGTTCGTCCAATCCAAAAGGCTGCGCTTGATCCCGCCATGGCTCCTACCCAGACATACAAAAATCCCCGGTAGGCACCGAAGATTGTAGCCCCAAGGGCAGTGAGCAGGGTACCTGGCACAAACAAACATACCCCTACGGCATACACAAGTATAAAAAACAGAGGAGCCCATAAGCCTACAGTTTCTAAAAAATTACTTAGGGCTGTTTGTGTGAAGAATTCTTTGACTGGAGTGAACCGGATAATGTAAATTGCTACAATGATGAAGACGACAAATATAAGAGCTTTTATCATTTCTCTTTTGCGGCCCTTCGTTGGTTTTTGCGCGACCGTTTTCATAGTGTCCTACCATTCTTGACAAATCAAATTTTTCCCTTGGGTTATCGCCTCCAAGCCAGCCATCGAGTAAACAGTCCTTTAATGAAAGGAGTCAACCGGGTACGATTATAGGCATCGGCCACCTGCTTAATGGCTTCGGCCTGAGTGGGATAGGTGTGAATAACATTTGCCAGTGTTCCCAGTCCAAGATTGCCCACTATGGCGAGGGTGATCTCGCTGAGCATCTCTCCGGCATGGCGGGCGACGACCGTTGCTCCCAAAATTTTATCCGTTCCTTTCCTGACGTGGATCTTAACAAAACCTTCTTCCTCTCCATCGGCGATGGCACGATCGACGTCATTCAGCGGTCTTATGAAGGTATCTACAGCGATTCCCTTCTCCTGGGCATCTCTCTCATACATTCCCACATGGGCAATCTCTGGATCAGTGTAAGTACACCAAGGAATCGTCAAGGTACTCTGTTGCTTGCGCCCCAAAAACAAGGCATTCTGGATGACCATGCGGGCGGTGGCGTCGGCGGTGTGGGTAAATTTGTACTTTAGGCAGATATCCCCCGCAGCATAGATCCTGGGATTAGTAGTCTGTAAATGTTCATTCACCTCTACCCCCTCCCTCTTGTCATACTTCACCCCCACAGCCTCGAGGTTTAGACCCTCCACATTGGGAGTTCGCCCAGCTCCTGCTAGAATCTCATCCACTGCGATCTCTTCTTCTTTTCCCCCACATTCAATATGGATGACTTTACTCCCCTTTTTCTTTTCTACTCGTTTGGTCTTACAGTTGAGGATCAGGCGGATTCCATCACGGATGAAGGACTGCTGGAGAATTTCTGCTGCATCGCTGTCCTCGCGATTCAGTATATGGGAGGCATTGTGAAAAAGAATAACCTCACATCCCAATCGCCGAAATGCCTGAGCCAATTCGCAACCCATAGGTCCTCCACCAATAACCGCCAGACGTAGCGGCTGCTCCGTCAGGGAGAAGACGGTCTCATTGGTGAGAAAGCCAGCTTCGGCTAATCCTTCGATGGTGGGATGTACCGGACGGGTACCCGTGGCAATCGCAGCCTTTTTAAAGCGAAGTCTCTTTCCAGCAACCTCCACGGTATCCGGGCCCGAGAAACGCCCCTTTCCCAGGAACACATCGACCCCCAGATCCTTAAACCGCCTGGCCGAATCATGAGCACTGATCCGAGCTCGAAGCCTTCTCATGCGCTCCATGACAGCAGGGAAATCCACTTCCATGCCCTCTGGAACCCTGATGCCAAATTGCTTAGCATCACGAATATCAGCCACCACTCGGGAGGATCGAATCATGCATTTTGAAGGTACACAGCCACCATTGAGGCAATCCCCTCCCAGAAGGTGTCGCTCCACAAGGGCGACCTTTGCACCCAATCCAGCTGCACCGGCAGCTGTCACCAATCCAGCTGTCCCTGCTCCAATCACCACCAAGTTATAACGGGGGGCAGGTTCCGGGTTTTTCCAATCCAAGGGATGAACATTGGAGACTAAAGCTTCATTGTGTACGTCATGAGGCAAAACATCCGGGATCTGAGGCATCGTCATTTCCTTCTTTCAGGGGAGCTTATTCTTTGATCATCATTTTCTACTATCGTTTCCAATTCATACCAGCGCTCCACCACAGGATGATCCAGATCCGGCGGTGCAAGCAAAGCAATGTTCTCCAGTGACAATCCGACGTTTCCATAAATCCTTTAATCTGAAGGATTGGATGTGATCTGGGGCACCGTGGTTTACCGGAAGGCCAAGGGATAGGTTGAAATCACAATCATAAAGCGTACCATTCCAGTCCACGCTGAGTTGGTGGCGACACATCAATCCTGTCACCGTTTGGAGATTAAAGGATTTTCGGAGAAGTTTCAGATAATTTCCTTCCTCCTTTTTGCGGATCAGTTCTGTCCGAAATCTTCCCAGGGGCATATTGGTGATAGTGAGAAGATGGGTGAAGGTAATGCCAAAGCGCCTACCCAGCTCGCGCCGGTAATCTTCTTCAAGAACCGATTGTAAGGGCGGGAGAAACGGCCCTCCAGGATTGTAGACAAGGTTCAGGGGCAACTCCGAGTTAGATCCATAGCCCAGGGCATTCAATCGCTTGATAGCTGCTATACTTCTTTCATAGGCTCCCTTACCCCGCTGAGCGCATACGTTCTCTTCAAGGTAACATGGCATGGAGGCCACGATCCGAATTTGATGTTCTCGAAAGAGCTCGGGCATATCCTCCAGGCCTTGTCCCAGGAGCACCGTAAGGTTCGTTCGGACCTGGACTTGATGACCTTCTTGGCAGAGGACCTTTACAAAACGGCGGAAATGCAGATTGAGCTCTGGCGCTCCGCCGGTCAGATCGACAAGCTGGCAACGGGCACTCTTAGCAGCCTCAAGGACCAACTCCATAGTAGGCCATTCCATCGCCTCCGCCCGGTTTGGAGATGCCTCCAGATGGCAGTGGATACATTGCTGGTTGCACCGGAGTCCCAGGTTCACCTGCAGGGTCTCGATTTTCATACTATGCAATCCGTCACCATTAATCCCGGCGATCTGTCTTTCGAAATCGTTCATGGTTATTCCCCCTACGTAAGTTCAATTAGCTTTTTTGATGTCATTTGATTTCCAATTTTTATCAAGATATTTCCTCAATTCTAAATTCATTCTTACTTTATCTACTAAAAGAATATTTACCCGGATTGCGAATGAAAGGTTGGACCAAAAGCCAGTAAAGGGTCAGATGCCTTGGATCCCGAAAAGAACTGTTTCCGATGATCATGCCTACGTGCCCCGCTTCTGGTTGAGCGCGATAGGTACCGAGAAGTCTATCCCACCAAGGCAGGTTAAAGCCAAAATTGCTATTATATTCCTTGATCAATACAGAATGGTGGACCCGGTGCATTTCTGGTGTGACCACAAACAGTCGCAACACTCGGTCTATTGAACCTGGAAGTTGGACATTGCCATGATTAAACATGCTTGTTGTGTTCAGAAGCATCTCGAAGAGAATGACAGCTAAGGGAGAAGGGCCCAAAATAACCACAGTGACCATTTTAATGCCCATGGAGAGCAGGATCTCTATGGGGTGAAATCGGATTCCGGTAGTGACATCAAAATCGAGATCGGTATGGTGTACGCGATGAAGACGCCAGAATAATGGAATGAAATGGAATACGGCGTGCTGAAGGTAGATGACGAAATCAAGGCCCACAACGCCAATGACGATGGCCAGCCAGTGAGGTAATAAAACATTGTTTAATAAACCCCAGCCACGATTTTCGACAAAGAGAGCCATTCCCACAGCCTGGAACGGGAGCAATAACCGGAGGGCTAAGGTATCGATAAAGACCAGACCCAGATTGCTAAACCAACGATGGCTTTTTGAGGTGTTCAAAGGACGACGCGGAGAAAGTTTCTCCCAGATGGCCATCAGCACCAGGATACCTAAGAAAAAGAGGAAACGAATCATCCCTTCATGAACAAGAATAAAATTATTCATTTGTCTTTCTACCCTTCTTAAACAGGATGTTTCCATAATAGGTAGTGGCTTGCTCACCAGTGTTGTCTGTGTCAGTCATGATCGCTACTCCTGAGATCATGGGAGGCTCGTAACGAAATGCCTTTTTGAAATCCTCATAAAGGTTTTGTTCTTCATTCACCCACTGTTTTACTTTGGTCGGGCCACTTTCGATCACAATCATCATGACCCGGTCGGTATAGGGATTAGGAAGGGTCGTTCCCTTAGGAGCATTGGTTTCCCAGATGTAGTTAATGACTGCCATGGGCGGGTATTGACCATAGGCAAGCTTGACCAATTCATATTTTGACTTTTCAAAAAAACCCAACCTGGAAGGGTCATACTCAAAGGTAATATAGAGCCTTGCTGTATAGTCATCCCCTTCCCTTTGATAAACATTTCCTTTCTTCAAAATGTTCTCCACTTTCCATCGCCATTGAACAATCGGATATTCCTTTGTGTTGATTTTAATCTCCCGAATCAAACCCGATGCAGAAGCTTCGGCCACAGCCTTGACAACAACTGTGTCCTCCTCTCTCACCAAGGAATAGACTGTATGCCGTTCAATCTTCTTGAAGGTCAGGAGCTTCCAGTGTGTTGGAAGTCCATCTTCTGTCTTTTCGGTTGAGAATTTTCCCACTTCGATCATCGATGGGGATTGGGCATGAGCAGGAAAGGAGACAAGTAGCCATGCTATCGTTGTAGCTACTCCAATGGTGTGGAATGGTTTAGCTTTCATCTCAATCGCTCACCTTTTTGAAAAGAGAAAGCCACATTTGGTATTGGCCGACAGCGAATCGCTTTTAGATCCAAGTAACCCTCGGAAATCAATCGTTTTACATCTTCTGGCCGATCCACATCCCATCTTTTCGGTAGCTCGTGCCAATGCCATCCCAATCTGCGAAGCCGCTCTCTTGTCTCTTCCAAAACAGATTCGGTCCCCCAGGAGATTCCTTCGAATAATTTAGACTCATATTGACGAAGGCCAAGGAGGACATAACCCCCATCCTCCGTTGGACTAATCACTGCATGAACGCCTTGTTGTAAGACCCTTTTGGCTTCTTTCAAGTCGGTGCATGTGAGAGAGGGGCAATCGGTACCCATCAGCAGCACAAAGTTGGCTTTTTTCAAGGTTTCATAGAATGCATAGGCCATTCGCCTTCCAATATCACCTTCTGTTTGTTGATGAAGGTCTATCTGGAATTCTTCGGAACAACGAATAAAAAAAGGATGATCCATGGAAGGCGTACACCAGAGGTCGACTGGACCTACCTCTGCTTTAACTGCTGTGTTAAGGCAATGTAAAATGAGTTGTTCATAAAGGGCTACCACTGCTTCAGCATCCAGTAATGGCAATAATCGAGTCTTCACCTCTCCTGGTATAGGCGCTTTTGCAAAAACGATGAGGTGGCAATCTATTGTTTTCATGGTTATCCCGATGGATAATAGAGTTTGGCCAGTTGCCTCGGATCCACCTTATAAAAATAAGCAAACCGGAGAAACCACATCAGTAGGACGGTTCGAAGGATGCCCTTTTTCTCCCAGTGTCGACTTGAGGTGATAACCCGTTGCCAAAGACAAAGGGGGTGATCATACTTTTTTAAAATCTTACTCAGAGCAATGTCTTCCATGAGATCAATGTCGGGAAACCCACCGACCCTTTCAAAGAGTTCTCGTCGAACGAATATTCCCTGATCGCCTGTGGCAATGCCGGAAAGTCGGGAACGTAGGTTCATCAAGAGTTCGACAATACGCAGTAGAGGATGCTTGCCAGCGAGTTTGACATCGAAACGACCCCAAACTTTCTTCTTTCCATTCATTCCTTGGATGATCATCCGATCTGCCCCATTCGTCAGGAAGGTATCGGCATGTAAAAAGAGAAGAATCTCACCGTTAGCTGACTTCGCTCCTCCATTCATCTGCTGGCTGCGACTACGGGGGCTGCTAATCACCTGGTCTGCTAACGGTTGGGATAATATTACGGAAGCATCCGTGCTACCACCATCCACCACAATCAATTCGTGTCCTGCTGCCCGCAAGGGTTGCAGGGACAAAAGGGTATCGGCGATAAGTGTGGCCTCATTCAGAACTGGGATGATGATAGAAATTATCACGGCATTATTCGTTCAGGTAAGCGCTCTGCTGCAGTTACTCTAAAATTTAATACAGAAAGCGCTTTATCCCGAAACTCATCGATGAACTTCATATGGGTCCTTTATTCCTAGCACTTCAAAAGCCTTTTTCAGGCTTTAATACGTCATTCCTGCGGAAGCAGGAATCCAGGGTTTTCTGTGAAAACAGAAACCCAGTTCCTAATTGTTCCCTGCTTTCGTAGGGACGGAGTCTGGACTCCCGCTTTCGCGGGAGTGACACTGAAATGGATTTTTCTGCACTTTCTCATCCCCCTTTAAAAAGAAGGGGGAGGGGGATTTTTATGTAGCTTCATATCGCCTCTGCCATTTTTCTCAGAAGCTCCAAGGTCTCCTTTGCCTCTTCTTCATCTACCTTTTGAATTGCAAAGCCTGTGTGGATGAGAACGTATTCCCCAATGGAAACATCTGGGCAGA
>Ga0315282_10012464_pt1 | contig 13005 bp, 16 predicted proteins | sample YL17G07_20_MG_FD_203693 | JGI IMG/M metagenome (GOLD analysis project Ga0315282, IMG submission 203693) | Sediment microbial communities from Yellowstone Lake, YNP, Wyoming, USA - YL17G07_20 | ecosystem: Environmental > Aquatic > Freshwater > Lake > Sediment | place: USA: Wyoming | collected...
TGACAATGCTGGCGACATGGAAGCAACGGGGGCTCAATCCATCCCAAGAGTTGGCTGAAAGCCTAAATTTGGCATGGGCGAAAAGCTAAAAACATACTTTTTACTATGTTCAAAAATTGCCCCATGTCCTTCCTCCTAAAGGCGATGGTGTAAAGAGGCTTGGGCCCCTCTATACCGACGCTCAGTATCGTCGTTACGCCAAACCCAGCCCGTCTAAATTCATCCGCTAAATCTATTGAGCGACTTTTTGGCACAACATACGCAAGTGCATACCCGAGCGCGATCTTTTCTTCTATGAGGCTACCAAGAAAATTTCCAGTGGCAAAGCCCCCGGCAAATGCTAGGAGGTAATGGATGCGATCTATGCTCAGCTGAGGGATCACTTGGCTCACCGCTGTCGCCCATATCATTATCTCGAAAAAGCCGATCAATGAACCAACTTTTCTTCGTCCGCGGACTACCATAATTATCCGTACAGTGCCCATCGAAACGTCGATTGTACGGGCGAGAAATACGAGCAGGACTCCGAGTATAACATCTAACACATGATCACCACAGATACCAAGCACTTCAGAAATTGGTTATAACTTCTAAAGCGCCTAGTGGAAGTAGACAACTCTAGCAAGCTTTGCTAGGTTTCTTCTTCTCTTTCTTCTTCTTTGATTCATGAACTATTTTTATCCCTCCCACCCACCGCGCCCTCTTTTTTTGGGCGCCGTTGTACACTGAGCGCCAGAGTATTAATGGTTTTTGGGATGGAAAGCGGGAGTTAGCCTTGATATACTTAGTTTCTCAGAGTTCCCTCTTGGAGAATTGGTTAGAAAAGAGAACCCCAAATTTCTAAAAGGAAATGTACTTTGCTATATGCGCCGCGCAAAAGTCAGGTAGCCCGTGTGTGCGATCATCCGTGTACTCGGCCGGGTAGCTCCTGGCCCGACCTCGAATTCCCGAATCAGACACTCCATCGTCCTGTGGTGTGTGAAGCGGTATTTTGGCAGCTCCCCGTAAAGTCTCTGAACGGGTTCAACACAGGGCGAAAAAACCGCAAGATGTCCCCCTGGCTTCAGAGCTAGCTCTGCGTGAGGCAGCACTCGTTCAGGCTGGGGGAGGTCTAGGGTGACCAAGTCTGCATCTCGCTCATCAATTCCCTCGTAGATATCTTTGAGCTTCACAGACACTATGTCGCCTAGACCTGTCATCTGTATGTTGGCATCCGCTACACGTTTGAAGTCCTCTCGCACTTCGTAGCTCACGACACGCCCATTCGGTTTCACGAGGTTCCCTAAAAATATCGCGAGCGAGCCGGATCCAACGCCAGCATCGACCACGAGACTGCCTGGCCCCACGCCCGTGTGTGCGACTATCTGTGATGCATCTTTAGGGAGCATTATCTGTGGCACGCGCCGGAGTTTCTGCAAGTAATCAATGATCAAGGGCCGGAGTAATATGAACTCTTTCCCCAAATGTGACTTAAGTCTGGTCCCCGGCTCCTTTCCAATCGCCTCGCCTAACTCGACCACACCCAAGTCAGTCTGAAGTTGTCTATTCTCAGCTTTGACCAGATATTTCCTGCCTCGCTCGTCGATCAGAATTATTTGTTCTCCTTCTTCCATGGTAAAATACCTCGCCGAATTGTGTTATATACTTGCTATCTAAAAAAGAAGAGGAGTCCCATGAAGCCAGTTGAGCGTTATCAGCGGCTAAGAAATCGCCAGCTCATAGCGATCTCGCTAGTGGTATCTGCCTTTCTCTCAGCATCTGTTCTGCTCTTAGGGGTGCCTCTAGGCAGGGATTTCAAAGGTGGTTCGCTGATAATGGTTCAAGGGCTGGGAAACGTGCCTGACCCCAGCAATGTGAAATCAGCGATCGAGGGTTTGCTCGGCATGAATGTCGATGTCGTGCCTGCCAAGAACGGTCTTCACATCGAAACGGACGTGCTGAGTGAAAGTGAAGAAACAAACGTCAAAGGTACGCTGTTCAATCAGTTTGGGATATCTACGAGTTCTGTCACCATAGAGCCAATAGGGCCAGCGATCTCGGGTCTTCAGAGTGAACAAATGCTGTATTCTATCATTGTAGCATTTGTCGTGATAGGAATAATTACTTTAATCATTTTTAGGCGCCGCGTCGTTCCCATGACTATCCTACTCGCGATTGGGCTCGATATCCTCTGTGTTTTAGGGTATATGGCACTGTTTCGCGTGCCTCTGAGCCTAACCTCAATATTAGTAATTGTGATGCTCGTTAGTTATGCCATCGATACAAACATCCTGCTCGCTTATCGTGTCCTCAAACGGGTTGGCGGTGAACCTAGGGAACAGGCAACCGCCTCCATAAACACGGGACTTATGATGGGCGTGCTCTTGGTCGTGGTTCTCTTGAGCCTGAACATCATCACCAGTGCCATGCAGCTTAACGTGCTGACCGTCATGCTCATTTTTGGCGTAGCAATAAACATCCTCAACACATGGTTTTTGGGTGCAGGAATTTTGTTGAGGCACGCCGAACGCCAGCGGGGGAAGGAGTATCATGTCAGTCTTTAGACAACGCCGCTTCGGGCTGCTACTTCTGGCCGTTTTCGTATCGGTGATGCTGATCTGGAGGCCGTGGGGCGGACTCGGGCTGCAGGCGCGAGGGCTGAATTTTGGGGTCGACATTGCAGGTGGATCTAGAGCCGTTCTATGGCTGGAGAATTCTGTAACCGCGAGCATGCATGCTGACACAATCTCAAAACTTCAGGCGCGCATTGATCCCTATGGCCTCCTCGGGACACGTTTCAGGACGCTCGGGGAAAACTGTATTCTGTGCGAGACGACCCAGTTGAACGACCGTACGAAGGAACTGCTGACCAAACAGGGGAGACTTGAGCTCTTCATTGGAACTGGCCTAGTGCTCACCGATGAGGACATCACGAGTTTTGGCGCCCCAACATCTGCCGGCTCAGTATATTCTAGCATCCCTATTAAGTATACGGAGGAGGGCGGACAAAAGCTCAAAGTAGTGGCCGAGGCATCGGGCAAAAGCGCCGGTGTGGTTTATCTAGATAGACCTTCTGATGCCATCTTGATTTTCGACGAGGAGATGCTGAAAGAAACTCCACAGCTGACTTACGACAATAGTACCCGGATGTTCGTTTACATGACTAGAGAAGAGCTTCAGTACACTTTGCTCGTCCCGGCTGTCGGAACATCTTTAGAGGATCTATCGCCGCAAGCGCTCGACTATCTCGAAAACCAGGCGGGAGCCAAACAACGTGTTCTCCTTTTAGGCAGCATGGAGAACTTCACGCACGTTATCGAAAAAATTCCAGCGAGCTATCGAGTCGAAAACATTTCTCGTCTCAAAGGTGAGAGTGAGTATAAATGGGTTAAACGAGCCTACGGAATCATATCTGATTTCCAAGTAAGCTTGGGAGTGGGATCAGACAGGATCATCGTTGAAGCCAATCTACAGGACACAAGGGACATCCGCACGATTCTCTCCAGCAAAACACCGACTGAACTACGGATAGTACCTAATAGTGAAACTGAGGTTGAAGCCAGCCTAGGCGGTGGATTTGTAAGAGAGGCACTTGTTGCAGGAGCGGTCGCCTTAGCTGGAGTATTTTCGCTGATTTATTTCAGATACCGGCGCTGGAAAATCTGTCTAGCGATCATCGGAATCACGATGTGCGAGTTTGCGATAACTCTTGGCGCCACTTCCGTGCTTGGCTTGGCCATCGGATTGCCTGAAATAGGTGGGCTGTTGCTGGTCATCGGCACCGGCATTGACCATCAGTTGATTGTGACCGACGAGATGCTGCAGGGAGGGTCGCATCAAGCGAAAAGTGTAAGCGTGGGATGGAGAGCTTCACGTGCGCTCATAATGATTTACGCCGCGATGTCCGTGATAATCGCCGCGACGATACCGATAGCTTTGCTGGGGTTCAGTGCAATTCGTGGCTTTACAATTATCACGATAAGCGGGACTATCCTGGCCCTTCTTTTCACTCGATCATTTTACGCCAAGATAATAGACGCGATTTCAGCCAGCTGATTTTCAAACGCGACCTAACAACCTCAGCCCGAGCAGGATTGCGGACAGGAGGGCGAGCACTCCTATAGTAATTGTGAAACTTAAGAAAAACATGTGCAGGCCGAGGCTTCTGAGTATATTTTTAGATATCATGTAAATAGCGGCCGCGGAAGCGAAGTAAAACCACAGGATGATGGTTGCGATGAGGAGCAGGTCAAGCTTCAGCGATATCATCACAAATGCCAAGAGTCCAGCAGCCATGGTCGCGATGGCAAATGGGTATAAGATGGCGGCGAGAATAGGCCATTTACGGGCTTCCATCCTATCACCACACGAATAAATACTGGGTGGTTGTTGGAAGATTTCTTCTGAGTAATGCCACTTCTGGTCGATAGATAAGCAATTCTCTAGCAGCCTCCTTTCCGAGCAGTTTGGCTGCGACCTTCGCCTCGACTTCCCCGCTCACCTTAGCAGCTCCCCTTCCGAGCTTTGGCTCAAGCGCAATAAATATTGGCAGCTGGAGTTTTTCCCAATCAGCTTCTGGCAGAAGCTTAGCTAAGATTTCGAGTTCTTTCCGCTTAAACGAGTGAACGCTGCCGTCGCGCGTTGGGACCTGGGGCTTGGTCAACGAGAGAGCCTCTTTTAGTGATATGCGTCTTTCTGGCAAATGCGCGTTGAGCCTAGCCAACTCAAACTTTATGAGACGATCCGCGTTCACCTATGTTCCTCTATGATAGCTTTTATCCGCTTCAGACGAGTGAAGTTTTCTCGCTCCATTTCGTCAAGCCTCATCATGATAAATTTGAGAGCGCCCTTCAGCCTTGGAATTAGGATGTACTCAAGCGCGTTCACCCTCCGCTTTGTTTTCTCAAGTTCCCTAGCTATAGCAAAGGCTACAGCTTCAGTTTCCGCGAGTTCCACTAAAAGTCCAAGCGCTCGCTCGAATTCTCTCGCCGCTTCATCGAGTACGGAGGAAGTCATATGCAGGCCGTATCCTCTGGTCAAAGCATTGCGCTGGATTTCACCAAATTCCACAGCCGGTATGCTGATGCCCATGAGATAACGGCTTGAGATTTCAATCTGAAGTTCCCGTCTGGTTTCCCTTGCAGCCTGTACAGTCTCCAGTGTTCCCATGAGGGCAAAACAATTGGTCAGAGCGCGATAGGCTGTTGATAGCTGTTCGAGCGCCTTCGTCCTTGACTCTTGAATTTTCCTAAATATCTCGAAAAATTCCATGACTAAAGCGTCCATTTTTTCCTTGAGTAAGTCGTGACCTCTTTGGGCCAAGTTCAGCTGCTTTTTCAGCTTCATGAGTTCCATCCGAGTTGGTGAAACTGCCAATGCCGTTGCCATTCATCCGCCCTCCTTTTTCACCACTATCTCGGCCCCTACTGTGCGCTTGATTGTCTCTTGAAGCTCATCCACCTTCGGCACGTATCCGGTCTTGTCCGGAATTCTGAGCACCAAAGGGAGCAGCCGCTTCGTCCGCATCATTTGGCGAAACTCGAACCCTAGCTCCTCTGCCACGCGATGCGTTACCAAAATGAGCCCGATTTCATCGCTGGTCAAAAATTCGTTCAGCTTAGCGAGAGTTTCGTCTCTTTTTACATGGACGTGTGTGTGCGTGGCGCCGGCTAGGGCCATGCCCGTCGTAGTGTCCATGTCACCTATCACGGCGGTTTTATAGCTCAATTTTCGGCACCTTCACTATTTTTTCCTTTATCCCCTGCGGCTCAAACCCATCAGCCTTGAGCTTGATTATCGCGCGCAGGTTCTCCATCTCATTCTCCTTCAGGTGAATGTAAGAAATCACGGGCGCTATGCTGAAGAACTGCGTGAACTCGAACCATCTACACAGCTTGAGGCAAGCTTCGTCGAGGGTTTTTTCGGCTGCGGGGATGCCCTGTTCTTCTATTTTTGGGAGGGCCTCGGCTAGGATTTTGCCGTAGGCGGTGATGTGGATCATGTGTATCGCCGAGCGGACATCTTCGGCCATTATCATCGCCTTCAACATCGCTTCCGTCAGCTCGTGAGAGGGTCTTATGAGGTGTTTGTCGATCTCTTCCGGCGGGGCGCCCTCCTGCTTGAGCCGCAAAATCAGTTTGATGTTCGCCGAGTCTATCTCATTGCCGATCATCGTCTTCAGGATTGAGCGCTGCGCTCGCTTGGCTATCGCGTCCCTCAGCAGGCTCGTGTAATAATACCTGTCTAGCGCCGAGAGTAGGGCGATGAGCCCCTGCTTCTCGTAATCCCCCAGCGCTCCGGAAATCACGTCGAAAAGCTCGCTTCCCTTCAGAAATTCCAGCAGCCCGTCTAGGTCCTTGGCGGACGTGAGCATTTCAAGTCTTTCGCGGGGCATGGTCAGTGAAGATACCAGCTCTTGAAGCCTCCTCTCCGGTGGAACTTTCTCGTGAATCATCGTTATAAGGGTCTTGAGGTTCCAGAGATCAACCCGCTGGAGCACCTTCACGACAGTGCCCCTCCGCTCCTCCGGTACTATTTTGATAAGCTCACGGTAACGCTCGTTCAGATTTTCCCTTAATGCCCGCTCCACCACAACCATGTCTGCCCCCCCACCTTTCTCGACTTCGGCGAGCTGCGGCCGGTATTCGGTCTCATCCAAGGCAGAGAACACGTTTTCAATTCTGGGCGCTTCCGCAAGCTCGATGAGGCGAGCTTCCGAGACCAACCGGGCCTCCCACGCGCTTATTGTAGCGTTGCAGAAAATGTAACCCATCGAGCGCCTGGCGCTGATTATCACCCAGGCGAAGAGGGCTCCGATCAAAGCTAAAATTAAAATTAGAACCTCGATCATTTTGGCCCCTCGAAGAGGACCTTTGCGACCTTCACCCGCAGAGTTTCTAACGCTCTCCGCATCCTGCTGTCGAACGTCTCATCGATTTCGATTTTTTCATCAGGTGCGATAACTTTCACCCCGCCGATCGTTTGGATAGGTACCCCAAATGAGATGCTCACGGGTTTATCGCCGCCCAGCTCGCGCGCTATCTGGTCCTTGTTCTTCTCCAAAAGCTTGAGGTCGCGGTGGTTGGCCTGGATTACCATATTATTGGAGCCGAGTTTTTTGCATGCGCTGGCAGTGATGCGGGGTAAATCCCTCTCATATTTTTCAGACGAGGCGTACTTCCGAAGGCTCTCCTCCGCTTTTTTGAAGACCTCATTCATCAGCTCCTCCCGCTTTTGGAGAATCTCCCTTTTGGCCTTCATCCTGCCTCCGGCTAAAACCTCCTCGTAGATGGATTTCCCCTGCGCCCTGGCTTCTTTTACCTCGCGCTCTTCCTCTTCCTTGGCGCCAAAGTGGGCCGCGTCCAATAGCGTTTGCGCCTCTTTTTTGGCGTCCCGAACTATTTTAGCGGCCTTCTCCTTGGCCTCCTTGAGGATATCATCTGCTATAAGCTGGGCACCCTTTTCAACCGGCAAAGGCATAGCCTCCTACAATGCGTGGATGCTTGTCAGGAACAGAATCGTCGCTAGAAGTCCGAGGATGGCGTAGAGCTCAACGGTCACTATGTACATCATGCTTTGGCCGAACACCTCAGGTCTTTTCGCAACGGCGCTGACACCGGCCACGGCGACCTTTCCCTGCGAATACGATGTGAACCCCTGCAGAATAGCTGGGAGGGTAGCTAATAGGACGACTAAACCCGCAACGCCCGTCGTGGCAAGCTTCGGGTACACTACGAACATAATCAAGAACGCCGCGACGAAGCCGTAGATCCCCTGCGTTCCAGGCATCACTTGCAGCACGAATAGTTTCGAGAACTTCTTGGGGTCTTCAGCCGACACAGCAGCAGCCGCGACCCCAGACATCGCTACACCTAACGCCGCCATGATACCAGGTATCGCCACTGCAAGCCCCGCTGCCAACACTACCAGTTCTTCACTTGCCAAGCCACTCACCCCCTTCTACTTTGGTAAATCTCCTTTTAGCTTTAAATGGATCGAATTTTGCCCCGCCCGATTCGTAAAATTTCCCGAAAAACTCGGCGAAATGTAGACGCATGGTGTGGATGAAACAGCCCAAGCTGCTGATGAAGATGTTGAACGAGTGAGCTGCGATGAAGACGAACGCTAGCCCGATTAGCAGCAGAGCAGCATAAATAGCCGAAAGCGGCGTGATTTCCGTCGGCATCATGCCTTGGTATACCAACCCGAGGATAAGGTTTATCGAGAATGCGATTACACTTCCCGCGATGCCTAGAGCTAGAAGTCGGGTATAAGAGGACACATCTGCGATATACCCAGTTATACTGTAAAGAACGTTCATTGGTCCTCCTAGTTTTCCCTTCGCATCCTTAGAGGTCAGCACAGCGCCTGCCACGCCTATAATCAAACCAAGGTAAAACAGGATCCTCGATACCGTCACGACAACCCCCGCCGACTCAAGGGGATTGAACGCGGAAAAAAGCCCCATCTTGGGAAATGCGTAGTTAATCCCAAACTCGTACAAGCCGATGCCCAGAACTGAGAAGCACAAGCTGAAAAACCCGATTATGATCAGGATTGGTGAGAGACGGTTTAATATCAGGCTCTTCCAGTTCCTCCTGAAAATGTCCTTTAGTGCCCCCGCTAGCCCGAACGCCATGAGGAGGTGGGCGATGCCTATGAAAATTACCAGCTTGAGCAGCGGCACAGGTCGTTGGATCGGGTTGACCCACAGACCGCTCCCGAACCCAAACCACCCTCCCATCAGGATGCCCGCCACAACGGTGAATACCGCGCACACGACCATCATCCGCCTGAGCCTTCGCGGGAATATCTTGGTGAGCCAGATGCCGGACGCCATGAAAATCCCCATCAAGATGCCGTACCCAGCGTCCGACAGGGCTATGCCAAAAAACAGCGCGAAGGTGAAGCTCAGCAGCGGCGTGGGGTCTATCTCGTCGTACCTTGGCAGCCCGTACATCTCAGTGACCTGCTCGAAGTCCTCCACCACCTTCGGGTTATCCAGCTGGACGGGGACGGCGCCCATCTCCTCCCGCTGGGGGTCGTAAGCTCGGAAGACATGGTGCCCTCCGGTTGCGGCGTCCAACACTTTTTCGAGTTCGGGGGCCTGCTTCGCCAGCGCCCATCCCTCGATTATTGTGGTGGCCTCGGTGTAGCCGAATAGTCCTTCACATTCGAGCCGCTCGCGCTGGATTTCCAGGGACTCCCTCACCCGGGAAACTTCTCTCGCCTTCGCGCGGGCAAGTTTTCTCACATCCTGCCTCAGGTCTTGCTGTTGTCGCTCGATTTCGGCCAATCGCTTTTTGGACTCCTTGATTGCAGCAGACGGAGAACTTGGAAATGGGGGGAGATCTAGGAACTCCACCTCGTACCTGTACAACAGCGGTGAGAGCTTCGGGTAATCTTGGGCGCGACACGTGACGACGATTATCCTCCGTTTTTCGCCCCCGATAGTTGAAGTGAAAACCCGCTTTGTTAGGGCCTCTCTGGCCGCGCCGAAGAAACCTTCGACTTGTTCCTCGTCTATGCGACCTACGGTGACATGGATCTCGTCGGTCGAGCAGAGGTACCTGAGCGGGAACCTGATCTCCCTGAAATTGTCGAGCATCCCGATTTGGTCGAGCAGGTTCTGGCGCTCTTGATTGAGCCGATCGCTTTTTTCCTTGAGCTGTTTCACCCTTGGTTCCAGTTTTTCGAGGCTCTTTTTTGCCGGTTTCAGGGTTTGTTCAAATGTCAGCTCCCTGACAGTGGTAGGTTTTCCTATGGGCGGCCCGATGAACTCCTCCATCTCCCTGAATTTCGTGAGCAGGGACGAGAGCTCGACCATCTCCTCGCCGTGGGCCTTCCGCGCCACCTCCACCTCGGAGATCTCCTTCAGCTGGGCCACGCCAGCCTCGTGGAGCTTTGCAACGACATCATCGTGTACACGGTGGTGGAAAATCACGCGGAACTTTTTCATCTTCGCGGTTCTGAACATCGAATTCACTCAACAACAGCTTCTAGGACAAGTTTGACGGCCTCCGCCTGTCGCGCCGTCGTTTTCCGTTCCGTCTCCGCCGCCTGTTTCATCGCCTTTTTCAGGAGCTCTTGGACATCTGCATCCGCTTTTTTCCTGGCCTCCTCGACAATCTTCTGCGCATTGGTTTTCCTTTCGAGCTTCGAGTTTTCCTTTATCTTCTCCACTTCTTTCCGGGCCGATTCGAGGATTGCGGAAGCTTCGCGCTGGGCCGATGTTATCATATCATTCGCTTTTTTCTCGGTATCGAAAACCACGCGAAGGCTTTCCTGCACCATCAAGACCCACCATCCGGCGCCAAAGGTAATTTGTGAGGTTGTCAATAAAAGTTCTGGTAGTGGGCCAATTTCCGGTATTGTCCTAAAATAGATAACTTAATATAGGATCACATCTACACTCCTCTTGGTGGTGATAAAATGGTGCGACCAAGAGGAAAAATAGAGGTCACATGCCCCAACCCGGACTGTGACCATTTTGGTAAGGAAAAAGGAAAAGATATCATCAAGAAGGGAAAAAACAGGGCAGGGCATCAGCAGTACTACTGCTTTCACTGCAAGTCCTTTTTCGTGGAAACCAAAGGAACCCCGCTCTACCACAAACATCTATCAGAGGAAGAGATCGTCAGGGTCTGCCAACTCCTGGTGGAGAAGAATGGCATCCGCTCAATCGAGCGAATAACGGGCCATCACCGAGACACCATCGGCCGTCTGCTCGAGGGCTTGGCAGCGCACGCCACAATCGTAAACGATTATCTCCTGCGGGAGATCGAGCTGGGCGAGTTCGAGGTCGATGAGATGTGGGCGACGATTAAAAAAAACAAAAGAACGTTGAGCCCGGAAGCCCAGATGGGTCTCAGGAGGGCGATGCGTGGGTCTACAACTGCATAAAACGGCCGTCTTACCTGCACGTTGCGTATGCCGTCGGCAAGTAGACACAGGGCACTTGTAGGGAGATGTTGACAAAACTATCGAGACGCGTATCGATGCCGAGCGCATCGAACAAACTCACCGTTTATTCCGACGGGAACGATGATTACACGTATGTTCTACCGGAGTTCTACCCCCTCGACGCCATCGACTACGGGCAGGTCGTGAAAATTCGGGAAAAGGGAACAGTCGTCGGCAAGGTGAAAAGGGTGATCTATGGAAATCCGGAAACATCGTACATCGAAATCACGAACATCGAGAACTTCAATGGAATATTGCGCGAGCGGATCGGACGATTGATCCGAAAAACAAAATGTTTTCCGAAGAAGAAAAAACGGTTGGAAAACGCAGTGGAGCTCTTTCAGTTTCACTGGAATGCGATGGATCCACTCCCGAACAAATTGACACCTGCGATGGTCGAGCAGTTGACGAATCACATCTGGTCGTGACACGAATTTTTTTATTTCAAATTAAGTGATATATCATAGGACAATACCCAATTTCCGCTAAAGTTAAATCGATAACGGACAACCCCTTAAAAGGTCTTATGATTGAGATAAGGTTTCACGGCCGAGGAGGGCAGGGTGCGGTGACGGCGGCGAGGCTGCTGGCCGAGGCCGCGTTCATCGAGGGCAAGTACGCGCAGGCCTTCCCGTTCTTCGGTGCGGAGAGGAGGGGTGCGCCCGTCCTCGCTTTTGCCCGCATAGACGACAGGCCGATCCGCGTCCGCACGCAAATTTATGAACCTGATTATGTGGTAGTTCTTGACCCGTCCCTCCCAGAGGTCGTGGACGTAGCCTCAGGCGTAAAGCAGGGTGGGACGGTCGTGCTGAACTCGAAAAAGGGAATCTGCTTTCCCCACGCCAAATGCGCCCGAGTCGATGCGACCGCCGTGGCGATGGAGACGCTCGGGGTGGCGATAACAAACACCGCCATGCTCGGGGCGTTCGTGAAGGCCACCGGGGCGGTCAAGCTCGAATCCCTCGTGGAGGTCATCAAGAGGTACTTCTCTGCGAAACTTGTCGAGAAGAACGTCACCGCGATAAAGGCGGCATACGAGCGTACCGATGTGGGGGCATGAGCAAGGTTTGCAAGGAGCGGGAGAAGCTGCTGCCTGGCGCGGTGATCGTGGAACCGGGCTGCTCCGAGCGGACGGAGACCGGGAGCTGGCGCAGCCAGAGGCCGGTCGTGGACGAGAAGAAGTGCACGGGCTGCATGATCTGCTGGATGTACTGCCCGGACACCGCGATAAAAAAGGGGAAGCCGGTCAAGATAGACTACAAGTACTGCAAGGGGTGCGGTATCTGCGCTGAAGTGTGTCCGGTCAAGGCGATAATAATGGAGCAGGAGGGGGGGAAGTGAAGCAGTTCATAACGGGGAACGAGGCCGCTGCGCTCGGGGCGAAGCTGGCGCGCGTGAAGGTCGTGTCGGCTTACCCAATAACGCCTCAAACAGCTATAGTGGAGAAACTGGCGGAGTACGTGGCGAACGGTGAACTCGACGCAGAGTATGTGATGGTGGAGTCCGAGCACAGCGCGCTCAGTGCCTGCATAGGCGCGGCTGCCACAGGCGTCAGGACCTACACGGCCACGTCCTCCCAGGGCCTGATGCTCATGAGTGAAATCATGTTCATCGCCTCTGGCCTGAGGATGCCGCTCGTCATGGCCAACGCTAATCGTTCTCTTTCAGCTCCCCTCTCCATATGGAACGACCAGCAGGACTCCATATCTGTGAGGGACAGCGGGTGGATCCAGATCTACTGCCAGGACAACCAGGAGATAATCGACTCGAGCATACAGGCGTTCCGCATCGCCGAGGAGACGCTGCTCCCGGTCATGGTTTGTTTTGACGGTTACATACTCTCCCACACCGCCGAGAACGTGGACGTGCCGGAGCAGGGGGGAGTGGACAAGTTCCTTCTGCCGTACAAATATCCGTACGCCCTAGACCCCGAACACCCCGTAACGATAGGCGCGGTTGGGGTACCGGAGTACTACGAGGAGTTCAGGTACCTGCTGCAGGAGGCCGTGCTGAAGTCCAAGGACAAGATAATCGAGGTAGGGGAGCTGTTCGGGAAACAGTTCG
>Ga0315282_10012465_pt1 | contig 13004 bp, 15 predicted proteins | sample YL17G07_20_MG_FD_203693 | JGI IMG/M metagenome (GOLD analysis project Ga0315282, IMG submission 203693) | Sediment microbial communities from Yellowstone Lake, YNP, Wyoming, USA - YL17G07_20 | ecosystem: Environmental > Aquatic > Freshwater > Lake > Sediment | place: USA: Wyoming | collected...
TCGGAGATTACACGCATATCGGGGACACGGTTGAGGTGGTCGGAACCTTCCACTTTGCGTGCACGGAGCACGGCGGGGACCTCGACATCCATGCGGAAAACTTTACCGTGTTGGCGAGTGGAAAGGTGGTGGAAAGGACACCTGACTTACTGACCGTGTTGCTCAGCGCGGTTTTGGTAGCGCTGGCTATTTTCATAATATTTTGGCTCAGACGCCTCCGTGAGGAGAAGAGTAAAATAGTGCCATGGCCGATGTCGTGGACTTAGATTTGTGGTGCGGCCGGATAGATGACTGCTATCATTTAAATCTATCAAACCAATTTTGGCAAGAATTTGGCAGGATTTAGGCAGGATTTGTGCGCCTTTTTTGTCTGAAATATGCTCAAAAATTACTCAGATAGGGGATTTTTGATGGCGCGGTATTATTGATTTGAACCCATATTTGTACCCTCCAGAAATTTTACGGAAATCCAGCCAACTTGCCTTAATTGTGCTAAAAGTATTTGAGGTTCCATTGCCAAGATTCACAATACTTTTGCACGTTTTCTTATCACTAGTCCTTGTTGGAGCATCAATTCATTAACCTTCTTCACTGCCACCGAAGTTGTAGTTCCCATACCTGTCACACAAGATGCGCCAGCTGCTTCACCGCGTAGCAATATGTCCACGATATTGTTGGTAGATAGCTTGGAGATGTTTCGCAGCTTGTCCATCTCTACCAGAGCTTGAATAATTCCTGCACAAAATGCGTCGCCAGCCCCTGTGGGATCGACCACAGGAACCTTGAAGGCTGGCATTTCGAATACCATCTTTTTGGCAGCGGCAACTAGGCCTTTCTCTCCGGTGCTGACGATTGCCAATTTGGCTCCCTCCTCGGAAATACTCTTTAAGGCCTCGCGGAAGTCGCTGATGCCAGTCATATCTGAGGCTTCAAAATTGTTACAATGGAATACGTCCACTAGTTCAAGGGCCTCACGGATATGCTCCCAACCGTGTTGATACGGTGTTACAGGGTCGACGAAAGTAAGACAATTCTGAGATTTCGCCACTTCGAGAACATCGAAAAGTTGTTCGTCAAACCTGCCGAGTAGACCGGTTGCGCCGACGTAGAAGATGAGCGGCCGTTCCTCTCTTAGAATAGCCCTAACGTAATCGGGATCTAAGAAATAGTTTGCGCCAACATCGTGGTAAACTCTACGATCCTCGCCTCTCACCACAAGTATAACGCTCTTCGCAGTTCCGGCTTCTTCAATTTTCATTATGTGGATTTGGATTCCATGCTCGGCCAGAATACTCTCGATAAAATCTCCATATGAATCCTTTCCAACAGTCCCGACCGTGCTTACTTCATCCCGTCTTAGTCCCAGTTTAATCAGGTCGATTGGAACGTTTGCAGCGTGCCCTCCAATGTGCAACGATATTCCTCTAGGAGCGAAGACGAGTTCGCCTGGCTGGCAGACTTTTGGCAAATCGGCTAGAATTATATCGGCAACCATTATCCCTGCACATGTCACGAGCACCTTTTTCACCACCGACCAGAACTTACCTCTTCACAAGTGAAATCTCTAAACAACTTAATCTTTCTTACTTCCCCACTTTCTTTTTGATATTTGTCTATGTGATTAACTTTGTCACCCTTTATGTGAGCTGTAAGGACGGACTCTCCTTCACCTAGCGATTCTGATCTCGGTTGTAGTTTCCAAGTTGGTATTCCATTTTTTCCATCAATCTGGACTACATCACAGGTCTTAGTTTTTCCGTTTTTAATTACAACTTTGCTTTTTGCTTCGCCTGACATGCTCACCACCCTTTATTATTTGTTAGTGTTTAAAAACCAAAAATCTCCTCAAAAAACACCAAGATGGCTTCGTGAATCCTATGGTGCGGCCGGCGGGATTTGAACCCGCGTTACAGGCTCGCCTCGTTGCCTTGGAGGGCCTGAGTCTTAGACCAGGCTGGACCACGGCCGCCCATTCAGTTGTCGTTTTCCAAATAAAATAGACTTCTACCCCAACAATACGATGAGGGCTGGGATCACCATCGAGAGGATGAAAGCAAGGATTATCAGAAGCACCAAAATTTTTCTGCTTTTCTCGCTCATTTTTCCACCACAGTTGCATCATTTTTGATGATTAAAACGACACAGGTATAAAACTTGTTGTTGAACTATGAGGTCGGGGTAAGGTCGTGCCAATCGAGGGTTACGTGGAGTACAAAAAACGCGAGTTCTGCAATGACGTGAGGTGCCCAGTACAGCTGGAGCTGAACGCCCGCAAACCCGGTTCAGAGGAGTATGAAAAAACAAGACAAACCTGCGCGACGGACTGCAAACATACCACATGGGAGTTTCACCACTGGCTTATCGACAAAGGATATTTAATAGTCAGGCCCAAAAAGTGAAGGGGATGACATGGACTGGGGGATGAAGAACAGGCTCGCGCAGCTGATTCAACGTGACGGCAGGGCGATGTTCCTGCCCATCGACCACGGGTACTTCCAAGGCCCCACGACAAGGCTGGAGGAACCGGGAAAGACCATTCAGCCCCTTCTGCCCTATGTTGATGCCATCATGCTCACCAGAGGAATACTTCGTTCTTGCGTCGACCCGACCAATACAAAACCAGTCATTCTCAGGGTCTCCGGTGGTACGAGCATGGCCAGAAAGGATGAGCTGTCTCACGAGGGGATAACAACCTCGGCCAGAGAGGTCGTACGGCTGAACGCCAGCGCGGTATCGATGTCGATTTTTGTGGGCAGCGAGCGGGAGCATGAGACACTGTTGAACCTCTCGAACCTCGTGAACGAGTGTGAGGAGTACGACATCCCTGTTATGGCGGTGACTGCGGTAGGAACTGAATTAGGAAAGCGCGACGCCAGATATCTCGCTCTGGCCAGCAGAATCGCGGCCGAGCTGGGGGCGCGCGTGGTTAAGACTTACTACTGCGGGGAGGGCTTCGAGAAGGTCGTCCACGGGTGCCCCGTGCCGATAGTAATCGCCGGGGGTCCGAAGGTGGATTCAGAATTCGAGGTGTTCAGCTGGGTGTACGATGCCTTGCAGAAAGGTGCTATTGGTGTAAATCTGGGCAGAAATGTCTGGCAGCACGATTACCCGGTGGCGATGGCCAAGGCAATACGCGCAATCATCCACGAAAATGCCACTCCAAAAGAAGCTCAAACGGTATTTGAAGAAACTAAGAGTGGTGAGAAAAAAAGACCTGCCGCTCGCAAAGCAGCGGCTCGGAGATCCGCCCAGCATTAGGTAAGACCATTGGGAGGTACCAGTCGTGAAATACAGGATTTTTGGGAAGACCAACTGGAAAGTCAGCGAGGTCGGATTGGGCACATGGGCACTTGGTGGAGGCTGGGGCCAAGTAAGCGAAAGCGATGCCAAAGAAGTCCTGCGAAAGGCCATCGAAAGGGGCATCAACTTTTTCGACACGGCGGATGTGTACGGCGACGGGAGAAGCGAACAGCTGATCGGGGAGGTCCTAAAAGAGACGGGCAAAAAAATCTACGTTGCCACGAAATTTGGTCGGAGACTGAATCCCCACGTTAGCTCGGGGTACACAGAGGAAAATCTCGAGAGATTTTTGGATCGCTCTTTAAGAAATCTAGGCATGGACACGGTCGACCTGATACAGCTGCACTGCCCTCCTACGGACATATACTACAAACCGGAGGTCTTTGAGGCACTGGAGGGTTTCGTCGATGAAGGTAAGGTCCAGCACTACGGCGTCAGCGTTGAGAAAGTCGAGGAAGGGCTCAAGGCTATCGAATACCCCGGGGTCGTCAGCGTGCAGATAGTGTTCAACATCTTCAGACAGAGGCCATCGGAGTTGCTATTTGAGCAGTGCAGAAAGAAAAATGTCGCGGTTATCGCAAGGGTCCCGTTGGCCAGTGGACTTTTGACCGGGAAGATGACGCCTCAGACAAAATTCCCCGAGGATGACCACAGAAATTACAACCGGCAGGGGCAGTTCTTTGATGTCGGCGAAACATTTGCAGGGGTAGATTTCGAAACAGGGCTCAAAGCTGTCGAGGAGCTGAAACTGATGAAGCCGGACGGTATAAGCTGCACGCAGATGGCGTTGAAGTGGATATTGATGCATCCCGATGTGAGCTGCGTCATTCCTGGAGCGAAGAACTTGAAACAGCTTGAGGAGAATATCAGCGCAAGGGAGGCAGCGGATTTGAGTCCAGACGTTATGGCAGGCATCAAAACTGTATACGAAAATTTCATTAAGCCTTCAGTGCACCACAGATGGTAATTGACACCTAAAAACATCAAACACCATGGACAATTAAAAGGAATTGTGCATAATTAGGTGGGGAATCATGTTGAAAACACGCACAACTTGGCGGGAAAAACTGGAGAGAGAGTCAAAAATAGTTACAATCCCTCCAAAGATGGTTAAAAGATTCGGCTCGGGTAAGATGATTATCCCAAACCCCCTTGATGTCGAAGCCCTGATTCGCAAAGTCAAGAAAGGAAAGCTGGTGACTCAGGACGAAATCAGGAGACGATTGGCAAGGGACTTCAAGGTTGATGTCACCTGCCCAATAACCACTGGAATTTTCGTTCGCATAGTGGCCGAGGCGGCGGAAGAAGATTTACGTGAGGGTAAAAAACAGATGATCCCGTACTGGCGGGTGATAAAGGCGGACGGCAGCTTAAACGAAAAATTCCCGGGCGGCACAAAGGGACAGACGGAGCATCTGAGGGCGGAAGGGCACATCGTCATGCCGGGGGAGGGAAAAAAGCCACCCAAGGTGAAAGACTTCGAAAAGTCTCTACAGAAATTGTGATTTCCACCCGCACAATGGAGAGAGATAATGGCGACCTGTGATGTCTGCGGCGAGGAGGTCGCATTGCCGTTCAAGTGCGGGTATTGTGGAGGCACTTTTTGCTCAAAGCACAGACTGCCAGAAAACCATTCTTGTAAACGATTTTCGGAAGCCGGGCCACCCCAACAAGAAAAACTTGATCAGGATTCGATTTCAAGCCGTGAGCCCGAGGTGCCGCAAATAGAAATACGGTACGAAATCAAAGCGCCCAAACTCAAAGGACGGCCAAGCTTCTTCAGATATTTTTTCCTTCAATGGTCGAGCATGGCCATCCTGTTATCGCTCCTCGTGATATTCATCGGCCAGCTGATAGCCCAATCCGTGCTGGGCCCGGCGTACTACCAAGTTGGGGATTACAACACTTTCCTTTACTACTTAACTCCATCCCGAGCCACGGTCCTCGCCCGACCTTGGACCCTCGTGACATCGATCTTTCTCCACGCGGGGTTCCTCCACTTGTTCGTGAATGGGTTGGTTCTTTTCTCCTTCGGTCCGGTACTCGAGATGAGGATAGGCAGAAAGAAATTCCTGTACATATTCTTTGGGTCTGGAATCTTGGCCGGGGCTGCCCAAATCCTCGTAATCCCGCTAGACGTAGTGGTCTTGGGTGCAAGTGGCGCCATCCTCGGAGCTCTGGGAACCCTGACCGTCTTGGCGCCTCGGCTGCCCGTCCTCCTATTCTTCTTCATCCCAATGCCCCTCTGGGTGACCAGCCTCGGTTTCGGGATACTATCGGCGATTCTCGCATTCTTCACCATAGGAGGCTCAATCGCAAACATGGCCCACCTAACTGGACTCATCGTCGGTTTCATCTATGGGTACAAATTACGAAGGAAGGAGAGAAAGGGGTACCGCTACCTCCTGCGGTTTTCAAATCCATGGATGTGAAATATGGATGGTTTCAATGGGCTACCTCAGAAAACTACGATTGAAAGAAAACTTGTTAATACGAAAAACATTTCCTGAAATGGAGATGATTAATTGGGGGGAAGAATTTCGGAAAAAGAAGAGCAGACACGGATGAAACTATACAAGCAAGGCCTCTCGGACGGCGAAATCGCCCGCAAGGTTGGGGTAAAGCGAACGACAATAATATCGTGGCGTTATCTGCGTGCGCTTGCTAAAAAACGTGAAACCAAAAAAAGAGCCGGATATAAAGATACCGCGCCCCAACGAACCACGGCTGCTGTGATATCGCAAGCGAAGCGACGCAAAGACTTTCTAAATAAAGGAAAATTAAAAAAACAGTACCCCTGAAGGGTCTCGACAAATCTAAAACTCCAGACTTCCTAGCTTGAGTGGGGAGTAGATGCGGGTCGCCATGTACTACAACAACCGAGACGTGAGGCTGGAGGAGGTGCCCAAGCCGAAGATCGGGCCCGGCGAATTTTTGGTGAAAGTGATGGCCTCTGGGATATGCGGCAGCGATGTGCTCGAGTGGTACCGCGTCAAGAACGCCCCGCGGGTGCTGGGTCACGAGGCGACGGGAGAAATCGTCGAGGTCGGAAAAGGTGTCGGGCGCTACAAAGTTGGCGACAGGGTTTTCGTCTCTCACCATGTCCCATGTGGCGTCTGTCGGTACTGCAAACGTGGGCACGAGACCGCATGCGAAATGCTGCACACGACCAACTACGACCCCGGGGGATTCGCTGAGTATATCCGCGTGCCCAAGATAAACGTAGAACGTGGCGTCTATCCTCTGCCTAAAAACATCTCATTTGAGGAGGGAACTTTCATCGAGCCACTGGGCTGTGTTGTGCGTGGGCAGAGGTTGGTCGGGGTGGGAAAGGGAGATACTGTTCTGGTCATCGGGAGCGGAATTTCAGGCATACTGCACATACAGCTCGCTCGAATGAAGGGGGCTGAACTGATAATCGCGACAGACGTGAACGAATATCGTTTGAAGGCCGCGAAAAAGTTCGGGGCAGATGCGGTGATAAACGCGAAGGAGAATGTGCCTGAAAAATTGCGTCAGCTCAACGATGACAGGCTCGCGGAGAGGGTAATCGTCTGCACGGGAGCCCCATCCGCAAGCGAACAGGCCCTGCGATGCGTGGACCGCGGAGGCACAATCCTATTCTTCGCGGTACCTGGACCCAGCACTGATATTCGAATCGCTTTCACCGAGCTATGGCGCAACGAGATATCCATGATGACCTCATATGGCGCCGCCCCAAGGGACCTCAAGGAAGCGCTGGAACTCTTAAGCGGGCGACGGATAAACGTGCGAGATATGATCACCCACCGGCTAGGTTTGGCCGAAGCTGGTTTGGGCTTCAAGCTCGTCGCCGAGGCCAAAGACTCGCTCAAGGTGGTTATCGAGCCGCAGAGATAATTTTTGTTGTTTCAAGAGCGCTATCGAGATCTGCGAGCGGGTCTGGGCCAGGTTGGTACTCCAAGCATACTAATCCTTTGAACTTTTCACGGACAACTTTTAGCACGGGGGCGAAGTCTATTTTTCCCTGTCCTGGTGGTCTTGAATCCGTGTCGCGCAATTGCAGTTCCGTTATTTCTGAAGCATATTCCCCAACGATTTTTGCTACATTTTCTCCGTTGGCATAGATATGCATAGTATCAGCCATCAAACGCACATGGGCCGAGCCCACATCCTGAACCAGTCGATGGACTCCGGGCATGCTTGGTAGAAAAGTAGTTCTATCCCTGCCCAACGGTTCGATTGAGACCACAACATTAAACTCCTCGCCGAGCTTGCCGAAATGTTTGAACAGTTCGACGCATTTTTCCCTCGGGTTTTCAATCGTCGGCTCTCCGTAAGCGAGAGTGGTCACAACGTTCTTCGCCCCCACTCCCGAAGCCAATTTTATAGTCTCCTCTACGTGACGCAAGGCAACTTTTCGCTCCTTCTCCTCAGCGCTCAACATCTGCAGCTTATGCAACATGTACGCTTGAACGGATTCAATTGAAGTGTCGAAACTTTGTTGCACGTCCAAAACATCTCTCAATTGCTTCTTGCCATCGTTGACCAGTTCTAGCCACATCCCGCGTGATTCCAACGTCCTCAGCTTGTCCTTCAGCGTCTTGCCCGGGACAGCGAATTCAGCACATCCTAAATTCATCTTTATACTTTCCGAACTGTTTCTTTCGACCCCAAAATAGTTTTCATGCGCCCGATGGTTATTTTGGTTCGATGCTCCTTTTCTTCATTTCCTCTAGCAACTTCTCTGGGATCCCAGATCTGCAGCTGCAATGTTTCTGGTGTTCCAAATGCCATCGAACTCTCTGCTCAAAAGTGGGATTCCTCGGCATCTTGTTCTTCTCGTGCCACTCCTTGTTTATCGCCATTTTTCACCCCTAAATGCCCCAGCTGGACTTACTTGATGGCTTTATCTTAAGGATGGGTGACTCTCCCTCGTCCCAAGGATCGTTCCTAGCCCAGTCAAACTTCCTGTAGAACATCTCTCGGATGCGCCTGAACTCCTCGCCCCGCTCAAGGATTTTTGCCTTGCCCTCAACCACAACTGCCTTGTGCGGTTTGTAGGTGTCGACAACTAGTGCGACTTTGGGGTTCTCCAGCAAGTTCTTGTACTTCTTTGTCCCGTAGTCGGTAGCTATGTAAAAGTATCCATCCTGAAAGATGCAGCAAACTGGAACGACATGAGGCTCGGCATCACGTGAAGCCGTCGCCAGCCTACATACTTCATTTTTATTCAGGAAGGCCATTTCCTCTGATGTAAATTTCATCATTTTCCATTAAGTCGGGTGGTCTAAAATAACTACTCGAGTCTGTACTGACTGCTGAATCGCGAAGATGATCTACAAAAAGTTTAAATAACCTTTTCTGTGAAGAGAGTAGGAGGATTTGAATGCGTATAGCGATAAACGGTTTTGGGAGGATAGGTCGCGTATTCTATCGAGCATCTCTAGCCAGACCGAGAAAATTCGAGTGCGTTGTCATAAACGATTTGGCCGATGCAAAGACTCTAGCACACCTGTTGAAGTACGACTCAGTTTTCGGAAAAATCGATGCCGAGGTGAAGGTCGAGGACGGAGCATTAGTAGTTGGTCAGGAAAAGATGAAGCTCCTCTCGGAAAAGGACCCATCTAAACTTCCGTGGAAGGACATGAATGTGGATTTGGTGGTCGAATCCACCGGTGTTTTCACAGACAGGGAAGGTGCGTCAAAACATCTCCAAGCTGGGGCAAAGAAGGTCCTGATAACGGCACCCGCTAAGAACCCTGACATAACAGTTGTCCCCGGGGTCAACGACGGAGATTACGACAATGAAAAACACCACATAATTTCCCTAGGTTCTTGCACCACCAACTGTCTTGCGCCTTTGGTGAGCGTGCTGGACGAAAAGTTCGGCTTGGAAAAGGGCCTCATGACGACGACTCATGCGTACACGAACGACCAAAGAATACTCGACTTCATACACAGAGACTTGAGGCGAGCTAGGGCAGCTGCTGTGTCCATCATACCCACAACTACGGGAGCGGCCAAAGCCATCGGAGAAGTTGTTCCCAAGGCGAAGGGCAGAATGCACGGCATAGCCCTGCGGGTACCTGTGCCGGACGCTTCGATTGTGGACCTTGTGGCAGTTCTAGAGAGACCCACCACGGCTGAAGAGGTGAACCAAGCCTTCAGGGAAGCTGAGGCGGGAAGGCTGAAGGGAATCTTGAAGTGCGTGGATGAGCCGTTGGTTTCAGTCGATTTCATCGGAGATCCCTACTCTTCAATCGTGGACACCGCTCTCACCACGGTCATCGGCGGGAATTTGGTCAAAGTGGTTTCATGGTACGATAACGAGTGGGGCTATTCTTCAAGACTCGTAGACATGATAAATAAGATCGCAGAGAGCATGTGGTGAAGAGGGGGAAGTGGGTTGAAGTTCCCCACGCTGGACGATGTTGATGTTAAGGGTAAAACGACTCTTATACGGGTAGACATAAACTCGCCCATTGACCCGAATACGGGCGAGATTCTGGACGACACTCGAATACGCGAGTGCGCTCCGACCATCAGGGAACTCGCCTCTAAAGGCGCCAAGGTAGTGGTGTTGGCTCATCAGGGCAGGGCGGGTGACGAGGACTTCACCACGCTGGAGAAACACTCACAAAAACTTAGCGCTGCTGTGGGTCTGAAGGTCGGCTACGTTCAGGATATCTTTGGCCCGGCGGCGCGCGATGCAATCAAAAAAATACAACCGGGCCAGGTGTTGCTGCTTGAGAACGTGCGTTTTTGCGCTGAGGAGTCGTTGAGCGGAACACCAGAAGAAATGGCAAAAACTCATCTCGTGCGAAGGCTGGCCGAAGTCGTCGATATTTACGTGAACGATGCTTTCGGTGCCGCTCATCGCGGTCAGGCTTCCTTGGTGGGTTTTGGAGCCGTGCTGCCGACATTCGCTGGACGTTTGATGGAACGCGAACTGAAGGGATTGGGGCAAGCATTAAAGCCGGAAAGACCGTGTGTTTATGTTCTGGGCGGTGGGAAGGCCAAAGATTCGTTGCTGATTGTTGAAAACATTCTCAAAAAGGATGCCGCTGACACTGTACTGACCGGAGGTCTAGTTGGACAGGCCTTCCTCGTGGCCAGTGGCAGAGATGTTGGCAAGGCGAACCTGCGAATGTTGATCGATAAGGGTTTTGAAAAGGAAATTGAGCGGGCAAAAAAACTGATATCCAGCTATGGGGACAAAATAAAGATACCAATCGATGTTGTTGTGAACTCTAACGGAAAACCGAAAGAGCTGTCAATTGCGCAGCTCCCGTCCGAGTTTCCGATCAGCGATATCGGGAGCAGGACCGTCGAAGAGTATTCGAAAATAATCATGAACGCAAAAACCGTGGTCGCGAACGGACCGCTGGGTGTTTTTGAGAAGAGTGGGTTCGAACAGGGGACGTTCAAAGTACTTGAAGCGATGGCTAGATCTAAAGCTTTCACCATACTCGGCGGCGGACACATCGTGGCTGCTGCAGAGGCCGCTGGCGTTACACCGCGGATAAAACATGTCAGCACGGGCGGCGGTGCCTGCATAAGCTTTTTGTCGGGCGAGAACATGCCGGTCGTCGAGATGCTGACGGAGGTGCAGGCTTGACCCGCGTAGTTATTATCGGTCACGAATCTGCTGGGTTCACAGCCGCTTCCACCGCACGGGCCGTCGACAAACAAGCCAAGATAACCGTCGTCGAACGCAACCCCTATCCGCTGTACCATCCCTGCGACATACCCTTTGCAATCAGCGGGGAGTTACCTGACATCAAAGTTCTCATTGAAAACACCAAACCTCTTAACATCGAACTGAGGCTGGGAACCGAAGCTAAGTCGATAGACCCGGACAAAAAAACTGTTAAAGTCCTTGAGCTGAAGAGCGGGAAAACTGAAGATTTACCATACGACTCGCTCATCATAGCCACAGGAAGTTATGCCTTCAGGCCCTCCATCAAGGGAATCAATCTAAACGGAGTTCATGTGGTGAGGACGGTCGAGGACGGAGAGGCCGTCGTACAGGCCACGAAGAGGGCCAAGCGAGCTGTGGTCGTGGGTGGTGGGGCGATAGGCGTTGAAACTTCGGTGGCGCTCAGGCGCAGAGGGCTTGATGTGCTGCTGGTTGAACTCATGCCCTATCTCCTGCCTACTATGCTCGACCAAGACATGGCCGAACTCGTGGCTCAGCGGCTTCAAAAAGAGGGGATTCGCGTGCTGTGCGCCCAGCAACTCAGAGAGATGAGAGGAGACGGAAACGTTCGCTCTGTCGTCGTTGGAGAAAAAGAGCATCCCGCTGATCTTGTGATTATGGCGGTGGGTGTGAAACCGGAAGTCAGGCTCGCGAAGGAGGCCGGGATAGAGCTCGGGCCGACCGGGGGGATAAAAGTCGATCGCTACCTGCGGACCAGCGCCCCAGAAATTTTTACAGCTGGGGACTGCACGGAGACACAAAATTTGATAACGGGGGAGCCAACCCTCTCACAGCTGGCAACCACGGCGATAAGGATGGGCAAGGTTGCCGGCGAGAACGCGGTGGGCGGAAAAGCCACGTTCAACGGTACATTCAACACGATCGTAACCTCCGCGCACGAGCTGATAATCGCGTCAACTGGGCTCACGACAAACGCTGCTAAAAAAGCGAGCATCAATGTCGTCTCCGCGAGGATAAGGATGTCGAACAAGCCGCGTTATTATCCCAGAGCCGAGCCCATTTATGTAAAGCTTATCGTGGGGACCCGGGAGCGCAAAATCATCGGTGGGCAGGTCATAGGCACGGGGGGTGTGGCTGAGCGCGTAAATCTGCTGGCCCTCGCGATTCAAAAGGGAATGCGAGCGGACGAACTCGCGGACATCGAGTACTGTTACATGCCCGCCGTCTGCGACGTTATCGAACCACTGACGGCCGCTGCGGAAGTCGTTCTTCGAAAGCTGTAGTTTTGGGATTGATCAATTGAAGAGGATAACATGCTATTCGTCATTCTTTCGAATGGTGTGGGATACCCCTTTTTATTTCTTATTGGGAAAACTTAGTGGTCTGTTTTCCCGCCATTTTTTACTTATTATGGCCCCCACGGCAGTAACGAGTGCGAAGGCGGCTTAGGACTAAGGCACCGTTACACTGGCGAGTTGCTGGTTGGCGGGCGTGTAGATAACCGTTATCACATCACTGGAGCTTAAAGCCGTAGCAACGGTGATTGTGAGGCTATCACCAACAGAGAAGTCGCCAGTACCGCTCGGGGCTGGCGTAGTTGCACCGTTAACCCTCACTTCCATGTTTGTCCAGTTGCCGTCGGTATACGCATCCCTTATCGGGTCCCCGCCCGCGTGCTCTATGGTTAACTCCGTGCTACCTGCTGTTGCATTTCTTATAGAAATTGTAGCGATCAGGGGGGGTGTGGGCGTGCTCATCATCGTTTCCGTCACCCACCACCCGAGCGTTGTTTTTGGTCCCTCTATGAGCTCAAAGCTGACGTAAAGACCAGTGGAGCTGACCGCAATAACCAAAGCGCCCCGGTCTCCTTTCTCGAAGTAGAGAGTGCCGCTGCCTTCGCTCATTTCTTCGTACTGCTTTGTCCACCCAGCGTTGGCCATTTCTGCCCTGTAGTAGTGTAAAGTAAACTTTCCAAGTTGACATTTCTTCTGGCATGTCTCTCAACCGTTAGTTTTAAATATTTGATATATATTAATATATATTGATGAAATGGCGAGAAAGT
>Ga0315282_10012466_pt1 | contig 13003 bp, 14 predicted proteins | sample YL17G07_20_MG_FD_203693 | JGI IMG/M metagenome (GOLD analysis project Ga0315282, IMG submission 203693) | Sediment microbial communities from Yellowstone Lake, YNP, Wyoming, USA - YL17G07_20 | ecosystem: Environmental > Aquatic > Freshwater > Lake > Sediment | place: USA: Wyoming | collected...
GATGACCTTCTCCCCCGTGTCGGTCTGGAACCTGATGTTCACGTGCACGGGCGAGGCCCCGGGGTTCTGCACCAGCACGTAGGTCTCCATGCCCCCGTCGGTGGAGCCCTCCGCCAGGTACCAGGTGGACGAGGGCATGGTGGTCCCGATGGAGTCGTGGGCCCATACCCGCCCGGGACCGTACATGGCCCGCTCGCAGATCACCTGCCCGTCGGTGGCCTCCACCTTGGTGGAGACGTTGTAAGTGGTGACGTAGTTGTTGACCTTGTAGGAGGCGCGGGAGGCGGCGGGTATCTCCACCCCCTGCAGCTCCGGGATGACCTTCTCCCCCGTGTCGGTCTGGAACCTGATGTTCACGTGCACGGGCGAGGCCCCGGGGTTCTGCACCAGCACGTAGGTCTCCATGCCCCCGTCGGTGGAGCCCTCCGCCAGGTACCAGGTGACCGGGGTCAGGAGCTCCTTGCGGAACACCTGGGTGCTACCGGTGGTCATCCCGTCGACGAGGTTGGTGGCGGTAGAGGCGAAGGATACGAAGCTCCCGTTGCCGTTGATGGAGGGAAAATAGCTGTTTCCTCCCGTCACCCCCGAGGCCGACACCGAGCACACCTTGACTTCACCCCCGGCCATATCCTTACGGAACACCTGGCCGCCGCTGGTGGCCGAGCCGTCGATGAGGTTGGTGGCGCCGGAGCCGAAGGCGACGTACCTGCCGTCGTGGCTTATAGAGCAGTTAGCGCTCGTGTTGTTGCCGGCGATCCCGGACGCGGAGGCGGAGCACAACTTCAACTCGCCCGTGACCAGGTCCTTGCGGAATATATGCTGCCAGCTGGTGGTCATGCCATCGATGAGGTTGGTGGCGCCGGAGCCGAAGGCGACGTACCTGCCGTCCTGGCTGATGGACGGCCAGTCGCTCATGCCACCGGCTCCCACTACCCCTGAGGTAGAGGCGGAGCACAGCTTCAACTCGCCCGTGACCAGGTCTTTGCGGTATACCTCCTGCGCGTTGATGGTCTTGCCGTCGATGAGGTTCTGGGAGATAGAGCCGAAGGCCACGTACCTGCCGTCATCGCTGATGCAGGGATTGAAGCTGAAGTTGTTGCCCACGACGCCGGCGGTGGAGATAGGGACGAGCCTGACCTCTCCGGTCAGCATGTCCTTGCGGAAGACCTGTATGCCGGCGGTGGTGGTACCGTCAACGAGGTTGGTGGAGCTGGAATGGAAGGCGACGTACCTGCCGTCGGCGCTTATAGACGGCTTGTCGCTGGCGAAATTGCCGATGACGCCGGAGGCGGAGATGGAGCATAGCTTGACCTCACCGGAGGTAACGTCCTTGCGGAATACCTGATAGCCGCCGGTGGTGGTCCCATCGATGAGATTGGTGGCCTGCGAGCCGAAGGCGACGTATCTGGCGTTATCGCTGATGCAGGGAAGCCGGCTGGTATTGTTCCCCTTCACCCCCGAGACGGAGGCCGAGCACAATACGGTCCTGCCGTTCTCCAGGTTCTTATAAAAGATGTTGCTGCCGCTGGTGACCGTACCATCGATGAGGTTGGTGGCGTCGGATTCGAAGGCGACCTCGCTGCCGCCGGCGCTGATGGAGTTCCAGTCGCTGATGTTGTTTCCCAGGGTGCCCGAGTTGGACCTGGAACACGCGAGCACTTCGTTTACGCTGGCCAAGGCCTTTTGCCGCGAGCCCGGCAGGAATCCGAGCGCCAAGAACACGCAGAGCAGGACGATAACGGTCGCCTTCGAGAACCTGCTGATACCCATCCCCGAAACCCTCCTTCTTGAGGCCGGCAGTTTCTGCCGTCCAGGAAACATGCATCTGCGAAAGGATTCGCAGCATCTACTATATACCCCGCTTGCGACGTCGCTATTCCTTAAGTTCGGTCGTCCTCCTGCCGGCCATGGGCCCAGGCACGATTCGATCACGCTGTCGGTTTGTCTATACGGGGCATAGCAAAACCGTTTTCTTTGGGTATAATGTATAGGATGATGGGAGAAGCTATCTAAGGAGGTACGTCGATGGCCAGTGAAAAAGAAGAATTGTTGAATAAGGAGATAGAGGATTACGAGGAGGAACTCCAGGTATTGGCGGGCAAGCTGCAGGAGCTGGCGGGTGTGGACTGCTCGTTTGGTGCCTGCGTTTTTGACCCGGAGATGCAGGATGTGGAGACGAAGCTCGCCGAGATGGAGAAGAGGAAGAAGATCCTGGCCGAGGTGATGAAAAGCCTCAAACAGTGCGGGATAGAGTAATAGCCGGGAAATAAGAAATGGCTTTAAAACGGGCTTCCCCGGGAAGCCCGTTTTGCTTTGACCTTACCGATGAGCGCAAGCTCATGATCATGGAAATCCGGCCCCCTTTTTTGGGGGCTTCAGGGGGTGCCGGAAAAATCGCCTTGCAGCGAATAAAGGCACAAAAGATGGAATGTAAAGTGTGCCTGACTCGTTATTCATGGTCATATTGCTGATATGATCGACCGCACGCCGGTTATCCCACTTCGTAGAATTTATCCTCCGGCGCGCCGCAGATGGGGCATTTCTCCGGAATCACGTCATCGGCCACGTAGCCGCACACGCCGCAGATATAGTATGCGGGGATCTCGTCCGCCACCAGGTGCTGCAGTGCGCCCTCGTAGAGCTTGGCGTGCCTCTCCTCCACGTCGCGGGCGTAACCGAACATCATGGCCGCGGCGCGCTCGCCCTCCGCCTCGGCATCGGCGATAAAGCCGTCGTAGCCGACCTGGGCGATTTTTTCCTCCCTTGCCAGGGACTCCTCCAGGTTGGTCTCGGTGTCCTTGATTACGTCCATCAGGCGAAGGTTATTGTAAGCATGGACGCTCTCCGATTCCGCCACCGCCCGGAACAGTCTGGCCACTCCCGCATAGTCCTCCTCCTCCGCCTTTTTCGCGAAGGCCTTGAGCCTTACCACCGCCTTGGACTCCCCGGTGTAACCGTCGTAAAGGTTCCTCCGCGTTTTCTCGCCCATCGGTCCCCCTTTCTTTTCCTGGGGTCAGGTCTTGAACCTTCCCTTTATAAATGACCCCGCTGGCCCCATTCAACTTAGCTTTTCTTGCGCACGAAAACGTGGAACTCCCCGTCCTTTTCCTCGATGCCCAGAAGCTCGTGGCCGGTCTTGGAAGCCCATGCGGGCATGTCGCTCTTGATCCCCTTGTCGTCGGAGATCACCTCCAGGACCTCGCCCCCGTCGAGCTCCTTTATCCGCTGCGAGGTTTTCACAATAGGCATGGGGCAGTAGAGTCCCACGCAATCGAGGGTTTCATCCGCTTCCATAAGCTTACCTCCATTATATCTCCGGGGTCAGGTCTTGGATCTTCGAAAAAGTGCCATAATATGGGATAAAATCCAAAATCAAAGATATGAAGAAATCCCCGGTCCTTGCAGCAATTATTCCCCGAGGGTAAGGCCTTGAATCTTGAACACTCGCGTTTGCCCTCAGTTGTCGTAGCGTCAGGATTCGAGACCTGGCCCCAGTCCAGTGCACTTCCAACTTGATTCTCCCAAAACTAACCAGATGGCTGCCGCTTGAACGGTGCTCCATGTTTAGCCATTGGATAGCTGATATTTATAGGAGCTGCTCTAGATGAAGAGATTGATCTTGGATTCGGCGGCCTTCCCCACGTAGGTGGCGGCCCCCGCGTACTCGTCGACCTCGGGAATAAAATCGTCCTCCTCCAATCCCATCAGGCCCATGGAGGTGGTGCAGGCTATGAAGCGCACCCCCAACTCCTTGGCCATGGGGATCATCTCCTCCAGGGAGGGCATGCGGGAGGTCTTCATGAGCTTCTTCATGGCCACGGTGCCCGCCCCCATCATGTTCAAGCGCGACAGGTGCAGGCGCCTCGCGCCGCCCCTGTTCATCACCTTCATCATCTTCTGCAGGGCGTTGCCCTTGCCGCCCTCGCCCCTTTCCTTCTTAATTATGTTCAGGCCCCAGAAGGTGAAGAACATGGTCACCTCCATGCCCATTGAGGCGGCCGTGGTGGCGATGTTGAAGGCCGCCAGCGCCCGGTCCAGTTCGCCGCTGAATACGACTATGGTCGCCCTTTCTACCTCCTCGCTCATGGCCGTACCCCCTTTCTCCATATTTTCCCCGGGGGTTTCCCCGGGACGCATGCTCCCCGACGCATACCGCTTATGCCGGGGAAACGCATAAGACGTGCATAACCCGTCCGCATACTTTTATTCCCCATCGACCCGCTGCCGCTTCAGCCCCCCTCAGCGCAAGGGTTCCCCGCACTCGGGGCATTCCTTGGCCCCTTGCCTGGCCGTCCCGCCGCAGCTCTCGCAGGTCACGATGGTGATGCTGCAGGGCTGGCAGAAGGTGGGCGTCTCCGATATAAGCGCGATCTCCGCGTCGCAGTAGGGGCACTTGCAGACGGTTGCCTTTCCGGTCGCGTTCTCCTCCATTTCAACTTTTTCCTTTCTTTTCCAGGTAATTCTCGATGGCCAGGTGCAGGGCGTCGGCCCCCAGGTTTGAACAGTGCATCTTGTTCTGGGGCAGGCCTCCCAGTTCATCGGCCACGTCGTTGCGGCTTATCTTCAAGGCCTCCTCGATGGTCTTGCCCTTGGCCATCTCGCTGACCATGCTGGACACGGCGATGGCCGCGCCGCAGCCGAAGGTCTTGAACTTGACGTCGGACAGGCGGTCCTGATCGTCGACCTTGATGTAGAAGGTCATCATGTCCCCGCATACCGGGTTGCCGACCTCCCCGACGCCGTCCGCGTCCTCGATCTCGCCAACGTTGCGCGGGTTGGTGAAGTGATCCATTACCACGTCGCTGTACATTGCCATGGATATTACCCCCTTTCCTTAAGGTATTTGGCGTACAGGGGCGACATAGACCTCAGCCTTTCCACGATGGGAGGAAAAACATCCAGTACATAATCAACGTCCTCCATGGAGTTCCGGGGCCCGAAGCTGAAGAGAATGGAGCCCTGGGCCCTCTCCGGCGGAATGCCCATGGCGGAGAGCACGTGGGAACCCTTGAGCGCCCGGGAGGTGCAGGCCGACCCGCTGGAGACCGCCACCCCCTGCTGGTCGAGGAAGAGGAGCATGCCCTCCCCCTCGATGAACTCCACCACGAAGCTGGCGTTCCAGGGCAGCCGCTCGCTGGGGTGCCCGGTCAGGTAGACGTGGTCCAACGCCTCCGGCAGCCGGGTGATGATGGCGTCCCGCAGGCCGCCCAGGTGGGCGGACCTTTCCTCCATGCGTTCTCTGGCCAGCTCGGCCGCTTTTCCCATCCCCACGATGCCCGGGACGTTCTCCGTGCCGCCCCTCCGGCCGCCCTCCTGGATCCCGCCGTCGAGCATGGGCATGAGGCGCACCCCCTTCTTCAGCCACAGGGCGCCCACTCCCTGGGGTCCGTAGATAAGGTCCGAGGACAAGGTAAGGGCCTGCGCCCCCAACTCTCTCACGTTGATGGGAAGGTGTGCGGCGGAGGCAACGGCGTCGGTGTGGAAGGGTACCTCCTTCTCCGCCGCGATGCGCGCCGCTCCCACGATGGGTTGCAGGGTGCCCACCTCCCCGTTGGCGGCCATCACCGAAACCAGGACGGTATCGTTGTCTATGGCCGAGGCGAGCTCGTCCAGGTCGATGCGCCCATACTCGTCCACTGAGATGACGGAGAGCTCGTACCCCTGCTTTTCCAGGGAGCGGGCGGCGTGCAGGACGGAGAAGTGCTCCACGGCCGAGACCACCACGTGCTTTCCTTTGCGGCGCGATCCGGTGGCGATGCCCTTTACCGCCAGGTTATTGGCCTCGGTGCCCGAGGAGGTGAAGATGATCTCCTCCGGGTCGGCGCCGATTAAGCCCGCCACCTTTTCCCGCGCCCCCTCCACCGCCTCCCTTGCGGCATCCCCCCGACTGTGCAGCGAGGACGGGTTTCCGTAACGCCCGTCCAGGAACGGAAGCATGGCGTCCCGTACCTCGGGGGGAAGAGGCGAAGCGGCGTAATTATCCAGGTAAACCTCCCTCATGACTCTTCAACCTCCTCCAGTAATTCCTCGCGGACTTCAAGGTAGCCGGCCAGCTCGTTTGGCTTCGCGGTGCGAAAATGACAAGCCTCCATGGTGCATACCTCGGCCCGCGTTTTATCTTCTATTATTCTTCCCACTTTGGATAAAATCAGTATAAGTCTTGGCCGTGGAGACAGAAGGGATGCCTTCAGAAAGGCCCTTCCGGTCTCCCCCGGCCTGCAGGTCACCTTCACCAGCAGGGGTCCCCTCAGGTAGAGGTTTGCCGCCTTTGCCAGGGGCGTGGCCATGATCCCCAGGGAGGCCGACCCCCTCGACCGGCCCGCGAGGATGCGACCGGCCGAGCGGTGCCATCCTTCATCCCCGCTGAACGCCCAGTAATTCAACATGGCCTCGGCGGCCTGGGAGCGGCCGAACGGACCGGCCGGCTCGGGCTTAAGGCCGGGCAGGGAGTGTACCGATGCCGTGTCCAAGAGGTCGCAGTTAGCGTCGTCCCAATATTGATCGAGGATGAGACGCAGCAATATCTCCGCCCGCTGCAGGTGGACCCCGTCCCCGGTGTATCCATAGGCCTTGAGGAAGGCCAGGGCGGCCACCACCTGGTCGTCCAGGAGGCCCCAGCGGTGGGGCGCCTCGTCGTGGTAATGGGCCATGCCGTCGCCCTCGCGGTAGGACCCGGACCACAGGAACTCCAGGTCCGCAAGCGCCTGAGAGAGGTATTCGTCCCGCCCCAGGGCCGTCCCCGCCTCCAGGAAGCTCATCGCCGCCCCGGCGGCCAGATCGGTATACACGGTCCTGTCCACGGTGGGAGGGGTGCGGCCCTCTCTTTGCCCAGCCTTTAGCAAATAGTACTCCTCGTCCGCGTCCTGGCTGCCGTAGAACCTGGAGACACCATCGCTCAAGGTTCGCCTGATGTAGGCGGCGGTCTCCAGCGCCGTCCTGCGAAATATCTCTTCGCCGCTGGTGCCGTAAGCCTTGATCAGGACGGAGAGAAGAGCGGCGTTGTCCGAGAGCATCTTCTCGTAATGGGGGATGGACCAGTCCCGCGTGGTGGAGTATCGGAAGAACCCCCCCTCCTCCCGATCCAGGAGGTTGCCCCGGATCATGGCCTTCAGGGTGGAGAGGGCGAAGTCCAAATATTCCCTCTTGTTCTCATCGGCGAATAGTTCCAGGCCCAGGGCTATGGCATCCGGCTGGGGGAACTTGGGAGCGCTTCCCAGGCCGCCGTATGCCCGGTCCCAGGCCCGCAGGACCAGCTCCCCCGTCTCCCTGACCAGGTCAAGGCCCGGTTCCTCCTCCCGAACCTCGGCAAGCAGGATTTCCTCTTCGGGCCGGGCGATTTCCGCGCCGTGCTGATAATAGAGGTCGGAGATCCTCTCCAGTGCCTTGCGCATGCTCTCGGGCGGCAGGTAGGTGGCCCCGGCGAGAATTAAGCCGTCGGGCGAGAGAAAGGCGGTGGTGGGCCATCCCCCCTGGTTGTAGCGGCTGTTTATATCGGGGTGGCGGTCGCTGTCAACGCGGATGGGAACGTATCTTTCGTTGACGAGATCGATAACCGCGCCGTCCGAGTAGGAGGTCTCATCCATCACGTGGCACCAGTGGCACCACACCGCCGAGATGGAGAGGAGCACCGGCTTCCCTTCCCTGGCGGCCCGCTGGAAGGCTCCCTCGCCCCAGGGCTGCCAGGCGATCTCGTTGGCCCGGTTGGGGCGCGGACTGAAACGAAGTATCTTTTCCTCCCCCATTTCCTTCGCCCCCTATGCTAAAGGCCGGGCTTTGCTCCCGGCCTTCGCTCTTTGATTAGAAACTTTCGCTTAATCCTCGGCCTTAAGCAACACGCCTTTGATCTTCCTCTTTAAATCCCCCAAAGGATTCTTCTTCAGCTCCCCCTTCATCTGCTTTTCCATAAAGATGCAAGGGAACTTCGTATCCGAGCAGTAATCGCAGCAGAGCCCCCCCCTGGTCTTGGTATCGCCTGCGTTACCCACGATTATCTACCTCCTCTTGTTTTCCTCCCGGTTGTCAGGATCATTCTATGAGAAACGGGCGGCCTCCGCCATGACTCAAATCAACCCGTTATGGGGTCGCCGTTATGGGGTCGTGTCTTCGATCCTCGGTTTTTTTCAAGGTATTGGTAACCGCGGGCCCTGTTCGCTGAAACCGAAGATCGAAGACACGACCCCTCAGACTCAGACCCCGTCGAAGTAGGCGAGCAAGGCCTCCTTGTCCTTTACCACCAGAAACTTGCCCTCGGTGGTCATGATGCCCTCTTTCTTCAGGCGGCTCATGATGCGGGAGACCGTCTCCTCCGTGGAGCCCACCAGCCCGGCGATGTCCCGGTTGGTCAGTGGAGTATCCAACACCAGGCCGCACTTGTCGGTGATCCCCCTCTCGTTGGCCATCTTGAGCAGGACGCAGGCGACGCGCTTCTCTACCTTTTCCCCGGCGATGCAGCGTTCCTTATAGACGGCTTGGTCAAATTTGCGCACGATCATCCTTACCAGGTGAAGGGCGAAGAGGGGGTCCCCGGAAGTAATCCATTGCAGGTCGTCCCAACTGATCCTCCACACCCGCGAGGGCTCCCTGGCCACGGTGGAGTAGGAATAGACACCCTCCTCGTAAAGAGCGCCCTCGCCGAAGATATGCCCGGGGTAAAGAAAATTGAGGATATAGAGCTTGCCGTCGCCGTGGACGATGTTCGCTTCCACCGTTCCCTCCTCCACCAGGTAGAGGTGGGTTGCCTCGTCCTGGTCGATGAAGATATACTGCTCGCGGTCGAATCTCTCCGGCTTGAAGAGCCCCTTGGCCTCTTCGCGCAGCCCTTCCTCCAGGTGGTTTATGAACTCCCGCAGCATGTTGTCTTCCATTTTTATCCTCCACGAAAGCCGCCGCACGCGGTGGCGCAAGCATGCTGACGAGCAACCTGTCGTCGCAGGTAGATTATATCAATTGCCGCTTGAAAAGAGAAAAGAAGCGGACGGCTGGAAAGTGCGTTGGGAGCCGCTATCCCGTCCCCGGGCGTTTCTCGACGTGGATGCTCTTGATGAGGTCGATGCGGGTGACCACCCCCACCACGTTCTTTGCCTTGTCCGTGACCACCAGGAAGCGCGTCTGGTCGGCGAACATCTTCATGATCGCGGTCTGGATGGTCGCCGTCTCCTCGATGATCAGGGGAGGGGTGTGCATAACGTCCTCCACCTTCCGGTAGGCCGGCGACGCCGGGTCCTTGCGCGCGAATATGGAGATGACGTCGGTATCCCGCACGATGCCGGCCAGTTTGCCGTTTTCGTCGACCACCGGAAAACCGTGGTAATGGTAGGTCTTGAATATATCGACGAGCCTGTCCAGGCCTTCATCCTTGCGGATGACCACCGGGCTTCGGCTCATCACGTCCTCCACCCTTCCCTCGAGGCGAAGATACACTTCATCCACCAAGATCAACTCCTCAGATCGTGGCCTCTCCCGCCTTTATTATGGCATACCGCGTGCAGGGCGGCCCGATAACCTGGAAAAAGAGTGTGGTGGCCGCGATGACGCTGATGGCCATCACCCCCAACTCGATGCCGGTGTCCCCGAACTTGCCGCCCCCGAACTCGATCATGGTCTGGATGGAGAGACCGATGGCCACCCCGGCCTGGGAGAAGAGGCAGAGCCCGAGGTATTTGCGGACGTTCGCCGGCGCGCGGGATACGGCGCCGCCCAGCGAGGAGCCGACCTGTTTCCCGATCGACCTGAAGACGATATAGAGCAGGCCTATCCATCCCAGGGTGAGCAGTTTGCCCGCCTGGAGTTGCGACCCCACCAGGACGAAGAAGATGACGAAGAGGGGAGGGGTGCTGCCCCGCATGAGCTCGAAGAGATCGTCCCGCCTCCACCTGGTGAGGTTGACGATGGTCATCCCCATGGCCATGTTGGCGAGGATGAGGGAGAAGTGGAGCATGTTAGCCAGCCCGGTGGTGAGGAGGATCGCTCCCCAGGTCAGGACCAACAGCCCGCGCCGCGCCGTGTAATTGCGCATGAGGAACAGGAAAACCAGGCCGATGGCGCACCCCATGGCCAGGGCGCCCAGGATCTCGTAGGACGGCCTCAGGATCACCTCGGCCACGTGGACGTCGCTGCCGGCCAGCAGCATCTTGGCGAAGAAGATGGCGAAGGCGTAGATGAGGATGGCGATGCCGTCGTCGATTCCCACCACCGCGAAAACGGTGGAGGTCAGCGGCCCGGAGGCCTGGTATTCCCGCAGCACGTCGACGGTTGCCGCGGGGGCGGTGGCGGAGGCGAGGGCCCCGAAAACCAGGGCGATGTAGAGCTTGCGGGTGTAGAGGTATACCGCGATGGTCACCAGGATGGTGGCCCCCAGCGATTCGAGGATGGAGATCCAGAGGATGGACTTTCCCAGGTGCCTTAACTTGCGGAAGGCCAGCTCCCCACCGATGTCGAAGCCGATACAGGCCAGGGCGATATAGGTGAAGTAGACCAGGCCGTTGAAGTTGTCCTCGTTGAAGATGCCCAGAAGCGACCTGCCCATCAGTATCCCCACGATGATGTAGCCCACGACCATGGGCACCTTGATCCTGCGGCAGAGCATCCCGGCCCCCCAGCCGACGAGGAGGGCGAGCCCGATCATCATCACGATGAAGTGGGGGCCGGAGGGGAGTACGTCCTTGAGCATCCGCCCTTAACCTTCCCTTTCCTTGAGCTGTAGATAGCTGCGGTTGAAGGCCGCGAGGGATGCCTCGAGGCGGGACCTCGTGTCCTCGTTCATGTTCCTGAGCACCTTCTGCAGGTATTTCTTCCTGTAGGCGTTGACCTTCCGCACCAGGTCGGCCCCTTCCTCCGTGAGCTCGAGCTCTACCCTGCGCCGGTCGCTGGTGGAAAAGACCCTTCTGACCAGGCCCTTTTCCTCCAGCCTCTCCAGCGTAAAGGATATGGCCGGGGGGGAGACGTCAAGCATGCGGGCGATCTCGGAGGGCTTGTCCGTGAGGTTGCGGATCATGTCCAGGATGCGGAATTGCGGGACGGTTATCTGGTCCACCTTCTCGTGCATCAGCGCTTCCGCCAGGATGTTGACCATGATCCGCGAGGCCGTGAGAATCTGCTCCTCGATACTCGCGGCTCCGTCGTGTTTCCTCATACCTCTCCTCCGCCCCCGGGGGCTAACCCGACAGGAAGGCCGTGAGAATCTGCTCCTCGATGCTCGCGGCTCCAACATGTTTCTGCATGCTTTTCCTTCGCTCTCTCCTATGCTCTCGGGAAAGGATCCCGTAAGCGGACCGGCAAGGATATGCTCCCCGAGGCTCCTGCTCCCGTCACGCTTAACCATACCTTGCTTCCGCTCACGGAAAACGTCTTGCCGGGCAAACCCGCCGCGATGGTTTCGTCAAGCGTTTTTGCTGACGCCGAAACCATGAAACCACTACAACCATTATATTTAAAACATTTAATATTTCAATACCTGAATAATATTGTCCTCCCGCGAGTTGGCGACACCCCGCGGCATCCAGGGCGATTGGCCGGGGATCCCGACCGCCAGCGCGAGTAACCCCCCAAAAGCGGGAACCCCTCCTCACGCAGCCTGCCCCACTCAATATAGTTTTAGTATGGGTGTACTTAATCGAGGCTGTTTTGGTTGGAAAAACAAGTAACCCTTGAAGAAGAAAAATCTTTCTGTATAATATAAGCCTACATCGTGCGAAGGCGAAAAGCCGGCCTGAGAAGACCGGTCATCTATTTTTTTGGGATATTGACGAACGTCAAACCCCTCGCATCAGCAGGATCAGGTAGTATGGAGGGGTATCGGGATTGGCAGCCGCGAAGGAGCCCATCCCGGGAAACCGGCAGTGAAATTGACAAGTCACCAAGCATTGGAAGCTCGTTGGGAGTTTCCGGCATTATCTGGAGGATGAAGATGTCCAAGGCGAACCTGGATTTCCTTAAGGAACTTCCGCGGGTGGAGGAGGTCGGCACGGTAATCGCCTGCTTCCAGTGCAGCGCCTGCGTGGCGGATTGCCCCGCGGCCTCCCACTCATCCCGCTTTAACCCCCGCGATATCATGCTCAAGGTACTGCTGGGACTGGAGGAGGAGCTCCTTACGGAGAACTCGGTGGTTTGGGACTGCACCACCTGTTACACCTGCATGGAGAGATGCCCCCAGGGAGTCAGGCCCATAGAGGTGATCACCGGGGTGAAAAATGCCCTGGCCCGCAGGGGGCTCCTTCCCGCTGGGGTGGCCGCGGCGGCGGAGAACATACGCTCAACCGGCCGGGTCATCGTCCACTCCGAGGCCGTCGAGCGCCGCCGCAAGGAGCTGGGCCTTCCCGCCTACGGCGCGGAAGGAAAATTGATCAGTGAGGTCGTAAAGTAGATGAAGAGCTACGCCCTTTTTCTCGGTTGCCTGATCCCCATGAAGCTGCCCCAGATCGAGGCGGCCTCCCGCTCCGCCCTGGGCAAGCTGGGGGTTAAGCTGGAGGACGTCGACGGCTTCTCCTGTTGCCCCGAGCCCTGGAATTTCAAGGGAACGGATATCGAAGCCTGGCTCAAGACGGCGGGCCGCAACCTGGCCGTGGCCGAGAAGATGAAGGCGGACATCTTAACCCTGTGCAACGGCTGCTCGGCCACCCTCATCGAGGCCTCCCACCTGCTGGGAAAAGGGGGAACGGCGGCCGAAGGTGCGAGAGAGGCCCTTTCCGCAGCGGGATATAAATATGAGGGGAAGGTTAAAGCCTTTCACGCGGTGACCGTCCTGGATAAGGAGCTGGGTGCGGAAAAGGTGGCCAAGAGCTGTTCCCGCGGCCTCGGCGGGGTCAAGGCGGCGGTGCATTACGGCTGCCACCTCCTCCGACCCTCGGACGTCTTGGACGTGGATGATCCCTTCGAACCCACCTTCCTCGACGGGCTGGTGGAGGCCACCGGGGCGGAGTCGGTTGATTATGTTAAGAAGATGGCCTGCTGCGGCAGCGCCGTCCTGGACAAGGAGGTTTCCCTGGGGATCGCCCGGGACAAGATA
>Ga0315282_10012467_pt1 | contig 13003 bp, 9 predicted proteins | sample YL17G07_20_MG_FD_203693 | JGI IMG/M metagenome (GOLD analysis project Ga0315282, IMG submission 203693) | Sediment microbial communities from Yellowstone Lake, YNP, Wyoming, USA - YL17G07_20 | ecosystem: Environmental > Aquatic > Freshwater > Lake > Sediment | place: USA: Wyoming | collected...
GCCTGATCCCAACAATCCTGGCGCGCACCGCCGGGCCCGCTGAACCGTTGACGAGGACCCCGCAAGCTGCTATACTGGCTTATTGGTGCGGCTTTGCGGCGGCAGCCCAGGGGTGGCGCGGGGGTCAACGCCGACCAGACGAGGCGGGGTGCACGGTGCTCAACGCCTTCGGGCCTCTATTACTCTTCTACCTGATGGCTGGCGTCTCTATGCTGGGGCTGCGTCCGGCGCCGGCTCTCGCCTTCCAGGCCGGGGCGGCGCGGGTAGACATCACGCCCCCAGTGCACCAGCGCGCCATTCCGCTCAACGGCTACGGTGAGCGGCAGCACAAGCCGGCGCAGGGCGTGCACGACAACATCCACGCCAGCGCCCTGGTCTTAGCCAACCAACACGGCAAGGTGGCCATAGTGGCCACCGACCTGCTGTGGGTGACCATTGACCTCACCCGCAAGGTGCTGGAGAACGTCCAGTCGCCCGGCTTCAGCATGGAGAACGTCCTCCTGTGCGGCTCCCACAACCACTCCGGGCCCGCGGCCCTGGACCGCCGCGTGGTCTACCAGCAGGCCTTCGGCGAGTTCGATCCCGAGCTCTTCGAGGATGTGGCCCGCCGCGTGGCGCAAGCCATAGATGAGGCGAATGCCCAACTGCGGCCGGCCAAGGCAGGCGTCGCCTCCCGCGCCTTGGCGGGCCTGACGCGGAACCGGCGCGACGGAGAGGACATCACCGACCCCACCATGACGGTGATCGAGGTGGCCGACGAGAAGGACGACATCGCGGTCATCGTCAACTTCGCCGCTCACGCCACCATCCTGGGGCCGGACAACCTGCTGGTATCGGGTGACTTCCCCGGTGCGCTGCGGCAAGCGCTCGAGCGTCGCCTGGGCAAGGGCGCGCTGGTGCTGTTCACCAACGGCGCGGAGGGCGACCAGACTTGCGCTACCGAGGGCGACGGCGCACCGTTCGAGAAGGTGCAGCGCTACGGTGAGCGTCTGGCCTCGGCCGCCTACGACCTACTCAAGGACATCACGCTGTCCGACCAGGTCGAACTGGCCTGGACGGCGTTGGATTGGCCCCTGCCTGACCCGCGAGTGCCGGAGCGGTGGCGCGCTTTCGTGGATGACTCGTTCATGAAGCTCATCTTCCCGCCCAGCGCGCCCGTCTGCGCGCTGCGCATCGCCAACGCCGTGCTGGTGGGAGTGCCGGGCGAGATGGTGGCGGAGATTGGCCTGAGCGTGAAGAGCGTCGCGCGGCAGATGGGCGCCAGCCACGCCGCCATCGTCAGCCTCGTCAACGAGTATCTGGGGTACATCCTCACCGATAAGCAGTACCAGGGCGGCGGCTACGAGCCCGCCTTCAGCTTCTACGGCCACACCTTCGGCGAGGTCATCCGAGAGGGCGCCATCCAGGCCGTGGCGACTGTCTGCAATGGGCAGTCGCGGCTGGCCTGAAAGGTCAGCGCTTTGCGCCTGGTCGTGAGCGAAGCCGTCGGCGCCACGCTGGCGGCTTTCATGCTTCTGGCCCACGGTGCCCAGCCTGACTGCCGTCAGAGGGTGACCAGGCATTAGCCAAGCACCAACCGAGCGTGTGCCCTGCCCCGGCTGCGGGACGGATCAACCACAGCCGGTGATGGCCAAGAGCCGCCTGCTCATCGTGCGCTGCGCTAAATGCGACCTCATGTACACCAGCCCCCGCCTGACCGCTCAGGCACGCCTGGCCCTGTACGAACTCACCGACCCCAGGCTCCGCCGCAAGGCAGATCAACCCGAGTGCCCGCCGCTGAGCCTTTTCTCGTCGTGCCTACAGCGCCTGGAGCCATTCAAGCGTCCGCGCGGCCGCCTGCTCGACGTGGGCTGCGGAATGGGCAGCTTCCTCAAGGCGGCGACGGAGGCAGGCTGGACGGCGACGGGGCTCGACATATCAGCGGAGTGCTGCCGGCGGGCGCGCGAGCGGGCTGGCGTCCAGGTCCTCCAAGGCACGCTGCCCCAGCGCGCTCAGCATCTGGCCGGGGCTTTCGACGCCCTCACCATGTGGCAGCTTCTGGAGCACGTGCAGAACCCGCGCGAGGAGCTGCTGGCCGCGCACTGCGCCCTCCGCCCCGGGGGTGCGCTGTGGATCGCCGTGCCGGATGCACGAGCGCTGACCTTGGCTCCTCGCGGGCTTCTGCCGCGCCTGTTCTACCCCGGGTATCGCCGCCGCCATTACCAGGCCATGCCCCGCATCCATCTGCTGCACTACACGCCGGCCACGCTGGGGCGGCTCTTAGAGCGAGCTGGCTTCAGGGTCGTGCACACCGAAGCCCATCCCATTGACCCCCAGGGCCCAGCCAAGAACGCCTGGCGGCGCCTGCTCAACCGCATCTTCGCCCGCCTGGGCTTCCCCTGGGTCCTGGCCATACAGGCCGAAAGGCCGCTGCAATAGCGGGGAGACAGGACCTGGCCCAAGGGGCAGCGAATGTACGCCCAGGCGCCAGCATCAGCAGGGGCCTCGTCCTGCGTCGCCCCCCAGCAGGACACGGGCAGGCCTTTCCTGGCCTGATGATCTCTATCGGGAGACGACAACATGCGTCAAGAGTCCTTCGAGTTTCTGAAGAGCCTGATGGAGGTGCCGTCACCCTCGGGCTTTGAGCAGCCGGTGCAGCGCATCGTCCGCGAGCGGATGAAGCCCGTGGCCGACGAGATTCGTAGCGACGTCCACGGGAACGTGGTCGCCGTGCTCAACCCGCAGGGCAAGCCGCGCATCATGCTGGCCGGTCATTGCGACCAGATCGGCATGATGGTGCGCTACATCACCGACGAGGGCTACGTACACTTCGCCACCATCGGCGGCATTGACGCCGCCGTGCTGCCGGGCTCGCGGCTGACGGTGCACACCGCCAAGGGCCCCGTCGTCGGTGTGGTGGGGCGCAAGCCCGTACACTTGATGCCCCCCGACGAGCGCGGCAAGGGCCACATCGAGATCAAGGACCTGTGGCTGGACCTCGGCGCCAAAGACCGCAAGGCAGCGGAGAAGCGCATCGCCATCGGCGATCCCATAACGTTCACGCTGGGCATGGAGGTGCTGCAGAAGGAGGTCGTGGCCTCGCCGGGATTTGACGACAAGATCGGCAGCTTCGTGGTCATGGAGGCCCTGCGTCTGCTCAAGCGGCGCAAGTTCCCCGCCGCTGTCTTGGCGGTGTCCACGGTGCAGGAGGAGCTGGGCCTGCGCGGCGCTAGGACCTCTTGTTTTGGCCTGGACCCCCAGGTGGGCGTTGCCGTGGATGTGACCCACGCCTCCGACTACCCCGGAGCGGACAAGAAGATCACCGGCGACATCGCCCTGGGCAAGGGTCCGGTCATCGAGATCGGGCCGAACATCAACCCCATGGTCAGCAAGCTGCTCCTGGACACCGCCCGGGCCAAGAAGGTCCCGCACCAGATCGCCGGCGCGCCAGGGGCAACCGGGACCGATGCCAACGCCATGCAGATCTCCCGCGCGGGGGTGGCCGCCGGGCTGGTCAGCGTCCCCAACCGCTACATGCACACGCCGGTGGAGATCGTCCATCTCAAGGACCTCGAAAACGCCGCCAAACTGCTGGCGGAAGTGATCTGCAAGATTGGGCCGGACACGGATTTCATCCCGCACTGACGATGACCGCCGCCTTGTCGTCACGGGCCTGGGTGTGGTGTCCTCCGCAGGCAGCACCTGCCGTGCCCTGCTGGATTCGTTGTGCCAGGGACGGCCCGGAGTCGGACCGCTCACCAGGTTTCGGCCCGAGGGGTTCGACGTTACCCTCGCCGCTGAGGTGAAGGACGTCCCTGAGCCGCCTGAGGGCCTGGGGCGGGCCGCCTGGTACGCTCTGCTGGCCGCGAACCAGGCTCTGGACGACAGTGGCCTGCCGGACGAGCGGCGGCGCGAGACGGCTGCGATCATCGGCAGCACCAAGGGCCTCGTAGACATCCTGGAGCTTGCCTGGAGGAACAACCGGGCCGGGCCGCCGAAGGCATCCGGCCTCCAGGCAGCGCCTTGGGCCGATTCGCCCGCGCGTTGTGTGGCGCAGGAGTTGGGTCTGGGCGGCCCGGTGACCGGCCTGGCGGCCGCCTGCGCCTCCGGGCCCTACAGCATCGCCTACGCCGCCGAGCTGCTGCGCGCCGGCCGCGCGAAAGCTGCTGTCGCCGGCGCGACCGACGCGCCCATTGTGCCGTCTCTGATGGCTGCCTTCGCCAACCTCGGCGTCATGACCCGGTCAAACGAGCGCGGCTCGACCGCTGCTCGGCCTTTCTGCGCCACCCGCGACGGCCTGGTGCTCAGCGAGGCCGCCGGGGCGCTGCTGCTGGAGACCGTGGCCGACGCCCGGGCGCGAGACGCGCGCATCTACGCTGAGCTGGCAGGCTGGGCGTTGGCCGGCGAAGCTTGCCACATCACCGCGCCGCCGCAAGACCCGGCGGTTCCTGCCCGCGCCCTTCGCCAGGCGCTCGTCTTGGCCGCCGTCCCCCCCGAGGAGTTGGACTACATCAACGCACACGGCACCGCCACGCGCAGGAACGACTCTTATGAGACGCAAGCCATCAAGGAGGCCCTGGGCCAGCTCGCCTACAGCGTCCCCGTCAGCTCCATCAAGGGCATCACGGGACATCCGATGGCCGCCGCCGGGGCCATTGACGCCGTGGTTTCAGTGCTGGCCCTTGAGCACGGGATGATCCCCCCGACCGCGAACTACCAGCAGCCCGACCCCGAGTGCGACCTGGACTACGTGCCCAACGAGCCGCGCCAGGCAAGGCTGCGCACGGTGCTGTCGTCGTCGCTGGGCTTCGGCGGCCACGTAGCCATGCTGGTCTTTCGGAAGGTCTGAGCCCATGCGCTGGGATGCAGAGCTGCGTCGTGAGCTGGACGGCCTGGGCGGGCAGGGGCTGCTGCGGACCCTCAGAACAGCCTCCCGCGCCGGCCCGAGGGTGGAGATGGCCGGCCGCGAGTGCCTGAACCTGTGCTCCAACGACTACCTGGGCCTGACGCAGCATCCCGCGGTCATCCGCGCCGCCGCAGAGGCCGCTCAGGCCTACGGTGCCGGCGCCGGCGCCTCGCGGCTGGTCAGCGGAACGCTGGCCATCCACGAGGAGCTGGAGCAGGCCATCGCCAACTTCAAGGGGACCGAGGCGGCGGTGGCCTTCACCACCGGCCACGCGGCCAATCTGGGCACGATCCCCGCCCTGGTGGGCCGCGAGGACCTCGTGATCTGCGACAAGCTCAACCACGCCAGCCTGATTGATGCCTGCCGCCTGTCGGGGGCGCGCCTGCGCGTCTATGCTCATCGGGACCTGGGCAAGCTGGCCTCGCTGCTCCAGCGCTCCGGCGATTTCAGCCGCACGCTGGTGGTTACCGACGGCGTCTTCAGCATGGACGGGGACCTGGCGCCTCTGCCCGGCATCCTGTCGCTGGCCGACGAACACGGTGTGGTTCGACAGGCTCACCACCCCGAGCAAGGTCGGGGGGCGGTGGTGATGGTTGACGACGCGCACGGCACGGGGGTCATGGGCCCGGGCGGCCGAGGAACCGTGCAGCACTTCGGCCTCGACACCGACCGCTTCATCAACATGGGCACGCTGAGCAAGGCGCTGGGGAGCCTGGGCGGCTACATTGCCGGCTCGCGCACGCTCATCTCCTACCTGTACAACCGCGCGCGCAGCTTCATCTACTCGACCGCTCTGCCGCCTGCCAGCGCCGGAGCCGCCCTGGCGGCGCTGCGCGTCGTGCGGGAGCAGCCCGAGGTGCGGGCGCAGTTGTGGCGCAACGTGGGCGCCCTGCGGGCGGCACTGCGGCGCTTGGGCCTGGAGCCGGTCAGCGACGACTCACACCTCAGCGCGGTGATCATCGGCGAGGCAGAGGCAGCGTCGCGGCTATCACAGGCCCTGCTGGAGCGCGGCGTGTTCGTCGCCGCCATACGCCCGCCCACCGTGCCCGCCGGCACCAGCCGCCTGCGCATCACCGTCACCGCCGCACACACCCTCGACGACGTGGCTCACTTCGCGCAGGCCATGCAGGAGGCCATGGAGGAGGTCGGCTTGCCCCATGCCTGATCCGGAACGCGACCCGGCCTGCTCGTTCTGCGGCCAGCGTAAGGATCTGGTGAGCCGCGTCTTGGGCTTCGCCGGCGTGTTCGCCTGCATGGCCTGCCTGCCGCTCGCCGAGAACCTCATGGAGCGCGCGGAGGAGGGCCGACCCGGAGCTACTGCTTCTCCTGATACGCCCCGGCGATGACCACAGTGCAGCAGTCCGGGTGCAGGTACTTCTGGGCCGCGGCGTTGACGTCGTCCAGCGTTATGGCGCGGTAAATCTGCGCCTGGTGGCCAATGTAGTCCAGCCCCAACCCGTAGAACTCGATGCGCAGCAGCTCGTCGGCCAGCTCCGAGTTCGTTTCCAGACCGACCGGATAGCTGCCCGTCAGGTAGTCAACAGCGTCCTCCAGCTCCTGCTTGGTCGCGCCCTCCTCGCGCAGCCGCCGCACCTCGCCCAGCAGGGCCTCGATGGCGCGGTCGGCGTTGTTGGGGTTGGTGCCGAACTGGGCGCGCCAGTCGCCTCGCCCCTTGTAGGTGCGGAAGTAGCTCCACACACCGTACACCAGCCCCAGCTCGTCGCGCAGCTTGAGGCCCAGGCGACTGCTCAGCGAGCCGCCGCCCAGGATGAAGTTCATGACCTCGGCCTTGTAGAAGTCCGGGTCGGTGCGGTTCAGGCCACCGTAGTGGCCGATGAACACGCTGACCTCGGACTTGTCCATCATGGGGATTACCTCGCGGACCATGCCCCCCTGAAGCTGGGCGTCGGGCACCTGCACGTCCCGCGAGCGGCCCAGCGGCTTCCAGTCGCCGAAGTACTGCCGCACCTTCGCCAGCGCCTGATCCGCCGTCACATCGCCAGCTACGACGATGGTGCTCGCGTCGGGCCCATACATAGTGGCATGGAACCTGGCGATGTCCTCTCCGGTCATGCTCTGGTACGACTTCGCCTGCTCCTCCACGCTTGGCGCGCCATAGGGATGGCCGGGCGGGAAGATATGGCGCACGAAGGCGCGTCCGGCACGGGCCTCGGTGCTCTCCAGCGACTGCTTCAGCTCCGACAGGCGCTGGCTGCGCAGCTTCTCAATCTCCTGCTGCGGGAACGAGGGGTTGCGCAGCATATCGGAGAGCACGTCGAGGATGACGTCGAAGTCCTGCGTGAGGCACTTGCCGCTGAAGGCGATAGTGCAGGGCCGGAAGCTCTGCCCGATGCCAACGGAAGCGCCCACTGACTCGGTGGCGGCGGCCAGTTGCAGCGACGTGCGGGTCTTGGTTCCCCGGTTCAGCAGCGAGCCGACCATCGCCGCCAGCCCCGGGCGGTCGGGCGGGTCGTACAGCCCGCCGGCGAGCACCTGCCCCTGGAGGGCAATGGTAGTGTTGTTGTGGTTCTCCTGCACCAGCAGGATGAGCCCATTGTCCAGCACCGTGCGCACCGGCTGCGGCCGCTGGGCGGCTCGTGGAGCAGCAGCCTCGGTGAGAGGCGCCGCCAGGACCGCACTGGTGCGTAGGCCACGTCCCAGCACGGGCAGCGGTAGTTCGCCGGGCCACTCCGCGTAGTGCCGCGGCTCTTCGGGCGGCCAGTCGGCCGCCAGCCGACGCGGCGCAGCGCCGCGCGCCTCGCCACCGGCGGGCGCAGTCGGCTCGAAGATCGCGGTGGTGCTGTTATCCGCGACAAGGTACTTACGGGCAACGCGCTGCACGTCCTCAGCGGTGACTTGGCGAATCTCCGCCACATAGGTCGTCGGGTAGCGCCAGCTATACAGGGCCTCGTGGCTGCCGTAGCTGAACGCCTGGCTGCTCACGCTGTCCTTTTGGAAGACGTAGGCCGCCGCGATCTGCGTCTTCACCCGCGCCAGCTCCTCTGCGCTGGCCAGCGTGGACTTGGCCCTCTCGACCTCGTCCCACAGCGCCTTCTCTACAGCAGCGACTTCCACCCCTTGGCGCACCGTCGCCGACAAGGTGAGAAGGCCCGGGTCCTTCGGCGTCCAGCTTCCTGAGCCCGCCGAGGTGGCGAACTGCGTTTCCACCAGGTCCTGATACATCCGCGAGCTACGGCCGCTGGACAGGATCGCGTCAAGCACGTCCATGGCGTAGGTGTCGCGGCTGCTGAGCTTGGGCCCGTGGAAGGCGATGCTGAGGTAGCTGGTCGTGCCCTCCTTGTGCACCACCACGCGCCGGGCGCCAAGCTGCTTGGGCTCCGGCGTGCGCACCTGCCACCGCGCGGGCCCCGGCGGGATGGGGCCGAAGTACTGGCGCACCAGACCCAAGGCATAGTCAGGGTCGAAGTCGCCCACGATCACGACCAGCGCGTTATTCGGCCGATAGTAGCTCTGGTAGTAGCCCCTTACCTCCTCGGCCGTCATGTGCTCTATGTCCGCGCGCCAGCCGATGATGGGCACCTGGTACGGGTGCGCCTTGTACGCCGCCGCCACCAGCTCGTCCCAGAGCACTTCCTCCGGGCTGTTCTCCCCGCCCTCCAGCTCCGACCGCACCACCGTCATCTCGGCGCGTTGGTCCTGGGGCCGAATCAGGCCCCGCGCCATGCGGTCAGCCTCGATGCGCACCGCCAGCTTCAGCCGGTCGCTGGACAGCGTCTCGAAGAAGCAGGTGTAGTCAAAGCTGGTGAAGGCGTTGGATTCGGCCCCGTTCTTCTTCAGCAGGCGCGAAATCTCCCCGTCCGGGAAGTTCTCCGTGCCCTTGAAGAGCATATGCTCCAGCATGTGGGCCACGCCTCTCAGGCCGGCCGGCTCGTCGGCAGACCCGATCTCGTACCACACCTGAAAGGCCACCACCGGGGCGTTATGCACCTCCTTGAGCAGGATCTTGAGCCCGTTGGGCAGGGAGGCCTTGACGACCCCCTCCTCGGCTCGCTGCTGCGCCGCCACGCTGGTGGCAGCCAGCAGCGCGATTAAGGCGGGCAGGCACCATCGCGTTTTCATGACACCCTCAACCTCGTTGGGATCAGTAGCGCAAGCCCCAGCCGATCGCTGCCACCTCGGGAATCGGCACGGGCAACTTGCCGGCGGGCACCAGTTCGCCAAAGAGCGCCGCCACGCTGGCCTCGACCAGTGGCCTGGCGGCGCCATAGGCGCACACGTAGGCGGTGACGTGAGGGAAATGACGCACCAGGTACGGGCTGCCGTAGGAGATCAGCACCAGGCGCCGCCGGCTGGCCTGAAGCTCGCGCAGCAACGCCGCCTGGCTGGGTGAGATCCCGGTGCTATCCGGGCCATACGCTCGCGGCGTGGGGAACGCGGCGAAGACCACTAGCGCCGCTTCCTGGCAGGCCCGTTCCACCTCCTCGCGCCGTCCGTCCGACGCTTCCCCGGGCGCGTTCAGGAGCGTGACGCGGGGCCAGCGCCTGCGCATCTCCGCAGCTAGCACGTCGCCAGCCCGCGCAGTAGGCCCCTCCGGCTCAGAGGCGGATACGACGGCCAGGATGTCATCCCCACCAGGCCGCAGCGGCAGCATGCCCTCGTTGCGCACCACGGTGACGGCGGCCTCCGTAGCCTGCCCGGCCAGGGTCGTATGCTCCGGGGTGTCCAGCGCCTCCTCGGCCTCGTCGGCGTCCACTGTTCGGCGCTCCATCAGACCCAGTTGCCGCTTGATGCTAAGGATATGCGCCGCCGCCGCTTGCACGCTTTCCGGCGAGAGCTGGCCGGTGCGCGCTGCGCCCAGCAGCGCGTGATAGGTCTCCCGCGGCTGCCCGGCCAGCACCAGCTCGGCGCCGGCCCGCACCGCCATCACATCCGCCTCTGCCGCCGGGAAGTTGTCCGCAATGGCCCTCATGACCATGGCATCGGTCACCATGAGCCCCTTGAACCCCATCTGGTGCCGGAGCAGGTCTGTGAGTATCAGGTACGACAGAGTAGCCGGCAGGCCTGGCGTAGGATCGAGTGCAGGATAGCACACGTGCGCGCTCATCACCGCCGGCAGCCCGTCGGCAATGGTCACCCTGTAGGGAAGGAGGTCAATCTCTTCCAGGTCTCGGCGCTGGCGACTCACCTGGGGCAGGCGCAAGTGCGAGTCCTCGGACGTATCTCCGTGCCCAGGGAAGTGCTTGCCGACCGCCAGGCACCCGCCGTTGGCCACGCCCTGGGCAAAGGCCTTGCCCATCTCGGCCACCAGCTCGGGGTCGGCGCCAAACGAGCGCACGTTGATGATGGGGTTGTCCGGGTTGCTGTTGACGTCCAGCACCGGCGCCAGGACCATGCGCACGCCGATGGCCCTGGCCTCGCGGGCCGTGATCTCCCCGCAGGTGCGCGCTATGGCGCGGGAGGCCGTGGCGCCAATCGCCATGTGCGTAGGCAGCTCAGTGGCGCCCTCCTGGAGCTGCTGCCCCACCCCGGCCTCGAAATCGGCTGCGAACAGCAGTGGCCGGCGCGCGAGCTGTTGGAGGTGATTGGTCAGCTCAGCCGCCTGTTTGGGCGTGACCAACTCGCCGCGGCCCACTATCACCGCCCCGATCTGCCCCTGACCCGCCATGTCCTCGACGGTCGCCAGGTCGTCGCCAATGTAGGTCCAGACGAGCTGGCCCACGGCCTCTTCCAGGCCGAGTTCACCAGAGGCTTGCGCGGGTGGCTGCTCCACTGCTGATGCACCTCGTTGGCGCCTGCGTTCGGGACCGGAAGCCTGCCTGTCGGCAGGCAGGTAGACGAGCTTTCGCCATGTTCGCCGGTCGTGGTGGCCGTCCCTGCGGCCTCAGGTCGCCCGCCGGATCATGTCTTTGGTCAGCATGCTCTCCGGCCGCTGGCCGCTGAAGAACAGCTCCATGTCCCGCACCACCGCCTCGCCCACGCGGCGGTCGGTGTCTGCGGAGGCCCCGCCCATGTGCGGAGTGACGATGACGTTGCGCATGGTGCGCAGAGGGTGGTTCTTGGGCAGCGGCTCCTGCACGAACACATCCAGCGCCGCTCGGATGTTGCCCTCCGCCAGCTTGGCCGTTAGCGCCTCCTGGTCGAAGATGCCCCCTCGGGCCGTGTTGACAAGAACGGCATCGTCACGCATCAGGTCGAGCTGCGCCTTGCCGATCATGCCCTCCGTCTCCGGGGTCAGCCCGGCATGTACCGAGATGACCTCGCAGCGACGCAGCAGCTCCTCCAGCCCCACCAGCCTGAAGCCGTGTTGCAGCGCCACGCTCTTGGCCAGGTACGGATCGTAGACCAGCAGCTCGGGCTTGAACGGTTGCAGCAGCTCCACAACTCTGAAGCCCACCGCCCCGCAGCCAATGAGCCCAACAGTGCGGCCGGTCAGGTCCGTCTCCCGCTCAGGGAGCACGGACGGGCGCCAACCGCCGCGGCGGGCGGATTCCATGTGGGCCGGCAGCTCACGCAGCAGCATCAGCATCATCGCTAGGGCGCACTCGGCCACCGCGTCGCCGATGGCCCGCGCCGTGTTGCAGACGACGAGGCCCCTGTCAATGGCGTGATAGGCGGAGTACTGCTTCACGGCCGAGCCGATGATGCAGATGATCTTCAGGTCGGTGGCCGCGTCTATGTTGGCTTCGCTCAGCGGCCCATCGCCCCACCCGGTGATGAGCCCAGCGGCCCCGCGCAGGCGCTCCGATTTCTCCTGCTCGCTCAGTCGCCGATCCTCCTCATTCCAGTCCACCTCGGCGAAGCTGGCCAGCCGCTCCCGGCACGGGCCAAAGATGTGGCGCCGGCGGGCAGAGAGCGGTACGCTGACGAGGATGCGCGGTCGCAACACGTGGCTATCCCTCCTGCTCAAGGGCGACTGCGGACGCCCAGGCTGCTCCGTCTTTCCCAGGCGCTGGACGAAACTCCTGCTTCCCGGCAGCCGAAGGACCCGCCGCACGCGACCGCGAAAGAGGGGCCGTGCGCTACCTCTACCTGCTCAGGTACATGGCCGAGGAGCGAGAGGTCGCCGAGGCCGAGCTGTGGGCGCTGGCGGGCGCCGAGGCCGGCGGCGAACGCCTGGTGCCGGGCGACTCTCAGGCCGACATCGGGCGGGCCGCCTACGTTGCCCTGTGCGTGGAGCTGCTGGCTCACGCCTCCTCCCTCGAAGCCCTGGTGCAGGAGGTCGGCAGGCAACGCTTGGCGGCGGACCAGTTCCGCATACAGGTCCTCAAGTCCACCATCGAGGGCGCCAGGCCGAAAACACCCCCCTCTTCCCTTGAGATTGCCCGGCGACTGGCCGATGCAATACAGGGCGCGCCGAACCTGTCCCAGCCGCGCACGGAACTGGCCTGTTTTGCGCAGGCTGGTGACTGGAGCTTCGGGCGCATCGTGTCGGCTTCGGGCAAAGGCTGGGTCGCTCACGTCGCCAAGCCTCACTCCTACTCCAACTCGCTGCCCAGTCGCCTGGCGCGAGCGCTGGTCAACCTGGTGGCCGCGCCCGGCGAGGCCCTCCTGGACCCCTGCTGTGGGGTCGGGACCGTTCTCATCGAGGCAGAGAGCGTAGGGGTGACGGCGGTCGGGTGCGACATCAACAAGCAGTTGGTCTCACATGCGCGCGCCAACCTGCTCCACTTCGGGCTCCCGGCCCGGGTGGCGGCGGCCGATGCTCGGCACATCGGCGGCCGCTTCGATGCCATTGTCGCCGACCTTCCGTATGGCTGGACCGCGCCCGCCGACCGCGCCGCCTACGTACCGATCCTTGACAACCTCTGTCGCTTGGCCCCCAGGGCGGTCATTGTGGCCGGCACAGACATCCGCTCCGAGCTAGACGCAGCCGGCTGGCGAATCCGCCGGCTGGCCCGGCACGGCTCCGGCCGTGCGACCCGGCGCGTCCATATCTGCCAGGCACAACAGCCCGGAAGCCCAAAGCCGGGCTCAGGAGCCAGCCTCTGAGCCCCCGCCGCCCCGGCGCGATCCCGCCCCGCGCCGCCAGGCGCGGCGCCCGGAGTGCGCCAAGATTGTTGGGATGGCCGGAAAGTGATACCCTCCCCTGCTGAGCGATACGACGCTTGGGCGTCGAGCAAGGGAGGGTAGCTATCGTGGCACGAGATACAGCCTTAG
>Ga0315282_10012468_pt1 | contig 13003 bp, 14 predicted proteins | sample YL17G07_20_MG_FD_203693 | JGI IMG/M metagenome (GOLD analysis project Ga0315282, IMG submission 203693) | Sediment microbial communities from Yellowstone Lake, YNP, Wyoming, USA - YL17G07_20 | ecosystem: Environmental > Aquatic > Freshwater > Lake > Sediment | place: USA: Wyoming | collected...
TCCTTCTCGTAAATAACATTTCGCAGAGAGAGCAAACGTTTTTCTTGTCGACCCCGAGTTTCATTGCGACTTCCGGAAACTTGTGAGCAACACATGTCAGGAATTGAAACAGTCAAGATAATTGTCGATGCGGAAAAGGAAGCCGCCAAAATTCTCGAAGTGGCTCAGAACAGGGCTTCAGAGATCCGAAAGCGGCTGGACTCCATGATCCAAGAACAGCGAGAGGATATGCTCCGCACCGCTAGAAAGGAGGCGACTGCTCTGGTGGAAGAGGGCGAACAGAAAGGCAAGGTTGAGGCAGCAGCCTACGAGAAGGAGGCTGAGAATGACACGCGCCAGATTCTCTCCCGTGCCTCGACAAGAAAAGACCAAGCGGTAACGAAAGTGGTCGAAACGGTCCTAGGGTTGAACGCCTGATGTCAGAAACCAGCAGGTTCACTGAAGACATACTTAGCGCAGCGAAACAAAAGGCGCAAGTTATCGTTAACGAAGCTGAGGCGGAAACTGAGAGAGCATTGGAAGAGGCAAAAGCCCACTCTGCGAAAGAGGCCGAGGACATAGCCAGCTCCGCCAGAGCTGAAGCGGAAGGTGTCAAACGCCGTCAAATCAGCGAAATCCGTCACAAACTGAAAATCCAAGAGCAACTCGAGAAAAGCAAGATTCTAAACGAGGTTTTAGAACAAGCGAGAAAACGCATTATGGATGTCGTCAAAGACGAGGGCAAGTACACCCCCTACCTGGCTGATCTAATCGAAAACGGTGTTCGCGAAATCGGTTTAGGCACGGTGGTTGTTCATTTGAATGGTACTGATCTTAAGCGGATCGACAAAGCCAAGGTGGAACGCGATATCGGCAAGAAGCTTGACAGAACGGTGAAAATTGAATGGTCGAAAGAACCCATTGAAACCGCGGGCGGAGCAGTCATTTCGAGTACTGACGGAAGAACACGAATTATGAGTACCTTGGACCAGAGATTGGATGCTTTGGAATCGAAGCTGCTTGTCGAAGCGGGAAAGATTCTCTTCGGCCAATAGGAATTCTCAGTGAGCCGTAGCAACCAATGACCGCTGCAGGAAGATACGCCGAACTAGCCGCGGCTGTCCGTTCCTTCAAAGCCGAACTGATCCGACCCAGCCAAATTGAAAGACTCATTGAATCAGGCTCCCTCCCCGAAATCATAGGGTCTTTGACAGGCGGGCACATCACGTACACAGAAGGATCCGATCTGAACGCAGTGGAAGCCTTTCTGATCGAGAGGGTGGTCGGACTTTCCCAGCGACTCGCCGCGTACGCACCACACGATTCACGAGCCCTCATCAGGCTCTTTTCCGCGAGCTATGAGCTGAACTGTGTCAAGGAGATCCTGAGATCGATCGCTGATCAAACTGAACCTGAAGAAGCACTCAGGCACGTGGTTCCAGCGGGCAAATTCACGCTAGAACGTTGCAAAGAACTGATTGAGGCGCATAACCCAAACAGAGTCGTAGATCTGATCGATGATGACGCACTAAAGCACCACATAATTCCTAAGCTTACAGGCGAACGGAGCGCAATGGGCGCAGTATTCGCCATCGATCAATACCATTACACCAAGCTCTGGAGCGCGACGCACCTTCCCGACCCCCTGGATGCCCAATCAGCGCGAGGCCTGATCGGAGAGCTGATTGATCATCTCAATATCATGGTCGCATTTCGCGCACGGCTGATGGGACTCGATGCCAGGTCAGCCTCCGAGCTCTTGATCCCCATGAATTATGGACTCGGTCACAGCCTGACCGAGCTGGTGGAGAGTACAAACATTCAAAACCTGATGCGAGTGCTCGAAAAGACACCTTATGCGAAGGCCTTCGAAGGCCCGCGAATAAGCAATGGAAGTGCAGCAGGTGTCGAACGCGCACTGAGCCGGAGCCACGTCAGAAGTTGCCTCAACGCCTTTGCCGGCTCGCCCTTCAACGTTGGCCTGGCCTTAGCGCTTCTCTTTCTGAAGAACTACGAATTACACGACCTATTCGCAATCATCAACGGGAAGGCCAACAACGTACCGATGGAACGCCTACTCGGATCTCTGGTTCTGCGCGGGTCCTGAGTCCTTCGGAAAGAATTATAATAGCATTCTCGGTTGTTAGCGCACGGAAAGGTGCTGAGGAACAATGAAGCCGAAACATCAGCTAATTCTGAGCTTCCTGTTGATGGCCATTGGCGTCATAACGATTTCAACGATGGTCGTGTATGCGTTTTCGCAAGCGCCTGCACAGGCACAACAAGCTCCTGCTGCGAGCGAGAAGGGACTCTTTCTGGTGGGTGCAGGAATTGCTGCCGGGCTCGCGTCGTGCGGCGCAGGCATTGGTTTAGGTACCGCTAGCGCCGCGGCCATAGGGGCCATAGCGGAAAAGCCTGAGATGCTTGGCAGAACGCTCCTGTTCGTCGTGCTCATAGAAGCGATCGCAATCTACGGATTGGCGATGTTCTTCATCATATACTCTAGAATCTAACAGCGACCAAAGCGCCCAGCAGCAGACGCGGTTTCTGGCGCGTACAACCCTGAGCCCAAACCATGAAGAACATGCTGAACAACCTGCAAGACGCTCTCCAAGAGAGACGACTGACAGCTGTAACCAAGGCGCTGAGTGAGCTAACCGAGAGACTGGCATATCAGCTTAGGCCTCCTTACACCGAGGTACTACACTTTACAGCAAGAGAAGAAGATGACCGGTACGCGATTGAGTTCGGTGCCAAGTTACATCTGCACTATTCCAGTCTTGAGAAGCAGAATGAAGGACTTGTATTCACGGTAGGGTTCGAGGGAGAAGCTTACGCAGATTCCCCTAATCCGTCTCTCCACGAGTTGTTCTATGCAGCAGTGGTCAATTCAGTATCGTTGTATGCATACGGAACGAGATGGAAAGGAAAATCCATCCCGACGCCTCGGGAGTTTGCTGAGAACCTAGAGGTCCGCTCACAGACATTGCTTCTTGTCGAACTCAAAGATCTCCTGGGGCAGACAGCGGAGAAGGGGTAGTTCTAGTGGACCGCCAGGGTTCAGGTGCGAGGTGGCTCTCACCGGAATCGAATGTATTCGCCAGGGTACACATTCGCGAATATGGGAACACCAGGGTCTCCGCCACCCTCGAAAGCTTGTAGTGGCAGCCTACTTAATGCGGGATTAGCTGGACTGCTGGGATGATTATTCCAAGCAACGGTCCCGGGTACAAGCCGAAGATAAGCAGCGGGACGAGGAAAACTGCCAACGTAATCAGAGTGTACGTTGGGGCCTCTCTGTTCATCAGAGCGCCCTGAGGAGTTGCCAAGACTCTGCGTAGCATCCAGATGAAATATCCGGCAGTTATTCCTGGGACGAGTACAGCAATGGTGTAGAAGGGATTTACAGAAATGCCGGCGAGGATCACCGTGTATTCGCTGATGAAGTTGCTGAAACCTGGGAATCCCATCGCCGCCAGCGACGACAAAACGAGCAGAAAACTCGTTTTTGGCATTGCGTTTCCTAAGCCAGGGAGTTCGCGGATGGTTCGCGTTCCCATGTGCTCATGGATCACTCCGGACATTAAGAATAGGGCTCCGATAGCGCTGGCATGATTGAACATTTGGAAGACCGCTCCACTAATTCCCGGCGTGGTCAACGTGAAGGCGCCTAGCAGGACGTATCCCATGTGGTTGATACTGGTAAGGGCGATCATTCTCTTGAAGTCCTGCTGCACCATGGCGACGATAGCTCCATAGAACATCGTTAGCAGCCCAAAACCGATGAATACTGGAGCGAGGAACTTCGACGCTTCTGGCATAAGATACAGATTCATGCGAATGAAACCATACCCACCCATTTTCAGTAACAGCCCTGCGAGCAAGACACTAATTGGCGCCGGTGCCTCGACGTGTGCGTCCGGCAACCAGGTGTGCAAGGGCACTATGGGCAGTTTGACTCCAAATCCAATGAAGAAGCCTATAGAGATCAGAATCTGAATCGTCAGAGGCAGTCGAAGGTTCACTAGGTTCGTGAAATCGAAGCTATGTGGCGTTGAGAGCACGTACAACGCCAAGAAGCTCAGCAGAATCAGAATGCTGCCTACATGCGTCATTATCAGAAACTTCATTGCCGCATATTTTCTACGCGGCCCACCCCAGACACCGATGAAGAAGAACATCGGGATAAGCACTAGTTCCCAGAAAACGTAGAAAGCAATCAAGTTCAGCGAAGTGAAGACTCCGATTATTGACCCTTCGAACAGAAGCAGGAGGGCGTTGTATTCCTTCACTTTCGTCTTGATCTGCTCCCATGACCCTGCTGCAGACAGAGTCGTCAAGGCGGACGAAATGATCAGTAGGGGGACGCTGATGCCATCTATTCCGACGGTGTACGTCAGCCCGAAGACACTGGCCCAATTGTATTTCTCGACAAGCTGAAACCCTGGCGCAGCGCCGTTGAAGGTGAGAAAGATGAACAATGTGATGGCTATTGTCGAGGCGGAGATGATGATTGTCAACGCTTTTGACAACTTGTCGCTCGCGAATCCAGCAAGGTAGACGACGATAGCACCGATTATTGGTGTGAAAATGAGAATCGACAATAGAGCCAATTTTCTTTCCTCAAATTAGAAAGAACAGGACTGCGACCACGAGTGCGAACAAGCCTAGAGCAAAGACCATGACGTATTCCTGTGGGACGCCGGTTTGGATTCGTCGAAGAGCTGATGAAAAGCTGCGCCCTATGGATGCAATTCCGTTTATCGTTGCGTCCATTACGCCCAGGTCTATTTCTTGTCCACCTCTGGAGATATCGACTGAGAGTTGAGCCACTGTTCCGCTGATCTTGTCGAAGAATCCTAGCTCGATCCAACGCTTCACTGCACCAGCTGCTGCGATGGTTCCGTAGACGAAGACTCTGTAGTATGCAGGGTTGATGTACCAGCGGTTCCAGAGGAAATTGTAGACCGACCGCGCGAAGCCTTTCTCACCGATGAGAGACGCTGGCCTGAGTCTGCCTGAGATGTAGATCATGTAACCGAAGAATCCGCCTACAGCAAGCATGATGAGCGATCCGGAGGTTGCGATCAGCGTGGCTTGCTCTTCGTTTGTTGAACTAATTGACGCTCCGGCTTCTGCTGCAGGTGTTGTTGTGAGTGCGAGGGCGTGTGTGAAGTACGATTCAACATAAGGCCCAGCTAGGCCGATTGCAATTGTGGCGATGGCTAATATCAGGTATGGGACCCACATTAGTCGCGGTGCCTCATGGACCGGGTGTCCCTCCTCCTCTAGCTTCTTGAGATGCTCACTGCGAGGTGCAAAGAAGATGAGGCCGAGGGCTTTGAGACTGTAAAGAATCGTCAGACCAACAGTTCCCCAGGCAAAGAGGAGTAGAGGTAACTGTCCGGTCAGAACGGTCGCGGCGATGATGGCGTCTTTGCTCCAGAATCCGCTCAGTGGCGGCACACCTGAAAGTGCAAGCATCGCAATGAGCATTGATACGAAGGTTATCTTCATTGAATGACGCAGCCCGCCCATATCGCCCATGAATCTCGACTCGACGGCGTGCAAGATGGCTCCCGCAGCCAAGAATGCTGCAGCTTTGAAGAAGGCGTGGGTCATGAGGTGGAAGATTCCGGCCGACATGCCTGTAACGAATTCGGATGCCAAGCCGCCAGCTCCAATTCCCAGCATCATGTACCCAATCTGGGACACCGTCGAGTACGCGAGAAGCTTCTTCAACTCCTTCGAAACCACAGCTTGAGATGCCGCCATGAAGGTTGTGAACGCGCCGACCCATGCAATTATTTCGAAGAAGTAGGTCGGTTGTCCGAACTCAATCACGATATTGAAGAACATGGGTCCAGCTCGGGCGGCGAGATAGACACCTGCTGTGACCATTGTCGCCGCGTGGATTAAGGCTGAAACTGATGTGGGACCGGCCATGGCGTCAGGTAGCCATTCATGTAGCGGGAACTGCGCAGATTTTCCAATCGGTCCCCAGAAGAAGAGCAGAGCGAGCGGGATGAGCAATCCCATTCGGCCTATTGGTAGCGCCCAGGAAACATCCTTGGAGAGGTCTACGAAGTTCAAGGTGCCTGAGTAAGCGTAGATCATGAAAATCGCGATCAGGAGACCAATGTCCCCGATTCTTGTGACGACGAGCGCCTTCATTCCTGCGTGGCTTGGTGAGTAGGCCATAGGAACGTTCAAGGACTTCTGGTCCAGTGTCCCAACCCATTTGTCGACTGGATCTCTGTACCAGTGACCGATGAGCGCGTACGAGCAGAGTCCGACGCCTTCCCAACCGAAGAATAGTTGAAGAAGATTGTCAGACATGACGAGTAGTAGCATGTTGCCGATGAAGAAGTTCATGAAGAACCAGTATCGCGTGAGGCCTTCGTCACCATGCATGTATGCCAGGCTGTAGACCATTATCAGGAAACTGATCCATGAAACCACGTTAACCATTATGATGGTGAGCGGATCAAGCAGGATCCCTGCTTTGATGTTCAGGCTTGGAATCCAGTTTACCTGAAGATCCTGCGGGGGTTGGGACAGAGCCAGTGGGATTAACAGGCCGGCAGACAGCGCGGCCAAGAATGAGAATGCGACCGCACCGTAATCTCTCACCTTCGGATTAATCTTGGCCAGAAGCGGTGTTAGCACGGCGCCAATGAACGGGAAGATCCAAGTGAGCCATCCTAGAGTTTCGTGCACTCACTTATGCCCCCAGGATTAGCTTGACAGCGGGAAGTAGTAGCCGCTCTACTATGTCCGGGTAGATTCCGATAATGAGTGAAGTGATTCCGAGAACGAGCAAAGGACCCGTAACAGTCCAAGGAGCTTCGGTGACATTGCTAAGTTCCGCGGGGAGTGGTCCGAAGAAGATGCGCTTCACTGCCCACAATGAATAGCCTGCTGTGAGCGCGGTTGAAATCACGGCAAGCGCAGAGATCGATATTCTCAGCATTGAATCCAAAGCGAATGCTTGATTGAAACTTCCAGCGAATATGAGAAATTCCGAGATGAAGCCCGCTGTTGGCGGTATACCCATGATCGTCAAGACACCGAGTATGGCGGCTGTTGTGGTAATCGGCATTCTTGAGGCCAAGCCGCCCATGCGGCCGATGCTTCGAAGGCCATGAGCTTGCATGATGATGGTTCCAGCCATCATGAAGAGTATGCCCTTGCCGAGACCATGGCTAACGTATTGAAACATCGATCCCGACACGCCGAGAACCTGGAACGAGGATATTCCTAGCAAAATGTAGCCCATCTGGCTGATACTCGAGTATGCCAGCAGGCGTTTTACGTCGTCTTGGACAAGCGCCATGGCTCCACCATAAAACATCGTGATAACCGCCCAGATAGCGAGCGCCGTCGAAATCTCCACGAAAGCTGTGGGAAGAATCGTCATCACAATACGCACTATGGCATATCCACCAATTCCTATCATCGCGGGTGAAAGGAGAGCGCTGACGGGCGTGGGGGCTTCCGCATGGGCATAGGGCAGCCAAATGTGTAGACCGAAAGCAGCCATCTTCACCAACAGCCCCGCGACCATCAAGAGAGTTATCCACATGCGCAGATTTGGCGGGATCATCGTCGTCACGATCTTCACAAGATCAAATGTCCCACTCAGGTAACCCACTGAAAGTATTCCTGCGAGAAAGGCTAGGGCGCCGATGTGAGTCCACATGAAGTACATGAAGGAAATCCTATCTCGGTCACCATAACCCCACCTAGCTATCAGGAAGTACGATGGGATCAGCATCAGTTCGAAGAAGAGATAGAACTCGATGAGATTGGTCGCGAGTACAGCGCCCATCATACCGACCGAATAGAGGAGAAGGAGCGCGTAGTAGAGCCCGAATTGCTTCTTTTGGTCCCCAATAATGTGCGTCATGTAAGGTATTGAGTAAAGCGAAATCAACGTACTCAGAAGCGCGATCGTAAACAGAATTGGAATGCTCAATCCGTCCGCGTTAAGCCCGAACAGGCCGATGGGCCGCCAATCGTAGAATTCCTGACCTCCTCCCTGCCAAGCGAGCAACAACGTAAGCAACGTTGAGTAGGCGAGTGACGCGAAGGACAGGTAGCCTGCTTTGCTCCCCCACTTCGACCCAACATAGTAGGCTATGAAAACGAAAACAAGTGGGACTAACAGTATTTGAAGAATCTGCATGTACATTGCTGCTTCATCCCTTCAGCTTGTTTAGTTTCCTGACATCGATCGAGGAGTTTAGCCTGAACGCGATTAGAATTAAGGCCAAGCCAACGGCGGCCTCCATCGCCGCAGCCGCAATGGAATAGAACACAATAACCTGACCTGAAACCAGGGGCGGATTTAAATAACGAGTGAATGCCGCGAAATTTAGATTCGCAGCATTAACGATAATTTCGACTGCAAAGAGGATTCGAATAGCGTTCCTCTTCACGCTCAGGCCGTAAATGCCAATCCCGAGAAGGGCTGCTGAGACGATTAGGTAGCTTGTTAGAGAAACCATGGGGCTACTTCTCCACCTTTGCCAAGACGAGGGCCCCAAGCAAGGCTGCGGATATCAGAAGCGCCAATATGACTAATGGGATTGGGTACTCGGCGGCCAGAACGAGACCTAGACTTGAGACAGGCAGATTGCCTGCTGGCGGCGCCGCAGGAAGGTTCGGGCCTGCCAATGCTGCCACCCCCGCAATCGCGACAGCGAGTAATCCCGCCAGCCAGAGCCCAACCGCTCCTTGGCCTCCTTCCGGACGATCCAGAAGTTCATCAGATTGCTCTCTCCGAACCAACATTATTGTGAAAAGTATGAGCACAACGACGGCACCGACGTAGACAGCGATCTGGAGCATTGCAAGGTAAGGTGCGTCCAAGAAGACGAAGAACCCGGCTATCCCAATGAAGCTAATGCCTAATGCTATTGCGCCATAGATGAGTTCCTTAGCTTGAAGCGCCAAGACTGCTGCGATGAGAGTTACAGCAGCCAAGAGGACGAAGACAAGGTCGGGTGGTATGACGATTTGCACGATCTCAGATCCCCAAAGTTGTTGTTAGGCCGCTGGTAATGAGGAGCACAGTCAGGAAGACGTTGGCGAGAGCGACAATGAGCAGTCGCGTCCAACCTATCCTGATGAGCATGTCAACTCTGATTCGTGCAAAGACAGCTCGGGGTATTATGATGAATGTTGCAACAATCAATGTCTTGATCATGAACCAGACGGGCTGCGGCAAGAATGCCGGGCCCCACCATCCACCCAAGAATAGAACGGTCACAAGTGACGACATCAGGTACATCTTCATGTAGAGGGCCAGGAACTGCAGCATGAAGATCGCGCCGCTGGATTCCGTGAACCACCCCGCAACAAGTTCGGGTTCTGCTGTAGGAAGATCGAAAGGTAGTCGTTCAAGTTCGGCCATTATTGAAATGAAGAAGACGATGAACGAGAGAAATGCTGGGATTATGAACCAAATCCTCGCCTGCGCATTCACGATGTCAACCAAGCTCAGCGAGCCAGCTAACATCACAATACTTAGCGCTGATATCCACATTGGGATCTCGTACGCCACTTGTTGAAACAGCGATCGCAATCCGCCGAGAAATGGATATTTGCTATTGCTGGCCCAGGCGAAAATCAGAATCATCATTGGAAAAAGTGAGATCATTGCGAAGACGAAGACGAGACCTACGTCGAGGTTCGTTATTACCCAGTTCTGTCCAAAGGGAATGACAGCGAACGGTAAAGCTGCCATAACAACGAGCGCGAGCGGGATTGCGAGGAAGAGAGGCTTGTCGGCTTTGTAAGGTATCATGACCTCTTTGAAGATCAGCTTGACGCCATCAGCTATGGGTTGCAGTATGCCCCCTGGTCCTCCGGCGTACAAAGGTCCTATTCGAAGCTGAATTCTGGCTATGATCTTTCTTTCATACCAAGTCAGAAATGCAGTAACCAAAGTCACGTGAATGAACCCAGGAAAAATGATGATCTGGATAAATGTACGAGACGTTATGACTGCCAAAAGGAAGGGGATTAGGTCGGCCGGTGTTGCCGGGAGATTCACCAAGTTACCAGTTCTCCCTACGGAGAGCCAGATGCAGTGCGTACCCCAATGGAGCGGCTAGAAGGAATAGGAAAAGCAGAACCGGGAACGAAGCATAAAGGGGAATCTTGGTGAAACTGATCCCCCAGGCGAAAAGAAACATTCCAACAACATCGAAAACAACGAACATCAACAGGTAAGGGTAGTATTGCATTACTAGTCGGTGTCTTGCTTCGCCCTGCGGGACTTGACCTGACTCAAATGGCATGTCCCGGAAAGGATCGGGTTTTCTCCTGGACCAGAACATTGGCAGAGTCAGCATCGGGCCGGTGAGGGCAATTACGATAATCGCCCAGATCAATATCATCAGCCAAGGGTTCAGAGCCATGTCAAGTCCCAGCGAGAGGCCTAGGATTTTCCTGTGTGACTAAAACCAACCGAATATAAATCATGCGAAAGCGCTGCGAAGCCAGTCTCCAGTGTTCGAAGTGCAATTTTCTTAAGGAACAATAGGCATTAGCACAGACTGAGGACTAGCAGCAACGAGTCTTGTGCGTTGGCATCGCAAGATTGGAGGCAGATGATTCATGGCTTGGCATTCGGCTGGAACAACGCACTTCTGGTGCGCGAAGTGCAAGAAACAGGTTCCAGCTGATTCAGAGCTAGTCTTCAGAGAAGGTAAAGTGCTCTGGAAATGGAAGTGTAGTTCGTGCGGAACGGACTACGCAACCGAAGCCTAGCCTGTCGCTAGAATTTGCGTTCCAAAGAGTAGTCCGCGAAATCGTCCAACAGCTTCCTTTTGCCAGGATCGCGTAGACCTTTCAATTCCTGCTTTGCTTTCTCGACGTGCTCTCGCGATTTTTTCAGCGCAAATTCGATCGCAGTTTCGCGAAGCACCGCCATAGACTTCTCCTTGTCGTCCAGTATGGAGCTTACCCGTTGTCGCTTTGCGACCTCGTCAAGGTAGTGCATAAGAACTAGATTCATCCTGTCCTGTCTTTCTTGGTCTCTGGAGGTGTCCAGTATGTCGTCTTTAATCTGGAAAGCTATTCCCACAGCCCTACCGTAGTTGTACAAACAGTCCACTTCTTTCGATGTAGCTCCGCCAAGAACCCCTCCAATCCCTGCAGCCGCGCTGAAAAGCGACCCAGTCTTAAGGTCAGCTATGGTGAGATAATGTTCGACATCAATTGCGAGTTCAGTTATCACGTCTAAGATCGCGCCTTTGCTGAGATCTACCAAGCCCCATCCCACCATCTTTGTGATTCTTGAATCCTTGTATTCCGCCAATGTTTGCACACCTTTGGATGCCAGGAACAATCCAGCGCTGATTGCCTTGTCATCGGCAAAGACATGTTGTGTCGTCGGAAGGCTACGTCGTAATCGATGCTTGTCAATGAGATCGTCAAAGATCAGCGACGCAGCATGCACAAATTCCATGGCGACAGCTGCGTCAAGTGCTTGCGCCGATTTCCCGCCAACACTCTCACATGACAACAGGACCAGAATGGGACGCAGTCTCTTACCACCGGTCTTGAATGTATACTTCACTAGTTCGTTGGCTTCGCTCTGTTCGAAGCCAGTCGAGAGTAGCTCGTCTATGCGTTTGTTTACCAAAGCCCGCTTTTCTTCGAGCAACGCTTGGAAGTTCGGAGTGTTCATCAGTCCCACGATTGCATTTTGAAGCGAACCAGTGCGCGAGCCGTTATAAATTGTACCTGAACTCATCCAACTCTGAACTTTCACAGATACTTACGAACTGCCTTACAGAAGTCCGTTAAGACATCTTCGGGTTTCGGGGCTTTAACGACGCCACTGGCGACGATTACGCCCTGTGCCCCGAGCTTGAGCGCAGCATACAGATCGTCACCAGTTGTGATGCCCGCTCCACATAGAATTCTGACGTTTTGATTCACCGCACGTATCTTCCGGACTGAATCAGTCACGATCTCAGGTCGCTCCTTGGAGACGGCACGACCTGAGCCTATCAACTCTGGTGGCTCAATCGCTACCATCTCTGGTTCTGTGAGGGCAACAGCTGCAGCAAGCCTCGGAGTCCCGGCACAAACTGCCGTTGATAGCCCGACTTCGCGAGCGCGCAGCACGGATTTCTCTATGTCGATAAGCTGAACGTTTCTCTCTGAATGGTTGATTAAAGTGCCCGATCCCCCTGCCGCTTTCACTGATTCAGCTAGTACGTGACCTGTGAAGGCTCCTGGAGTAACCGGATCAATGTGTTGGGCAAAGACGGGTATCTCGACCTGAGCGGCGACCTGGGCGATATCGCACAGTTGAGGCGCGACGCCGAATCTAACATCGGCGCTTTTGCCCACTTCTTCGATTCGACGCGATAGGTCGACCGCACGTTTTCCAGTGGCCTCTATGTAGGTTTTGAAATTGATTAGGAGAAAGGGTTCAGAGAAGTCGCTCGTTCTCATAACTGGACACATGTTCGATTGGAGAACCTAGTTCGGGTAATACTTCGGCATAATTAAATACCGACTTTTGGATATACCCCGCCGGTAACCGAGAATTGAGCTCACAGAAAGTTACAGTCTCAGTCATCAAAGCTGACGTTGGTTCTTACCCTGGTCATGGGACTGTGCATCCACAACAGATCGAAGTAGCGAAGACTTCGCTGGAGAAGGCTAGGAAAGATGGTGCAATTGTCGATTTCTTCGTGACCCATGCAGGTGACGACTTAGAACTCATAATGACCCATCGTCGAGGGGAGAATGACAAGCGGGTTCACCAACTGGCTTGGGACACGTTCAAAGAAATAACAGAGAAAGTCTCCAAGCCCTTGAAACTCTATGGGGCTGGACAAGATCTACTGGCTGAAGCTTTTTCGGGAAACGTAAAAGGAATGGGACCGGGGGTTGCTGAGCTCGAATTCGAAGAAAGACGTAGTGATCCAGTGCTTATCTTTATGGCCGATAAGACAGAACCCGGTGCGTGGAATCTACCACTCTTTCGAATTTTCGG
>Ga0315282_10012469_pt1 | contig 13002 bp, 13 predicted proteins | sample YL17G07_20_MG_FD_203693 | JGI IMG/M metagenome (GOLD analysis project Ga0315282, IMG submission 203693) | Sediment microbial communities from Yellowstone Lake, YNP, Wyoming, USA - YL17G07_20 | ecosystem: Environmental > Aquatic > Freshwater > Lake > Sediment | place: USA: Wyoming | collected...
TGCTGGACTCCTCCGAGAACGTCTTCCAGCGCTGCCGCGTGCTGTACTGTAACGCCGGCCTGCTGATCAAGGGAACCAGCAACAACAACACGGTCCAGGACAGCACCTTCACCGACGACACCCACCACTGGAGCTTCGAGTACGCGAAGAACAAGCAGGGCTGGTTCTACCACCAGTATGTCGAGACCGGCGCGGTGTGCGTGGATGGGCGCTACTCCGGCCGCGGCCTGGTCATCCGCCGCAACCAGATATCGCATATGTTCGACGGCTCGCACCTCGGCCCGTGGGTGGAGATCAAGGCCCGCACCAGCGAAACCGATTTCTACCAGAACGACATCCGCGAGCTGAGCGACGACTTCCTGGAGATTGACGGCTTCTCCCGCAATGTCCGCATCTTCTCCAACACCATGCGGGGCGCGCTCAGCGGCGTCTCCATAGCCCAGGCCCTGGATGGCCCGACGTGGATCGTGCGCAACGTCATCGCCGACTGCGGCGTGTGCCAGGCCACCCGCGCGGGTGAGTACGAGGGCTATCCCATCAAGAGCAACGGTGGAGACTTCGCCGACACCCTCGGCTCCGGCACCGTCCTGCTCTATCACAACACGGCCTACACCACCGATCCCACCTCCGCCGCGTTCCTCGTCAAGACCGCGATGTGGCGCACCCTCCGCTTCCGCAATAACATCTGGTGCGGCAAGGCCGTGGGCCTCTCCACGTTCCACCCCACGCTCTGGCCCGTGGACTGGGATTACGACGACCTCTACACCGCCTCCGGGCCGCTGGCGAGGTTGGCCGGGCAGGAGTACGACACCCTCGACGCCTTGCGCGGCAGCCACGCCATCATGCCGCTGCCCCGCTTCGGCCGGGGCGGCTTCGGGAGGCACCTGCTCTCCGTGGATCCCAAGCTCCGCGACCCCGATCACGGTGACTATCATCTCGCTCCCGGCAGCCCGCTGGTTGACGCCGGCCAGGTGATCCCGGGGATCAGTGATCGCGGCTTCAAGGGCAGCGCCCCGGATATCGGCGCGCTCGAGCAGTAGGGGACGCGCGTAGGGGCACGGCCTGCCACTTTACAGCCTGCCGCACCCCTCCATTATGTGTCTGTGGAATCTGCGCAATCTGCGGATAGAGCCTTTACTTCTTGATCGGCCCGATATACTCGCGGCTCACCACCACGTCGTCGAACAGCACTCGGTTGATCGGGTTCTGCGTCCCCTGGGTGTAGCGCGTCGCCACCCACTGTGTCACGTAGTGCTCGAGCCACAGGAAGTTCACTTTCAGGTCTTTGCTCTTGCGGAAGCGAAACCCCTCGAATGACTCCCCCCCTTCTTTCACCAGTTCGACACGCGGGCCCGACCCCGAAGCCCGCGGCGCACCTTTGGCAAAATGCGCCTCCAGCCTGCCGTCAATCCACAGCGCCAACTCCCCGTCAGAGGCCTCCGGTTCGGAGTTCATCTTCATCATGATCTCGACGCACTGCCACTTCCCGCGCACGGCCGGCACCGGATGATCGGGAAGAAAGCCGTTGCCCCAGTACTTGCCCTCACGGGACACCTTCATTTCCTGCCAGTAGGTGTAGAAGTACCAGATTCCGGGCGGCGGGTACTGTCCGTCTCCCGGGATCGGTTCGATCCCGGCGTGTGCGCGATCATCCCCCTCCGGCCGCAGCCCGGCTTTGCCCTGCGGGAAGGGCGTCGGCGGGTTATACGCTCCCAGGATCACCCCGTGATGCATGTACCCCGCGTCCTCCGCAAACTTCACGTAGAAGCGCAGGAACGCCGTGTCCGCGCTTGGGAAGGTAGTATACAGGTGCCCCCCTTCGTTCACCCCCAGCGTCGCCGTCATCTGCAGCGAGTGCCTCCCCGCACTCCCCTCCGGCACGTCCGGTGGCAGCGCAAACACCGTGCCGTCTTTGTTGCTCACGGCTTGCCAGCGCTGGCCCATGGCTTCCACACTCCCGGACTCGAAGTCCTCCGCAAAAAGCACTGCCGGATCGTTGGCAATGCCCTTCTCTCCCGGGTATCTGGCCGCGATCCCGTAGCCCTGCGGCAGTTGTGCGTTCTCGTTCACGTCCGCCTCCCCATAGCACGATGGCAGGAGCAACCCTCCTGCGAGCAACTACCACCAGGGCAGCCTCACCCCTGGAAGCCCTCCCGCACGCCGATCGTCAGCAGCGCTTCCACCACGGTGAGATAGGTGTCCACGATCTGCGCGTGCGTCCAGCGATACTTCTCCACGGTGCCGTCGCCGCTTTCGAGGATGAACGGCAGCGCCCCGCACAGGTGGTAGTACACGCTGTCCAGAGTCAGCGTCACATCGCCGCCCCAGTTCGCCCCCCATGGGCGGTGAATGCCCACGCGGTCTCGCAGCAGTCGCCGGCACGCGCCGTCCAGGTAGGCTTGCCGGCGATGGAACCGCTCCGGCAACCCCGTGCCGCCCACGATGAGGAACGGCCCCGCGCCGCAGGAGTGGCAGTCCAGCACCAGTTGCGGCGTCTCCTCCAGAGCCAGCGCGAACATCGCCTCCTTCTCCGGGGCGATGCCTGCGGGCAGAAACACCGAGTGCTGCGGATTCACCCCCGCATCGTTGAAGGTGCCCGCGAGGAATCCGTCTCCCGCCGGGTCGCGCGGGTGCGGCACTTTGCAGCCCGCCTCCCCCAACGGCGTCCCCTCCGGCTTCAGCCCGTGCCGGTAATGCTCCACCTCCGCCCGCGACCACTGCGTGGGATCGTCCTTCGGTACGCGCGCGCGGCCGTCCACATTCACGCACGGCACGATCACCACGCGCACCTGCGCCGCCGCCTCCTGCAGCCCCGGCCACGCCTGCCCCTTGAGATCGGCTCCCGTCTCGAGCACGGAGATGAGGTTCAGCGCCCCGGCGATGCTCTCCATCTCCGCACCGTGCACCGCATTGCTTATCAACATCACCGGCCGAGTGCGGGTGCCGAAGAACGCCTCCGGCTGCCGGCCGTCGAGCGCCGCGGACAGGTTGGCGAGATGCGTCACCGGCTCTTTCTCGCCGTAGGCCACCGCATACAGCCCCCGCTTCCCGGGTGATAGACCGATCTGCCGCACCTCGCCGCACTTCACCCGCGCGAGATGCTCGTCAATCGCCACCAACGTCGTAGGGTAGTAATCAGGTGTTTTCATCTTTCCTCGTCCCAAGTACGCATCCGCCCCGCCTCAATGGCCGTTCGCCTCTTCGACTCCTCGCCTCTTCGCCTTTTCGTCACTCCCTCGTCCTCAGCCTCCGCCCGCCGGTCTCCCGGCACTGGTCAATCAGGCGCAGCTCCTGGCTCGCGCACTTCTGCTTCCTACGGAGCGGTCCTGCCGACGCGGCCGGCGGGAGTGCCGGCGCCCACCTCGCGTTTCGGGCGCCCGGTAGGTTCCCTCCCCCGCGCGCCGAACTGAGCCAGGACCCTCAGGGCACAACTCTCGCTCGCAGGAGACCGCTATGCGCATCGGAATCATCGGATCGGAAAACAGCCACACCGCCGCCATCGCCAAGACCCTCAACCTGGACAAGGAGGTCCCCGGCTTCGAAGTCACCCACGTGTGGGGCGAGACGCCGGAGTTCGCCGCCAAGGCCGCCGCCGACGGCGGCATCCCCACCATCGTCGCCGAGCCCACCGACATGCTGGGCGTGGTGGACGCGGTGCTCGTGGATCACCGCCACGGCAAGTATCACCTCGCCGCTGTCCGCCCCTTCGTCGAGGCCGGCCTCCCCGTCTTCGTGGACAAGCCGTTCACCACCGACCTGAAGGAAGGGATCGAGTTCGTCCGCCTCGCGAAGAAGAAGAGGGTGCCCATCACCAGCTACAGCACCGTCTCCTTGCAGCAGAGCGCGGTAGCCTTCGCAGAGGAGATGAGGAAGATGGGGCAACTCCGCACCCTCGTCACCACCGGCCCAGTGGATATCGAGAGCCCCTACGGCGGCGTGTTCTTCTACGCCGTGCATCAGGTGGACCTCATCTGCAACCTCGTCCCGGCCACGCCGCTGAAGGTGAGCACGAGCCGTCAGGGCGCCGACGGGGTGGCCACCATCACCTTCGATGACGGCTGCTTCGCGGTGGTCCATTGCTTCAAGGAGAAGTGGGGCCCGCAGATGTACGCCACCGCCCACGGCGCGGAGGGCGCGGTCCACGCGGCGCTGGTCTTCGACGAAAAGCCCTACCTCACCGGGGTCAAGCGGTTCTGCAAGATGTTTGAGACCGGGGTCGCGCCGGTGCCCCCGGCCACCTACCTCCGCCCGGTGGCCGTGCTCGCCGCCATGCAGCAGTCCTTCGACACCGGCCGCGCGGTGAAGGTGAAGAAGATACCGAAGCTCTAGGCCGGGAAAACGGGGACTGCTGCCTAATTGCCCTTCAATTACGCCCTAATTACCATGACAGTCAGCAATTAGGTAGCTGTCCCCGCTTTCCCTCAGGCGTCAAGACGGAGCGCCCGCCATCTCTGGCGGGCGCTCCGCGCGGCACGTGGGCCTGTGCCGTTGGTGTATAGGAAACGCGGCGAATGGCTCTCGCCGCGCAGGTTCCCTCTCCCTTCACTTAGACGGGGCAGAGGGCGGAAACGTTCCAACGAGTTTCAGAGCGCGGCGGGGAGGCTAGCGGAAGTAGTCCCTGCGCAGCCAGAGTACGACGGCCGTGAAGAGGGGGACGATCGCGAAGATGGCCGTCCGCACCGCCAGCGGCCCCGGGGCGAAGAGGGTGAATAAGAGGTCAAGCGCCGAGAAGATGATCGCCCCCCAGAACCCGTAGGACCGCAAGGTCCAGACGCCCAACACCACGGCCCCGGGGAAGAGGATCCCGATCGGCGAGCCGGTGGCCAGCCCGTGGATCACCTCCAGGACCAGCAGCCCCATGGCCCCCGCCATCAGCGGATCGGCCCGGACGATGTGGCCGAAGCTGCCGGGCCGAGGCTTCGCCGACAACCGGCACTTCGGGCAGGCGGTATCCCCGGGGGCCAGCGTGAAGCCGCAGCGCGGGCATGGTCCTTCGGGCATCACTCCCTGCTTCCTAGCGGAAGTAGTCCCTGCGCATCGCCAGCACCACCAGCGTGAAGATCGGAATCGCGCCGGCGAAAAGCGCCGCGACCGGGTGACGCACAAGGAGCGTGACCGCCCACAGCGCGTTGAGGCCGGAGAGAATGACAGCCAGCCAGAACCCCCAGAGCTGGAACGTGAATACTCCCCAGAAAGTCGCAACGGGGATGATCATGGCGAAGATCCCCTGCGGAATGCTGAGCGCCGCCTCCACCGCCTGCAGCCCCATCACCACCCCGATCAGCGGGTCCTGCTTCGCGATGTGCTTGATGTAACCCCAACTCCCGGGCCAGTCCTGCCCCTCCGCCCGCCGCGCCGACTCCGGCCGGTACACCTCCTCCCGTTCCCGGTGGACGTCCCGGGGCGAGGCCGCCGTGGGCTTCGCGGTGGGCCCGCCACCCGGCGGCGTCACCTGGTCCCGCCGCACCGGCAGGCGGCACTTCGGGCACAGTGTATCTTCCGGCGTCAACGTATAGCCACAGCGCATGCACAGATCGGTTGGCATCTCGCCCTCTCCCCCTACACCGTATGGCGCACCCAGACGTTCGCCTCCGTATAGACGCCGCGGTCCCGCTCGTGGTTTACCTCCAACCGCGCGAACGATAGGCTACGTCTACCATTACCATCCCCGCAGTGACGCGCACTCCATCGCGCTCTGCACCTTCGTCTGGGAAGACCCGCTGGCCGCCTACGCGGCAAAATGGGGACTGCTACCTAATTGCCCTACAACCATTGCTTCGCTACCACTGTAGCAAGCAATTAGGTAGCTGTCCCCATTTTGCCCTTGTCGAGTTCGTCGTGAAAGGTCTCCTAATCCTCGACGTGCCCGAGCTGGCCGGGATCGTCCTCGTACCGCTTCAGGGTCCAATAGGGAGGCGAGGTGAGGACGAGGTGGACGGATTCGTCGGGAATCCAGTCCAGCTCCCGCGCGTCCCCCAGGTGCAGCCGATGCGTCGTGACCCCCTCGGCCGCCGCGTACTGAACGCTGCCGTCGCTCACCGACGCGGTCAGCTTCCCGCGTGGTCGTGCTCTCTCCGCCCGCTTTCCCTGTGCCTGCATCCCCTGCCTCGCCCGCGCCCGGCACCAGCCACATCACACTTCGGCAGACCGTCCGTGAAGCCTGCACGAACACCGTCCTTGGGGCACGAGGGGACTTCCTTCGCCGTGGTTCCCGGCGAGGTCCTTTCGATGGTAGTGAGGTAGGTCGCCCCGGGAAACGTCCCCCCCACCCACACGCGCCAGGCCACCAACCAGGGCCTCTCCGAGAACCAGTGAAGCGGGAGGTCATTTACCTGTTCGGGGTGAGGGGGTGCGGCCTGCACTCAGGCTGTCGTCACGGAGACACCCCCGCCGACCTCGGGCATCCCGCCGCCCCTCCCCGCCGGTTCCCTGCCATCTACCGGCCCGAACCCTATCAGTACCCGTACTCGCTCGGGTCGGCACGAGGCACGAGGTCGAGAAGGCGGTAAACTGGATTCCCCGGCGTGAGCAGCAGAAGCCCCACGGCGACATTGAGCAGCCTGGCCATGGTTGCGACACGCCTGTCCAGATCAGGGTGATTGCACACGTAGGAATGCGCAGGAATCCACAAGGCCCAGAGATCAACAATGAGCACGAACCCTAGCGCGAGTAGACCGTCAACGACTCCGTGCCGGCCCGCCGCGGCTGAAAACGCTACCCAGGGAAGCGGCGAGTCCTCTCGACGCGCGAAACTGCCGAGAAGCCACGGAACAAGCGCCACCAGCGCCCAACTCCACCCGTCGTGCGAGACAAACCGTGCGACGGGACCCTTCGGAAGATGCCCCAACCCAACAACCGCGACCCGTAGGGTCGCCAGCAACGTGCAGCACGTGGCCGCCCCCAACAGCAACTCCCACGCTGTCTCCATGACCGCCTATCTCCGGCCGCCCGCACCAGCCAACATGCTCCCACCGCTGCCCCGTAAGCAGGGAGTGGTGGGGCACGACACCACCCAATGCCAGCGTCAGTACCCCAGGTTCATGTCGCGCAGCATGCCCAGCAGCTTGATGCAGCGCACCCCGAACGCCTCACAGACGTTGGGAACCTTCGGCTTACCGTTCGCCGCCGCCGGTCTCTCCTTCGACACCACCACCGCCCCTTCAGCCATTGCTTGAGCAACTACCCATGGGTCAGCAAAGGGCCTGGACGCGTCGGGCGGCACGAGCGCTGGGAACCTCGCGAGCACCTCTTTCACGGCCACCTGGACGGCTTCATGCGGCGGCTTGAAGATGTGCTTGTTCGCCTTCGCCCACGCCGACGCGTCGTCATCAACCACACTCAGTTCAAGCAACACCTCAGAAGGAGCCACCACTAGACCGTTCTGACCCCACTGCTCGATCATCTGCCAAAGGCGGCTGAATACGTCCCGTGGGTAGACTTTCACCGCATCAATAAGGACGTCCGTATCCATGCAGTATACCGTCATAGCGGGGCCCCCGCGCTCGAGGCCGAGAATGCCGCAGTCTCCATCCTCGGCAAATGCTTCAGCCGAACGCCGAGCAGCCTTGAGAGCTCTGCGCCGCCAATCTTCTCATTGGCATACGCACTCAAGGCCAACCTCGTAAGTGCGCGGCCGTTGTCGCGTATGGCCCGCTGCGCGGGATGGACGAAGCCTCGCTGCTCGCGCTCTTCCTCCAACTCCTCAACCGCGCGCTGATACCGCCTCCGCCGTTCGAGGTACGCCCGCTTGCTGATGTATCCGAGATCCAGCAGGCGACGCGCCACCACCTCCCGGCTCACTCGGAGGGACCTACTCAACTCCTCTATCAACTCGTCCGCTTGAGCCGAGCGCCCGCCTCTCTGCACGGCCTGCTCGACGACGGCCGCGGGCGCCAACACCTCCGCGGCCACCCGATTGCAGTACGCCTCGATAGGCTTTGCCGTCGCTCGCGGCGGCCGAATGGGCACCAGGTCCGAAACGCCCTCCACGCCAAGCATGACGTGCACGAACTCGTGCAGGACGGTGAAGACTCTCCCGGCCATCGCGTCGCCTGCGTTCAGCCCGATGACGGGCGCGTACGCGTCCGGCAGTGCGAACCCGCGCATCTCCTCCACGGGAACTTCGCCGGACTGGAACACGAATACGCCGGACCCCTCGACCGCGTCAATCCAACGACGAAGCGCGTCGCGCATGGATCCCCGCCGCGGCCCGTCGTCCACCCCGAGCAGTGAACGAACTCGCCTCGCGGCCTCCGCGGCATCGCTGTCCATGCTCAGTGCTCCCACGAACTTGACGGGAGGCTCGCCCGCCTCAACGAGGGCATCATGCAGCCACCGCTGCCGCTCCCGCGCACTTCTGATCAGAAAGCGAAGGTCAGAGGAGAAGGCCCGGGGCCTGTCCGCCGAAAGGGTGCGGAGGTCGGGCAAGACAGACACGTCAGGTGGGACCTGCGAAAGGAAGAAGACCGCGCTCGGACGCCGATACACGCGCGCGACCTCCCGGAGCTGCGCTATGCTTGGCAGCGCCGTCCCCTCCTCCCAGGCCATCAAGTCGCTGTCCGGCCGGTGCAGCTTCCGCGCCGCGGCGGCCACGTCCAGTCCGGCCGTCTCCCTCGCCCAGCGCAGCAACACCCGGTTTACCAGAGCCGGTATAGAACCCATCGCCGCCGCTCCTCTTCTGGGGCGGCCCCAAGCCAACGCCCCGCGCTTCTCCCGCGCTTTCAGCGCACACGCGCGGCCACGCCGGCCCGAGACAACCCGCATACTAGCATACCCGCTGCGTCCGAGCAACCGGACGACGTTGATGCAACCCCCAGCGCGTCGCGGAACGCGATCTGGGGCCGGTCGCGGGCCTCAGGTGCTGAACCCGTCGCCAGCGGAGCTCCACAGGCGGCATCGGCAGGACTCTCCCCCCACGAAAGCGAAGCTCACATCCGCATGACAGCGACTGGCTGGCATCCACAGGCGGCCGGTTGTCCGGGCGAGGAGGGCTGGCGAACATGGGGCATTTCGTTGTCGAGATCGTGAAGGCATTCCTCTCCTGGCCGGCTGCCTGCCTCGTCGCCGTCCTTGTGCTCCATCGCCCGATCGCCAGACTCGTTGACCGCATCGTGCGGTCACAGAAGGGCGGCGAGGTTGACCTCGGCCCCGTCAAAGTCAAGCTCGGGGAGGTGGCCGAGGGTGGCGAACGGGCCGTCCGTGCCCTCAACGACCTCAACCTCGTCATGGCCGAGTCCCGCGAGCTCGAGCTTCGCATCACGGACAGGATGTTCGGCGTACTCCTGCAACCGTCCGAGCGCGAGCAACTCCAGCACCATATCGAGAGGCTACGGCAACTCAGGACGGAGTCCGAGCAGCACGTAGCCGAAGCCACGGCCCCGACGGCGGAGGCATGAAGGATGGATGCCCGTCCTATCGGTCGGGGCACTGTGCTCGCAGGCCACCTCAATTCCTACGTCATCGAAGGCGTCATAGACTCAGGGGGCGTGGGAAAGGTGCTGTCGGGGCAGCGTCTGTCAGACCGCGAGAAGGTGGCGGTCAAGGTATTACATGGGGGGCGCTTTCCCATCACCGACGTCGCAAAGCTCCGTTTTCGGGAAGAGATCAATCGCTCTCTGCAGTTCGACCACCCGAACCTGGTCCGTTCCCTCGACTACGGAAACTGCCAGGGTGTGGACTTCCTGGTGATGGAGTACGTTGGAGGCGGAACGGTCGCACACCGGATCAGGAAGAAGGACTACTCGGACGCCACTGCCTTCCGCTGGTGCGCAGAAATCCTCCGTGGCCTGAGGTATCTGCACGAGCAAGGCTGCGTTCATCGTGACCTCAAGCCCAACAACATACTACTGACACCGACCGAGACGGCCAAGATTGCAGACCTTGGGATTCTGCGTGATACCACAGCGGACGCCCACCTGACACTCTCCGGCGACCAGATGGGATCAGTGCTATACATCTCCCCACATCAGCGAGAGCACCCCGAGCTAGCTGACGCGGCGGATGATGCCTACTCAGCCTGCTGCTGCTTCCACGAAATCCTGTCCAGACAGCGCATGCACGTATACCCCGTGGACCTTTCCGAGGCCTCCCATGGGACGATACCGCGATACGTCTGCGATCTCATCATGGGCTGTCTTGCGGGATTTGAGCCTGAAGAAACGTTGAAGGAAATGGGCGAGTGTTTCACGGTGAAGCCGGATGGCGTGGGAGAGCTGAGTTCGGTAGCTACCTCGGAGTTTCTGAATGGCATCCACATTCTACCGTCGGCTCGAGCGTGTAATACTGGCCTTGCTCGCCGGCGGATGGAGAAGGAGGTTGCACCGCGACTCGAAGCAGAGATCGAGATCAACATCGGTCACGGTGGCATTGCTTTCTTGGACGAAGAGACAATCCTCGCCGATGGATGGGAGCACGTCGGCGAATCCCCCGGCAAGGCTGAAACGAAGCAGCTTCTGAACTGCCTGCGCCTAGAGTCAGGGGGGTTGCACGTGCTCTCCAAAGTAGAGTCGATAGACGCATGGTACCTGGCAGCGGCGCCGCAGGGCTTGGCTGTCCTCGCTGTACGAGCCGCCATGCAAATATTCAGATGCACCGACGCGCGCACGCCAGTATGCACTCATCGCTGGCCCGAGTATAGAGTGGGAGCGGGGGTCGGACCGGAACACATCTTCTACGCGTCTGGTATCGCGCGCCACCCTGAGAGGCCACTCGTTGCATTAGTGTCTTACGGCTATCCGCCGCTGATCGTAGACCCCGTTGAGGGGTCTATTGTCCCACTTTCCTCGTGCCAGCTAGCAAAAGACTACTACTATCCAAGCGTTACGTTTCTTGGCTCTCGTCGCCTGGCCGTGTCTGTGAAAGACGCTATTGTGATCATTGATTGCGACTGGGATGAACGAACGAGTACCGTATCACAGCGGGTGCCATTCCCTGACGACGTGATGTCCTTGTCCAGCAGTCCAGATGGAATCCACGTCTATGTTGCGAGTGCGTCTGGCTTGGCAGTTCTCGACACCCGCGATTCCAGTATGCGATGGCTGATGCACCCCCCCGCGGCGGTCATCTGGCAGATGTCGGTGCATCCCCGCGGCCGCTACATGGCTGCGATTCCGGGCACTACCGGATCAGGACGGGGGCGAGTGGAGATCATTGATTGCGATGGCGTCGTAGTGGTCGAACTCCCAGATGCGGGGCCAGGGGACTCTCTGCGGTCCGCGCACAGTGTGCAATGGTCCCCCTCGGGTAACCGATTGGCCGTGGCAGATAACTGGGGGCTGAGCGTCTTCAGGGCCGGACCATAGATACACGCGGTTCGGCGTGCCCCCCTCGGCCGTCCTCCCTCCCCTGACTTCGTGGCTACCATCGCCTGCCTCCCAGCCTTCCATTTGCATTTCCACTCTCGCCCTCGCGCCATTCGTGCCTCCGTTGCGCACTTTGTGTTGAGATCCGCGCGCGCCTCTTGACAATTCACCGCCGCTCCCCTATACTGCAAACAAATGTTCTATACAACGAGGAGAACCCCTCCCATGACCACCACCACCTACCCCCGCACCGACGCCGCCAACGCCGCCTGCCTCGAAACCCTCCACCGCGACCGCCTCCGCTTCGTCCACGGCCTCGACCTCTGGCGCCTCTGGAACGGCCGCCACTGGGCCGACGAGGTCGCCGGCGAGGCCGACCGCCTCGCCCTCGACATCACCGCCCATCGCCTTGCAGTGGCCGCCAGTCTTCCCGAGGCCGAGCGCGACCGCGAGATCAGGTGGGCCCTCGACTCCGGCGCCCTCGCCCGCGCCGCCTTCATGGCAACCCTACTCTGACCGTTTTGGGCCACGCCATGCCCCCGCTTCCGGCCAGGTGCGGCGCGCTGTTCGCCGCGGCCGTTGGCCGTGCTCCACTCGCGGTTGTGCCGAGCGGCACTCCCCTTGTTGTCAGCCCCCCCGCCGCGTGCTGTCATGGTTTCTGAAATGTGCGATGTGAGATGTGAGATCTTCCTCGCCGGCCGCGTCGTTCGTCTGTGTACCTCCGCCGCGCTCGACCCTCGCCGGGTGGGACGCGCCCGTGTCCCTTCTCGCGCTCGTTGTCGGGGGTGGGAGGGCGAGGGTCGAGCGCCCGCCTTGTGGGACCCCCGTCCTCGGGGCGACCCTCCTCTCGGCCCTCTCCCTTTGCCTCTCGTCGCCACACGCGCCGTTCCCTGCCCGGTGCGGCGCGCCCTCCGCCACCGTCCTTACCTTTCCGCCGCTCCCACTCCTCCTCCCACGCTTCGCCCTCACCTCCCCCAGGGCGACCGCCGTAGGGGCGCATGGACATGCGCCCGCCATCTAAACAACCTCACGATATCCTGTACCGTCCAACCGAGGCCACACCCCTCGTCGGGTGGGACGCGCCCGTGTTCATTCCCGCGCTCGTTTGCGGGGGTGGGAGGGCGAGGGTCGAGCGCCGCCTTGTGGGAGCCCCGTCCCCGGGGCGACCCTCCTCTCGGCCCTCTCCCTTTGCCTGTCGTCGCCACACGCGCCGTTCCCTGCCCGGTGCGGCGCGCCCTCCGCCACCGTCCTTACCTTTCCGCCGCTCCCACTCCTCCTCCCACGCTTCGCCCTCACCTCCCCCAGGGCGACCGCCGTAGGGGCGCATGGCCATGCGCCCGCCATCAATACAACCTAACGATATCCTGTAGCGTCCAACTGAGGCCACGCCCCTTGCCGACGTGCGCTTCCTCCCCACTCAGCGCTCCCCCTGCCCCCGGTGGGCCTCACCCCCGCTCAGCCTGCACGCCGGCCGAATGGGTGGGGGCGCAGGGCGAGGCGCCATCGCCAGCCTCCTACCAGGCCGTTCCCTACACCCCGCATCCGTGGCCGCCAATCTGCGACAATCCCCAGCTCAATCCGCGGCCTCTGTCAGCGCCAGCTGTAAACTCCCCAAATCGCCAAAGTAAAATTCCCCGCCCTCAGTGATCCGCCGGTGGCGGATGGAAGAGGCCCCTCATCCGATGACGGAGGAGGTGGCCAC
>Ga0315282_10012470_pt1 | contig 13001 bp, 18 predicted proteins | sample YL17G07_20_MG_FD_203693 | JGI IMG/M metagenome (GOLD analysis project Ga0315282, IMG submission 203693) | Sediment microbial communities from Yellowstone Lake, YNP, Wyoming, USA - YL17G07_20 | ecosystem: Environmental > Aquatic > Freshwater > Lake > Sediment | place: USA: Wyoming | collected...
GCGCACTTCGCCCGTCCTGCTTCGTACAGTCGAGAGACAGCAAATCGATGGCCCCCTTCTCGCGGAAGGCCCTCAGCCAAGACCTGCACCCTCCTTGATCTTAGGGTTTGAGAGTTCGCGCTGCAATCTGTCCCTGGCCGCGATCAACTCAGCAAGATCGTGCTTAGAGACGAACTCGATAATCAAGTCGAGATCTCGGAGCAACTGGATCTTTTGGGAGCTATCCATCTTCATCCTCCTCCTTTAGCAAAGTTGGCGAAGCTTCCGGACTCGGGGTCGGTCCGCGAGCATGCCAAGGATCGTGAGCCCCCTCCTCAAGTTGCTCCTTTACCCCACGCGCTTCGTCGATCCAACGGTTTCTTTCGTGTCTTATGGCCTCCCTGATGAATTCGGTGGGATTGGACCACAGATCGAGGAATTGCACTATGTCTTCGACATCACGTTTGAGACCTACTGGGAGTTTGACCCTGACCGAACCGGAAAGAGACCCCCTACGTGTCCTCGCGGGGGGCTTGAACTGCCCTCCTAGGTGGCTCCCTTGAGGTGAGAATCCTCGAAGGGTAGCGTCACGCGTTGAAGTGGTAGCCCCTTTGGGCTTTTTCTCCGGGTTTCTCGAAAGGCTCATAGTCCTCCCTCCCTGGTTGATCGAGTGTCCTGCCCACTGAGCAAGTCGTCTATGAGCTCTTTCCGCTCCTCGGCGATATGCTCAAGACCCTTAGGAACCACCAAAAGAAGCGAGTCGAATAGGATCGTCACCTCATGACCTGGCTTGATGTGATGATAGTCGCGGTAAGCGACGGGGATAGCAATCACGCCGCTCGACCCATGCTTCATCACGTGCCTCTTGACTTTCGCTGGCATGCTAATGAGAGGTCTAATCGCAAGTCTTATATCTATTATCGCATAGACATAGGCCTATGGATAGGTATACGCGAGCCGGGGTCGATAGACATTCCGAGGACAAAGTGAAGGACGGGCCCGATGATACAGATGTTGCCCTCAGTCATATCCGGAAGGAACTCAGCGGCCAGAATGGATTGGTCTATCTTCTGTTCCTAGGCCGAGAGACCTCCGCAATCAAGGTCGTGGAGGAGCTCGAATCCCCAGAGATGCAAGACGCAGTGAGTGCACAGCCACGGCACGCAGTTCGCATCTTAGCTGATGCCAAGGCCCAAGTCTATTTCGCACTCTCGAAGTTGGGGCAGAAAGGACATGTCAAGACGATAAGACAGGAAGGCAGGGACAAGATTAGGACTTCGGACCCTGAGCCGTACTTCAGGACGTACGAACTACTGGGTTTTGGATTGAACAGAAAAATGGAAAATGAGAAGATCAGTCGCATAGGGCGTTACCTCAGTCTGTTTCCATACGTGCTGGCACACAGGTTTGCGCACTATGGAAAGACCATCAGAAAAATGACGTGGGACGACTTGCTCGGGGAGTACACTGTTTTTCTGTTTCACCTAGCCTTTGCCTCCGCCAAGAACCTCAAAGGCAGGAAGATCAGGAATGAGTACGCAAGATTCATGGTGGAGTTTCTGAATAGTTTCTCTGAGGACGCAAACGTAATTAGAAAATCCCTCGCCCTTCCGGCATATGACTATGATAAAGATCCAGATGCAAAACTTCGCCCTTGGGTTGTCGGAAAGCTGGGCGACAGCAGCGATGAAGACAAGATTGGATTCCTTCGAGATGCCTTCTACACCTCAGTAGAGGTAGCACCGAAAGCATACGAAACGATGCCCGTCTGGATGGGCAAGTGGAGGTCAGAGGAAATGAAAAGATTCCTGGGTGCCAGTTCCAGCCTGCGCCGGTCCAAGAGGAGCATCCATTGATCCAAAATGTGCTAGACGTGTTTCTTGGCCTGCTTCCAAGTTCGTATCAGTTCTCTGATCGCATCGTCCATTGTCTTCGCCTTTCCGTTCTTGGATTGCAATTCTCCTGAGATCTTCTCGACTGGCTTCCCCCCTTCGCTAGGTACTCGTCCAACTCCTTTGACTTGATCCGCTTCTGCTTGGACTTGGCAGGCATCTCAACGACTTTAAGAAGGCCGAGCTCGCTGTACCCCTCCTTGAGGTTGAACAAGAACTTGCAAAACACCAAATAAGAAAGAGGTACCAAGACAAGACGTTGACGAGGCTCCTAGACGAGAACAACTGGGTGAGGATCAAGGAGAAGCGAGACCCTTCATACTCACCCTGACGCTCGTGTGCCAGAACTTATGTGCGGTGCCCCAAGAAGCTAGTGCATATGATGACTAGCGCGAGCTACTGTACTGCTCCTGCAGAATCGGGCCGAAGTCGAAATGCTTTAGCCCTTCCGACACACTTGTTCACGGTCGTGAGCAAACAACAGGCAATAGAAACAAGGGAGAAGGCGGTCCTCTCCGACGAAACAGTGAGCAGGGTCTTGGAGTACTGGAAGAACAAGGGCCCAAAGTACCGCAGGACCTACCTCTTCTTCAAGGTCCTAGCGAACACTGGAGCACGTCGCTCCGAGGCGTTGGGCTTCTTTTCAAGCGACCTGCAAATTCTGAAGAAGACGAACAACTGGGTCCTGCTGTTCCGTCGCCAAAGGACGGCAAAATCAAAGACTAGTCAGGAGGCATTTGACACTAGGCTCAAGACCCCTCGCTCCTACGGGTTTGCCCTACTACCTCAAGACTTGGGCAAGGAGCTGATTCAATTCATCGAGGATTACAACATCGGAGAGGACGAGCCCATCTTCGACAGGGGAAGGGCTTGGGCAAACAAGGTCTGGATACAAACGAAGAAGGCGTTAGGCTTGGACCCAAGGCTGAGGATCCACTCCTTCATCACCTACTACATCCGCAAGCAAGCACCGAGTTTATTCGCCAAGGTTCAGAACAGAGAGTTGGACGCTTGGGACGTAGAGGACCTGTTGCGGAAGGACAGCAAGACGATCGCTCGACACTATCACCGCCCCAGACCCCCAGAGGAAGTCGCTGAGTTGCTCGGAGAGCAGGAGCCCTGAATAAATCAAGGTTTATTCAGGCAAAACAAGTTTGAACGAATATCCGGTTGTATAAACAAAGTGTTCACTTCATTACAGACTGAACACTAATCAGAAAACGAGCCTTTCAACCCACTTCCAACCGTAAGAAATGCGTTTTGCGGTTTTGAGGCTCCAGATCCTCCGAAAATCGTTCAAACTTTCCGCCACGCAGTATTACTTATGTTCTATTACATTAAGGGGTAGAGATTAGGGCATACTGGAGCAAGTCGTGACTGAACCTAAGTTCAACCCGCTAGCAGTTCTCCAGGAGAATGGCGGTTACATGAAGTTCTGGAATCTGGTCAGGACCACAGCCCGACGCTCGCACACGGACGATGAGACCGCCTACAATCGCATCATGCAACTCATCGGGGCTGGGAGGATCCGCAAGGTCGTGGTCAGAAGGACGAAGTGTTACAGCAGGTCGCTCAGCAAGCTGATCCCGGGCTTCAGTAGCACGTAGGTGACGAGGGACAGGGACACCGCGATCAAGTTCGTCGTATCGCTGCGCGAGCAAGATCCTAGCCGAGGATGGGAGCCCATTGCGGAAGGGCGCACAGATCCGGATCGTCCGAAACTTCTGCAACTCTATTCTCACGAAGCAAACGGGGCTTTGGCCCCTTGAAGCGAGCGCTATTATGGTTGATACAACAGTTTCAAGTCAGTTAATTGTTTGTAGAGATTGTTCACAGCCTCATGAATCTGTTCTTTTTTACGAGCACCCGTGCACACAAAATTCCCTGATGCGAAAAGTAGCAACACAACTTTAGGCGAATTCATCCTGTATATGAGCCCAGGAAATTGTTCAGGTTCATACATCGTCCTCTCCAGCTCCATCGCGCACCTCTCAAGGTCGATCTTTCCCGGAAGCGAACCAGACGACACCATGTTCTGAACAGTTATCTCGGGTTGGTTGTGTATGTCTATACCCCTGGCCTTGAGTTCGTCGACCACCCTGTGAACTGCCCTGAAGGCCTGCTTCTCCGACTTCGAACCCGTACACACCATTTTTCCGCTGCTGAATATCAACGTCGCCGTCTTCGGCTTCTTCAGCCTGATCACCAGCCCAGGAAATTGTTCTGGGTTGTATTGCACCGTCGTCTCGTCGAAGGCGTTAACGATGTCGAAGAGGTTAATCCTCTGGTTCAGCACCACGGTCGCGACGACATTCTGAACTTTCACGGTCGGTTTCTTCTGACCACCGAAGATCTGGAGAATCATTCAGAGAAAATGCTTGTGCTGACTACTTACACTTATCGCGTGCGCGAATGCTGAAATTCCGATGTAGAGGGCGTAATTCGGGGCTGGGATGACGAGAATCTCATACCCCCCTTCACCGAAGTGTCCGACTTTCCTTATCGTTGTCTGACAACCCAAATAAGACGCAAAACCAAGCCTCAATCCTGAGAGTTTCTCCAAGCCGGGGTCACTTTCTCCCCCGCCCCAGCGGTTGAGAAATCGCAGTTTCGGACGCGCAGTTATTCTATTAATTGCCAAGAAGGGCTTTCTCAAGAGTCAAGCGTTTCACGAGGGAAATACTGATTAACCAGTTGGGCTTATTCCCCTATGAACTGGAGTTCATCAGAAAATAAGCCATGCCCAGAAAACAGCCGACCCGTGAGTCCGTCAGAGTCACGGACGAAATGTTGCAGTCCCTTCTGGGCTACTGGAAGAAGAAGGGCGGTCGGAACTCCAGACACGCTTACATGGCCCTGAAGTTGGCAGCAGCCTCTGGGGCAAGGCGCGGAGAACTTCTGGGCTTCACCCCTAACGACTTGCAGCAGAGATCAGACGGCAAGTACATCATTCTGTTCAAGCGCCAACGCAGGCCGCTGCCGAGGAGAAGCCCAGACCTTTTCGACACCATCCTCAAGACCGAGAGATCTTACGGGGGAGCTGTCCTCGACCTGTTCCCTGAACTCCGCAAGGAGTTGGACGACTACATCAGGGACTACGACATCATGCCAGACAAGCCTCTCTTCGATGTCACGCCTAGGACAGTGGACAACTGGCTAGCTCAGGCCAAGGACGCCCTCAAGCTCGATCCTCGCCTGCGTCTGCATGACCTGATCTCCTGGTACATCGCGAAGAAGTATCCGCTGGTCGTCAAGGCCCTAGGTGAGAACAATCCCCTGCTCATCGAGGACTACTTGCGCAAGTCGCTTGAAACTATAAGGAGGCACTATCACCGCCAGCTCCCTCCCGAAGAACTCATGGAGATGGTTTGAATACTAGTGAGCCGAAGAGCTAACAGAACCACAAAGAGCAAGGGCAAGAAGCGTAAGGTTCGCTGGGTCTGGAGATGCCTCCATCGAATCAATTACTGCCCTTACTATCTGAACAAGAAAGAGAGGCGGGAGCGCAAGACCGAGGATGAATGCCTCAAGTGGAACGGGAGTTGCCCAAGCAGAAGGCTTGTTGAGATGGTTTGAAAGACGCCCAGAGTATCTCACCGGTTTGTTAACTATTTTCCCACTTCCCTCAGAGTGAGAAACCTGCCAAAAACCCGCATCCCAGCCGCTTGAACCTGTCGAAAACTGCGGTTTGAAAGTTTCTGACCCCTTCCTCCCTTCTCGTCTTTCTAATTATTGGGGGCTGCAGATATTGTATTGTATTGAATTAAAGACCCCCTACTGACAGCAAGTATACGCTTAACCTAGCTAGTTCTGGTGGGGCTTTCTTTCTTCTCCACAATGACATAGCAGACTTGTCCGAGAAGGCCGAAGAATATGCCATGGATCGCCATTGCCCTCGGCGTCCAACCATTTTCTGCCATGATGTTCAGAGCTTTCTCGAGCCTCTCGAAACCGCCGAAGAATGATTCGTCGTATACTATCCTGACTATTCCCGATAGCCCAGGGACGGCCTCTGGCTTGCTTAGGATCTCTGCAGCGGATGCCATCTCCAAGCCATGGAACTCGCTCATCGGTCTCTGGTTGCCCATACCAAGTAACGTAGTGTGTTCTCAGACAATTAAGGTTTGTGGATGTCATCAGATCCATTCAGCTTATTACTTGGAAATGTCGGGAGGCGATAAGGCATGACAAAGGTGAAGGGCTGGTTCACGAAGGGTCGTGGCAGAAACGCTAGACATATTCCGATCACAGAGCATAAAGGGCTTGGAAGTACAGGCGACCTGTTACTCGCACCTCCGCAGAGGCCAATCAAATATCTGCAGGACGGCTTCATCGGGATTCGTGCCAAGTTCCCCAGCCTCTGCAAAGTGTGCGGCGAGAAAATCAATAGGGGAGATGAAATAGCGTACAAGAGGGGCTGGGGTGCGAGGCATCTGGGATGTCAGCCGAAAGAACTCACTAGAGAGAAAAAGTCCGGACCGTGGACCTTTGAGTACGAAGGGATGAAACTGCCGACTGGGTTTGGTGCGTACATGACGGAGCACAAGCAGCTCGCACCCGCTTTACATCCAGCCAAGCAACTGCAGAGGGAACAGTTGACGAGCATGTTACCGAAGAAAGGGACGGTCTTGGAACTCTATGCGGGCAGGGGAAACCTGAGCAAGTCTGTCTATTCCAAGAACGCCGATAAACTGATCCTAGTGGACATGGACAAGGATGCCTTGGGAAACGCACGTAGAAAACTTGAGGGCGTCCGTCATGAAACCTATCCCTTGGAGAATACCGAGTTCGTCGATAAGCACCTGAACAATGGTCTCAGGGGCGAGTTGCAGAAGGACCTGACACTGGTGGACTTCGATGCATTCGGCTCACCCGCAGACGCAATGAAGTCCTTTTTCAGCAAGTACGAGGTGAAGAGGCCGCTCTATGTTGGCGTGACGGACGGCTCATTTGTATTCGCCCAGAGACATGCTCATCAAGAATACGGGAGGGACTGGGTTCGCAAGCACTATGGGGTCCATATGTACCCGCGCAACAGGGAGAAGTACGTCGAGATACTAGACAAGTTCATGGACGGGCTGGGCGAGAAGCACGGGTTCAAATCGGACCGAGTTAACGCTTCTCATGGCGAGCACGGGGCGATCTATCTTGGCTATCGACTAACTCCGAATTGATTATCCTCGCTCCTTTGCTGCCTTCTCCAACCCGAGTTTCAGCAGCTTTCGGAATGCCTCAGTTCTGTAGCTGTACCCCATGGCGATGCGGAACTTATCGACCTCTGCCAGCAAGTCATCCTCCAGCCTCACGACGACGGGTTCGCCAACCTCCGCCTTCCCTCCCTTCTTTCCCATGTCCAATACATCCGAAAACGAGGGTATTTAAGTGTAGCCCCGAAGATTACCGGAAAACATTTATAAATAGGAAGATACACAAAAATACGATGAAAACGATATTGGATGGCAAGCGAAAAGGGGGATTCAGGAGCTGGGTTGTCGTGACTCCAAGAATAAGGGCCAAGATCGCGGAACTCCGAGAGAGGGCAGAGCAGAACGGCAATCGAATGTCATGGCCAGAGCTTTTTCTGTTGGTGAGGCAGTGCGACTTGCGAGGTTTAGATTTGCAGGAGCTGGATATGTCCTTGGGTTACTGGGAGAACATTGGCGAGATCGACAGCAAGCTCAGAACCGAGTGGAGGAGATATGACTATGAAGTCTAGCAAGCCGAAGAAGGGCGAAGTCCATGACGCAGGATCACAAGCCATAGGGATAAGGGGTTGGTCGGACCTCGAGGGAGAAGCGGGGCGGAAGGAGTGCGAGGGGTATCTCGCTACCAACCCCGATCTTAGACGAGAGGGCTGGAAGGTCCTCAAGCTACAAGGAACCTGGGTGGTCGGAAGATGAGCAGAAGCAGAGGGAGAGTCCTTGATTACTGATTTCGACCCAAACAAGAGGACCAAGATGTTCAAGTTCATAGGTACGACATTCAATCCGGTGGTGGGTTGCGGACATGGTTGCTATGGCGGGAATTGTTGGGCTAGGAAGCTGTTTCAGTTGAGGAGGAAGACGTATCATTTCGACTGGGACTTCAGCGAGCCCCATGTGTTTCCAGAGAGGCTCAAGCAGATCCCGAAGCTGAGGGGCAACGTCTTCGTTTGCGTAGTTGGTGACACCAAAATTCTTATGGCTAATGGATCTAATAGAGAAGCCAAAGAAATCAGAATTGGTAGCAGGATAGCTGGATTCTTCAATGGAACTCCTATCCCAACGGTTGTGACTGCCATATCTCAAACTCGCACTAACTCGCTATGTCGAGTTGTAACAAGCCAAGGAGAACTCCAATGTTCAGGCTCTCACAGGTTACTAACTCCAAATGGATATTTGGAAGCCAACAAGCTTAAATATGGTGATAGGGTTCTCTTTTTGTATAGAAGTAACACACGAACATCAAGTAAAGCAATCACGCCGGACAAAATGGTTGGACAAGACAAAAAAATGTGCCATTTACCTGTCTCATCTATCTCCATTGGAACTGGCTTACTTGGCAGGAATAATAGATGGCGAGGGAACTATTTCATTCCGGAAGTTGACCAAGGGCTATTACCGTCCTATCGTGGAGATTACGAATACAGATGTGCTTCTGATCGGTTGGTTGCATCAAATCTTCTGGCAGAAAGTCGTCAAATGCAAGAACGGTCGTCAAGTCCCATATTTGAAAGTGGAATTGACAGGTTTTGGCATTGTGCCATTCCTCGAAAAATTAGAACCATATCTAATCTCAAAGAGGCTTCAGTGCCAACTCGTTTCAGAGTATATATCTCTAAGAAAACAACAGAGATGGAGAGAAGCACCAACCAAGAAGATGTTGGGGTTGATAAGGGAAGTGAAAGACCTCAATTCGCGTGGGCCAGAGTCAAGTCACTTGAAACGGAAGGTTCGAGAGAAATACTCTACGACTTTTCCACTTATTCGCGGAACTTCATCGCAAACGGGTTCGTAGTTCATAACTGTGATATGGGCGATATGTTCTGCGAGTTGGTTCCGAGCAGGTGGATCGGGGCGGTGCTGAGGGCGTGCCAGGGCAATAGAGAAGCACTATTCTTTTTCGAGACGAAGAACCCAGCAAGGTACTCAAAGTTTCTGGACCAGTTTCCCAAGAACTCAGTCCTGTCGACAACTGTAGAGACGAACCGCGATGAGTACACAAGTTGGAAGGCCCCGAGCAGGGCGAGCAGGGTCCTAGCAATGAAGGAGCTGGCTTGGCCAAGGAAGCATGTCTCGGTGGAACCCATAATGGACTTCGACATGGACCCGTTCGTGGAGATCATCAGGTCGATAGGGCCGGAGCTGGTGTCAGTCGGATATGACAATTACAAATCGGGACTGGTCGAGCCAAGCCTGGAGAAGACGACTAGCTTTATAGAGCAGCTGGAGACATTCACCAAGGTGGAACGGAAGGAGTTGAGACGAGGGACCAATGAGTAAGGAAGTTGTCTACGAGGTAATGCTCAGGTTCTTCATCAAGGCAGACAGCAAATCGGAAGCTTGGAAGGTTCTTCAGCGGGTCTCTGAGGACATCCGCGAGAGGTTCCCCGAGGTCGTTCGGTCCGAGCCCTTCGATGTGTCAGAAAAGGCAAGCGAATGAAGGCATTTGCGGTGTGCTATCCCGAGACGCTGGAGGGCGACACGTCGGGAGGCTGGAGGGCTTCCGAGTTCAACGAGAGGCTAAGATCCAAAGAAGTGGCGAAGGAGATCACGATCCAGAGGACATGCCGGACCGCTAGGGACGAGAACGAGGTGGGGAAGCTCATGGATCAAATCTGGGACCATCCGAGCATGGCCCCCGAGGTCTCGGCGGAAGCGGTTCAGAAGAACGTGGACGTGTCTGACTTGGAAGAGGAGTTGGGATCATGAAAACGGGCGAGCGAACCTCTGGAGGCCCAAACCACTCACTCCAAGACTTATAGATGTATCATGAACCAGAGCACAAGGAGCGAAGACCTCCATTGAGCGATTTGGGAACTAGATTCGTATCCGAACGTGATTTTGTGGCCAGATTCTTGCTACCCGAACTCAGGGAGGCGGCCACACGGATAGGCGTTGTCGACTTGGTTGATTTCTACGTTGAGAAGTCCGTCGATGGCATAGCTGATCTGACGGCCGAGAAAGGGGGGAAAGGGCTGTTCATAGTCGAGGCGAAATTCAAGAAGAAGGTGGCGAGGATAGAGCGTGACATAGAGCCGCTAGACCCTGATGTGATAAATCAGGCGGGGAACTATGCGTGGAAGGGTGGATTTCCTTTCTACGCTACCTGCAATACCAAGAGAATGGTCCTCTTCCAGTTCAGGCCTGGTGTCAAGGGCTATGAGAGCGCGATAACCTCCTTTGAGTACGAACTTCATCGGGACTGGGCTGAGACGCTACTCAAGACGGTACTGGAGCTTGTTCCGGTTCGACTCAAACCGTTGGACGACACGCTCGTGGATGCTCTTCACGATGCATTCAACGACCTCTATCCGGAGTTCTCCCAAGCGCTGAGGACAAAGTTACGCGACCCAAAGTTCAAGAAGCGGTATACTGAGTGGCTGGAGAGTCAAGGGATGAGACTTGGAGATGAGACGAACGGGCTGACTGCACAACAGACAACGTACCTGCAACTAAACAAGCTTCTGTTCTATCAGGTCATAAGGGTGATCTACCCTGATAGGTTGAAACCCCTCAAGATCGATGAAGAGGACGACGTTCAAGAGGCCCTAAGCAGGTTCTTCGAAGATGCACTCAAGATCGACTACGACCCCATATATCAGAGAGACACAATAAGCGAGATACCGCTGACGGCGCGTACCCAAGAAAGGATCAGGACGCTCCTCGATACGCTCAACGAATTCGATTTCTCCAGAATGGAGAGCGACTTCATAGGGCGCATCTACGAGAAGCTCATACCTCCAGCCGAGAGAAAGAGGCTCGGTCAGTTCTACACGCCTCCGGGTATCGTAGACCTGATAGTGAATTTGACCATCACTAAACCTGATGATGTTGTACTCGACCCAGGCTGTGGTTCAGGAAGCTTCTTGGTCAGGGCTTATCACAGGTTACGCGAATTGAACAACATCCCCAAGATAGTTGCGGGGCCAATGGGCGAAACCCATCACCGACAGATTCTTGAGCAATTGTATGGGATCGACATAAACCAGTTCCCAGCTCACCTAACTGTGATCAACTTGGCGGTCCAAAATCCCAAGGCCCGAATAAAGAAGATCAACGCCATAGTCAGCGACTTCTTCGACGTCAAGCCAGGGGCACGCACACTCTTCGGATTCAAGGGCATGACCACCGAAGGGGAGCCGACAGTTGTTACCATGCCTTCTGCTTTCGATGTGATTATCGCCAACCCTCCCTACATCCGTCAGGAGCTGCTGGACGAGAAAGAGAAAGTCAAAATCCGTTCCCTCATCGAAAACGAGTACCCAAGCAGGCTGTCGATAGGGAAGCCACGTAAGGAATCGAAGACGGAGATCGTACTTGACAAGCAAGGAGACATCTACATCTACTTCTATGCTCATGGCATCAAATTCCTAAAAGATGGAGGAAGGCTTGGCTTCATATCGTCCAATAAATGGTTCGAAGTCGATTATGGAATCCCATTTCAGAAGTTTCTCCTAGGTACGATGAAAGTCCTCTATGTCATAGAATTTGACAGAGCCGTTTTCCCGGACGCGGAAGTCAATACAGCCGTGGTCATACTCCAAAAGGAAACCAGCGCACAACAGCGTCATAATAGCTTAGTCAGGTTTGTGCGCCTCAAGAAGAAGATGGGTTTGGCAGACGAACTAGAGTTGATCCAGACCAACGAGGATTACGAAGACGACCGGGTTAGAGTCAATGTCGTCAGACAAGGAGAGCTTGTCGAAGGAAAGTGGAATGTATATCTGAGGGCGCCCCCGGTCTACCGGCAAATCCTCCGAAACCGTAAGATCAAACCGCTGGAGAAAGTAGCCGCTGACGTATTCTTTGGATTGAAGACGGGCTACAACCCATTTTTCATCCTCTCAAAGGAAGACATCGCGGACCGAGGGATAGAAAATGAGTTCTTGAAGCCCATTCTTGATTCGCCGAAGCATCTGAGAGGCTTAGCATTGAAGAAGAAAGACATCACTCACTATGTCCTCAGTGTAGACCGGAACAAATCCTCATTGAGAGGAACGCAGGTTCTGAAGTACATAGAGTGGGGCGAGGCACAGAAGGTCGAAGTTCTAAGAGGCTCGGAACGCAAGCCCCGTAGCATCCCTGATCTGGAAAGCGTTAGTACACACAGACCCTTTTGGTACAGCGTACGGGAGCTTCCTGAACCTGACATACTCATTGCCCAATTCTCGGATAAGCAATTGATCGTCATCCTGAATGAAGCGAGAGCCTTGGCATCGGACAATTTCTTGTATGTTGTGTGTAGAAACAGGGAAGATGCGAAGCTGGTTTTTGGCTTTCTGAATTCCTCGATGGGGGCACTGTGCGGTGAATTGAATTCCCGTTCATATGGGGGAGGAGTTCTGAAGATGCAAACATATGAAGCTAAGTCCATTCCCGTGCTAGATCCCTCGTGTCTGACTCCACAAGAAAGGCATACAGTCGAAAGGGCGGCGGAGGAATACCTCGACCGCCTTACTACTCGGGTAGGAGTTGAGGGACGAGTGGGGGAGAAGGAAGACAGGAGGGTTAGGGATGCAGTTGAGGCCGAAGAGGTGGCTAGAAGGAAGCTTGACGAAGCTGTATACGATGTCCTTAGACTCACTCAAGAGGAGCGCAAGCAAGTTGAGGAAAGCCTCAAAGAGCTCCAAGAACTCAGGCGACTGAGAACTCAGGCGTAGCGGACGACGGCTGATTGGGCTAGACGGTTTCGTTCATCACCAAAGATTGTATGAGCGGCAAAGACATAGCGAACCCGTGCATTCATAGTCGAGGAGCAAGCGCCTTGCAGTGTTAAATATCCAAACGAATGCGCATACCTCTGAAGGACTGACATGAGTATTAGCCTCAGCAGACTCCTTGACCTCGTGGGAAAGCTTGATGACACACTAGGCGTATCGGTCCCTAGGGAGAGATTTCGCGGGTTCCTCAAGAGCGACGTGAAGGACTT
>Ga0315282_10012472_pt1 | contig 13000 bp, 10 predicted proteins | sample YL17G07_20_MG_FD_203693 | JGI IMG/M metagenome (GOLD analysis project Ga0315282, IMG submission 203693) | Sediment microbial communities from Yellowstone Lake, YNP, Wyoming, USA - YL17G07_20 | ecosystem: Environmental > Aquatic > Freshwater > Lake > Sediment | place: USA: Wyoming | collected...
GTCATGGCAGGCCCATCTTCTCCCTGACCTCTTTGATAGTCTCTCTGGCGATGGCGTGGGCACGGCGAGCGCCATCGGCAAAGACCTCATCCACATATCCTGGCTTCTCTGCGATTTGAGCCCTTCTCTCGCGGAAGGGCGCCAGGGCTTGGTTTAAATTATCGGCGAGCAGCTTTTTGCACTCGACGCAGCCGATCTCCGCAGCACGGCACTTTTTGCCTATCTCGTCAAGCTTCAGGGAGGTGTAGAAGTTGTGCAGGCGGTAGATGTTGCATACCTCGGGATGGCCGGGGTCGTTGCGGAACTTGCGGGCGGGGTCGGTGAAGGCGGCTAATATCTTTTTGGTGGTCTCCTCGGCGGTAGCGGCAAGCTCGATCTGGTTATCATAGCTCTTGCTCATCTTTTTCTCCCCATCCAGCCCGATCACCATGGGGAAGTTGGTGAGCTTGGCCTGGGGTTCGGGGAAAGTGGGGCCGAAGATGTTATTGAAGCGGCGCACAATCTCCCGCGCTATCTCCAGATGGGGCAACTGGTCTTCGCCCACGGGCACGGTATCCGCCTTGTAGAGCACGATGTCCGCAGTCATGAGCACGGGATAGCCCACCAGTCCGTAGTTGACGTTCTGTGGCTGCTCCCTGGCCTTCTCCTTGAAGGTGGTGACGCGGAGCAGCCAGCCCAGTGGGGTGACCATGCTGAGCAGGGTGTGCAATTCCATCACCTCGGGGACGTGGGACTGGACGAAGAGGATGCTTTTCTGGGGGTCGAGCCCCGCTGCCAGCCAATCGAGCATCATGTCGCGGGTGTTGGCCTTAAGCATATGGGTATCTTCGAGGGTGGTCAGGGCGTGGATATCCACGATGCAGTAGATACAATCGTAATTTTCCTGCAGCTTCACGTAGTTCTGGATGGCCCCTAAGTAGTTGCCGATGTGCTGCTTGCCTGTGGGCCTGGCTCCGGAGAAGACGCGACCCTTTTTCAACTCGTTCCTCCTGAAAATGTCCCATTGAGTGTAACATAGAATGAGAGTGAGGGCAAGGTAAGGGAGGTGATTCGCGAATGGCATTCTTCAGGGCAAGCATTGTCAAAGGGAGCCGTCGAGTTCATCTGCCACGGGTTTTTTGCAGGCTCTGCAACGTTGTGCACCCCTAAAAAGTGGTTCGCCGCATGATGAACAATGATAGCGCTCGCATTCGGTCCGGGCCCACTCCACACTACCCTTGGTATCACCGTACTTGGCTGCTTTTGCCCGCCATATGGGAATCGTCCGTTTCATCACTCGCACCCCGGTGGCAAAGCCGAAATTATTGATCATGCTGCACGGCCATTGGTCGCATTGATGGCAGGAATAGTAACCTTTCGACTTAACGCAGTTCCTTATCGTGCATATCTTGCACCAATTGTAAATTTTTGCCGATGTGTCTGGTTGCATGCATCCCAGGCACTCAGTTTCTTCGAGCTTTGTTCCATAGAGGTTAGCCATAATCACCCTGAATTTTTCATTCTTGTCTCGGGTAGCAATGTAGACCCCGCAGGCACCGCAATATAAGCCACATGGTGCCATTAGATTCTTATTCTTGAATTCTTCTTCGGCCCATCCTTTCAAGTCTATGCCTCCTCACGTTGAAAAGGGGTTTGTTGCCTAGGTCAACCGCCACCGATAGAGGGCAGAAATGAGACAGTGTCGTTGGGCTTCAGCATGGTGTCAAGAGATGCCTGTTCCTGGTTGACGGTGATGAGGACTGTCTTCTTGTCCAAAGGGAGGTCGGGATACCGCTGCCTGACGTATTCGAGGGCATCGGTCAAGCACGTCCTCTCCGTTATGGGCATATGTATGCTGTCAGTTTTCGTTATGGTGCGCTGCGTTCCGAAGAAGTGAATTGAGATTTTCATTGTCTGCTTCATGCGATTGTGGCGACTTTGTAATCCCCCTAACCCCCTTTAGAAAAGGGGGGATTTAGGAGAAAGGGGCTTCGCCCCTCTGAACTCCCCACTAGTAAACGACCTAGCTCTCAGCCGTTCGCCCTGAGTCTGTCGAAGGGTGAACAGCCCGTTCATGGTTCGACAAGCTCACCACGAACGGGATCATTTTATGTTTGCTAGGTTAACATTTTCATTCTTCGCGGTGCTGCCGGGATTAGACGCCGAATTCCTTAAGCAGGCGGCTAGCTTTCTCATCCAACAGCCCGAATTTACTCACGGTCTCACGCTTTGGTATACCCTCGGATGTGAACCCTTTCTCTTCGTAGACAATGTCGCAGAGCTTCTGATAGGCTTGCATTCTTTTTTCCAGGAGAAGTTTATGCCGCTCTTCAAGGCTTACAGGGATGCTACCATCGCCGAGCTGTTTCTGTAACCATTCGTCGTAATATTCGGCCCGGAACTGGTATTCATTGAGGTAAGCGGGGCCCATCGCCCTGAGAGGGATCTGGTCGCTGGCCCGAGTACCTTTCCCCTGGCGCAGATTGATCAGTTTCTGCAGGATGTACAGCCTCTCTGAATCATCCAGGATGTCCTGCAATTTTTTGCTGCTTCCTGTGGTTGCATTGAGGTACTTTACGTAATGTGCGAGCGTGGGAAGATTCTTGGCAGGCTCAGCGGTGCTGGCAGCCTCGGGATTGCGCACATCGATCCAGGGGAGCTTGCAGAGACCGGTGGCATTGAACCAGGTGCGGATCAAGGGGAACCACTTAAGCGCGCTTGCTTTTTGCCCGAAGGTGGGCAGTTCCTTGTGAACCTGGTCTATGAAGATGAGCCATGCCTCGTCATGCTGTGGTCCCTTGAGAGCGAAGCCATACCCGCCCTGCTGGGCGAGTGACTCTTTGCTGATGTACATGGAGAACTCGAGCCCTTTTACTTCCATACCGAATTTGTTCAACTCAGCCATGACAACATGTTCAGAGGTGCCGTGCCGGGCTGCGTACTTCTGCGCCACCCATTTTTTGCCCCTGGCTACGCCCTGGCCTGCAACCTTGCCGAAACCTTCACCACTGGCTATCTCGTGCAGCAGTCTGTCTGCAGCCTCCATGTTGCCGAATTTCAGCTCATAGCCTATGTCATCAGCGGTGAGAAACCCACGCTGTAAGCACTCCATAAAAAATGCGATTGTGACGCCTGTAGAAATGGTATCGAGGCTGTACTCATCGCAGTACCAGTTGTATTCCATGACAAAGTGGGGGTCGAAGATGCCCATGCAGCAGACCGCGCCAACGGTTTCATACTCAGGTCCGTCAATGGAGACCTTCTGACCGGCCCGGGGGCCGCGTGTCAGCTCGACGTTCTCAGCACCCTTGGCGCAGGCAAGGTTGCATCCATAGTAACAGCCATCGGGTATCTTTTTGCTGAAGTACCTGTCAAGAAAGACGTTGGCAAAGAGCTTTGAGGACTCGGGGCTCTGGCCGTACTGGTAGTTGTTGATGGGGAAGAGACGGAATTTGTCCATATACTCGGACAAAACCGTGGTGCCCCATGCGGACAGGTGGAGCTGTTTAGGGTCGGCTTTGGAGACAACCTCCTTGAGCTGAGAGCCTGCCTGTCGCACACCTTCCGGGTCTACAGCATTATTCCCATTTGCCTTGGCCAGGCTGGAGCGGGCAACAATAGCGCGAAGTCCCTTGAATCGCATGACGGTTCCCGTCCCGCCTCTGCCAGCCTGCTTGCAGCGGATGCGGTCGCGCCTTCTGTCATAAAAGAGGCTGTTGACAATCCCGAACTTGGCGTTGCGTGCGCCCTTCCCCACGGTCACGGCGGCAAAGGAGTCGCTATATCCTCCGCCGTTAACGTCTTTAAGCAGTCTTTGGCCAAAGGAGAGGGAGCCATCGTCTATTTCCTTGTCATAGGAAGGCGCAGCGGCGATGCTGATGGTTCCTGCATCCCCATCAACCAAGATGACCACATCTTTTCTGGATATGCCGGAAACAGCCAGTGCATCAAAACCGGCAAGCTTCAGCAGCGGCGCAAAATGACCGCCGACATTGGAATCGATAAATGTGTCCGTCAGGGGCGAAATAGTGCCAACTATAAATTTACCGGTTCCGGGGAATCCGGGCTCATTGCCGAGCGGCCCGCTGGCCATTACCAGAATATTATCAGGACTATCATAACGAGTAGCCCGGGTTGTGCCGTCCCAAATCAGTTTTAAGGCATATCCACGGCCTCCGATGTATTTGTTCTTGAAGTCCGGCGGTAGTGCCTGAATCGCGATTTCCTGAGTGCTGAGGTCAACCCTGAGTATCCGGTCTGTGTATCCGCCCACAACCTTGGCGGGTTCATATTTGATTTGCCGCAATATTTGCATACCAACTCCTGCTTCCTTCTCTTTGACTAGCCTGCTGGGCAACAGCAGTATTATAACCTTTTGTATGCCTCGTTATCAAAGTTACCTTAGATTCGGGGTTGTTTATAATCGCTCTTAACCCTTGTATCCCCTACTCTCGGGGGAAATTGAGGGCTGGGGAATGTCCCCTATAGGGCGGGATAGCGTTGTAAAGCTTTGTAGATGGCGCTGGCACCGAAGTCTAACGTGTCTATGGGGAGGCGTTCGTCGGCAGCGTGTACTTTCTGCAGCAATTCCAAACTCGGCGGTAAGTTCATGGGCATGAAGCCATAGGTCTGAATGCCCAACATAGAGAAGAAGCGCCCGTCTGTGACCCCGGGCATAAACATGGGAATGGGCACAGCGCCCGGGTCTGCCTCGCGCAGAATGCCTGCCAAGGTGTCAAAAAATCCCATGTCCGGCTCAGCGGGGCTGGGGTCATGTCGAACTACTTTGAACTCAATCTCGTCACCAAGCAGCTTACGCAATTCAGCTATCATGTCATCGGGTTTAAAGCCGGGGAGCAGGCGTCCGTCCAATTCCAGTGCGATCTCGCTGGGTATCACATTGATTTTCTCGCCGCCGCGGACGATGGTTGCGTTGACGGTATTGCGTAACATTGGTTCCAGACCTTTCCCTTTTGTGCCCAATATCTTCAGAAGCGTGTCGGTGAGCGCTGGATTGAGAAGTTGACGCAGAATCAGGCTCTGAGGAAATGAAAGTGCAGAGGCCATGCCCTCAATCATCCGGCGTGATGCAGGTGTGATATGCACGGGTAAACGCCGTTGATCCAACTGCTGAAGCAAACGGGCTAGCTTGGCCATGGCACCGCCGCGCAGGGGGAACGAACCATGGCCGCCGGGACCTCGTACATGGGTCTCTATCCAGCAGATTTGCTTTTCAGCGACCATGATAGGGTAGAGCTTCTTGCGGCCGAGGTAAAACCTGGAGCCGCCGAACTCGCCCAGGGCGTAGCGAATACCTTTGAACTGCTCGGGGTGGGACTCAACCAGGTATTTGGCACCGTAGTCGCCGCCTCCCTCCTCGTCCGACAGGATAGCCAGCACAACGTCGCCGGATGAGGACAAGCCCTCGGCCTTTGCCCTGAGGAAAGCCGCCAGCATCATGGCGACGCCGCCTTTCATGTCCAGAGCGCCTCGTCCCCAGATGCAGCCATCGACGATTTTCCCTTCAAATGGCGGATGTGTCCATACCTGTCCAAGGGTTGTGACCACATCAACATGTCCATAGAGCAAGAGAGGCGGTGCGCTGCCTCGGCCTTTGAGGCGGGCGATAAGGTTGGGGCGATTGGGGTCTTTGGCGAGCAGGGTGGTTTCAAAGCCTGCCTCTCTCAGCAAGCTGTTGACATAGGTTACACACTCAGCTTCATTGCCCGGAGGGTTAGTGGTGTCGAAGCGGATGAGGCTCTGCAGTATTTCCACCGGACGCTGGTAGATGGGTAGGTTGCTGGCAGGCGTGGACATGGTGCTCTCCTGTTTGTATTATCAGGGACAGCTTATACTACTCAAGCGTTTGTCTGTCAAGGAAGAGGAATGATAGGTAGCCTTTTTATGGTTATAGGGGTTCAAAATTTTGAGCCCCTACGACTTGGCTCTTACTTCTTTTGCACCAATTGAGAAAAGCCGCTATAATACCTGCGCATTCTTTCCCAGACACCAGGAGGTTACAGGTGATAAGGAGTTTCGATGGGAAGACACCTAAGATAGCCGAGTCAGCTTTTATCAGCGAGGCAGCCTATATTGTGGGAGACGTGGAGATCGGGGATTACTCCAATGTCTGGCCCGGCGCAGTGATCAGGGGGGATTTCGCCAGGATAAAGATAGGACGCTATGTAGATATCGAGGACAACTGCACAGTGCATGCGGGTAATGATATGGAGGTCGGCGATAATGTAATCATGGGGCACGGCGCTGGGTTGCACAGCCGAAAAGTAGGGAACAATGTGCTGATCGGCATGAATGCCACCACCTTGCCTAACTCCGAGATCGGTGACAACTGCATCATCGCCCCCGGTGCGGTGGTCACAGAAGGCATGAAAATTCCCTCAGGTTCCTTCGTTGTGGGAGTGCCGGCAAAGGTCAAGGGGCCGGTCACAGAGCAACAAAGAGGCTGGATAGACGGTCATTTCGCCTTCTATCCCCCGCTGGCGAAGAGATACAAGGAACAGAAGCTTTAACGGGCGCTCACATCCGCTCTGGGGCGGACATCCCCATGAGGCTCAGGGTCTTAGCGAGGATGATTTGCGTAGCTTGGACCAGCTTGAGCCGGGCGCAGGTCAACTCTTTACTCTCTGAGACGACCCTGCATTGCTTGTAGAAAGCATGGAAAGAGGTTGCCAGGTCCTGGGCAAAGTATGGCAGGTGGTGCGGCTCTTGTTTCTGGGCCACGAGCTCGATTATCTCCGGCAGCAGCACCATCTTGCGTATCAGGTCGAGTTCAGCCTCGTGAGTCAGTAATCTTACATCGCCAGAGGTGCAGTCTATTTTCTGTTCCTGAGCGAGGCGCAGGATGCTGGCAATGCGTGCGTGGGCGTACTGAACATAGTAGACCGGGTTATCAACCGATTCTTTCTTGGCCAATTCAAGGTCGAAATCCATCTGGCTGTCTGCGGAACGGGAGAGGAAGAAGAAACGGCAGGCATCGGGCCCGACCTCTTCCACCAGCTCACGCAGGGTGATGAGTTCGCCGGTACGCTTGGATACCCTGATCAGTGTTTCGCCGCGGCGCAGCGTGACCATCTGCGAGATGATTATTTTTAACCTCTCGGGCTTTATGCCCAGCGCACCGACTACCGCTTTCATCCGCGAGACGTGTCCCTGGTGGTCGGCTCCCCAGATGTTGATAACCTGGTCGAATCCGCGCTCGAGGAACTTGTTGTAGTGGTAAGCTACATCCGAGGCAAAGTAGGTGGGAGCGCCGTTGGTGCGCACCAGGACATTATCTTTGTCCTCACCCAGGGTGGTGGAGACAAACCACTGCGCGCCTTCTCTTTCTTCGATATAGCCACCTTTCCTCAGCAAAGCCATGGCCCGTTCGTATTGGCCCTTCTCGAATAGCGTACGCTCGCTAAACCAGACATCGAATTCCACGCCCAGAAGCTTTAAGTCGGACTTGATGTCGGCTATGACTTTGGGCAGTGCGATCTTGCCTATCTCCTGAACTGCCTGCTCGGCAGTCATGTCCAGGAAAGCCTTCTTCTTTTCGGCGACTATCTTTTTGGCCAGCTCCACCGGATAGTAGCCCTGGTAGCCATCGGCAGGCAACTCGCACTCTTTGCCCAGTGCCTGCAGGTAGCGACAATAGAGAGAGCGGTAGAAGGCGTCCATCTGGTTGCCGGCGTCGTTGACATAATACTCCCTCTCCACATCATAGCCAGCGGCTCTGAGCACGTTGGCCAGAGTGCTGCCCAGGACTGCGCCTCTTCCATGGCCGACGTGGATGGGGCCTGTAGGATTGACGCTGACATATTCAACCTGGACCTTGGCGCCTTTGCCCAGAGCGAGGTTGCCGTAATCCTTTCCCGCGCTCAGAATCTCCTCGACCTGCTCAGCGAGCCATTTATCTGTGAGGAAGAAATTCAGAAAGCCAGGCGCTGCCACCGAGACCTTCCGCACCTCCTTTGTCTCAGCCAGGAGTTTTGCCAGGGTGTTGGCGATAGCCAGCGGGTCCATGCGCGCTGCTTTGGCTAACTTCAGGGGCAGGCTGGAGGCATAATCACCATGCTTCGGGTTCTGCGGCCGCTCCAGGGTTACCTCGGGCAGGGCGATTGTGGGCAGCAGACCCTCTGCCTGAGCTGCTTTGGCTGCTTGTTCCAGTAGTCGGGCGATTTTGTATTTAAGCATAGCTAGCTCATCTCCCCTTCACTATTCCACAGTCGGCTGACCTCTCGGGCCAGGAGCCTGTGCTCCGGCTGCCGAAGGTAAGGGTCAGCCTCGAAAAGACGAATTGCTTCTCTGCGGGCAAGCTCCAAAAGCTCGACATCGGAGAGCTTCGCCATCTTCAGGTCGGGGAGCCCGCTCTGGCGGGTGCCGAAGAACTCGCCCGGCCCCCTCAGCCTCAAATCCTCTTCGGCAAGGGTGAATCCGTTGCGTATACGTTCGAGTAACGATAGCCGCTCTTTAGCTTCTGCTGACGGAGTCTCCGCGAGGAGCAGGCAGTAGCTCTGATGCTGTCCTCTGCCCACGCGGCCACGAAACTGGTGCAACTGAGCCAGGCCGAAGCGGTCGGCCCCTTCTATGAGCATCACAGTGGCGTTGGGGACATCTACGCCCACCTCCACCACCGGCGTGGAGACCAGTATGTCGAGTTCGCCGCGGCGAAATCGCTGCATTACCTCATCCTTCTCTGCGCTGCTGAGACGGCCATGGAGCAATCCCAGTCGCAGGTCGGGGAATACGCTTCTGGAGAGGTGCTCATATTCGGTGATAGCTGCCTTGGTCTCGATTGCTTCGGACTCTTCGATTAAGGGGCAGATGATGAAAGCCTGACGTCCCTCAGCAACCTGTTTGCGGACGAAATCGTAAGCTTTCTGACGCTGCTCAGGGGTGAGAAACTTAGTTTTGATCTCAATTCTACCAGGGGGAAGCTCGTCCAGCACCGAGAGGTCTAGGTCTCCATAGAGGGTGAGCGCAAGAGTGCGGGGAATGGGCGTGGCGCTCATCACCAGGACATGAGGGCAGGTGCCTTTGCCGCGCAAAGCCGAGCGCTGCATTACCCCGAAGCGGTGCTGCTCGTCAACCACGCAGAGTCCCAGATTCCGGAAATCAACACCTTTCTGAATGAGGGCGTGGGTGCCTATGATTATGTCAATTTCTCCTGTCGAGACGCACTCCTGAAGCTCTTGCTTGGCGCTCTCTTTGAGGCCTCCGGTAAGCAGGCCGATGCTGATGGGCTCGGGGAGCATCGAGGAAAATTGGCGCACAGACTGGCCATTACGGGATTCACTTCCTGCTCTGTTCAATAAACCGCAAATAGTGTTGAAATGCTGCTCTGCCAGAATCTCTGTGGGCGCCATGAGCGCAGCCTGATAGCCATTAGTGGCAGAGAGCAGCATTGCTGCTGTAGCTACCACGGTCTTGCCGCTGCCGACCTCGCCTTGCAGGAGACGGCTCATGGGCCTGGGTTTGCAGAGGTCGCCTTGAATCTCGGTAAGGGCTCGTACCTGGGCCGAGGTCAATTTGTAAGGTAGGGAATTGAAAAACGGCTCCAGAGTTTTGCTATCGGTAGCGAAGGCATTCCCTATCCCTTCTTCCTGCCAGTCCCGTTTTTTAGCCAGGACGCCGAGTTGGATGAGGAAAAGCTCATCGAAAGCCAATCGCTTCCTGGCCTGGTCTTTGCTGAGTTCGCTATCGGGGTAGTGTGCCTGACGGATAGCTTCGGGAAGAGGCAACAATCCCGCGCTAAATATCACATCTTTGGGGAGAAAATCGGGCAGTTCAGGCAGCCAGTGGTCGAGTGTTCCTTTGACTAACCTGCGTACCGTGCGCGGGTAGAGTCCAGCGGTCAGAGGATATACGGGAACCAGCCTGCCGGTGTGAACGAGGTCGTCGGATTCCAGAAGCTCCCACTCGGGGGACTGAAAGACTTTTCTCCCCTTGAATTCCGCTACCCTCCCGCTGAGCACAATCTGGCTGTTGGTGGTGAGCTTTTTGGCTAAATAAGGTTGGTTGAACCAGATAACTCTTATGTTGCCTGACTCGTCGCCAACTACCGCCTCGGTATTGCGCTTCCTGTATCCAGGGCCCTTCTGGGCGGCTTCCCAGATGGTGGCGACGACAGTCTGTTCCGCTCCCACCTCAAGTTCTGAGATAAGCTTTCTGCGGCTGTAATCTATGTGTCGCCTGGGGAAGAAGTAGAGAAACCCGCGAATTGTCTTCACTCCCAGCTTCTCGAATTTGCTGGCAAGGGCTGAGTTTATGCCTTTGATGGACGTAATTGAGGCGTCCAGCGATTGCCCGCTGTCTCGTTTGGCTCGCGGGGTCAAGGGTTTTTGTTTAGGGACGATGGTTTTGGATGGAACAGGCGCTCTTTGTCCACCGGAGTCAAGCTGGCTGAGTATATTCTTAATCCACCTTTCTCGTGCCTGGGTGTCAAGGGCTGAGTAGTTGAGCGAAAGCAGGCGAGAGAGGTTCTTATCAGGCGGGGACAGGTTACGCAGGAATCTGTCCAGTCCTCCCATCACAGCCTTATTGCTGTATCCTTTGGCCTGTTCCAGCTTCAGGACCTTTCGCAAACTCTCAATAGTCTGATTCAAAATAGTTTCCCATTGCTTTTTGATCGGGGATATAGGTGCGTTCCTGGCCACTATCCGGGCTGCCGTAGGACTCGTTTATTCTACCGAGATGATGTAATTGTAGTGTGGCTGCCCACCCGCAACCACCTCTACTTCCAGAGCAGGGTATTTTTCTCTGACTGACTCTCCCACCCGTTCAGCCTCGGCTTGCTCGGTATTAGCCCCGTAGTAGATGGTGACCAATCCAGTTTGCTCCACGTCCACCTTATCCAAGAGCTTGTGGACGACCTGCGGCATGCTATCGTCGGCGACCACAAGTTCACCATCGAGAAAGGCGATGGCCTGCCCTTCTTTCACCGTCATGCCATCGAGACTCATAGATCTCACTGCGGTGGTTACTTCGCCGCTGTGGACTGTCGATAGCGCTGCCTTCATGGCTGCAACGTTGGCCTCAAGGTCAGCTTCATAATTGAAGACCAGAAGGGCTGCGATCCCCTGGGGAATAGTCTCAGTAGGCACTACCTCGACTTTCTTCTTGGTCAACCCTGGAACCTGTCGGGCTGCCATCGCGATGTTGGAGTTGTTGGGTAGGATGACAACTTTGTCAGAGTGAGCCGATTCCACAGCCTGGAGAAGCTCCTGGACGCTGGGGTTCATGGTCTCACCACCGGCCACGACTATTGTCGCCCCTACGCTGTAGAATACCTGAATGAGCCCCTCCCCCGAGGCTACAGCGATGGTGGAGACGTTGCCTATAGGCTGCTGCGACTTGGCGGCGAGAAAATCCTGATGTTGGTCATCCATATCCTCCACTTTCACCTGCTGCAGGGTGCCTAAGGCTGCTGCGTAGCTTAGGGCAATCCCAGGGTCAAAGGTGTGGAGATGGACTCTTACCATAGCTTCATCGCCGACCGCTAGAACTGATTCGCCGAGGGTGCTTAGCTTCTCTCTTATAGCTTCTGGATCGAGAGCTTTGCCGTAAAGCAGAAACTCGGTGCAGTATCCGTATTTAGCTTTTTCGGCGGGTTTTTGTGCAGCGATTATTGAGGCCGCTACCGGCGCTGTCTCTGCAGGCTCAGCCTCTGCGGGCTCTCCTCGCAGATAGCGAAGGGCGCCTTCGAATACGACATAGAGACCCTGTCCCCCGGCATCCACTACCCCGGCCTGGCGCAACACCGGAAGCAGACTTGGTGTCCTCGCCACAGAGGCCTTGGCCTCTTCGACTACCGTCTCCATTACTGATAACAGGTCTGTGTTGTTAGAGGAACTTTTGGCCTGCGCGGCGGCCGCAGCTTCACGAATGACGGTGAGTATGGTCCCTTCCACCGGCTTGGTTACGCCTTTATAGGCGAAATTGGCTGACTCAGCAAGGGCATTGGCGAAATCATGGGGGCTGAAGGTGCGCTTGTTATCCAGCCCGTGGGCTAAGCCGCGGAATATCTGGGATAGAATTACGCCGCTGTTCCCGCGCGCTCCCATGAGTGAGCCCCTGGCCATAGCCTGAGCGACGGCCGCGGCGCTTCCGTCAGGGCTGCGGCTGGCCTCCTCTGTTGCCGCGCGCATGGTTAAGAGCATATTGATGCCTGTATCGCCATCGGGGACAGGGAAGACATTAAGCGCGTTGATTGACGGGGCGCTGCGTTCCAGCCAGCGTGTGGCAGCGTTGAACATGCTCTTGAGGTCACGTCCGCTGCAACGAACTCTCTTGTTCACTACGGGACTCCTTTTGATTTCCCGCCTTTCTTCGTTTTACTTGCTATCTCGTCTTGATTGTGTTATATTTTCTCATGAATTCTACAAGAAAATACTGGCATAGTCAAAGGAGAAGGCGTTGAAGTGTGAGTTGTGTGGAAAGGAACCACTGGTCGGAGATAACATATCCCATTCCAAGCGCCATACACAGCGGCGCTGGATGCCCAATATCAGCAAGACTACCATCATCATAGACGGCAAAAGGAAGCGGATCAACATCTGCACCAGGTGTCTGCGTACACAGCAAAAGGTTAGCGGCTAGCCTCCTTTCATCCATTCTCAAGTTTGCGTAGATTCTCCCTGATTTTCCCCAGTGCCTGAGATACACTTTCCTTTTTGTTGAACACGGCAGCGCCGGCCACCAACACCCGAGCCCCTGCTTTGGCAACTCTGGGCGCTATCTCGGCATTAATGCCTCCGTCCACCTCAAGCTCAGCAGCCAGCCCCAATTCGTCGAGCCTGTGCCTGAGGCGGGCGATTTTGCCAACAGTACTCTCGATGAACTGCTGCCCCCCAAAGCCTGGATTGACTGACATCAGCAACACCAGGTCGAGAGTAGACAACACCTCATCTACTGTGGTCAAGGGAGTGCTCGGATTCAAGGAAACTCCCGCCTTGACCCCCAGCTCTTTTATTGATTCTACCACCCTATGCAAGTGGGGGCATACCTCAACGTGGACGGT
>Ga0315282_10012473_pt1 | contig 13000 bp, 13 predicted proteins | sample YL17G07_20_MG_FD_203693 | JGI IMG/M metagenome (GOLD analysis project Ga0315282, IMG submission 203693) | Sediment microbial communities from Yellowstone Lake, YNP, Wyoming, USA - YL17G07_20 | ecosystem: Environmental > Aquatic > Freshwater > Lake > Sediment | place: USA: Wyoming | collected...
TTTTGGATCCTATGTTTCCTTGTCGGGTCGGTTTCAGGTTTTTGAAGGATGAGTATTCGACGTTTTTGCTGAGTTTTTTTCAGAAGCAGAATAGCCTAATGGTTTTTGACACGGTTTTTCGTATTGCTTCTATGAGTGTGAACTGTAAGAGTTATGGGGAGTTGGAGAAGGAAGCTGAGATGGCGGGTGCGTTTAGGCTTTCGTTTAGGTCGCCTACGTATTTTGCGAGTTTGGGAAGTGTTTATCATTGGATGTTTCCTGATGCTGTGAAGGTTTTTTCGGGTTTGATGCGTTGTTGGAACTTGTTCAGCGATGGGAGACGGTTCGGTAAGGAAGAATATGTTGCTTATAGGGAGTGGCTGGGCAAGAATGTGGGTGTGAGTGAGTATGAGTTATGGACTAGGTTGGCGGTTATGAAGCGGAAGAAGGTGACTGGGTTTGTGGGTTGGGTTACGTATGAGTTGAAGGACTTGAAAAGCGAATGGAACAAAGTAACCGTTATGCTGGCAAAATTTGCAGAATACGCCAACATAGGCGGAAACAAAACAGGAGGATTCGGAGTCGTCAAAACGCAACAAAAACCAAGAGGTGCGTAACATTGAATAAAATCTTGGACAATTTTACCATAAAAGAAGTATTCACGCTAGCCCTTAACGGAAAACCGCCTTATCCTCATCAATTGGAAACTGCGAAGAATCTTCTCGAAGGCAGGTCCGTTGTTTTGCGTGCTCCTTGTGGTTCTGGGAAAACCGAAGCATGCTATGTTTCTCTACTTCTTGGAAGAGATTATGGTCTTCCTAATCGGCTAATATATTCATTGCCAACCAGAGCTCTAGTTGAAGAGATTACTGAGAGAATCAATAAAGGTATTAGTAAAATCGGATTGCCTTACAGCGTATCACCCCAGCATGGCGCCAATTCTAAAGACCCCTTCTTCAAGAGCGATATTGTCGTTGCTACAATTGACCAGACTATCGGGGCTTACTGCTGCACCCCACTAAGTTTACCAGCGTATTTAGGTAACATTCCAGCAGGCGCTGCCGTTTCTGCTTTTCATTGTTTCGATGAAGCACATATCTATGATCGTTTCTTAGGTCTTCAAAGCATGTTGGTCTTAATTGAACGTGCCAAGGCTTTGGGAATGCCATTTCTTGTTATGTCCGCAACCTTACCTGATTCTTTCATTCGATGGTTTCAAAACAAATTTGGGGAAGAGCGTGTCAAAGTTGTTGAAGGATGCGATGATGATGTTAAAAGTCGAAGAGACCGCAATGTAACCCTTTATTGGAAAGGCAAGTTTTTGGAAGCTACGGATATTTTCTATTGCGCCGAGAGTTTTGAAAAAATCATGGTTGTTTGCAATACTGTTGATCGTGCACAAACGCTTTACAAACAAGTATTTGAACCCTTACAAAAGCAGGGTTTTAAGATTTTCTTGTTACATTCAAGGTTTTTGGACGAAGATAGAAGAAACATAGAGAAAAATATGCGAATGAGTTTAGAGGACGAGAAAGAAAAAACTTGTTTGGTCACCACTCAAGTGTGCGAAGTTGGTTTGGATATTTCCTGTGATCTGTTGCTTACTGAACTTGCACCTCCTGACTCTCTTATTCAGAGAATGGGTCGATGTGCCCGCGGAGGAGGAAATGGCGAGGTTTGGGTTTTTAACGTTGAGCACTTTGCACCCTATGCGAAGAATGAAATGGTCAAGAGTAGAGACTATGTTTCTCAAAAGTTAGAATCCAAACGAATAGGCTGGAGAGAGGAGTTAGAATTTGTCGATTCTCTTCTTGATGAAGATTTTGAATTGATAATGAATGATGAAAATCGAAGACGCAAGATTCTGAAAAGTTTGGGTGATGCAGCCTTTAAAGGAAGCAAAAAGGACGTAGAAAGAAACATAAGAGAAATATTGAACGCAAATATAACGATCCACGATAACCCCGGAGACCTCGATTTCGATAAGTTACTGCATATGCCATGGATTGATGTTGACGTTCGTGTGTTAAGAAGACATCTACTTGGAAAGGCGAAGTTCTGGCAAGTAGATTTTGTACACGATGAGAATGGTGAGCCAGATTTTCATGTCTCAATTGTAGATGATATTTTTCCATACGAATACTATGTAGTGCACCCTGATTTTATCAGATATACTCATGATTGTGGCTTATTCTTTGGAGAAAAAGGTGAATGTTTGAAACCTCTTGATGTTCCATCAAAACCTAGAAGAACACCGGAATATCAAACAGAGCCTTGGATAGACCATGTGCGAAATTGCTTGGACGCATTTGAGCAAATAAAGGATAAAGAAATACAAGCTTTAAAGTTGGTTGATACATTAATCGGCAACCATGATTTGACCAAGACCGAAGGAATAGTGGCATTAAGCATTGCAACACATGACCTGGGAAAACTCAACACAGATTGGCAAAGAAATATTGGTGTAGAAACGACAGATACTCCTTTGGCGCACACGCCTATACGTTTTAAAGGCCAGCTTCCTCCACACGCGACTGTTTCAGCCTATGCAATGTCCCATATGATTAATTACCTTTTAGGCAATGATGTCTATGCACTTGCTTTTGAATTGGCAATTGGGCATCATCATCACACACGCGCAGAACATGTACCAAAGTATACGCTTGGCTGGCAAAAACTCTATAATGGAATAATCAAAGAAATCAGCGAGAAATTCTGTCTCAACTTGAATGAAAATATTGAAGAAGAGATAGAATCGCCAACGAAGCTAGACACTCCATTCCCTGATATTGAGAGAAAAAAACAATACACGATATATTGTATAGTTGCAAGATTCATCAGATTATCAGATCAGGCATCGTTTGAGCTGAATAGACAGATCACTTAAGACTTATTAGCAAACATAATGAAATAAGGAATTATGAGCCAGCAGCGATTTACCGTGAATAAGACCTCTTTAGAAATGTTCGATGCATTTAGGGCATTTGGTTTGGCTTCAATCGTAAGTGGCGAAGACACTACGGCACGTATTCGTGATTTAGGCTATGCTTATCGGATAGACACCACAGGCGACATACTTGAAAATCCCGATCCTATCCTGTTTGAAGACACTGAAGGATGGAAGCGAATTTTCGGAACCTATAGAGAAAGGAAAGACTCCAAAAAGCAGCATCCACGAAATGATGTACAAGAGTTAGTAACACAAGACTATAGCAGAATTCTTGAAGCCCATCGCAAACCTGACTTTACACCAACTATAGGTCGACGAGTAGAAGACGGAAGAACGCTCTACCAGTCACTTGACGTATCTGCTGCCAAAGGATATCGTGAAGAAAAGAAAGACGTTTACCATGAAGGGACGCAGCTGGAGGTTGATAAATACTCATGGGCAATTGCTTGTGTTGGTGCCGCATGGTCAGGCGTTTGGCGATGGGGTGAATCTTTCATACTGAGTTTGGTTCCCAATCCATTTGATGTTTTGCTTATTTCTCATCGAACTACTCAGAATGATTTGGATACTAAGGTATGTGCTGTTTCAGCAAATACTGCACTGATTCACTATTCTGTAAGACTTGCCGTTCTAGTTTCAGAAAGGCAACTGTCTCATAGAGTGAAATATGATAGTGTCATTTTCAATACGATGCAGAAGACTGGACAGCAACCTAAGCCAGGCGGCGGAGGAAAATACAGCCTTAGTTTTCTGGAAAACCTCGCGAAAACTTCGGCAGGTATCTTAGCTCTAAAAGAAATTGAAAGAAAATTCCCGCTATCCCCACGTGTAAAAGGGATCAAACAAAACCTCGCTTTGACATTGACTGATTTTCTTTTGCGTCCAACTTTGGAAAATTTCAGAACTTTTGAAAGCCTATATATACGGGGTGAGATAGATAAGAAATTCTACCCGTGGGAAAAAGAGCAGTTGGAGGGAATTTTGAACCATGTCGAAGTTGCATGAATTATTCTCGAATCCCGCGATAGAAAGTTTTGGTAAGGCATTGCGAATTGCCGTTGGAATAAATCAGGATTATGCCTCACTAATAGAATTAGACTACGCGGAAAAAGAAGAAGAGTTCGTCATGGCGTTAAAGAAGTTTCTTAGACGGTTAGATGCAGGCGCTAGAAGATATGAACGAGAACACCCGGGCATGTTTGCTTTTAGGCCTAATGAAAAAGACTTGGATGAGGTTGTAAGGCTGGCCCAGGAATATGGTGTTAGACTAGTTTGTGCTGCTCTAATGTCTCATGCTCTTGTACGTTCAGAAAAAGGAGAAAAATCAGAATGAATGAAATAGTTTATGAGATCGGCTTTGCCGGCAGAATCCGAATGGATGCCCACTCACTGAACAATGAAGGAACAGTAGGCAATGTCACAGAACCCCGAACCATAGTCTTAGCAAATGGAGAAAAAACAGATGGAATAAGCGGTGAAATGCTTAAGCATATACACAGCAAGGCACTGTGGCAATTGGCAAAGGACAAGAAAGCGCAACTTTGCCCAGCATGCCAAATATTAAGCCCAATGAAAGCAGATGCCAACGAAGTTATCAAGAAAATTAAAGATGTCAAATCAGCTCTTAATGAAGCTCTTAAGTGCACCATTTGTGATGTGCACGGGTTCTTGGTGCAGAAGCCAACGGTCAACCGTAAATCAACTGTTGAATTCGGTTGGGCTCTCGCTCTACCAAACAAATTCTATAGAGATATACATGTACACACTCGTGTAGCTGTTGGCGAAAAAGAAAGGAAAGAAGGTAAAGAAGCAGAAACTAGCGAACAAATGATATACAATAGACCTACAAGATCAGGAGTGTACGCATTTGTTTCCGTGTTCCAGCCTTGGCGAATAGGTTTGAACGAGATAGACTACACCTATGTCATAAATGACAAATTAAGGAAAGAACGCTATGAGTTAGTTCTAGACGCCTACAGGGCGATGATGACAAGACTGGAGGGAGCCATGACGACAACAAGGCTGCCACACTTTGAAGACTTAGATGGAATGATAGTGAGAACGAAGAACGCGGCGCCCGTTCCAGTGATAAGCCCACTCACAGACGGATATGCACAGCAAATTGAAACAATAGCTGGCGTACAGAACATACAGAAATTCAACTCATTTGCATCAATGTCACAGGAAATAGACAAACTTAAAGCGTCCACACCCTACAGGCTCGGGGCATCATAGACAATGGTGTGGGTTGGCGCAAGATATAGATTTGCAAGCACCTTTTCTTATCGGATACCCTACTTTTCTTCCAGCTACGCACTTTCAGCTCCAGCACCAAGTCCTTCAACAATTAAACTAGCACTCGTGGCATCAACCATCAACCGAACAGGTAATCTAGAAAAGGGCAGGCAACTTTTCGAAAAGATCCACAGTTCTCCCGTCACAGTCGAGCTGCCTGAAAAGATCGTACTCTTCAAAGCGTTTATGAAAAGATTGAAGAAAAAACGACAAGGACAAGGATTTGAGAGAACATTTGGAATAAGGGAATACATACTATACCATGGCGATCTGGGGATCTACTTAGATGCCGGAAGAGGAGATACAGAGGAGATCTCGCAAGGTTTTAGAAACATACAATACTTTGGAACTTCAGATTCGATCTGCTTATGCATTGAAAATTCTCTAACAGAACCAACACCGAGTCGGTGTATAAAGCTCCAAGCCGAACAAAAAGAAACTCTACATCAAAATGGCACGGTCTTCTTGCTCTCAGACTTCATAGAAACGACCTCGTTTGAAGACGTCAACCCTTATTCAGGGAAGAAGATGAGAAAAGGCAGTATCGTGCTCAAACCTTATCTTTTCCCAATAAAGGTGGTACGAAAGGACAGAAACTGCACGATCTATCAACTAACGTAAGCCTAGTAACTTGTCATGTTTGGCATGTTTGTTTGTGTCCGCATCCGCCTGTGCATTTCTGTTTAGCCACTCGTATGGGCGGCAATTCCTCATCTTTGATTATCCGTTTAATGTGCCCCAAAACTCTCTTCACATAACTCTTCATAGTAGGTGTAATCTCAATCTGCAAGATCAGCGTTTCAGGAAGGTAATTCACAAAACCACGCTTGACAACAGTGCCAAAATTCTCTTCAACAAGCAACGCATACCCAACCAACTGATACCTGTGATCCATACAAACTTTGCCCTTATCAGAACTCATATTCTTATACTCCACAGGAATGTATTCCCCTTTAACCGTCTTGATAATGCAGTCCACATTTCCTTGCAGTCCAAGCACACCGGAGCCTAGCAGAGTAAACAGCAATTTTTCAGCTCCGACAAACTCGGATGAATAGTAGATAGCGTCTTTTCTCCTAAGCTCCTTCTTAACGTAATCCTCATGCAACTCTTTGCTATCCTCTTGCTGCGAGCCAAAAATGGGGGTTGCGTGTAAAACCTTGTCAAAATAGATCAGCCTTGGGCAGTAAATGTAATGCTTAATGTCAGTAACAGAAACGGAAGATTCAGCAATATCAGAAATAGGCAGCTTCTGCTGTCTTCTTAACCACTTATCTTCTCGTGACTCCTTGGTTTTCTTCATGCCATTCCTCCAAGAAGAGGCTGACTAGAAATACGCGATCTTGTCCTTCTCTTCTTTCAGCTCATACCTTTTAGGTTTACCCACCTCTTTTCTTCCCTTAAAACACGAATCACAAACAGGATACAACTGCACATTCTCAACCAAATCCTTAATCAAATTCTTCAAATCAACAAGCAAACTATTCAACTCATCCCTTCGCAAACTCCCAAAAAATGCGCTATACTGTATGCGTTGCAACCCATAATCTTTCAATGTCTCCGCAACTAAAGCCCGCAAATTATCATCCGTAATGTCATAAATCACCACGTAGCGCAAGCACGATCACCATCCCAAACAGAAAGGTACATACTCTGCCTCTTTCAGCAGAAAGCGAACGACACACCGAGCCTGCAAATAAATAAAGCTCTTCAACGATCCTTTCTGGCCGTTAAACATCACCTCACTGTCCAAACGCTCCTGAAAGCTGGCAAGCAAAACCTTAATCACATCCCTACTCAAGACTCGGCCTTCCTCAACAGCTTCCGCAGCCAAAATTTCGTTAGGTTTTATGATGCCCTTTGTGATCAATCCAACCAAAGTTCTGTCTACAAGCTGTTGGCGAAACTCCTCCATCATGTCCAAAACCAAAGAAGGTTTTCCCGATCTATCAGCATGCAAGTATCCAGCATAGAAATCCAGTCCAGCATAGCTCACAGCCTTCCAAACTTCAGGAAAAAGAATCGTCTGATAACCAAAATTCAGCATCGCATTAAACGAATCACGCGCACCGCGAGTCTCTCTTCCTGTAAAACCCAATTCTGGAGGCAGAATCTGTCGAATTGAATCCCAGTAATACCGAGCGCCTTCAGCTTCCAGATTCATCACCTGCTGACGCTTCTCATCAATGTTAGAACCTTGCTCCCTGCCAATTCTCTCATTCACCTCATCAATCAACTTGCCCGACTCATACAGCCTCTCAGCCAAGACTGGATCAGTCTGCCGCCTATTCTTCGCCATCAACTTCAGAAAATTGGCTTGATTCACGAGCTTTCCAGCAATAAACTTCTTAGCCAGAATCAGGCTTCGTTGATCGTTGTAAGCTATAAACTGTTCTCTGCGAGCACGAACAGAACCAGTCATAGAGGCAGGCATCAAGACAGCATAGGGCCAACCTCTGTAACGAGCAAAGATGACCTGAATATTATTCTCCACTGCCAAATCCAAGGCACTCGCCGAGAACGCAACACCAGAAGAGCAGCAGATTATCGAATCCACATCATCGGCAACAATCTCCTTGACTTCCCCACCAGTCTTCTTCACGATAAACCTATTTCTCTTCCGACCCAAGAAAATGCCGAAATCATCAAGAAAAATCTTCATACAAACACCGCCTAAAAGGCGTCTATCCGTAACAGGCATCGTAGTACTGGCAATACTCTTTGCATTGTGAACGTTCAGGCTTGCCAGGATCTTTTCTTTCCGCCACAATTTCCAGTTTCTTGTCTCTCTCCTCGATCCACCACTGTCTCAATTCATCGTTTGCGAAAAACAGGTCCTTCTGAACATTTATCTTGCCGTCATCAACATGCAAATACACAGTGCAGCAGATGTCAACTGGCACTTCATGGACACTTTCGAACACAAGAGCGTAACCAACAGCATAAAGCCTGTGCCACTCCTCCTTTATATTAGCCATCTTCAAGTCAAACATGATCGCCCGAAGATAATCAAAGCAATCTACGCTGAGCACGTCGCTCAAGCCAAGCAGCTCACCGGAAATCTTGTGCTCAATCAAAAACGGGATTGCAGAAGCCATCAAATCCAGCTCCGAAGCACGTGGCTGCCTGCTTGAGGCTTCAGCCAATCTAGCCTCGCACATTTTTCGCACAAACCCCCAGACTTTTCTGCAAGGCTCCATGACGTTCTCAGGCCTTTCAGAAATCTCCTGCCACCTAATCTTTTGCCACCACGACTCAAAACTCACATCTTGACGCTGAAGAAAAGCCTGCAGGCTATCACTTACTACACCGTGAAAAAGCTTGCCGAGAGCCATCCTGGGGCTTGCAGCAGGGTACGTCTTCTCAACGTGCCGCAGATACACGTCTCGGTTTGTGGGACAATACTTGGAGCTAACCTCATACATCGGCAACTTCACGTTGCCAAAGTAGGGCTTCAACGGCGGCTGATGCCAATTCCAGCCCCTCAATTCTTTGTTAACGCCCACTTCTCTAGCAGTTGGCAAGAGCTGATACAGCAACTGCTTGTGCTCAATGTCGGAAAGAAAGTACAATCCAGTCGACCATCAAACGAGTTTCAATCGATTGTCTTTATAAACTGAATTACATTTCAATAATAATCGACAATACATATTTCGAACCATGTTGAGAAAACCACGAATCGGCAAACCAAGCCAAAAACGAGGTCAGATGCATGGAAAAATCCCAAGTAGAGGGAATTGAAAGATTACTGCAACGTCACCGACAGCACTTCAAGTTCAGCGATGCATGGAAAAATCCCAAGTAGAGGGAATTGAAAGATTGCATCAAGATAAGGAGATGCACCTTTAGGTATCCAGATGCATGGAAAAATCCCAAGTAGAGGGAATTGAAAGTATACTTCTAACCTTTCTGCTGTTCATAGTACCAACGGGATGCATGGAAAAATCCCAAGTAGAGGGAATTGAAAGTACATGATCTTCAATAATGCCACAGCAACCTATATGGTGAGATGCATGGAAAAATCCCAAGTAGAGGGAATTGAAAGAATTCGCTTTCGTCGCTCACTCTTCTGCCTCCGTGAGATGCATGGAAAAATCCCAAGTAGAGGGAATTGAAAGTCCTCATCCGCTTCCTCACATTCTTTCCGGATCTGCCCAGATGCATGGAGATGCATGGAAAAATCCCAAGTAGAGGGAATTGAAAGTTTTCCCTGTCCAAGACCCTAATCAGTCCTGAAGATGGGATGCATGGAAAAATCCCAAGTAGAGGGAATTGAAAGCAGAGTTCGCATTGTACCCCCGTGCTAGGAATAAGGCGATGCATGGAAAAATCCCAAGTAGAGGGAATTGAAAGATTACATATTTGATGGCTCTGCCATGGCCTGGAGGAACGATGCATGGAAAAATCCCAAGTAGAGGGAATTGAAAGATAACAATCTTCAGTACATCAACTCTTCAAAAAGAAAAGATGCATGGAAAAATCCCAAGTAGAGGGAATTGAAAGGAAACAACCTCGCACCCTCTACGGTGAAGTTCACTATCGGATGCATGGAAAAATCCCAAGTAGAGGGAATTGAAAGAATGACGGTGTACTTCAGCGACTTCTTCGCATCAGGTGAGATGCATGGAAAAATCCCAAGTAGAGGGAATTGAAAGCTGTGGTTTGCTTCAGTGCTGCAAGTTGGTTCTGCCGGAAGATGCATGGAAAAATCCCAAGTAGAGGGAATTGAAAGGCTACTTTCACAGGTGAACCCCGTTTTTGAGTATATCAAGATGCATGGAAAAATCCCAAGTAGAGGGAATTGAAAGTCAAAGTCCTTCGCCAGAATGTAGTCATGGTGATTTGAGATGCATGGAAAAATCCCAAGTAGAGGGAATTGAAAGGTTAAACTATCATTTGATTTGGTGTCCGAAACGGCGCCTTGATGCATGGAAAAATCCCAAGTAGAGGGAATTGAAAGATGTCGAAAGTGTACTCGTAGCCTAGTTCTTCAAGTGGGATGCATGGAAAAATCCCAAGTAGAGGGAATTGAAAGATATACTCCTGGCACTCCTCTTGTCGCCGAAATAGTTAAGATGCATGGAAAAATCCCAAGTAGAGGGAATTGAAAGAAGACTTGGAATACTCGGCTTTCGAAGTTGATGTTTTCGATGCATGGAAAAATCCCAAGTAGAGGGAATTGAAAGTCAAGGGGAGCACGCCATAATACAAGGCTGAACAGCGATGCATGGAAAAATCCCAAGTAGAGGGAATTGAAAGTTGAGAACGCGTTTGGGGCAGCTGTAAACTTCATAAGATGCATGGAAAAATCCCAAGTAGAGGGAATTGAAAGTGATAGCGCTCACTCCAAGATACTTGACCAGCATCCACGATGCATGGAAAAATCCCAAGTAGAGGGAATTGAAAGGCATGAACGTCTTTTCTCTCTGAATTTCTCCAATCAATGGCAACGCATTTTCGGGAATAGTTCATCGTTTGACCAAGGAAAGAAGCTTATTCCTTCGAGATTTGTTCTCTTGTTACAGAAGTGAAAAATTCCTCAAAAATGATGTTGAGTCCATTGTAATTCTGAGAATACTAGAAAAAAGACGAATGAAACGGTTTGTAACAGGTATTTTATAACAAAAGTCCATCAAAAACCACACTTTCTCATTTAGCGCGCTAAACAATTGGTGAGAACATATGAGATACTTGGACTGTGGTTTCTTATTTGTGGGATGGTAGCTTTCATAGGCTAAGAAGCAACAAATAATGCAGAATAACAGTACTAGAAGTTTCCTTACTCTAATATATCGGTTTGTTCCAAGGTATGTGCGGGTTGTGCATTCGTATGGTGACGTTGACTGATGACGCTGCGATTCTTTCAGCCTTGGCCGGTGTGTCTGCAACAGTGTTCATTCTCCTTCAGCTTAGGCACATGGAGCAGCATAGAAACCTCGAGGTTTCTATGAAATTGTTCGAGTGGGCAGAGAGCGAGAGACTCCGCAAAGCCTTCAGGTGGATCGAGGAGGAGTTTCAGTTTGAGAACTACGAGAAGTACAAGGCTGAAGAAGCCAAGAGTTTTGAAGTGAGCGACTATCCCTACGAGGTTGAGGCCTATTTTGAGGAGGTTGGTTTTCTCGTCGTCAAAAAGTTTGTTGACCTCGACATCATCGTTGATCGCCTCGGTCCCTACATCATCGCGGACTGGAAGAGGTTGGAGCCATGGATTTTTGCCCTTAGAAAGGAGAGGGGCGACGAAACGTTCGGTGAACACTTCCAGAAACTGTATCAAAAGACAGTTGCATCCACAAAAGAACGTTGAAAAGGACAAGACGCGCGTGCTGAAACATATATATTTCTGTTTGCATACGCTAGAAAACTAGCCGGTTACACGGGGATTATTCAAATGGGCGAAGAGCAGGAAGAACAACCAAAGAGCGATGAACAAATCGAATCGCTCAAAGAGGCTCTGGAAACAGAGAAAAAGCGCTCAGAAGAGTACCTTACGCAACTGAAGTATGCCCAAGCAGACATCGAGAATCTCAAGAAGAGGTTCGACCGGCAAGTAGCCGAAGTGAAGGAGTACGCTAATGAACGCATAGTAACTGAACTGTTGGATGTCGTTGATGAGTTGGAGTTGGCCATCAAATCTGGCCGCTCTTCAGGCTCAACGGAAGCGCTCATCCAAGGCGTTGAGATGACCCTCAAGAAGCTCCGAAAGATCTTGGAAAACGAGGGCGTCGCGCCGATAAAGTGCGTAGGTGAACCTTTCGACCCTTCAAAACACAACGCTGTTGTCAAGACTGAAAAGGAAGGCGTCGAGGGGTGTAAGATAGTTGAAGAAGTGAGGAAGGGCTATACGATGAGAGAAAAGGTGATTAGACCGAGCATAGTTAAGGTTGTGGTGAAACTTTCAAAGTCACAAGAGGAGATGAATTCAAATGAGTAGTGTGAAACCCGGGGAGAGAATTCTGGGCATAGACTTGGGAACAACAAACTCTGCGGCCGCGATCTATGAGGGCGGAAGGGCAACTGTGATCCCGAGTGCTGAAGGGCCCACGATGGCTGGCAAGATGTTTCCTTCAGTCGTCGCGTTCACCAAGGATGGGACGCTTCTAATCGGAGAATCAGCTAAGAGGCAAGCGACGGCGAATCCTGAAGGCACGGTATATGAAATAAAGAGGAAAATGGGGACTGACTACAAAGTAACCATAGCGGGGAAGGAATACACTCCTCAGCAGATCTCTGCCTTCATACTGCAGAAGATAAAGAAAGACGCTGAAACGTACTTGGCCACAACGCTAAGGAAGGCCGTTATAACGGTCCCAGCTCACTTCAATGATAACCAACGCCAAGCCACGAAAGACGCGGGAGAGATAGCTGGCTTCGAAGTTGCAAGGATAATAAACGAGCCGACCGCAGCCTGTTTGGCCTACGGGATTGACAAACTGGAGAAGGAGATGAAGATTCTTGTTTTCAGCTTCGGCGGCGGCACACACGACGTGACGGTTATGGATTTCGGCAAAGGAGTATTCCAAGTGCTCTCGACGAGCGGAGACACCCAGATCGGCGGCACAGACTTGGACAAAGCGGTGATTGACTTCCTCGTAGAAGAGTTCCAAAGACAAACAGGCATAGACCTCCGTGGCGACAGAATGGCAATATCAAGGCTGAAGGAGGCTGCTGAGAAAGCAAAGATAGAGTTGTCAACTCTGATGACGACAGACATTGACCTGCCATTCTTACACACCGATTCCTCAGGACCCAAACATCTTCACCTCACGTTGTCCAGAG
>Ga0315282_10012474_pt1 | contig 13000 bp, 13 predicted proteins | sample YL17G07_20_MG_FD_203693 | JGI IMG/M metagenome (GOLD analysis project Ga0315282, IMG submission 203693) | Sediment microbial communities from Yellowstone Lake, YNP, Wyoming, USA - YL17G07_20 | ecosystem: Environmental > Aquatic > Freshwater > Lake > Sediment | place: USA: Wyoming | collected...
CCAGCTATTAGATTAACAGCGAAACTAAACTTTTCCGAACATCTCCTCTAAAGCGGCCTTGTCCAGAATCTTGCCGGTAACTTTCTGCGGGTCGGCGCCAGCGACCATGGCCCCGTACTTCTGCCACATCACGGGCTCCTCCCAGTTGGCCATATCCTCCGCATGGCCTTCCATAAAGCCCATGACCACCTCGGTCTTGACGAAGTAGGGGCGCAGGCAGGTGATGGCAATGCCGGGGTTCTTGCGCATCTCCCGCGCCAGGCCCATGGTGAAGCGCTCTATCCCGACCTTGGTGACGCCGTAGGGGATGCTCATCCTGATTTCCTTGGCTAGTATTGAGGAGATATTGATGACCATACCGCTGCCCTGCTCCACCATGAGGGGCAGCACCGCCCTGGTGCAGAGGAAGGTGCCGTCCAGGTTGACCGAGAGAATCAGCCGCCACCGCTTGTAGGTCAGCTGGAGGAAGGGGTCAGGGGCCGTAACACCGGCATTGTTCACCAGGACATCAATCCGCCCAAACGCCTCTTTGGCCTTTCTGACGATATTGTCAACATCCGCCTCAATAGTGATGTCGCCGCCCAGGGACAGGACGCGCCGCCCCAGCTTCTTAATCTCCTCGGCAGTCCCGGCCAGCTTGCCGTCGTCGGTCACCCGGTCGCAGATAACCAGGTCGGCACCGGCCTCGGCCATACCCAGGGCAAAGGACTTGCCCAGACCCTGGCGGGCACCGGTCACAATCACAACCTTGCCTTTAAGTGTCATCTCAGTCCCTCCTTTCCCAGACCAACCAGGCTAGGTGAGCATACCATAGTCCAGCGGAAAGATACCGGCCGTAGTATTGGCGGCGGCATCGGAGGCCAGATAAAGGGCAATGGCGGCCACATCATCCGGCTCGCCAAATCGCCCGAGAACCGTCTGGCTCAGCATCCTTTCATTGATGCCCGGCTGCTGCAAGAAGGGGTCGGCCAGGTGGCTGTGCACCCAGGCGGGGGCGATGGCATTGACGCGGATATTATACTTGCCCCATTCCTTGGCCATGACGCGGGTCAGGTGCATCACCGCCGCCTTGCTGACACAGTAGGCACCGAGGTTTTCCTCCGTCCTCACGCCGAGATAGGAGGTGATGTTGATGATGCTGCCCCCCCCCTGCTCCTTCATGATGGGGGCGACCTGCTGACACAGGAAGAATGGGCCCTTGAGATTGATATTCATCACGTGGTCCCAGGCACGCTCCTCAAGCTGGAGCAGGGGGACGATGAAGCTGGCACCGGAGCTGTTGACCAGGATATCAATACGACCAAAGCCATCCATCACCTGCTTGACCAGGCTCTTAATTTCTTCCATCTTGGCAATATGGGAGGCAATGGCCAGGGATTTTCGGCCCTTGACCATGATTTCGTCGGCCACCTTCTGTAAATTCTCCAGCTTGCGGCTGGTGACCACCACATCAGCACCGGCATTGGCAAAGGTCAGGGCAATAGCGCGGCCAATATCGCCAGCGCCGCCGACGACGATGGCCACCTTCCCCTTAAGCGAAAACCTGGCTAATTCCATGCCGCGACTCCTTCCTCATAAGCCCTAATATTACTATTCTACCTTGATGATGCAGGCATCGGCCTGGGCCAAGCCGCCGCAGAGAGAGCCCAGGGCATAGCCGCCGCCCCGCCGCCTCAGCTCGTACATCAAATTCATAACGAGCCTGGCCCCGCTGGCCGTATTGGGGTGGCCAATGGCGATGGCGCTGCCATTGATGTTCATCCTGTCCCGGAGGCTCTTCAGCTTCTTCTCGTCGCCGCCGGCAATGAGCTTCGTGGATACAAGCGGCACACAGGCAAAGGCCTCGTTAATCTCCATCACGGCCATATCATCAAAGGTCAGATTGGCCTTTTTGAGGACCTTCAGCATGGCGTAGCCAGGGCCTTCCGGCATGCGGCTGGCGTTAATGGCGACGGAGACCGAAGCCACCACCGTGGCGAGCACCTCCAGACCGAGCTCTTTCGCCTTCTGACGGGTCATCAGCAGGATGGCCGTAGCACCGTCGTTCAGGCCGGGGGCATTGCCGGCGGTAATGGCACGGGTGTTGTAGACAGGCTTAAGGCTGGCCAGCCTTTCCAGGGTGGTATCGGGGCGGTACTGCTCATCAATATCCAGCACCTTGGGGTCGCCCTTGGGCTGGGGGATGGGCAGGGGCATGATTTCTTCCTTGAACTTGCCGGCGTTCCAGGCCTTACTGTAGTTCTGGTGGCTCCGGAACGCCCACTCGTCCTGCTCTTTGCGGTCTATCTTATACTCATAGGCAACATTATCGCTATCTACCGAGACGGGGTTAAAGTCCTTGTAGCCCAGCGCCACCAGGGGGTCTTCCATCTTGACATCGGTCAGCCTGTAACCGTTAAAGCGGAGGCCCCTGACGACCAGCGGCGACTGGCCGAAAGAGGTGGCCCCGCCGGCGATGGCTGTTTCTATCTCGCCGGCCTTCATCTCCATGGCCGCCAGCTTGACGGCGTGCATCGCCGAGACGCAGGCCATATCAAAGGAGATGGAGACCGTCTCATGGGGTAGCCCCGCCCTGATGAGGGACTGGCGGGCGGCCACAGGGGTATAGGGGTCGCGGCAGGCCGAGGTATCGCCTACCCCCCAGAAAACCTCGTTCACCACATCGGGCTTGACACTCACCCTCTTGAGCACCTCTCGCATCGGGATAGCGCCCAGCTCGTAATAGTCAATATCACGAAGTGAGCCGCCAAACCGGCCAAAGGGTGTTCTTACCGCGCTGACAATAACCACATCATTATTACTGTTAGCCATTTCCTAACCTTTCTTATCTTAGCTTATTATGCCTTTGCAGCATCTATTTCTGAGTATAGTCGTAGAAACCGCGCCCGGTCTTGCGCCCCAGGTCGCCGGAGCGCACCATGTTCTTCAAAAGCGGCGCCGGCATGAGGCGCTCGCCGAACTCGGCGTACATCGTCTCCAGGCCGTGCAGGACAATATCGGCGCCGGCCAGGTCGCAGAGCTCCAGAGGCCCCATGGGGTGGTTCAGGCAGAGCTTGACGGCCTTGTCCACCTCCTCCGGCTTGTTGCCATCCATGACGCAGAGGATGGCCTCGTTCATCAGGGCATCCACCAGGCGGGAGACGATAAAGCCGGCGTAGTCCCTGGCCTCGCAGGGCTCCTTGTCCAGACTTTTAATATAGGCCTTGGCGGCCTCAAGAACCCCCGGGGCAGTGTACCGCCCCGGTATGACCTCCACCCCCTTCATCACCGGCACCGGGTTCATGAAGTGGATGCCGATAACCTGCTGCGGTCTCTTGGTGGCGGTGGCTATCTCCCCGATGGGGAGGGAAGAGGTATTGGTGGCCAGGATGGCATTCGGCGGGCAGACCTCGTCCAGCTGCTTGAAGATATTTTTCTTAACCCCTAATTCCTCTAAGGCGGCCTCCACCACCAGGTCGGCGTCCCGGGCATCCTTGATGTCCAGGGTGGTCTTGATGCGGGAAAGAGCCGCTGCTTTGTCGCTTTCCTTGATGGTACCCTTCTTGACCTTCCTGTCCAGGTTCTTATCAATGGTGGCCAGCCCCCTCTTGACGAACTCGTCCTTGATATCCATCATGGTGACATTGTAGCCGGCCTCGGCGCTGACCTGGACAATGCCGTTGCCCATGACGCCAGCACCTACCACAAAAACGTTTTTCATCGCCACGGCTTCTTGGCCCTCCTTTCCTCTACCTGTTCTTAAACTGGGGCTTTCTCTTCTCCAGAAAGGCCTTCATACCTTCCTTCTGGTCATCGGTGGCAAAGCAAAGGCTAACACACTGCGCCTCCATATTCAGACCGGAGGTAATATCGGTATCAAGGCCGGTATTAATTGCTTTTTTCGCCATGGCCAGGGCGGGGGCACTCTTCGCGGCCAGCTTTGCTGCCCATTCCTTGGCTTCTGCCATGAGCTTATCCGGCGGCACCACCTTGTTCACCAGGCCGATACTGAGGGCCGTGGCGGCATCAATCATATCCCCGAGGAAAATCATCTCCTTGGCCTTGGCCACGCCCACCAGGCGCGGCAGGCGCTGGGTGCCGCTGGCACCGGGAATCAGCCCCAAATTCACCTCCGGCTGCCCGAACCTGGCCTTCTCCGAGGCAATACGCAAATCGCAGCACATGGCCAGTTCGCAGCCACCGCCGAGGGCATAGCCGTTGATGGCGGCAATTACCGGCTTGGAGAGGTTGTAAATCCGGTCGGAAGCCTTCCTGATGACCTCCAGAACAAAACGGTTACCTTCCAGGGCCGTCATGGACTGCATTTCCACAACATCGGTGCCGGCGGCAAAGGCCTTCTCCCCGGCCCCGGTCAGGATGGCCACACGTACCTTCGCATCCTTCTCAATACTTTCAAAAACCTGGTAGAGCTCGGTGTAGACCTCGCTGTTGAGGGCATTTAATGAGGCGGGGCGGTTAAGGGTGACGATGCCAATGGCACCTTCTTTTTCATACAGCAGAGTCTTGTAAGCCACAGCCTGCCTCCTCTCGTCTGGATGTTTCGGATAGCGTGCCTTTTTCCGGTACGGATGCAGAGAATATCACTAGAGGGCAAACACCTTTTCCAGTTTAATCTATCAGGCTGATAGGTGTCAAGGTTACAAATTGACATTCGGCGCGGCGTTGGGTAAACTTACTTTACTGTAAACCATCATATTTCCCCCTACCGAGGACACCGATTATGGCAGATATAGAGGTTATTGCGCACGAGCTGGCCGGTGAGCTCAAAAAGCACCAGGCCGATTATATTGAGGCCCATCTTGAGGAGGGCGAAACGAGCCACATCACCTACCGAGGTAAGGAGCTTGAGTCGGTGGGGCGCTCGGCGGCGGTAGGGGGCAACATAAGGGCACTGGTGAGGGGGGGGTGGGGATTTACCAGCTTCAACAGCCTTGACGAGCTGCCGGCGAAGGTAGGGCTGGCGGTAGCGCAGGCCAGGCTCACCGGACAGCGCGAAAGCAAGCTGGCGCCCGCCACGCCGGTGGTGGAGAAGGTGGCGGGGGAGAAACTAGACCCGGTGGCTATGCCCCTGGAGACCAAGAAACGCCTCCTTGACGAGTACAACAAGATTATCTGGCGCACCCCCCAGATACAGACAGCCAATATCGGCTACGCCGACAGCCGCCGCAAATATATCTTTTTAAGCTCGGCAGGAAGCTATATTGAGCAGGAGAGGGCCGACATTACCCTCCGCCTGACGGCCATCGCCGCCAAAGATGGCGAGGTGCAGCAGGTAGGTCTAAGCCTGGGCAGCCGCGGCGATTTCGGCGCCATAAAAAACCTCCATTCCCAGGTGGAGATGGTGGCGAAAAACGCCGTGGCGCTGCTTGAGGCGCCGCCAGCCAAGGGGGGTGAGTACACCGTGGTGCTCGACCCGGTGCTGGCAGGGGTCTTCATCCACGAGGCCTTCGGGCACCTCTCCGAGTCCGACTTCGTCTATGAGAACGAACGCATGCGCCAGATTATGACCCTGGGCAAGGCCTTCGGCAGCGAGAAACTCAATATCGTTGACTCGGCAATAGTGCCGGGGCTAAGGGGCAGCTATAAATACGACGATGAGGGCGTCCCCGCCACCAAGACCTACCTCATCCGGGGGGGGAGGCTGGTGGGGCGGCTCCATTCCCGGGAGACCGCTGCCAAAATGAATGAAGCACCTACAGGCAATGCCCGCGCCATCAACTACCGCTACCCGCCCATCGTCCGCATGACCAATACCTATATTGAGCCGGGGGATGTCCCCTTTGAGGATATGCTCGCCGAAATCAAGGAGGGGATATACGCCAAGAACTGGTACGGCGGCATGACCAGCATGGAGATGTTCACCTTCTCCGCCGGCGAGACCTATATGATTAGGAACGGCAGGCTCGCCGAGGCGCTGCGCCCCGTGGTGCTGACCGGCAACGTCTTTGAGACCCTGAAGAATATTGATGCCATCGGTAATGACCTGGACATGAACCAGGGAGGCGGCTGTGGCAAGGGGGGACAGATGCCCCTCCCCGTCTCCAACGGCAGCCCCCATATCCGCATCCGTCATTGCCTGGTTGGAGGCAGATAGATGGAGCACATCCTAGCCCGGGCAAAAAAATGGGCCGAGGCGGCCGAGGCCTTCCAGGTTACCGCGGAGGAAACCCAGGTACGCTTTGAGGCCAACCGCCTCAAGCAATTACAGACCAGGCAGCAGACCAGCGTGGCCCTGCGCCTGGTGAAAAATGGCCGCACCGGCTACGCCACCACCACCGACCCCGGCGACGGGCGGGAACTGGTGAAAAATGCCGTGGAGACCGCCCAGTTCGGCACCAAGGCCCGCTTCCAGCTCCCCGGCGCTATGAATTACCCCGAGACTCAGGTCTTTGACAGCAATATAGAATCAGTAGCCACAGAGGCGATGGTCAGGCTCGGCGAGGCGATGATTGAGGCCATCACCCGCCACACCCCGGGTATCCTCTGCGAGGCCGGGATAAGCCGGGGCACCGTCTCGGTAAACCTCATCAACTCCCGCGGCGGCCGGGCCGACTACCGCAAGAGCTTCTTTGACCTCGGCATTGAGGGGACCCTTATTGAAGGTACGGATATGCTCTTCGTCGGCGAGGGCGAAAGCTCCTGCCACCCTATAACCGATACAAAAAAGCTCACGGCTTTGGTGCTTAACCAGCTTGAGCTGGCCCGAAACCGCGCCCGAGCGCCGACCAAAGAAATGCCGGTGATTTTCACCCCCAATGGCGTCGCCGGCACCCTCATGCCGTCACTTGCAGCCGCCTTCAACGGCAAGACTGTCTTTGAGGGGGCCTCGCCCATCGGGAACAAGATGGGACAGCAGGTCTTTGATGAAAAGCTGTCCCTTACTGACGACCCGACGGTTGCCTACCGCCCCGCCAGCCGCCCCGCCGACGATGAGGGCATCCCCAGCCAGCGCACCACACTTGTTGAAAACGGCACCGTGCGAAACTTCCTCTACGACCTCCAGACCGCCGCCCTCGCCGGTAAAAAGAGCACCGGCAGCGCCAGCCGGGCACACGGCGGACTCCCTGCCCCATCCCCCAGCGCCTTTATCATCACCCCGGGCCAGACCACTTTTGAGGAGATGGTGCAGGACATGAAGGAGGGGCTGGTCATTGAACAGCTCATGGGGGCGGAGCAGGGCAATATCCTGGGGGGCGATTTTTCCGGCAACGTCCTGCTCGGCTACAAGGTGGAAAGTGGTAAAATAGTGGGGAGGGTGAAAAATAGCATGGTCTCAGGGAATGTCTACCAAGCGCTCAAAGATATTGCCGCCATCGGCAGCGAGGCCCGCTGGGTCGGCGGCTTCTTGCAGACCCCGCATATCTACATACCTAAACTGTCGGTGGCGAGTAAGGGGTAATGTATTCAGATTAAATTAAGAGAAAAACAGACATGGAACTAAAACTTGATGAAATTCTCAAACGGGATATATGGAAAACCTATGGCGCGGTGTCTACCCCGGCAGAAATTGTTGACTTTATGCTTGAGGTATCAGGCGTAGAAAAATGGCAGGGGCTAAAAATCCTGGAACCTGGTTGCGGCTTCTGCGACTTTTTGTCACGAATTTACACTAAATATCCCTTAAATGAGTTTACTGGTATAGAGGTAAATCGTGAAGTTTATGATATGATTGTTGGCTTATATCCTCATTTTACGTTGCGCTTCTCAGATTTTTTGCTCTGGGATACGGACGAAAGATATGACATTGTAATCGGTAATCCTCCTTACGGCATAATCGGTGACAAGAGCCATTACCCTATCCACATCTTTAACGGGGAGAAGGCATCTTACAAGAAACTTTCCAGCACATGGTATGGCAAGTTTAATATCTACGGTGCTTTCATCGAGAAGGGCTTAAAATTGCTCAAAGATGGGGGACAGCTAGTCTTTATCGTACCTGCAACCTTTATGATTCTGGACGACTTCAAGCTTCTACGGAAATTTCTTTCTGTCTCCGGTAGAGTCAAGGTTTTCTATCTGGGGCCACGAATGTTCAAAGACAAGAGTGTATCTACGGCTATCTTGGTGGTTCGCAAGGGGCTGACGGGGATAGAGCTTTATGAAGTGGAAGGATTGAAGAAAGCGGCTCGGTACTATGACAGAGACTGTTACGACGGTAGCATTATAAAATTTGAGAGTTCTGAAACTCGGCATTTCGAGGAAGGGACTCAACCTCTGGCTGATTTCTTCCACTTCCATTTCGCAGCCCGCAGCCCTGAAATCAGAAAGCACAACCAAGTATCGCCAGAATCACGAGCAGGGTTAGTTCCTGTGCTCACAGGGCGGAACCTGCACCCGGGGTGGATTGATTATGACCATTGTTACTCAGGTCTATGGATGCCCAGAGAAGCGGCACCATCACTCCGCAGTTTCTACGCATTCCCTCACATCGTGGTCGGCCATACAAAAGGGGGAAAATTAGTCGCTGCCGTAGATAAGCAGTGCTATCCTTGGAGGGAAGATATACACCTCGTGCCGAAAACGGATGATTTAAACCTTGATACGATAACACTATATTTGAATAGCGAGGGTGTCCAGCAATATATGCATACGCTTTACAGGGATATAACCCCACATGTCACAATTACTCAGCTCAAACAACTACCCATAAGGAGGCAATCCGATGGGAAGCATAGCCACATCCTTAAACTCATATAGGAAGTTCCTTGAGAGTATTCCACTCCAAGAGCTAGGTGAGGAAACAAGGCCTGTCAAAACGGTGGAACCAGATTGGAGAGAAGACCTAAATTTGAACATTTGGAAGACAATCTACACAAATTACTGGGAAAAAGGCAACTTTCTTAGTTTTGACAAATGGTTTGGTATCTTGTGGGCAAAACTTGAAAGCGGTGAGATACTCAAGGAATTTGAGGAGTATTGCGAAGCTTTCCTGAAATATTATAGAAAGAACCAATGGCGAACCCTCACGGATGACTGGTTTAAGACCGGCTTTCGGGCACGACTATTCAGGCTTTGGACCTCTGCTCTTACCCAATTAGATTTTTGTTACGTTTTCATGTATATTTGCGAAAAACAGGATAAGGAAATGAGTCTTCAGGCTAATGCGGAATTGGATGCCCGTGGAGTAAATTTGCGGGTTGGGGCTTTAGATTTCCAGATTGCAAAGATTAGTGAGCGGTCTGAAGCAAGGCGCGGAAGGCCGAGCAAAGTAAAGATTGATGTTCCCTATCCAGTATGGAACTTACAAGAGTTAGAGCGACTCTCGCAAAGCACCCGGGTATCACTGATAAATCAGCAGAGGTATAAAAACCAGTTGAATGCATTTCATAAGTACTTCCTCCTCCTCAATAATGGTTTTGTCGTTTTCAGCGAACATTACGTTGAGCAAGTAGTCAGTAATCTTTCTAATCCCGAAAAGCTAAAAGCCGTAATTGAGAGGCTGTTGGCGGAGTTATCCGGGGAATATGCGAGGTAAACAGAGATGAGCGATTTAGTTAAGCTGCGTGCCCGCCCGAAACTAAACACACCGAATATGCTGGCGGTATGGCCCGGCATCGGCAACGTGGCCACCATCATCGCCAACTATATGCTTAGTAAGATGGACTTCAAGGAGCTGGGCACCATTGACGCTGCCCACTTTTTTGACCCCATCGGCGTGCTGGTCAAGGAAAACGTGGTGGAGGCGCCCAGCTTCCCCCAGAGCCGTTTTTATTACTGGAAAAACCGGGATGGCAAGAGCGACCTGGTGCTCTTTATCGGCGATGACCAGCCCGCCGCCAAGGGCTACGAGCTGGCCAACTGTGTCCTGGACGTGGGGCAGAGGTTTCAGATTAAGCGGGTCTATACCTGCGCCGCCGCCATGACCCGCATCCACCACACCGAGCCGCCCAAGGTCTGGGGGGTGGCCACCAGCCACGTGGTGGCCGAGGACCTGCTGAGGTACAAGTTGATGTCGGCGGCCAATTTGCAGATTGCCGGCCTCAACGGCCTGCTGCTGGGCGTGGCCAAAGAGAGGGATATTGAGGGCGTGTGTCTCTTGGGTGAGGTGCCCCTTTACGCGACCCGGGTGCCGAACCCCATGGCGGCCATGGCCGTGATGAAGGTCCTGACCAGAATGCTGGAGGTTGAGGTTGACATGGCGGAGCTGCTCAGAATGGCGGTGGAGACCGGCGAGAGGATGAAGCAGATGGCCGCCCTAGCGATGGAAGAGTACATTGATAACTTCACCGAGCCGATATGGGAGAGGGAGGAGGAAGATGAGGAGGAAGAAGAGTAACCGGGGGCTTGGCAGGCGATGAGATACAGGAAGAACCCTACCCTGGCCGGTTTTGCCATCCCAAAAGATAAGGTCGTCACCGGCATTAAGGTCAAGCTGCGCCGCAAAAGGCTGGAAGATGCCCGTCACGACCATACCTGGCAGTCTGACGAGGAGCTGGCCAGGCTGGATGCGGCGCCGGTGCTCGGTGTCTCCTTCCCTCTCTATCTCTTGGACTACACCTGCCAGATGCATGACTCCGGGCTGGAGCGGTACCTGGCGGTAGACACCCTTGACGGCAGGCATATCGGCAACTGCACCTACTATGATGTTGATGAGAAAAGGGGCGAGGCCCAGGTGGGCATCATGATTGGCGAGCGTGACTACTGGGACAAGGGCTACGGCACCGACGCCATGACCATGCTGGTGAATCATATCTTCCTTAATACCAGGCTACAGCGGGTCTACCTCAAGACGCTGGACTGGAACCTGCGGGCACAGAGGTGCTTCCAGAAATGCGGCTTTTTGCCCTGCCGCTCCCTCCGCAAAAACGGCTATAACTTCATCGTCATGGAGCTGACCCGCAAAGAGTGGGAGAAAAGCAGGGAGTCTAAGAGGGGGTCTTACCCCATTACTTAGAGAGGTTTGGAGGGACGCAGTCCCTCCAAGTAAATCCTTCCCCCTCTCCTTCCCAAGGAGAGGGGGACACAGGGGGTGAGGTTCATTAAGACTAGCTACCAGCCCATAGAATGGCTCGGCGACCGCTTAAGAATACTTGACCAGACCCGACTGCCCGGGGAGGAGGTCTATTTAGAGCTTGACGACTACCACCAGGTCGCCTCGGCCATCAAAGAGCTGAAAGTCAGGGGGGCACCGGCCATCGGCATCGCCGGGGCCTACGCCGTGGCCCTCGGCGCCCGGAAAATCAAGACTAACGCAGGAGGGTTCAGGAAAAATCTCCAAGAAATCATCAAGGCCATCGCCGCCACCCGCCCCACCGCCAGGAACCTCTTCCGCGCCCTGGAGCGCCTGCAAAAAATAGCCGAGTCCAACCAGGACACCGCCCGGATTAAAAAGGCACTGGCGGACGAAGCTGTGAAGATACACTCCGAGGAGGCAGACGCCACCCGGCACCTCAGCCTCTTCGGGGCCGAGCTGGTCAAGGACGGCTGGACAATATTGACCCACTGCAACACGGGGCCGCTGGCCACCACCGGCTCAGGCACCGCCCTCGGTGTCATCATCATGGCCAAGGAACAAGGCAAGAGAGTCAAGGTCTTGGCTACTGAGACCCGCCCGCTCTTGCAGGGGGCACGGCTGACTACCTGGGAACTCAAAAAGGCTGGCGTGCCCGTCACCCTCATCACGGACTCCATGGCCGGCTCATTTATGCAGAAGAAAGAGATTGACACCGTCATTACCGGCGCCGACCGCATCGCCCGAAACGGCGACACCGCCAATAAAATCGGCACCTATACCCTGGCGGTACTGGCCAAAGAGAATAACATCCCCTTCTTTGTCGCCGCCCCCACCACCACCATTGACCCCTCCCTCGCCTCCGGCAACGAGATTCCTATTGAACAGAGAAGCCCCGAAGAGGTGACCCATCTCCAGGGCGTGCCCATCGCCCCGACAGGCACTTCCGCCGCCAACCCCGCCTTTGACGTCACCCCTCATAAATACATATCGGCCATTATCACGGAGAAGGGGATAATAAGGGAGCCTTATACCGAGGGGATAAAAGGGGTTATCTAATAGGAGCTCCGGTGAAGCGATATCGTTTGTATATAGATGAATCTGGCGACCACACATACTACAAACTAGAAGATCCTGCTAAAAGGTATCTGGGGCTCACTGGTACGTTTATAGAGACCGAGTATTATCGTACTGACTTCCAACCAGAGATGGAAACCCTAAAGCAAAAACACTTCCCTCATAATCCTGATGAGCCCGTGATATTACACCGGGAGGACATCATCAACCTAGGAGGACCCTTCTGGAGGCTGCGAGACGCAGAAAAGAAGCAAGCTTTCAATAACGATTTTCTGCATTTTATCAAGGAACAGGATTATCATATCATCACCGTAGTAATTGATAAAAAAACTCACATCGAACAATATGGCGAGGCCGCTTATCACCCCTACCACTACTGTCTGGCTGCCCTCCTTGAGAGGTACTGTGGTTTTTTGAATTTCTACAATGCGCAGGGCGATGCCTTGGCTGAAAGCCGAGGTGGAACAGAAGACCAACAATTGAAGCAAGCCTATCGAGTTATTTATAATGTAGGAACTCAGCAACGACGGGACGCCGATTTTTTCAGACGTGGTCTTACCAGTTCGGAGATTAAAGTGAAGCCAAAATTGGCAAATATCGCTGGGCTACAATTATCCGACCTTTTAGCCTATCCCAGCAAACAAGAGATTCTAATCGAAGAGCGAAAAATTAGTGACCCGGGTGATAACTTCGGTAAGCAAATCTGCCAGTGCATTCAAGAAAAGTACAACAAGCAAGTATATCAAGGGAGGATAAAAGGATACGGGAAAGTATTACTCCAAAAATGAAAAGACCAAGCTTTCGCTTGATCTTCCCACGCTAGCCCTACACGGGCCATCCACCTTCGAATTAATCGAATTAATAATATTATAAACTAAGGCTTAAGCCTTGTCAAGTGCTTCTTGACATAATTTGATATTTTAGGAGGTCTCCCATGCCCCAGGAAAAAGCTAAACTTGCCGTTATCGGCGG
>Ga0315282_10012475_pt1 | contig 13000 bp, 13 predicted proteins | sample YL17G07_20_MG_FD_203693 | JGI IMG/M metagenome (GOLD analysis project Ga0315282, IMG submission 203693) | Sediment microbial communities from Yellowstone Lake, YNP, Wyoming, USA - YL17G07_20 | ecosystem: Environmental > Aquatic > Freshwater > Lake > Sediment | place: USA: Wyoming | collected...
CCAATGAGAATCCCCCCCTGATAACGGTTCCATTGATTATTCTAGCGGCGCTTTCAGCGCTGGGTGGAGCTCTGAACCTGCCCGGCTTGAATACTTTTAGCAACTGGCTGGAGCACACCATCCAAATTGAGAAAATGCTTAAAGAGCTTCATGGGGGAGCTGAAGCAGTTGCGAGCAGTTTCAATCCGTTGGTAGCGGCGGTTTCGACCGGTTTGGCGCTTCTGGCGCTGTTCATCGCCTGGCAGATTTATTCCCGGCGCGCCGCGGAGCTCCAAAAAATACCCGCCGCTCAAAAGCCCGACGATCCATTACGCCTCTGGCTTGGTCCCCTCTTTACCGCCATGTACAACAAGTGGTGGGTCGATGAGTTTTATGGAGCGCTGGTTGTGCGCCCTTACATCGCCCTAAGCGCCTTTTTGGCTGAAACGGTCGATTGGCGCTTCTGGCATGATTGGTTCCATGATACGCTTCTGGCAGGAGGTTACCGCCTGCTTACCAACCTGCTGGCAGTACGGATTGATCTGGGCGTTATCGATGCAATAGCTAACGGGCTGGGTCGGCTCACCCAGATTATATCTGGTTGGATGCGTGGTCTGCAAACCGGCTATGTGCGGAACTATGCCCTGTCGGTATTTGTGGGCGTGGTCGTCATCCTGGGTTATTTGATCTTTCGCTAGTCGTGAGGCTGGACAAGCCCAGCCAAGATGTCCGGCTGGACAAGCCCAGCCAAGAAATATGGCTGGACAAGCCCAGCCAAGATGTCCGGCTGGACAAGCCCAGCCAAGAAATATGGCTGGACAAGCCCAGCCAAGATGTCCGGCTGGACAAGCCCAGCCGAGAAACATGGCTGGACAAGCCCAGCCGAGAAACATGGCTGGACAAGCCCAGCCAAGAAATATAGCTGGACAAGCCCAGCCAAGAAATATGGCTGGACAAGCCCAGCCGAGAAACATGGCTGGACAAGCTGGCAACCTGAATTCGAAATCGAGGCAGTGCTATGAATTATATCTTTCATCCCCTGACGTTGGTCACCTTCTTCCCGCTTTTAGGCGCTCTGGTAATCCTGTTCCTTAAACCCGAGCAGAAAAATCCAGCCCGCTGGATCGCTCTGGTTACATCTCTGGTAACTCTGGGTATCTCGATCGCCATCCTGGTGCAATTCAAACCGGCTGACCCAAACCTGCAAATGGTCATCGACCGGCCCTGGATCCAGGTGGCGGGCTGGAACATCTCGTATCACATGGGCGTGGATGGGTTGAGCATCCTGCTCTTGCTGCTCACCACCGGTTTGACCAGCCTATCGATTCTCTCGACCTGGACAGCGATAGAAGATCGGGTAAAAGATTTTATGTTTTTCTTCCTGTTGCTGGAAGTGGGAATGGCGGGTGTCTTCCTGGCGCAAGACCTGTTTTTGTTCTACGTTTTTTGGGAGTTCACCCTGGTGCCAATGTATTTTCTGATCGGAATCTGGGGCGGCCCCCAACGGATGTATGCGGCAATCAAGTTTTTCCTGTATACCATGGCGGGTTCGGTGTTGATGCTGCTGGCAATCCTGTGGTTGGGCATTCAGGGTGGCACATTCTCGCTGCCAGAGCTGGTCGCTAACAACCACATCCCGGCCGGGGTTCAGTTCTGGTTGTTCCTGGCTTTTGCTGCGGCTTTCGCCATCAAGGTGCCGATGTGGCCATTGCACTCCTGGTTGCCCGACGCCCATGTCGAAGCGCCCACCGCTGGCTCGGTCATTCTGGCGGGGGTGCTGCTCAAGATGGGCACTTATGGTTTCCTGCGTTTCAACCTGGCGCTGTTCCCTTCCGCCGCCGTGCAACTGGCACCCTGGATGGCAGGTCTGGCGGTAGTGGGCATCCTGTATGGGGCGGCGGTCTCTTACGCCCAAAAAGATGTCAAGAAGCTGGTGGCTTATTCTTCGGTTAGCCACCTCGGATTCGTCATGTTGGGGTTGTTCGCCCTCAACCCTCAGGGCATCCAGGGCGGCATCTTGCAGATGGTCAATCATGGCTTAAGCACCGGCGCTTTGTTCCTCATCGTGGGTATGATCTACGAACGCCGCCATACCCGCGATATGAACGCTTTTGGCGGTTTGTGGAAGGTGATGCCAATCTATGGGGCGCTGACTTTGGTGGTCACCCTCTCATCGATGGGGCTGCCAGGCTTGAACGGGTTCGTAGGCGAGTTCACCATCTTGCTGGGCGCCTGGGACGCCGGGCAGAGCGGAGGCGTGATTGGTTCTTACTGGTTTGCCGGGCTGGCCGCGGGTGGGGTGATCCTGGCTGCCGTGTACATGCTCTTTATGTTCCAGAAACTGTTTCTGGGACCGGTAGACAAGGAAGAAAACCGCCAACTGAAAGACTTGAACTGGCGCGAAATAACTACCCTGGCGCCTCTACTGGTATTCATTTTCTGGATCGGACTATATCCCAAACCTTTCTTTAACCTGATGGCGCCCTCGGTAGATAAGCTGGTTATGTTATTGCAGAATGCTGCGCTTGCGATGCGCTGATGGTTGATCCATTTTCTCCCGAGAGGTAGCCAATGACGATCATGGAATTATACGCAATCTCACCTTTACTCGTGCTGGCGGGTTGGGCCACCTTGCTGGTGTTGGTGGATTTGTTTATCCCGCGCCAACGTAAAGGGCTCACCGCCCTGCTGGCGGCGATTGGCCTAGCGTTGGCAATGGGTTTCTCGATCTCCCAGTTTGGGCACCAGATCAGCGCCTTTCAAGGTAAGATCGTGGTGGATGGCTTTGCGGTCTTTCTGTCGACGCTCTTTCTGAGCAGCGGTTTGCTGGGGATTGCCGTAGCGTACGATTATCTGAAACGGATGGGGATTGAGCGCAGCGAATACTATACCTTACTGCTGTTCTCGATTAGCGGCATGTTGCTCATGACGATGGCGGCAGATTTAATCGTCGTCTTTATTGCGCTGGAACTGCTCTCGATCCCGCTTTATGTCCTGGCCGGTTTTGCTCGCCCGCGGTTGGATTCCGAAGAGGCGGCTTTGAAATATTTCTTATTAGGAGCTTTTGCGGGCGGTTTCGTCGTCTATGGAATCGCGCTGGTTTTCGGCGCCACCGGCAGCACCGCCTTGAGCGGCATCGTAGCGGCTGTGGAAGCCGATTCTGTTAATCTGGCGCTACTCACGGTAGGCGCGGCGCTCATCCTGGTGGGTTTAGGTTTCAAGGTGGCCGCGGTACCGTTTCACATGTGGACTCCCGATGTGTACCAGGGCGCGCCCACCGCAGTAACCGCATTTATGGCCGTCGGCGCCAAAGCAGGCGGTTTCGCAGCTCTATTGCGAGTCTTTATGTTAGCTTTTCCAGCTCTGGCAAGCAGCCTGGCTCCGGTTTTATGGGGGTTGGCAACCCTGACCATGATCCTGGGGAATTTTGCCGCCATCACCCAGAGCAACATCAAGCGACTGCTGGCTTACTCGAGCATCGCTCACGCCGGTTACATCCTGATGGCAGTGGTGACCTTTGGGCAGGGGAAAGCCGCCGCTGATGCGGTGGCAGCCGCTCTATTCTACCTGGCAGCATACGCTTTCACCAGCTTTGGCGCCTGGGCGGTGGTCATCACGCTTGAGCAAGCTGAGAACAAGGGGTTAGAGTTGCAGGATTATGCCGGGTTGGGGCGCAAATACCCGGCCCTGGCGGCCGCGATGGCGATCTTCATGCTTTCCTTCACCGGCGTGCCGCCTACCCTGGGCTTTGTGGGCAAATTTTATCTCTTCCGCAGCGTGTTAGAAGGCGGTTACCTGAGCCTGGCGTTAATCGGCGTGTTGACTTCGCTGGTCTCTGCTTACTACTACCTGCGGGTGGTGGTGATCATGTATATGCACGATGGCGAGCCGGAAATATCAGCCGCCGGTTGGCTGAAATTCACCGCTGGCTTCACAGCTTTAGCAACGATTATACTGGGCCTGTTTGCCAGCCCACTCTTCGATTGGGCTTCACAAGCGGTCCTGAAACTGCTTTAAATGGTATTCCGCGGCTTGATCGAGAACCGAGCGATTCGCTATCCCAGCTGACTACATCCCTTGAAATCGCGATTTTCTTTGCCCCGCCCTTTCTGCAGAATCGAAAGAATAAAAGCAGGCTGAGAATTTGCAGTATAATCATGCCAGTCGCCCTCGTAGCTCAACGGATAGAGCATCTGACTTCGGATCAGACGGTTGTGAGTTCGAATCTCGCCGGGGGCGCCTAAAATACCCTTAGATAAGAGAATAATTCTATAACAATTACAGATTCTACGTAGATATTTGAAATAGGCAAAATAGGATTTACAACATGCACATCAGAAATGAAGCCCAGTTGATAAGGGAAATATGTAATTGCAATAAAAATTGAATAATTTTACAAAAAACCATGAAGTTGCAAAAATAATTAGAAGCGAACCTCTGCTCGATCGCATCGATATTCACATCGAGGTACCGCGGGTAGAGTACACAAATTAAGTAACCAGCGCTTGGGTTAGCCTTCCGAGATCATCCAGCGGCACGGTCACGGCTGCCGTTAGCCACTAAGCTTCCACCGTCCATGGGGTTCAGCTTCGCATTTCATGATCTCCCTGGTCCGTGGAATCTAGCAGGGGTGATGCAGGTTCTCATCTGTTCAATAGTTTCGTAGCACTAGCGGCAGGTGAATGACCTGACATCCCAAACCGGTTAAGAACTCGTCGGCGCCGATATCAAAAAAGCACCAGTCGGGCCTAACGTCGCCATCTATGTCAGTCGTTACACCAGCATTTACGCCTCGATTGATCGCCGCCGAGCCGGGACCCAGGTGATAGCCGTCGGCAGCAAAGGTTGGATTACCGCTTACCGGGTTGGTGCCTCGGATTCCATCCCTGGTGTTAGCCCAGAACAGGGTGTGGTCAGCGTATACGTCGGAACTAGCCGGGAACGTATTGGTGATGCCCCAGGTATGGCTGGCGACAATCGTGTTCGTCAGAAACAGGGTGACGTAACCGGTCTTTACATAAACGCCGTAGCCTGCGCCGGAACCGATCAGGGTGTTATGAAGCAGGGTGGCAGTCAACGGCGCCACTGCATAGCCGCTTGCCACAACTGTCTCCTCACCACTGCGGGCGATGACGTTGTTGACCAGCCTTGGACCGCCTCCTTCACCGATTTCTAATTGGACACCCTGAGAGGTAGCATTGTCTACCACCCGGTTGCCTTCAAAACGCGACTGGCTGTAGCCAAGGTAGACAGCCTGGCTGCTGAAGCTACCCAGGTTTCCCCTGACCAGGTTGTTCAGATAGGTAGCCGAGCCGTAACACTGATAGATGCCCGCGCCCTGACCACCGCCATAGCCGTTGGCCCGATTGCCGGCGATGGTGTTGCCCTGGATCAGCACGCCGTCTGGGCCACCGTAGATGCCCCCACCCCACGCGCAACTGTTATACGTGGTTGTGGCGGTGTTGCTGAGCACCTGATTGGATTGCACTTGCGTACCGCTCATACCAGAGTCGTACAGATACAGGTATAACCCTCCACCGGCTCCGCAGTGTGCCGTGCTGGCAGTGTTACTGATGATCACATTTCCACTGATGACGGCCCGCGTAGTGCTTCTCATATAAAGCCCGCCGCCATAACCGGTGGTGCGCGAGGAGCCGCTTGTGGTTACGGTCGCGACGTTGTTCGTGATCGTATTGTTGACGATGAGCGGGTGCGCATTGAGAACAAAGATGCCACCGCCACAACCGTCGGCATCGCTGTTACAATTGGCAGTTAGCCCGGTAGCATTGCCGTGAGTGACGATTAACCCGTCCAGCGTGGGGGTGATGTCACCGCTGATATACACAACCCGTCCCTTTCCCTGCGCATCCAGCACGGTTGGCTGGGTGATCGGGTACGAAGTCATCCAGTTCGTCGTTGTATAGCCACCCCGGATGGTCACTGACTTGTTGATGTACACCACCTGTTTCTCTCCGCTAAGAACCTGCACACCGGTATAGACACCTGTAGCGACTCGAATCTCGTCACCGCTAGAGGCTACGTTCACTGCCACTTGCACTGTGCGGCATGGCCAATTGATGTTGATACAGGAATTGGTGCCTCCACCATCGTTCCCTTTAGTCGTCACGTAGCGCAATAATACTGCTGGGCTCTGTGGCCTAATGTTTGTACTCGCCTTTACCGGTTGATGACCAAGCAGCAACATTAATACCATTGCAAACATCGTTCCAATTATGATTGAAATAGAGCAGGATAGAATTTTTATTTTCACATTGATTCCTTTGCCGCTTAAAAACGTTTAAACACTTTGGAAACGCTTGCTAACACAGATTACTGCAATGTTCAATGCCTGACCATATTCGAATTTTCCAGATGTTGTTGTGCCGCAATCTGTCCTATCAGTTATAGCTTACATTAAATTAATCATTAATTCAAGTAGCAATTCGATGAGTGTTTGTTACATACATGGTTGGCGAAAATATAAAACAGGTGTAAAAAAAGTTCCCCTAATCCCGTTTTGCTATTAGATGCTCATTCCTGAGCCTGCCAACATGAGCGCATTCTACATACCCAATTGCAACGGCTTGCCCATCACCCAGATCCACCGCCACTATAACAGGTCGTTTTTTGCCCATTCCAACGGGTAAAGCCCATCCAGTCCCAATACTCTTACCTTTTTCCACTGGCGTCGTCTTGCCAAAGCCGCTCAAAGTAGCTTACCACGACGCCTGTCACCTGGCACATGCCCAGGTAGTGACCGAACCACCCCGCCAACTGTTGCAGGCTATCCCAAATCTCACCCTGCTGCCCATCCCGCAATCCGAGCTTTGTTGCGGTTCGGCTGGCACATATAATCTCGAATACCCCGAGCTGGCAGATTCGATTGGTTGGCTGAAAGCCGAAAACATTCTCAACACCGGATGTGAGCTTGTAATCACCGGCAATATTGGCTGCATGGTGCAATTACGCCGCCAGTTGCAGCGCTGTGGCCGCCCGATACCGGTTTATCATACCTTGCAGCTACTCGATATGGCTTACCGTCAGGAGCGAATCTCATGGTAGACACGGTATCCACTCACGCAAACCATTTATCCAGCGATCCAGGTCGGCTATATTTTGCTCATATTGGTGAGAGCGCTTTGGTTTTTAAAAATGATTAGTTTAGGGGACTTTTTAAACCGTTATTTTGGGTACTTTTATCACCGATTCTGCCCATGGTTCCACCCAGGCCGCCCGGGATAAATCCCTGGGCTGCGTTATTACGCCCTATGAACGGGGCTTGATTGCCGGATTCATCAAGCGTTGCTTCATAGACCGGCGATTTATCAGCGGGCGAAGATGGCGATTACACATGGGAACATTTGACTACCGGGGGGAAGGCATATATACTTGGGTGAGGAAAGCCGGATAACCGGGCTTCCATTAACGGTTTACCAGAGGTGCAATTTTAGGTGGCACAGTCAGAGGAGGACGAAGTGAAAATCGTTCATGCAATCTCAGAAAAACATATCGCTCACGCGCGTGAGTTGTTTCAGGAATACTTCGATTGGTTATCGCAAACCCATGGAATGGATATTGGTTATCAGGGAACCGAAGCCGAGCTGGCTTCTCTACCTGGGGCGTATAAGCCGGATCAGGGCCGATTGTTGCTGGCGTATGACGGCGAATCTCCGGTGGCGTGCGGTGGGCTAAGACCGTTGGCTAAGGATATTTGCGAGTTGAAGCGTATGTATGTCCGCCCGGCTTATCGGGGTAAAGGGTTGGGACGGCAGATGGCTATCGCTCTAATCGATGAAGCCCGCGCAATTGGATACCGGCTGGTGCGAGTCGATACCGCCGCCTTCATGTACGCCGCCCAGGCTTTGTACCGCTCACTCGGTTTTCAAGAGATCGAGCCTTATTACGATGCCCCCCCAGAGCTTGCAAAAATGATCGTATTCATGGAGATGAAGCTGGCGGAAGAGTGATCTTCAGTGAAGAGACGATTGTGATATTAGCGATGGGGGAGTTTATCGGTTTGCTTTACCCGTTCGGTGATTTCTTCTTACATCTGGGGTTGCCCCAGGTGAAACACCAGGAATATGGCTGTTCAGGTATTGATCGCCACGATGCGGTCGAGGCGGAAATGGCGCTCAGCCTGGCGTAAGTGGCAGTAAGCCACCAGGTAGATGTAATCATGCTCCTGGATCACATGCCGGGGGGTGATCTGCCGGCAAGTCTGCTGCCCATTGGAATCGATGTAGATAATCTCAAGCCGCTTACCGCCTGCCAGCGCTTCCTGGATGGAAGGAGGTAGTGCCTCCTCATCCGCCAGGCGGTAAGCCGGGGTATAGCTGCCGGCCAGATCCTCTTCATCTGCCAGGCGATTGATAGCCAATCGATGGCGAAAATAACGATAAACCTCGAAGGTGGTCAGGGCGTCGCTCAAGGCGCGATGGCTTTCTAGAGTTTTGATCCCCAACCTGGCGGCGATAGCCGGTAAGCTGTTGGAATCGAAATTGAAGTATTGCCGGGCCAGCGCCAGGGTATCGATCACCCCGGCGGGTTGCCAGGGGCGGTTCAAACGGGCCAGCTCGGCATCCAGGAAAGCCAGGTCGAAGGGCGCATTATGACAGATCAGAACCGCGCCGTTCACCCGCCTCAAAACCGGTTCGGCAACTTCAGCGAAGAGCGGAGCGTCGCATACATCCGCGTCGTTCAAGCCATTGACACGGCTTGCCCCCGGCGAGATCGGTCGTTGCGGGTTGACCAGCGACTGGTAAGTTTCCAGCACTTCATCCCCTTGAGCGATGACCATGCCCACCTCGCAGATGCGATCGCCATAAGCGGCCGATAGACCGGTGGTTTCGACATCGAAAGCGACGTAATGGGTTTCCATATCCACACTATCCGATAAGGCGGGGTTGCCTAGTTATTATATATCAAACCTCGATCGGATTCACTCTGGCAAATTTGACAATGTCAGATTAAACTTCTCGGCGCAACTACCCCTGTCTGTTCCCCCATTTAGGCAGCCGAAAGTTTGTTTTAATAGCCAGCTAAAGACGCAAATGGTGGAAAAAAGCGGTAAGAAAGAGGTTAGGATATGAATCGTCTATCACAACATAGCTGGTTTGGATTTCTACAAGTAGGTCATCGGAGTGGCGATCATCGCGCTCGAACGCTTACGATCTGTTTGGCTGGTATTCTTTCGCTCCACAGCCTGTTCTTGGGGTATCGCCCTCCATTATCCCAATCAATAGTTGCAACCGTTATTCCTTTACAACCAGTGGTCCGGGCGGCATTATTCTGGGAGGAAGGCTGTCCCTACTGTAGTGGAATAATCGATTACTTCTTGCCGCCGCTGCAGGCGAAATACGGCTCCCAGTTGGAGATTTTATTCATCCAGGTCTTGACCCAGGAAGATGCCGAGAGTTTGTATGCTGTCGCCTCGGCTTATGGTATTCCTACGGATGCAGTAGGAGTGCCGTTCCTGATCATCGGTAATCGAGCGCTAATCGGCTCCACCAATATCCGAAACGAACTACCCGGGTTAATCAAACTATACCTGGCGCAGGGTGGAGTAGATTATCCTCAGATCGACGCCCTGGCTCCTCTCCTGGCAACCGGTAAAGGAGAGACGCACAGTTTACGCGCTTTTACCCCAGCCTCAGCAGATGACACCGCTCCCACGCTCGTGCCGGCAGCTACCAATCTATTGAAACCCCTTACTAAGCAGCCCCGCTCAAACGGATTTGGGCTGGCGATTGCCGTCATGGTCGGTATGGTTGCAGCATTGGCCTACGCGGGTGTCCAAGCCTGGCGCAGCATACAGCCGGATAATCCGCCTTCACTATCTCCATCTTTCGAGAAATGGGGCAATCTGGCTTTCCTGGCATTATCACTGATAGGTCTGGGCGTAGCTGGGTACCTCGCATACGTCGAGACCCAGAGGGTGCCGGCGGTGTGTGGTTTAGTGGGCGACTGTAACAAGGTGCAAACCAGCCCTTACGCCCGCCTATTTGGCGTGCTACCCGTAGGCGTGTTTGGTATACTCGGTTACCTGGCGCTCCTGGCTGCCTGGGGTTTGAATCGACTGTATCCCCAACGGCTGAGCCGGCTGGCGGTGCTGGCGATCTTCGGCATGACGCTATTCGGCACGCTCTTTTCGTTTTACCTGACGGCTGTGGAAGTGCTGGTAATCAAAGCTGTGTGCTCCTGGTGCATCGCCTCAGCCATTCTCATGACTTTGCTGTTTCTGCTCAGCCTCGGCCCAGCACTGGGTAACCTGATTGGAGAGCCATATACCGAAGAAGATTCTCAATAATAAGGCTGGCAACCTGCCTGGTAGTAACCTCGATATAATGTTACTTGCGAATAAATCCACAGCGCTGAGCGCATTTCTATCTTGAGGAAACTGGGAAGTTTCTTTAGAGACACTTTCTCAACCGCGAAGATATTGTCTGTAGCGCAACATTCATGTCGCTGGCATAAGAAAGCTACATAAATGTCCGGTTACGATTTGATCTTGACGCAGCAATTGTTTGGGATATAATATATGTAAATTTCATATATAAGGAATTTACAGGTATGTGTACAGATACTTCCCACAACCCTCGCGATTGCCAGTGCAAAGGCGGCCAGATGCGCGGTTTTCTCCAACCCCGCTTGCTGCTTTACCTGGCGCAAAAACCCGCCCATGGTTACGAGTTGATGGAGGCGTTGGGCAAGTACCCCGACATTTCCATAGACCCGGGCGGACTCTACCGCACGCTACGCGGCCTGGAAGAGGACGGCTGGGTAAAATCTACCTGGGATACCCATGGCGGCGGGCCGGCGCGCCGCGTCTACGAATTAACCGACCAGGGACTAGATTTTCTGCACGCCTGGGCGGTAAATATCCGCAAAACCCGCCAGCAGCTCGCCGAGTTCCTGGCGGAGTATCAAAATCTTTTTCCCAACGAGAGGAGTTAATCATGTGCAAAGGCAGTCAATATCAATCTCATCATCACCATGAATGCGCCTGCGGCGGAGATTGTGAGTGCGGTGAACACGGCTGTCGTTGTGACGCAGCCTATGGCTTTGAAAGCCGCCATTTGCAACGCCGCTATCCAACCAAAGCCGAACAAATTGCCGAACTGGAGACCTATCTAAAAGATTTGAAATTGGAGGCGCAGGCTGTCGAAGAAATGCTGGTTGATTTACGAAAATCATAGATAAGGAGAGAATATGAATAATGCTATCGAAGTCCATGATCTGACCAAGGTTTATGGCAGTCTCCTGGCGGTAGATCACATCAATTTTGAAGTGCGCCCGGGGGAGATCTTCGGCTTCCTGGGCCCCAACGGAGCCGGCAAGACCACCACCCAGCGCATGTTGACCACCCTGTTGACCCCCAGCGAGGGATCGATCCACATTTTTGGGCGCGATCTGCGCACCGAAGCCTGGGTTGTCAAACCCCAGATCGGACTGGTGCCGGAAGAGTCTAATGTTTATACCGAACTGACCGCCTGGGATAATCTGATGTTCACAGCCAGCCTGTACCGGGTGCCGCGCCATCAGCGCGCTGGAAGAGCTAAGGAATTGTTAGAAACCTTTGGGTTGTGGGAAAAGCGGGATGTGAAAGCCGAGAACTTTTCTAAAGGTATGCGCCGCCGTTTGAGCATTGCCATGGCCATCATCCATAAACCAACCCTGCTTTTCCTGGATGAGCCCACTCCCGGCCTGGACGCTCAGAGCGCCCGTGCCATCCGCGCGATGATCCGCCAACTGAACGCCCAAGGCGCCACCGTCTTCCTGACCACCCACCAGATCGAGGAAGCCAACCAGCTCTGTAACCGGGTGGCGATCATCAACCATGGGCAAATCGCTACAATCGACACCCCCGAACGCTTGAGACGCGCCTTCCAGCGGGTGCAATCGGTGGAGGTAGCCCTCGAACCGGATGGTCAAGCCCACGGCGAGGCTCTGGCAGCCCTACCCGATGTGACAAACTCCGCCAAGATGGGCGATAAATGGCGGCTGTACACCGAAGAGCCAGCCGCGCTGTTGCCCCACATCATGAACTATGCGACCTCACACAAGCTGCGCGTGATCAGCTTGAACACCCTGGCGCCCAGCCTGGAAGATGTGTTTCTGGAAATCACCGGCGGGACAGTGGGCGCAGTCATATCCGAATCGCAGGAAGATAAACCCCGGCGGCGGGGAATGGGAGGTCGTCAATGAACGCTCACTTTGGACAACGGTTAAAAGATGAAATAGCGCAAGCCTGGACGGTGGCTATCAAAGACGTGCGGGTATATTATTTACGGCCGGGCATGATCATGTTTGGCTTCCTGATGCCGTTCTTTATGTTTTTCTCGTTCTCGGTGCGGCGTGAGTTAGGCGCCGCGGAGGGTCTTGCCCGCCTGCTGGCTTTAACCGTGTTCTTCACTGCTGGAGCGGCTGGACCTTTTATCATCCCGACCGAGCGCCGCATCGGCACCTACGACCGGTTGCTGGCTGCGCCGATGTCATTGCTCACCTTGTTGTTGGGCAAGACGGCGGTAGGGGCGTTTTTCGCCATCATGGTCTCCCTGGTCGCTCTGCTTGCCGGTCTTCTGGCCTTTGGGACGGCGATAGCCCAACCCGGCTTGCTGGTAGCCGGCATTCTGCTGGGCGCGCTCTCGTTCTCGACCCTGGGACTAGTCTTTGGCTCCATTCCGACCACAAATCCGGGCGACGTGCAAATGCCCAGCACACTCCTCCGCTGGGGATTGTTGTTCATCAGTGGCGTCTTCATCCCATTAAGCGAGATGACGCCGGTTGCGCGCACCATAGCCTATCTCTCACCTTTAACCTATGCTCAAGATGTGATGAACCACGCCGTGCTGGGGCGCGGCTTGATCAACCCCTGGTTAGACCTGGGCGTGTTACTGATTAGCGGGATATTGTTCCTGTGGCCTTCGGTGCGGTTGCACCAGCGCGCCCGGGTACTGGGTCGCTAATAGGCCTCTAGACCTCCGAGTTCTTAAAGAACTCGGAGGTCTGGGGTTGAAAGTAC
>Ga0315282_10012476_pt1 | contig 12999 bp, 20 predicted proteins | sample YL17G07_20_MG_FD_203693 | JGI IMG/M metagenome (GOLD analysis project Ga0315282, IMG submission 203693) | Sediment microbial communities from Yellowstone Lake, YNP, Wyoming, USA - YL17G07_20 | ecosystem: Environmental > Aquatic > Freshwater > Lake > Sediment | place: USA: Wyoming | collected...
GCGGCGTCGCTGCGCCGGCAGGGCAAGGCTTCAGCCTTGCCGATCGCTCGTAGGGCAAGGCTTTAGCCTTGCCGATCGCTCGCAGGGCCTTGCCGATCGCTCGTAGGGCAAGGCTTTAGCCTTGCCGATCGCTCGTAGGGCAAGGCTTTAGCCTTGCCGGCACGCGGGCCGGCGCCTTGACGGACGCGAACCGGCTGATGCACACTTAGGGGTCGGGTCAACCTCGAGTGGGCCGCTAGCTCAATTGGCAGAGCAGCAGACTCTTAATCTGTTGGTTCCGAGTTCGACTCTCGGGCGGCTCACCACTCACCCTAAAGGACTTACGCACACGACGGGCAGCTGCCCTAAGCGCTTCTGGTTGCGCGGGGGTTGCAGACGGTTGCACGTCATCCAGCCGATCCACCGCCGCACGGTTCCCACCCGGCACCAGGTGCCCGTAGGTGTCCACCGTGATCTGGATCGAAGCGTGCCCCATCTGTTCCTTCACGTAGGCGAGGCTTTCCCCGTTCTGGATGAGCAACGACGCAAACGAGTGGCGCAGATCGTGAAAACGGATTCGCCGCAACCCGGCCTTTTCGAGAACCCGCCAGAACACGTGCACGACGTTCGCCCCGTCGAGCGCCGTGCCGTCCTGAGAAGCGAATACCCACGCGGGTAACGCCTTCCCTTTCTTGAGCCAGCGTTCCCGCTGCCGACGTCGAAACGCCGTGAGCGTGTCCGTCAACTGCTGCGACAGATCGACGCGCCGCTGCTGGTGGTTCTTCGGTGTCGTCTCGACGCCCGCGACGATGTTCCGGCGCACCATCAGGAACCGGCCGTTGAGGTCGACGTCCGACCATTGCAGGCCGAGCAGTTCACCTCGGCGTAGTCCGGTCCTCAGCGCGCACATCAGCAATGGGCGCCAGCCGGGGAAGTGTTCTTTCGCCGTGGTCAGTAGGTGCGCCGCTTCCTCGCGGGTCAACGGATGGATCTCGGCCTTCGGCTCATCGCCCAGCCGCAAGTAGCGGCCGAGGCGCAGCGCGGGATTCGCCGGCAGGATTTCGTCCTCGACCGCTTGTGACAGGATCGTGCTGAGCGTCCGCGCGATGCCCCGCACGGTCGCGACCTTCAATCCCTTCGCTCGGCAGCGCGCGATCAGATCCCGGCAATCACCACGGCGCAACGATCCAACCAACCGATCGCCAAGGACCGGATAAATCTGCTGCTCGAGATGCCCCGTGTAGAAGCGGCACGTTGAGGCCTTCAGGTTCCGCTCGGCCGTCTTCAGCCAGTCAGCCGCGTACGTCCGGAACGTCTGAGCGTCATCGGCTGGCCCGAGGTTCAGATCACCGCGGGCGATCCGCTCCCGGAGCGCCTGCGCGACCTTTATCGCGGTGTCGCGGTCCCCGATGCGCTTCGCCTTCCGGTGTCCGTGATGGTTCACGAACACCCACCAGGCGCCTTTCCAGAACCGGACGTTCACACCCATCAGCTCACCCGAAGGTCTGCGAGGACGTCACGGACAAGATGATCCACACCGGCCGGCGCACTCACCCGGAACCGAACGGCCCAGGCGTCGAAGTCCGAACGTCGGACGAGTATCTTGCCCCCAATCCGGAAGTACGGCAACGGCGTCGCCGGATGCGCCAGATAGACGCGCAGCGTCCGCACACTGAGCCCTGAGTAGCCGGCGAGCGCACGCAGCGGGAGATAGGCATCGTCGAGGCGCCCCGAGTCCCGCCGTTCTGTCGTCTCTCCTGGCTGCATCATGCTGGCCCGGACTGTTACGAACACCCCCAAAAACGCCAATAGAATCAGGCTGTCTCTGACGCGAAAACCGGGGCCCCGCCGTTATACCCCTCGGACGCCTCTACGCCCCGCTGAAGACGTCTTTTTCGTGTCCTGGCTGGCAACGCCGCGCACGCCCGGCAGAGTGTGGCCCGCAACGGTAAGCCGGCCAGATCGTCACGGCACAACGCGCACTTGCGGAACCCGGCCCGGATGTTCGTCTCGCTGTGCGTCCCGCACCGAAAGCACCGCGCGCCGCCCTCCGGGTGTTTCGAGTGAACCCGTGGACCGCCGCAGTCCGGGCACCGCGTCACGAGATACCCCTGACGCATCGCGCACGCCAGCGCTTGCAGTCGCGCCTGGTCAATCGCTGCCCGCGTCATTCGTCCAGCTCCCACCACAGCCAGCGGCAGGCCCGGCAGTACCACTCCGTCACCTTGCCCACGTGCCAGCACCAGCCGACATCCGCGCTGTGACAACGTGGACAGGTCATCGTCGTTCTCGATGTCGTACTGTCGGCCCTTCGGCGCCTGGCATCGTTCCGCTCAGGGTTACAGAACCCTGCTTATGCGACCCGCCGAAAAGTGTCAGCCAATCGAATCAACACCTTGCGAACGTGGGGCGAAACGGTCGCCGTTGCTCCGCGCACGACTCGACATGACAACTCGGAACAGCCACGACACGCGCCGTGCGAGGCGAAAGGTTATGGTTCATCGCGGCTCCGGCGCCGGCGGCTACATCCTCGCCCGAATGGCCTTCAGTTCGTCCAGCTGCTTCGAAAAGTCCTGACCCTGCGCCTGGAGCCGGCGGATCTGGTCCATCAGCTCGGCGGCGCGTCGGGCGCCACCCGGTTCGCTCGCCGCGCCCGGTCGGATCGTGACCGCCTTCGGTCGCAACGCCTGATAGCCCGCCTCGATGCGCGCGTGCTCCTGGTTGATTTCCTGCGGCGTCATCTGCCGGTAGGTCACTCTGTTGTATTGGTCCTTTGTCGGAATGCCGGTGCGGACTCGGTCTTCGAGCTTCGAGTACTCGTCCTGCTCCCACTTCGTCGCGGCCTGCTCATCGGCGGCGACGTCGCGGGCGAGCGCCGAGGCCTGCGCGGCGGTCGTGGACGATTGGCGCGTCGTCTCGGCCACTTCGCCCTGGAGATTGTGCCGGCGCGTCTCGGCGCGACCCGCCGCTTGGCCAGCTTGGGCGGCCCGTTGTTCCGGCGTCATCCCCATCGCCGCAATCCGGTCGGGCGTCTGCGGCGTCCACCTCTCCGGCGTCGGGAACAGCGCGAGGTCGTCGGCGTTGAACCCGCCCTGCGCCGCCTTCTGGTAGAGAGCGGCGTATTCCTGCGGAGTACGGCCTGCCGACAACCACTGCGAGAGCACAGCGGTGCCCTTCGCCTTGCCGTCCAGAAAATCCTTGTACGCATTCGAGGCGTCGCGCAGCTTGGTCAGGTAGGCGGCGTGTTCCATTCCCTGGGCAACGAGCTGGTCCACCGTGGCCTTGTCGTAGACGTCGGGCACGAGCTTCGCGTACTCGGGGCCCAGCGCAGGATTCTTGGCGATGAAGTCTCTCGCACGTAGCAGGCCCGACGTGTCGCGCACGCCCTGGAGCATCTGCGACGCCACGCCGAGTTGCTTCGTCTCGTTCTCGATCGTCGTCTTGAGGTTGTCGGCGAACGACTTACGCTGGTCGAACATCTGCTTGCGCAGGTTGGCCGCCGGACCCGGCCGTCCCTGCCGCTCGAGGTCGTCCACCACCGCATCCAGATCGACCCCGCCGCCGGGCATCGCGTGGCGCTGGAACGTCGTGCGCACGGCGGCCTCGTCCTCGACTTGTTGCCGGAACTGACGAGACTTCAGTTCGGTGTCTTGCAGTTGGATCTGCCGCACTTTGCGCTGGTCCATCAGGTCAGCGAGGCTCATCGCGCGAGTGGCCGACTCGAGCGGACTCCGGATCTGGGGCGCCTGCGCGGCGAGCGGAATGTTCGGGTTGATCGACATGCTTCAACTCCAGACTTCGGGCCAGGGTTCATTGCGGAACGCGTTACACCACGATCGCCAGAGCGCGCGAAAGAAATCACGGCCCCAGGTCAGCGCCGGGAGGCCGCGGGACGTGCGGGAAGCGTTGTAGGCGTCGAACAGGGCCCGACTTACGTCCGCTGTTACGCCGTAACGGTCTCCGTCTGGCCCGATGACCGCCACGTACCCGGTTGCTGCGTCGACGAGTTGAAATGCGGCGGCTCGGTGGCCGCCGAGGTCTGCACCGGTTCGGGAGAGTCCGGGTCGGTTTCCAAGCCAGGCTCTCGTCAACTCGGAATCGGGCAGCCAGGCGAAGGGCTCGACGGGCCATATCACCCGCGGTGGCAGGAATTGTTCGATGAACGATGCGACCGCGGCGAACGAGCGGCCCGTCGTGATGTCAGCCATGTCTGCGTTCCTCAATTCGCGCGCCGGCGGCGTCTGCCTTCGGGCGCGCGGCGTCGCTGTCCCGGAAAACCCCCTCGCGCCCGCTCCGCCTTTCGCCTCTCGAAGCGAACGGTCTTGTCTGTGCGGCGGTCGCAACGCGCGTCCCGCGAAACGTGTGTTTGTCGGGACAACCGACCGATCGCCACCTCCGCCTCTGCAAGAAGCGAAGTGGTCGAAGCGTCGCCTATGCACGTTCCCGCCGCGATACGGTTGCGCCCCGCCCGGTTGTCGTCTCCGACCGGCATCAACGGCAATGCAGCACCCGTTGCGGCCTGCTCGGTGGCCTGCTGTTCTCTCAGCCAGCGTCGCAACCGCACAACCACCAGCGCTGCCTGCCGCGCGACCCGGTCTTTCCCGCGGTAGTACTGGTACGAGCTGACGAGGTCCCGTACTCGCTGCTGTCGCGCGCTCCATCCCTCCGGACGGGTTGACTTCATCACCTTCCGCCACGCCGCGTTCAACCTTCGCGCTTCTGCGCGCCGCACAGGATCCTGCAGCCGTCGCCGGCCCCGCTCGCGCTCGCAGGTGCGGCACACGCGCATTTCGTGGCCTTCCGGATCGAGATACACCTTAACGTTCGCCGGTACCCACGGGTGCCCGTGCTTGCAGCGCCCGCCGAACTCACGTTTCTCGCCCATCGCAGCCCTCTGAAAAGGTTAATAAAAGTTAGGGTCGCATTTCACGCGCGAACACCTCCCGGCCGGCGGTAGACTCAAGTGCTGCGACCCGCTCCAGGCGGGCTGCAGGCGGCCGTGGCGCTCTCGTGCGCCTCGCCTTTGCGTCGCGGTTCGCGGTGGCGCGCCGATGCCTCTTGCCGGCCTCCACGCGCGCGGTGCTCTTCGATCGCTCCGTGCTCACAGCCTCACCTCCGCCGACAGAATGGAGACGACCATCGGCTTGTGCTCCGCGATGAACGCCAGGTCGTCGGCGTCGAGCAGCCGTTTGGGGCCGACGAGCACGCCGTCGCCGTCGAGCCGAAACTTGACCCCGCGTTCCTCGAGCAGCCAGAGCCGCCGGAGCACCGGAACGGGAATCACCCGGCCGTCGCGGAGCGTGACGAAGTCAGATCCGTTCATATTCGTCCTCGTCCGGTTCGCGGGAACAAGAATCAGAGCCCGTTTCATCGGGTGATTCTTGAGGTTTCGTGGCGTGGTTTCCGACGTTTTCGGAAGACTCGGGAACGAGAGAAGGAAGAACGTACTGAGAGGCTGTCTCGGCTGAGGTACTCGGTTTCTTGTTCCCTTGTTCTTGTACATATAGGGGAACAAGGGAACAAGAAACGGTGGACGGGTCCTGCAGCGCGTAGCGGTACGGGTTCCCGCGCTTCCCGGCGCCGGTCCGGGCGAGGCGGCCGTGCCCGTTGGCCCACAGGCACCGGAGGCCCTGCCAGAGGTACTGCATCCGCCCCTCGACGTGCTGGCGGATGTCGGCCTCAGTCACCGGGCCGTCCTGGTCGCGGAGGTACTCGACGATGCGCTCCGTCGCTTCTCGAACGTCGGCGTCCTGCTTGCGGCCGACGACTTCCAGGCGTCCGGTCGTCTCGTTTCGGGCGATGACGAGCGGCTCAAGGTCGGGACCGACGCGCTGCGTGCTGGCGAGGGTGCGGTACCGCTCCGTCCGCTTCAGCAGCAGGATGTTGTCCACCGACCCGACAATCGCCGTCGAACCGAGCACCGAATCGAGAACGTCCTCGCGCTGCGCGTGCGTGCTGGCATGGTGGAGGAGCACGAGCGCCGCGCCGGTGCTGCGCGCCAGCTTCAACAGCGGATCGAACCGCTGGGTCACCTCCGCGTAGTCGCTCAGGTCCTTCACCTTGAGGAGCCGTTGGAGCGTGTCCACGATGATGAGTGCCGGCCGCTCGGTTGCGGCGCGCGCCTGCAGCTGCGCGAGCATGTCCGCCGGCGCCTGGTCAACGAAGAGATGAATCGGCTCCGCGCCCGTCGCACCCATCGTGCGGAACGCTTTGCGGACCTCGCTCCGCTTGTCCTCGAAGCCCAGGAACCAGACCGCGCCGTAGTGCGCACGCCAGCCGAGCCACGAATCGCCGGTGCCGACCGCGAAGGCCAGGTCCCGCGCCAGCGTTGACTTGCCGGCCTTCGGTGTGCCGGCGATCAGCACGAGCCCGCCGGCAGGGATGCGGTCCTCGACGAGCCACTCCGTTTGGTCCTCGGGCTCCGCGAGGAAATCCCGGATCGACACCATCTCAAGCTTCGGCGGGTTGGCGACGAGCTGCGCGGGGTTGAAGTCGGGTGCTGCTTCGATGAGCGCGCAGAGGTCCTGCTTCGTGTGTGTGCGTAGGAAGTCGGTGACGTCGCCCTTCGGCGGTAGGTCGGGCAGGGCGATGAGCTTCACGAACAGGCCGGCATCGTGGCAGGACCGCGCGACCATGCGCCCGTGCGCTTCGCCTGGCGCGTCGTTGTCGGGCAGCACCGCGACGTTCTCAACGCCGACCGCCTTCAACTGCTGGCTGTACTCGTCTCTCCACTTTCCAGCACCGCCGCTGTTGCAGGTCGCCGGCACGCCCACGCGGCGTAGCGATTCAACGTCCTTCTCGCCCTCTGCGATCGCGATCGTCTGATACCCCTTCAACTCAGGCAGCCGGTAGAGGACGCGTCGCACACCCTGCAGGTTCCAGATCCAACCTCCGGCGCCGTCTGGGCGCCGCTGTCGAAAGCTCTTGCCGGGGAAGCGAACGACCTGGAACAGCAGCGTTGCGCTCTCGTCTGGGTAGTCGTACACCGCTTCTGGTTCGCCGGCCTGCTCGCGTGGCGGGAACAAGTCGCGCATCTCGAGGTGCAGCGCCGCGGTGATCGCTTTCGCGCCGCAGCCAGCGTGACACTTCAGCAGCACCCGGCCGTCGCCACCTTCCGAGATCGACAGCGATGAGCGATCGTCTTGGTGCGCCGGACAGTGCGCGATCCATCCGCTGCCGTTTTTGCGCGCAGGGTGTGGCAGCGCTGCGAGAAACCGTTCGAGCGGTGTGTCTGAAGTCACGCGGCCTCAGCCTCGCGCAGCGCATCGATGAGACGAGCCGGCGTCAGTTTCAGGGACAGCAGATCGTCGACGATCGCGGTGAAGTCAGGTCCCGCGGCCTGCGCGGCCGCGATCGCCCTCGTAAGCCTGCGCAACAGTCGCTGATACTCGCGACGGACCCCGCCTTCCTTGACGCTGTTTCTGGTTCGCGCTACTGTTGATGTCGTCACGGTCGTTCCCCCTTTCCTGACGCCCGCCCTAGCCGGCGGGCGTTGTCGTCTTCAAGCAGGGCACGCCTGTGCGTGCGCAGGCGCTTCGCCATGCCGCTCGCGCAGTGGCTCACCAATCAACCGCTCCACGTCGGACAATCGGAAGCGAAGCTCCCGGCCCACCTGAACGGCCTCCAGCTTTCCTGACCGTCGCCAGCGTCGAATCGTGACGCGGCTCACGCCGAAGATCTCTGCCAATTCCTCGACGGACATCAGCGCATTGATACGGCTCACTGCCATCCTCCGGGCGCTCTCGGTGCGCTACGCCACACCGTACGTGTTCACGGACGCGGATGACAACGGTTTGCGGCTTATTCGGCCTTGTTCGGCCTCATGCGGCTTGCAGACGGAGGAAAGGAACTACTTGCGGGCGTTAGGCGACCGAAGGCGCGCGAGCTCTGAACGCGGGATGCGTGTTGAGCGCGGGCCGAGGGAGATGGCCTCGATCTCGCCGGATTTGATTTTCCGTCTGACTGTGTCCTCGGACAGATGAAGTATCGTAGCAGCCTCCGCCACCGTCACAGCCTCTGCCCGAACAGGTGCCCGTGCGGTGGTTGTGGCGCTCGACGCTTGCGACGTCGCTCGCTGAAACCGTCCGTACGCTTCAGCTCGCCAATGGGCAACGCACGTCTTCAGGCGCGCCGGGAGGCGCCCCAACACGAACGGCCGGAAATCCCCCGACCAGCTCGCTTTCACGTCATCGAGCCAAAATTGTGCCCACTCGGCGAGCCACTGGTCAAAGTTGTCAAACTCCTCAAGATTCCTCACGAATCGCGCCCCACGACCACCCCATATTTCGAACCACTTCAATACCACTGCCGACGCGAACGCGGCGTAGCTGACGACGCCATCTGCCCGCTCGAATGTCGCGGCCATTTCGGCGTTGAACCGAAGCACGTCCGCCGTCGCCAGGCCGGTCGCCTGGACCCATCGCACATGTCGCTCGTCGTTCGCTGCAAACGGGTTCTCCGGGATGGGGTCTTGCTCCGGCAGGAGAAAGTACGGGATCTCGGGTTCTTCTGATTCAGCCAGCGGTGTTGGAGGTGGGGGCGCCTTTGAAACAAGGCGTCGTGAGATGGGAGCCTGTTTCTTTGTGGTCACCGTCCCTCGCAACGATGTTCCCTCGGACGTGAAGTCGCCGCCCCGTGCCCCGAGGGAGGCACGTAACTCCCGGTGATCAGCCGAGAGCCGGGCGGCAAGGCGATTCTACTCTGAGGACGTCAACCCTGCGATGCCCCCCTGAGCCGTGGCCGCCTGAGCGGATCGCCGGCAGGTAGGTGCGGCGCCGACGTCACCGCGGCAGCGTGCCCGGGACATACGACTTGTCGAGCGGCTTCCCTAGTTGCGTGATCCTCCCGACATACATGCACACGGTGCCGTCGTTCTCGTACGACCACACGGCTCCCGTCCGGGTGTCAAAGGCCAGGAACCCGCGAGGCGAAGCGCTGAACTGCACGCCAGTCAGCAACGGCCCGCTGCCACTCAACTGGGGCGCCGCCGGCCTGGGAGCGGTCAACGGTCTCGCGGCCAGCAGCGCGAAGACCACGGCGACGATCGCGAGCACCGCAACTCGAATCCCTTCGGTCCTCATGTCATCGTCCTCCGTTCTTCCACGAGCGGAAAGAAGCGTCCCGAAAACACCTGTCTGCGTGACAGCCGCCATTCTACGCCGCAGGCTGAATTGTCGAAGCATCGGAGGCGAAACGCTGGCCGGTGCCGGCGGGTTTTCGTGACAGTCGCCAGCGGTGCACGACCGACCGAGACACGCCGAGGGCCTGCGCCGCGTCGCGCACCGACAGGCCAGCGACCTGTTCGAACTGCTGATCGCTGATCGCGTACGGTGTGCGTCCGAGTCGCTTGCCCTGCGCCCTGGCGCGCGCGAGCCCCGCCTTGACCCGTTCGGCAATCCGCGCGCGTTCGAACTCCGCGATGGCGCCCAGAATGTGCATCTGGAGGCGCCCAGCAGGCGTTGTAGCGTCGATCCCCTCCGCCAACGACACGAAGGCCACGCCGAGCGCCTGGAGGTCGTCCAAGAGCCCGACGAGGTGCTTCAGGCTGCGTCCGAGTCGATCAAGGCGCCAGCACACCAGGACGTCGAACCGGCGGCGCTTCGCGTCCGCCACGAGCTGGTCGAGCGCCGGGCGGCGATTCTTCGCGCCGCTGATGCCGCGGTCCGTGTACTCGCGGGCCGTCCAACCGCGCACTTCGACGTACCGACGAAGTTCCGCGAGCTGGTTCTCTGGCTCCTGGTCGAACGTCGATACGCGAGCGTAGACGGCCGCGCGCCGCGGACTGTTCTCATTCATCGTCCGCCTCCCGTTGCCTTCATCGTTCCGTTTGTGTCGAGCCAGCGCCGCACGACGGCCTTCGCCCACCGCCTCTGTTTCGTCAGCGCCGGCAGCCATGGAATCGGAAACGACCCGTGCGCGATCATCCGGTCGATCGTCGAGCGACCGATGCCGAGCACGGCCGCCAACTCGGCCACCGTCAAGGTCTCGCCGCACTCGTCGAGTTTCCTGCTCATGGAAATCAGCTCACACGCCGAGGGGGAACGGCAGCACGTTGTTCGTGGTGCGCTCGCGGCGAGGACTATGCGGCCCCGTCTTGGGGTGATCGCTCTTCAGCAGCAGGACCTCGGAACCCGCGATGAGATCAATGGCTGCCTCCACGTTTTTGCCGGGAATGCTGGTAACGAGGTACAGCAAGCGCACCTGCTCGTGTGAGAGGTTCAGCCCGCTGGCGGTTGTGTTGTGCACAAAGGCCGGCCACGTGTACAGGGTGCGGTCCCTGGGGGTCATCGCCCGCCGGCCCCCAGCCGTCCGAGCCGCCGCCAGTTTGCGACGTTGGCCGGAGCGTGTCGGATCGGATCCAGCTCTTCCCGGGTCCGCTCGACGAGATCCAGCAGTCCGTCCCAGAAGTCGCCCTCGGCCTCGGCGCCGAAGTCGACCTGGTTGTCGCCGTCCTCGTTCGCGGATGCCAGCCTGCAGAACCGCTCGACGAGAGTGAGCCGGTGCAGGGCACGGTTGACCCGCTCCTCGAGGGTTAGCGCGTTCGCGTTCGCGGCCGTCATCGCGCACCGTCCTTGCGGGTTTCCTGGTTCGCTGCAGTGATCGCGTGCTCGAGCGAATCGAACGTCCCGCTGCCCAATTCATACACGAGCGCCTCGGTCAGATAGCGGATGCCAGCCCAGTCGATGTCCAACGGAGCATCGGTGTCCGACTCGACGGCGCACTCGCCGGCGCGGGCGAGTGCGTCGAGCACGGCAATCCCGCCACGGAGGATGCCCAGCGAGTGCTCGGCCTGGTCGAGACTCACGCCAAGGGTCACCGAAACAGCAGGACGATTAGCCGGCAGCTGCTGTTCCGGCGGTTCGTTCTTGCGTGCGGGTTTCTTCATGTCGGCCTCCACGGGAAAGGCCGGTAGGCGGGATGCTGCGGTAGAATTGCCCGCAGACTCGCCAGCCGGCAGGACGGTTGACGGGTTTAGGCCCGTTCGCGTGTTCGTTGCACGCGGGCGGGCCGCCTTTCTCACTTCCCAAGCAGTTGCTTCAACTCGCTTCGCGTGAGCACCTTCTGGCTCTCAAGGTAGGAGTTGATCGCGCGACGGATCTGCTCGCTGATTCGCGCGCCGGTTCTCTCTTCAATAGCCTTCAGCGCCGCGAGCTGGTTCGGCTCGATCACGAGGTTGAATTTCTGCTTAGGCGTCATGGCGCCACTATGCGCCACAAGGCGCCTCATGTCAAACGCCAATCCCGGTGTTACGAAGAATTAACCGGAGAGCGGGTGACCGTGCCACTCCTATAATCGTGACAAGGCATCGGCCTTAATCGGAGGCACTATGCGGTTGAACGGGTGGCAGCGGTTGTGGATCGGCATCGCTGTGCCTTGGGCGATCTGTGTCGGGCTGCTCGGCTACGTCAACTGGCCTACGGCTGATCAAGTTGAGATGATCGCTGTGTACGCGCGGATGCCACCCGGAGACGCCGCGAAACTGGCCTCCATGGAAGACGATCACCAAGCGGTCGTCGATGTGAAGCAGTTGGAGTCATCTAATCGCCCGCAGGACCAACAACCGCAAGCGCCACAGCCACCGCCGCGGTTCAGCGACAAGGATCTGCTCGGCATCTGGAACGACCCGCGCACCACGCCCGAACACCTGGGTCTGCTCACCGAAGAGGAGGCGCAACGGCTGGAGAGGTTGCTAGGGCCGGAGAACCAGCCAGCACCCCCGAAGTCCCCCCTCCCGAAATACGACCTGAGCGACATCCTAGAGCCGCTGCATGAGGTCGTAGTGGAAGGGCGCACGCTGACGCTGACGTTCCGCCCCGGTGTTTCGCCTGCCAACGTCGCGCGCGTACAAGACCGTTGCGCGTTCGCTTTCCGCGAACAACTGTGGCGAAATCGGGCGGCTGCGATCCGCGGGTTCGGCGCGATCTGGGCGATTCCGCTCGTTGCCTTGTACGCAGCGGGATGGAGCGTTGCGTGGGTGCGAAGGGGATTCTCGAATCGGGAGTCGGCGGCGTCGTAGTCGGTGCGGCAACGCCAGCGCCGGGCGGGTCAGGAGGCTGCCGCTGCCTGAAGCGGCAGTCCCGCCCAAGTAGGCGGCCGGCCGACGGTACACAGGTGTTCGGGTTTTGGAAGCGCAGCGGACTCGCACGAGGAGGACACTATGAAGCGGGACATGGATCTTGTCAGGTTGATCGTGCTCGCGATAGAGGCGGAGCCCTCGGGATACGCGCCGCACCCGTTCGCGATCGACGGGCACACCGACGAGGAGGTTGGTTACCACGTGCACATCATGGCCCAGGCGGGGCTGCTGGATGGTCACGACATCACGTCAATGGGCAGCAAGAGCCCGCAGGCGATGGCGTCAAGCCTCACGTGGGCTGGTCATGAATTCGCGGATGCCGCGCGTGACGATACACGCTGGTCGAAGGCGAAGGATCTCGCTGTGACGAAAGCCGGCAGCGTGACGATCGAGATCCTCACGAAAATCCTCTCGTCGTTGATGACGTCCGCGTTGGGGCTGTGAAGCGGACAGCGCTGGGGCTGCGCTTGGAAGGTTGATTCCCTGACTGTAACCAAACGACCAACCGTCCGCGCTGTGGACGCTGCGCCGCGGTGACGCAGAGGTACGCTGCGAGGCCCGGTTGCTGCCGGTCGGGATTGAGGGGCGAATCGTCTGGAACGGGCGCGAGCTGTACGCGTTCCGGTTCTCGAGCGACCGTGAGCTGTGGACGTGGGCTGACGAGAAACGGGCGGAGCTCGAAGCAAAAGGATGGAGGGTGCGGCTCTTCTCGAGCCGCCGCGAAACTGAGGCGTAGCACCGAGTTCCACGAAGCCGGCAGCGACGCAGACGCCCGCGTACGCCGAGCTATGACTCCGGCGTGCGGATAGGTGCGGGTAGGGCACCCAGGCCCGCGGCCCTGAGGATCGGCGTGGGGTCCGATGGACCGCGCTCCTGGGCGATGACGTTTCCGCTGGACATTTGCTCGACCTTCCGCTACCGTATCGTGGCGAGGAGGTCGGGGA
>Ga0315282_10012477_pt1 | contig 12997 bp, 12 predicted proteins | sample YL17G07_20_MG_FD_203693 | JGI IMG/M metagenome (GOLD analysis project Ga0315282, IMG submission 203693) | Sediment microbial communities from Yellowstone Lake, YNP, Wyoming, USA - YL17G07_20 | ecosystem: Environmental > Aquatic > Freshwater > Lake > Sediment | place: USA: Wyoming | collected...
CACCCATGCGGGGGAAAGGTTCATGTCGATCAGAATCTTCATGCGGTAATGATCGGGACGTCTATTTCCTCAACTCGCCATGCAGCGTATGCGAGGGCTTGATCAATATCTTCCGGCTCTAGGTATGGATATAACTTCAATACCTCATCCTTAGTCCGTCCGGCTGCAATGAGACCAACAATTGTCCCCACGGTGACACGGAGCCCCCGAATACACGGCTTGCCGCCCATGACTTCTTGATTGAAAGTGATTCGGTCTAGAGTCTTCATACTTACCTCCACATCTATCAAATAGGATACCACGAAATGATCTTGAACTCCATATCTTCTTTTGTGGAGAAACGGTATACCCAATCTCCACAATTATCATCTTCCTCCAAATCTATCCCACGCCTTTAAGACCAGGTGGCGGGTGCGATCGGCAGCGCCCGTTGCCGGCCAGTCAGGAGGGTTGGAGTTCTTGACTAAATAATTTAGTCAGAATTGGCTGCCTTGCTTCGAGGCTCGTGACTCAATAACCCAATGGACCCGATGACTCAATGACCAAACAAATGGGCCAACTTTTTTATGGATGACACCGTGATTGCTCTTGATCAATCCTTTCAATCATTTGCAGGGAAGAACTCCAGCCTTTCAGGATATCCCGTTAATGACCTTAACTCTTCCAAGGAAGTACCATTTTCCAATAAATGAACTAAATCATCAACTCTATCGATGTCGAACATATTCGGTTTCCCGAAGGTTATTAGTGAAATGTGCATCTCGTGAAGAATTTCTCTAATTATTTCAAGCGCAGGATATCTTGGACACCCTCCAAAGTATAGGACTAAGATATCGAACCGATTTTGACCCAAGACAAGAGGGATTGTTCTCCTCCAGATTGATCTTACTTCCTCTTCGTGACCCCTAATATGCAAATCATAGGGCCCAATTTCATCTTCAGGATTGACCATGCCATGTGCCGTTGTAATGATCACAAGGTTACATCCTAATCTTGTGGCAGCATTTCTCATTGCACCTACCCATTTTGCACCAGGGTAGAAACTTGCAGCGTTGCAAGGCCCCCTTCTTTGCGAACGTGGGCTTGCATCAGCTGAGCATAAAACAATTCTCTGTATAGAGTAAGGCCCGATCATATTTTTGCATTCTTGTTCTAATCATAAATCGGTCTTAATAAATTTTACTTTGAATCTATTGTTACTTATATACTCCATTTTTACTTTTGGGGGATGACCCCTGGGCCAAGGGGCTTTCTTATTTTTGATCAACCAATTGCCTACGTCTTTACTTATCAATTCCCTACATTTAGGTGTCCAAAAAGATTTTTTGTTTATGTTCACAGCCACCTCACCCTCTGCGCCTTCCAATTCCAAATAGACATTTTTCCAATCTTTATTAAAATATATGTCCCTATCTTTTATATCTACTTTGAAACCATACCCAGATCCACTCGGATTGTTCTTTCCATTATTCCATGCTGTCACTATCATAGAAACCCTCTCCTCATTTTTTTATTACAAAGCCATGCTGTTTTCACATGAATATCGATAGCGGCCTGTGTCAATACCGAATTACCGATGCCTGACCCCCAGCTCCCACTGGGTAGGCTTCCCACCTATAAGACCACGCGGCCTTGCCAGGCCGCAACTTATGGATGCCACCCTATTGTTTGTTTTTAATATTTCCAAGCACGCTCTGCACGAACGTCCCCATGGTTTTTATTTTTTGCACAAATTTGATCCCCTTTCCCCCTCACTCTAATTTTTTCTAACGACTTATCTGCAAGTTCATCAGGCGGGTCCTGTGACAACTAAACTTGTTGAATGTTGAGACCTGACCCCGATGCCCCTTTTTTTTTAGAAATGATTAATTCAATCAAGCAGTTAACTTGGCCCGCCCCCACACCCTTTCCTCACATAATATTTTCTCCATACTTAGATCCTTTCAACAGAGGTACTATTGCACCTTGGGCATCTCAGTGGGGCTGCCATTAGACCCTTTTTTTCTGCTTCCTCCTTTTCAAAGACTTCGGCAGTGAATTTGTGCCCACAGTTTTTACAGATGAACTGCCTTGTAACCATTTAACCCTCCCGATTAAATTAGCCAATGTATTCTGTAAATCTCAACCAAAGATATTCCGCAGATTCTTCTTTATTCAAAAAATCTTTCTTAAATTTTGAGGGCTTATTAAACCCTAACCCTGAAGGCTTCAATCCAAGTTCATAACCGTCATCATCAACACTCAACCAGTCATTCATTGAGCTGTCATTATTAATATGGATCTGCCCTGATTGATATGCGATGGAATTTGAAGATGAGATTCCACCAATCCATATCTTGCATTGGCTCTTGGCCTCACCGTTCACATAAATTTTTGAAACGAATTTAAAGTTATGGATTTCCGAAAAATCTGTTTCAATCCATTTATAACTGGCCTCCAATTGGAAAAGAGCTGCTTTAAAGTATTCTTTTATTGTAAAAAAGGCATTTTTGAGGAATTGATCCTTCTCTCTTTGAGTAAAGGCCTTTTTCATTTTCGGTAAAGGAATTCTGAGGTCACCAGGAGAAGACTTATAATCGCGTTTCTCGGTTCTTTCGGTTTTTTGTAACCGAGCGATAACTGCGTCCACAATCTTCTGAGGATCGCCGCTCCATTGCAAATACCTTTTGTCATTAAGTAATGGGTATCTTCCTAAAATTTCTTTCTTCTCTTCTTCAGAGCCGACCAATAAAGGCAATACTTTAAGCTCACCAGTTGAGACCTCAATATTTAAAGCGGCATTTAGTTCTTTCTGCGGCCAATTCCTTTTAGCAAAAGAAGGACTTAAAACGACAATGACGAAACGTGATATTTTGAGTCCCTCATTGACTTTTTGAGTTATACTATCTCCCCATTTGATCTCAGCTTCATCATACCAGACGGATATGTCTGCATGAATAAGAGCTTCCACGATTGGGCCGACTATTTCCTTTTTGTCTTCACTCGCATGGCAAATAAATATGTCACGGACCGCTTTATTCATACTTTTCCCTCTTAAACACTATAGGTGCCTTTAAAATGGGTGACACCGGAGACCAGAATCTCAATTTTTCAACCCTTACCCCAGATGGATTTCATTTGTTCCTCTTTTTTGCCCAACACTCATTTGCGAAGTCAAGAATAAAGATTTCACCCCAGGGCCGTATTTGGGCAGCTAAGATTTACAAGTTTTGCAGGGCTTATAACCAGCCCCCACAGCTTCTTCATGAGTTCCAAATTCAATCATACATCTCGGATTGATGTCAGCAACCCATTTACAGTCCGGCCTGTGGAAGCATGTTGAATTCTCACCTGCCACAAAAGGACCTGGTTCTGTATCGCCACTCTTTTCCTTCAATTCTTGAATGCGCCTGCGAAGCTCCTTAACTTCATCGGCCATCCTGGCCCAATTTTTCGGTGCACCTCATTTCCCGCAACGTAAAACAGTCTTATTGGTATCCATACGCTCCCCCAAGCAAAATGTTTTCTAATGACAAGCCGATAACACACCAGCAGTCGAAGCGTCTCAAGTTTCAAGGCCCCCAATCGCTGACCCCTGAGTCAACCTTGAGTCCTTGACCCATTTAACGTATCAAATTCTATGTTTGATAACAAATGCCTTACCCCGTTTCTCAAAATTACAGGACCCTTTTTCAATTAATATCGGAATCAAATAGCTCAACTGTTGTGGAGATTGTTTCTCCTCCTTTATTAGGAAACCTAAAGAGTTCTCTGGAGGATCATCACGAGATGCACCCATAAGAATCTCACTGTTCGACCTAATTGTTTCCATAACAAGATTTTGAGTGAATAGTGTAATCACAATTGCTGATTTTTCTTGCAGATTTCCATTTTCATCCGGAGGGTAAATAATCAAATCATTGTCTGGATGTTCCTTATACTGAAATTCATGACCAGTTAACGTCTTTAACCTTTTCACTTACTAATCTCCAATAGAATCAGGATAGCCAGATGGGTTCAGATCTTGAAATAAACCATAAAAGCTGCTTTTCTAATCCACTTCGTCTTAAGTAATGCCAACCAGTTTTTTTATCTCCTCTATTGCCTCTGGTGATCCCTTTTGGATGGTTTCGATTAAGGAAACAATTTTTTTTGCATCTTCACAGAGATTTGGAATCAAATTGGTTGCATCATCCCATGTTATTCTTAAGCGAGCCCTTTGACGACTATTTTCCGTCTTAGGTCTGACATTTGCTTTAAGATGTTCAAATCTATTTCTGTCTAACCAATCGATTAGTTTGTTCCTATCCATATCTGAGAAATAGAATATACACCGATCCGGTTTGATTTTTTCTATTAAGATAACCTTTGCCCAAGAGTAATTAAGTCTAAGGCGAGAATTTGAGCTACCACCAGGTCTTATGTCGAGACCATTGCATACATCCCAAAACGACTTAGGCACAGAAAAGAGTTTTGCGGCTTTAGGGCTTTTTAGTTCAATGAATTGGTCCTTCAGTTTGCTTCGGCATTCGGAAAGGAGATATTCTAATCTTTTATGGTATTCCTGGTTCAGGGAATTAGGAGGGATACTAGATACCAATTTAACTCCAAGATCCCACCAACCATGAAAATAGCACCGGTCAACCCATTGATAAATACAGAAAGCATCAACTTCCTTTCTATATTTACCTTTGAGGAATCTGTGGATTTGTCGAAGTGTGTCGGCTGAATTCATAGATCAAATCCATTGTTACAATTCAAAATTTAAGTCGTTTATCTGTAGCTTTGTAAAAAGTAAAGGTTACCTTGCCGACAGTTCTTCGAAAATCCTATAGTCCTGAGGTTTCAAATGAAATTTAGTGTTCAAACGATGAAGGATTTCGCCTTGGGAAAACCACCTTTTAAAATTATCAACAGTCCCTGCAAACCTTCTTGCACATTTATCGCATACAGTTTGGTAATCTTTTACATTTAAGACCTTCATACAGGACTGTACCGCCATTGAAAAATCTTGATCCTTTTTCCACATAAAATAAAGGACGTAATAAATTTGTCTTAATGTTTCATTCGAGCTGTTCTCAAAAATAGGAAACTTATTTAACGGTCGTTTTACTTCGATATTAGAGTCAATTTTTGGGACGTATTGTTTATCTACGCCGGTAGCATTACGTCTGCATTCAGAAAGAAGATATTCCAGCCTTTTATGATAATGGGAATCAAGAGAATTAGGTGGGATATATGATCCTAAAGAAAGCCCGGTGTCCCAACACCCATGAAAGTGGCAGCGCTCGATCCACTGATAAATACAGAAGGCATCTATATCTTTCCTGTATTTACCTTTGATAAATTTCTGAATCTGGCGACACTGATATTCTTTATCCATAGGGCTTAGAAATTAAACTTTGCTAACAGAACCTATTTAAAATAACCATTCTCTCTGAATTCTTTTATTTTCTTTAAAACCAGCAGAATAAATGAATTTAATTTTTTGTAATAATCCATTGCTTCCTTCCAGGTATTACTATTAAGAGGCATTTTTATTTCAAGGAGTTTAGATCCTCTATGTATACCGGCGGTGGGCCATAATTCAAATTCAGAAAGATCTTCTTTGAATGATCTTAATCCTTTGATTATTTCCTCTTTAAATTGGTTCTTATAGCCATTCTTTAATGGGGACTCAACACCGACGGATAGCCTCGCGTATTCCTCAGATGTTCTTCTATGAAAGTAATAGATGAAAGCAAAATGGACACCAAAACCAAGACGCTTGCCAAAAATTGTAAATGTAGATTTCTCCCACCCTGGAGGGTAGAAAATAAAAAACCAATATAGCTTCTTCTTAATATGATTCTCATTCAAATCTTTCCAATTGAATTCGACTTTGATATTCGCATCATAATCTTTTAAGGCTTCAATGAATGCCTTTTTCTGGCTTTTAAACAATCTATATGATTTTATAACTTCAGCGTCTATTTCCGGTGTAATCCCGGTACCTGGATCCTTTTTTTCAATTGGATTGAAATGAGTTCGGCATTCTTTTAGAAGATAATTCACACGTTGTTGATAATGCGTATCAAGAGAATTAGGTGGGATATGTAATCCTAGTTTTACCCCAAGATCCCACCAGCCTTGATAATGACAACGGTCAACCAACTGATAGAGGCAGAAAGCGTCAATGTCTTTAGTCCCTTTTCCATTTAGGAATCGCAATATTTGACGTCTTTGTCTTTCTTCGTTCATATTCTCAGGTTTTCATTTTTGCAATGACGGGCCGCTTCTGATATTCCCCGGGGCTTATAACAGCCATCTGGTCATAAATAATTTGACGTACCTCAATAGCTATATCGAAACATAGCTTCAATTCGTTTAGTTCTATGGAATCAACATCTCGATGGGGAAAGATCAGTTTCAAGAGGCCCGATGTAGTTTTCTGTACTGAGTCTTGATTACGACTAGTCTCTCCCCCAAAATCGACACGGGAGGCCACAATTGTTTGAATTGCCCTTTCTCTTAGGCGCTTTAGAATTTCAGCAAAATAGTCGGTCATGAAACCATATCCTTTAGCATAGTACTCCTTTTTGATTTTTCTAAATTCCCATCCAGGGATATAAGCATGGAGTCTATCAATAAAGGCTGTATCTGTATTGATTTCCGGCGGGAGGACAGCGAGCCAGTGAGCATATGTTTCTGATGGCTTGGGAATGTCATTTTTGGTATCGATTTCAATGTTGCCAGCCAGAACGATGCTCGCAGTTGAGATAAATTCCTGATCTCCACGGCTGAACTGACCAGTTTGCATATAATCTTTAAGAATATTTATCGTTGCATCGGTATCAGTAAACCGTGTTCTTCCAATCTCATCAAAATAGACGACATCCCTTTGGCCTACGATGCCGAGTCGCTTTAAACCTTTATGATAGAAAAGAGTGGCTGGTGTTGTAGAGCCACCTGAGATGACGAACGATCTGGATGAGGTATTGCGATATGTATAAGTCTTTCCGGTTTCCCTCGGACCCAATTCAATCATATTGTAATTCTTTTCCACAAAAGGGATTAGGCGTAGGAGGTAAAGCATTTTCTGTCGGAAAGTGAATTGGCTCGGATTGAAACCAACGGTATTCATCAATAAATCAATCCATTCCTCAGTAGTAAACAGTTTTCTTTTTTCGATAAAGTCTTCGAGGCTAATTCGGGTTATTTGAAAAGGTTTAAAATCAGTAACCACAAAAGGGTAGATACGGCTTCCGATTTTATAATTGCTGTCATATTCTATAGTGCAGGTCCCCCAAGCTCCTCCGGAGAGTAAGCTATCCCCATGCTCAACTAAAATATTCCTTGTAACCCTCACTGTATCTTCTCCAATGGCGGGCAGAGTAACCCAGTAATGATCTTTTGAGGCATCCAACCTAACCTGTAAGCTTCCGAGAAGATTATAGATCCCTTTCTCCTTAATTCGGCTTTTGATTAATTCTTTTGCGGAACTGTCCACCCAATTTTCCGTTAAGATTCGGTCGATTTTTGATTGGCCCAGGACAGGATTTGATGGATCTACAAAATGAGCCACCAGATACTCCATTACAAAACGCGGTAACTCTTTGTAGGCGTCATTCCAACGGGTCAGTGTTTTTAAAATAATTCGGTCAGGCATCAACTCCTGGACTTTTTTATCAAGAGCTGTGAATTGATAACGTTCCTCTTCCATAATTTTTTACCCTTATCTTACGCTTAGTAATCCTTAAATACATCTAAGGCGCTGGTGTCGATTTCGACTTTTGTACCAAGTTCTTTGATGGGTATCGTTATTAGGCGCTTTGCTGACCTCTTCTCCTTACCTGGTAACGTATATTGGGCATTAATGGAGGCCTGATTAGCCTTAGGATCCGCGTTTACTGAAACTGACCAGTTATAACCGGCTCCCGCCGGTAGCACGATTGAATCTTCTGCTATCAGACGACCCGCCAAACGGCAAGAAAGTGAGACATTCGTGTCAATCGTCCCCTGGTTTCTAACCTGAATTGGCAAATAAACCGTATCACCTGGCGAACATGGAGGCGGTGATTCAACTGAGAGCAGGATTTCCACTTTCTTTTCTAACCTTTTCTTTAACCTTACAGCAGGAATGACCATTTCTGCCATCGAAATACCGCCATGTGAATACCTGGCCGGTTTACCTGCGGGTTTTGGCCTCTCAAACCATTCGGAACCAGTGGCTAAAATCCAATGAGTCTTATTATCATAGGTGACTTTAACACCCTTTTCGTGATGCCCGTTCTCGATGTATCGATATTTGATATTCTCAACACTCCATTCCGGGGCATTCTTTGGTATGTTGACTTGGTAAGACATGCCTTTTCTAAGCTCAATAAACCCATGGTCACTTGTCACCACTACAATATCCCCTGATTCTACCCTGTGAGCTACTTCGGGTAATACCATTTTTTCGAATTTCCCTTTTATGATCTCATTAATACGGACCAAACTTCCTTGTTCATTATGGATCCAATCATCGCTAATATTAAATATCAAACAGCGGTATTGAGCGGTTTCAAAATCAATCTCCATCTGCTCCGTCTTTTCTTCCACTCGGGAGATGATTTTGAGCTTCTTTTTAGATTCCTCTTTGCCCAGGTCTAGATACCGTGAAAGTAGGATATTATGATCACTCGAAAAACTATTGTAATAATCTTTCCAGTGTGGGGGAAGCTTTCCTGCAAGGAAAGCAATCCGAGAAATATCTGTATAAGAAGGTAATGTGGCTAAGTAGAGCTGTTCTTCCCCATCAACATCAAAAATCTCACGGAGCTTTGGCCATACAATACTATACCAAGTATCCAACCGCATACCATCCAGGATAATAATCCAAACCCGTTCTTTTCTTGGAGCTCCTGCCTGAATCAAATTCCTCAAAATCTGGGTATTGAGCCTTTGAAAGTGCGTGTAAACTGGAAAGTCAGAAGTTATTGTTTTGGCCAAAGCTTTATCGTATCCTGTTACGATTGTGTCAATTCGGCTTCGGAGCTGTTCCATGACGGGTTTAAGAGTATTAGTAACCCGCTGATCTTTCAAAAGGCGCACTATATCCCATGCTTCTGCTTCTTTAAGCTCTAATAGGTAAAGATCAGCAGCACGATAAGTATCGATCATGGAAAGTAAATCACTCGGTGGGTTGGGTGCCTTAACAATAGTGGACTCCAACCAGGATAGACGCTCAATTAATTTTCTGTATCCTCGGGCACCTTCTGTAAAAGGGGTTTTGGGATAGACATCTTTTAACAACGACTCCCGACCTCGCCAGGCAGCAAGAGCAGTTCGTCCTTCATTGGATGACATAATCCAATCAATAAGAAAGCGTGATACGCTAATGGAAATTGCTGGAGAAGGCTCTTCAGAAAAGGAATTAAGAGCATCTTCAAACGAACCGAATTTGAAAATATTTACAAGCTTATCAACATCAGGTTGCAATGCAGGTGAATCTTCAACCGCAACTGTAACTGCTTGTTTGAATTGCATATCCTTTCTGAGAATATTTAAAACCTTTTCTGCTGTATTGCCTAGCTGACCTATATCAAATTCAAGCAACCCCAAGCGTTGGATTTCTTCAATTCCATTTGGCACAGCATAACGGAGAACAGCAAGTCCAAAATACAAAAATTTTAATAGTGCTGGCCGCTCTATACTGCACCATGTCTTAATGTTTGGATTTGACCCCAATGTGAGCCCTTGTAATACCACTGTTTCAAGATCGCTTAAATCACATTCCGCTACGATTCTTAGATAAAACGTAAGGCGCTGTATAGGCTCTGTGGGGAGATTTGCTAAATCTTCAATGCTAATGTTCTGGACGCCTGTCGCTAAAGAAACCGCCATGGCATCAAAGCGGTTCAACACTCCCCTTTTTCCAGCTATCTTTTGGTATTTTGTGAGATTTCGGACGAAACTATTAAGATCTTGAGCCCAGAGAGACAGCAGTGGTTCTTCAAAGACATCAGGAGGTAGCGGCTCCTTGATGAGGTTAGACAATAGACCCTGGGGACTGCAGTCAATAATGTCTGTGGCCTCTTCGACCAAATCGGGAATATATGACAAATCAACCGCAAATTCTGTGGGGTGTTTGCCCTCAGAGCCAAGAGCAATGATTAATAATCGTTTATCTTCCTTTTGATAAGATGGGAGGTTATTTCTTAAAGATAGATCATTCTGGTCATAAACGAAGACATGCCAATCTCTTTCTCTACCGTCAAGAAACGGGTTAGGGACCTCCATAATGCGACGGGGATCAAGGGCGATCACCAGTCTCGTTGCATCGGGTAATTCTGCAAGACGGGTTCCTAATATGTCGAGGAAAGTCTGTTTTTTCGCCATAAGCCTCAAAACAATGTTTGCTGTTCAGATGGTGCTGCACCTTCTTTTTTCTGCTTTGACATAGTGCGGGCCAAACGAATCCGATCCAGTGTATTTTTTCCTTCAGGCTGCTTTTGCCAATCTGGATGGGCAGCCAGGGTTCTTTCAATACCAAGGATCTTTTGCCAATCTTTCCTTTCCGCAAGCATCTTTATCCAGTCGAATTTCTCTTCCACTTCAGGCTCTCTGCTTAATTTTCCTTCAAGATATCGTTCACATTCTCTCAGAGTCCGTTCTTCGGCCTGACCTTTTAAAGCATAGCGTTCGTGGTCATCCGGTACCCGGTATGTGCCATCTGCATTTTTTACAAAGAAATCCTCTAAAAGATCCTGCAATCCCCGGTCCCCTTTATATCCGCCCTTTAATCTCTCCTGTTTCCAGAGAGGGTCAATTTCATCCAATCGGCGGGGTTCTTTACTCAAAAGAGCAGTCAACCAAAGTATGGCTGACGATTCATTTCTGACGATGAGATTATTCATCCAGCCATTGGATGGATACCATACGCCATCTACTTCTATAAGTGAAAATTTCCTTTGGGCCTCATGTAGCACATCAGCCACGAAGCCTGCGCTAAATCCCTGCATGGAACATCCCTGTCCCAGGACACGTCGATGGACAGCGCGGGTAATCGCCTCAACTGTACGTTCATTTGTAGGGGCATCTGGTGGCAGGTATTGGAGATGTTCCTTGATCTGTTGGAGAACAAATCCTTCAACATCATCAATCTTTTTCAACTCACTATTTCGGACCAGAGGGGTTAGGGGTTTATGGAGATTTAATAGCACGTCCTTAGAGATTACCTTTTCCTGACCTTTTTCCCCTTTAATTCCCTTGAAACTCCGCTGGATCTTATCAAATTCTTTCCCTCCATAAATAATAAATCCTGCCTGATGAGCAGCATCTTGAATACCTTCCCAGACACGATCATCAGAATTGGAAAAGACTACCGTGGCCCACCGATTTGGTTTAAGAACCCGATACATTTCTCGGAAGGATTCGGTCATCAGACGTTTGTAATCATCAAGGGTTTTCCCTCCTTCAGAGGGTGTTCTGCTTTTATTCCAAACAGCTTCTTTGGCATCGTCGGTAAACTCTCCAAGCCAAGATTCCCAAAGGAATGAGCAATCTCCATAAAAGATATTGGAACCAAATGGGGGGTCAGCAAAGATATAGTCGATACAATTATTTTCTAAGGGAAGAGCCCCCGCATGATGTGTTAAACATAAGCTTTTGATTCCTGACAATTTTCCGATTTCTTTATATACTTTTATTATCCTCAGGAGTAACTTGTCGGTATATCCCCACCAGACATTATATTCTTTGCGCAGAGCGGGTATATATAGGACTCCAGGCTGAAGCTTGTACGGATATGAAGTTTTACGTGGCACAAAGCGGTTCATTAAGGAAACACCTGCACAAATACCGGTGAACGCAAATTTAAGGCCACCTTGTAAATGTTTTGGTGCTTTCCCAATCTCTTTCCACAACCTTGCCAACGCCCACAAATTGCGTTTCGTATAAAAGTCGCAGGCCCTTGCGATACCGGCATCCCGATGAACCCCGCGCCACATCTCACGTGTGGAATCGAATGGGGTTGTAGGATACCAGTAAGGTAAATCTTTAACATCAATTTCGCTTAATCTGTTCAACTCAAATTCTATGACACGGTGTTCTGCCCGACGTTTTTTCTTTGTTTTCGGATCGGTATAAACATAATTAGTGACTACAGGTATTGAACGTAGAAAGGGCAATTCTGTTTTCCGCCACGTTTCAAGGCAATGGGGACAGGGAAAAGAATCCCTTACCTTACCAGCATCATGATCCACTGCAACATCCCAAAGTACAATTTCTGCTCCGCAGCCGTCAGGATTTTTGGGATGTTTTTTTGTATTACGCTTTTTCGGTTGGCAGCGATAAACATCACTCCAAATTACATATTGAATAGTCGCAGGAATCTTTTTTCCTATCTCGGGATCTACATGGTATGTTTCATAAAGCCACTTAAATTCATCCTTGACAGCGGTTTTGATTCGTTCAAATTCTTTTTTCAACTCCTGAAAATCACAGGGAGTACAGTAGTTGCGTGCGATGTGCATAGCAGCAGGGGAAAGGTCATTTAAAACCACCTTTCTTGGCCCTGTTGGAGTCAGAAGAGCTGCCACCCCAGTCATACCGGAGCCACAAAATGGATCCAGAATTAGATCACCGGGTTCTGTGTAATGCTCAATAAAAGGAATAATGCCCTGATAGGGGACTTTTGTGTGATAGGAATGGGCATTATAAATGGGTGTATTCTTCCCAGCTTCAACAGATTTGTCGTAAGGAGTCCTTTCATAAGTGTCCTCGTCGGGTTCGTAGGGACGCCCATAAGAGCTTACAAATTTCTCTACGTTTGTCTTTTCTTCTTCGGTAATCATCATCCCACCTGGGTATTACTCATTCTGAAATCCGGTTTGTTTACCACCTAAGAAGGTGCTTCCCCTCACCCCAACCCTGGTTTATTGTTGTCAAGTAAATTATTCACCGCCGTAGTAGTAATGAGGGGGGTCTGGGGGGAGACTCATAACTTCACCAGACTGTGGATAACTCAATAACCCCTTGTCATTCCTACTCGTTG
>Ga0315282_10012478_pt1 | contig 12997 bp, 9 predicted proteins | sample YL17G07_20_MG_FD_203693 | JGI IMG/M metagenome (GOLD analysis project Ga0315282, IMG submission 203693) | Sediment microbial communities from Yellowstone Lake, YNP, Wyoming, USA - YL17G07_20 | ecosystem: Environmental > Aquatic > Freshwater > Lake > Sediment | place: USA: Wyoming | collected...
TACGAGGTCATGTAGGCGGTAGCGTCTCCCTTTCCCGTCCCATTGCACCAGGCTGCGCCGGACGAGTTCGCTCAGGCACTTATGTCCCACGTCCTGGCACACGACCTCTTCCGCCGCCGCGTCAAATGATCCCGGGAATACCGCCAGCTTGCGAAAAACGGAGGCAGCCTCATCGGGCAACCGCTGATAGCTCAGGCCGAAGGAAGCCTCGACGCCAACGTTCACCCCCTCCGCGCCTATCCGCTCGAGGCGCTGACGCTCATCGCTCAACTCGCGCACGTAATCCCCAGGGTCGAGATCGGGTGTAACCGCGAGTAGGCTTCCTGCGGCGCGTAGAGCGATGGGCAGGTTGCCGCACAACCTTGCGATCTCATCTGCCGTGTGACGGACGCGCGGCGTCATCTTAAGGAGAAAGTCGCGTGCATCGGAGATCGGCAGTACATCCAAGCTCAGCGAGAACATCCCCGGCAGCGCAAAATGCTGGCGCGATGTCACAATGAGGATGCAGGTGCGAGGCGGCGTGAGTGGCTCGACCTGCTGAGCGTCGGCCGCGTTGTCCAGCAGCAAGAGTGCACGCTTGCCGTTCAGCATCGAGCGATACAGGCCGCAGAGCTCGCCTTCTCGTTCGGGAATCTTCGCTTCGGGACAGAAAGCGAGGATGACATGGGCCATAGCCTCAGCGCGCGACAGAGCCTGTGTGCCTGTGCCCTTCAGGTCGAGGAAGATCTGCGCGTCAGGATACTTTGGCGTCAATTCCTCGGCAAGCTTCAGCGCCAAGGCGGTCTTGCCCACTCCAGGCATACCTGAGATGATGACTCCGCCTCGGCGAGCAGCCTGCCGTAGCTCACGCAACTCAATAGTGCGGCCAGTGAAATCGCGCGGCGGAGGGGGCAACTGGTGTAGTGCCCCCGCTTGCGGCGCATGTGTCTGCAGCGACACGTGGACTTTGGTAGGCGCGTTGCCGCGAAGCTGCAAGACGATCGCGACGACAATCCCAGTGGCAGCAACAACAACACCGACCCACCCCGCGTCCCGCCACCAGCGTCGGCGCGCTGTCTTGACCCGCTTTCTCTTAGGCACGGCTCATCCCCGACTTCCGTTGTCCGAGCTAAGGCCCACTGCCATAGCAGGGACCTCGTATCACCTTCCGGCCTTCGCTTCTATCGCGCTAGACCCCTACGAGGGAGTGCGCATCATCCGTCCCACCAGTCGGGATCCTTCATTGTTCGCAGGTTTGCGTACAACCGGATCTCTGGGCCAGCAGTACGTGTATTCATCGAGATTCGTCTCAGAAGGCCGCCTCAACCTACCGAGTCACCCAGGAGAGTCGCAATGTTGAGGTTCTGCTCTAGTCGCGCCAGTTCATCCACAACGGACGGAGGGAAGAAATGTGTCGCGGCAGGGAGCACCATCGGCGCACACCACAGGTAGTTGCGTTGACCGACCCACCTGTTCTGTGTGATGAAGACCGCGCTGAGATTCCCGCATCTCGACGGCTGCTCACCCGCTAGCCGTCTCAAGATTCGCTCGCGGTCAAGGGTACCCAGATCGTAGGGCACGTTGAGGAAAATCGCACTTGTCCAGGCCGGTGGGTGAGTCTTGATCTGCCGAAACTTCGCAGAGATTCTCTTGTCGATCTCGCCCTCTGGACTAAGGCTCTCCACCGTGGCTTCTTCGTGCAGACGAACCTTCAACATCCATAAGCGGGTCATGTTCGAAGGATCGTAGGTCTGTGGGTCATCAGGGTCGTCAGCTGAGATCTTCTCGGCGATGCAGATGTTCCAACCATCAGCCCACTGCGCCCTGATAAACTCACTCTCGGCTCGCGCACCCTTCAGACCAACCGGGCCCGAGAGAGCCGCCCGTTCCTCTTCGGTCGGAAGGCGGAGGGTGGCGCTGGCAACAGAGGTCTCCTCGCTGGTTGGCGACGGGCGGCTGAGCAGCTTCCCGACAAGCGCGCGGAGGCGCTTCTCGACACCGGGGGTCAAGCTGGCTTTCAGGGTTATTTCAAGAACCCAGCCGGGCGTCATCCCCGTTTCCAGGTCGTCGGCGATAGCCCTGATGGCTTCAGCTTCGTCACAACCTCGGAGTTGACAGATCGTGACGCATTCTACCCCGATGGCGAGATCATCCCGCGAGCCGAGAATGTCTGCCTTGCCATCTGTTGTATTTGGTTCCAGAGTGACATCAAAGCCAAGGAGGGTGAACCGGAGGGCGATGCGCAGGGCGTACCAGGCGTGGTCAAACTGGTCCCAGGCGCGAAGTTGAGCCAGGAGGGACGGCAGCTCCGGGTCCTTCTCCAATACTCTCAGGGCGTGTATCAGTTCCAGTGTCCGCACTATCGCTGGACTGGAGTAAGTACCCATACCAGCCAACAGTGGATGCATTTCAAAGAAGGGCCCGCCCTTCTTCAGAATGCTTTCTCTGCGCGCGAACTGCCGCTCTATCCACTGGCGACCGAAGATGCGGTAAAGGTCTTCGTAAGCGCTGACAACGTCGTCCGTGCGGTAGCCGGCTGCAACGAGTTCGTTGCCGCACATGTTGAATAGAGGCAGTCGAATATCGCTCATGGGTGTCTTCGAGTCGGTGCCGACTGGTCCCCGTCAGACGGTCAGGTCAATCCCGCCCGCGGGCACGAATTGACGCAGGTATTGCGCCGATTCGGCCAGCTCTTCCAGTAGCTTCTCCTCCACCTTGGTCGAGCCGGGGATGATCTCGGCGATCAGGTAGCTGTGCTCCACGGGGGCAAGCACGTCCGCGACCGAGGTGGCGGCGCTGGTCTTATGAGAGCGCTCGATGGCGGCCAGAACCTTCTCGATCCGCACGTGGCCGCGTTCGTTGTACTCCGGAGTGAAGGGCCAGTGATGGCTTGCATCACGCGTTGTCTGCTGGAGGTGGATGATTTCGGCGAACGCCGCAAACCGTTCGACCCACGCGACATAGTCGGTGTCGGGCTCGCTCAGGCCATAGTGCTCGCCCGCCATGTGGCCGACGTCAATGGTGAGATATGTCGGCGCTCCCGCTCGCTCGCGGTTGACCTCGACCAGGAATTCCTCGGCCTGGCGCAGCGTCCACGGGATCTCGCTCGGGATATACATCTGCTCGTTGTAGACCGCCGCGATGCCCTTCTCGGCGGCGGCCACGGCGATCTCGCGAAAGGTGCGGTAGATGTTGCAGAAGGCCCATTCGGTTCGCGCGGGGTCGCTCATGGTCTCGACCGAGAACGCGTCCCAGTGACCGCCGATGCGATCGGTTCCCATCGCCAGCGCGAGATCCATGCAGTCGAGTATCCACTGCTTCATGCGGTCGCGGGCGCTCGCATCGCGATGCGACAGGCCGTGGAAACGATGGGTGGCGACGCCGGTGTAGATGTCGGTGATGGTGACGCCGTGCCGCTTGGCCGCGTCTTTGATCGCGGCGGCGGTCGCGAGCTGATAGTCGCGGTCACCGCTGAAGAACGGATCGAGGACATCGCCGCAGAACTCGTGATACTCGTAGCCGAGTTCGCGCGTCAGGCGCATGAAGTTGTCGGGCTCTTCCCAGCGGCGGGTGAGGAAGGCGCCGTTGATGCCGATGTCGACGTGAAGCTTGCGCGCCATCAGCGCATCTCCTGGCCACCGGTGACGTTGATCGCCTGGCCGGTCATGTACGACGCCTCAGCGCTCGCCAGAAACACCACGACGTTGCACACGTCATCGTAGGTACAGCCGCGCCCGAGCGGCACCTGCTCCTCGTACTTGCGCCGCACCTCCTCGGGCGTCATGTTCCAGCGCTTCGCGTATTGCTCGTAGAGGCTGTCCACCCACAGCGGCGAGTCGAGCAGATTCCCCGGGCACACCGCGTTGACCCTGATGCCCTCGGGCGCGAGCTCCAGCGCCAGGCTCTGGGTCAGGCCGATGCCGCCGAACTTGCTGGCGGCATAGGCCGAGTTGCGGAAGCTGCCCCGCTTGCCCGACTTGGAGTTGATCTGGATGATGACGCCGCGTCGCTGCTGCCGCATCGCCCGCGCCGCCTCGCGCGCGCAGAGGAAGTACCCGACCAGATTCACGTCGATCACCTTGCGCCAGTCCTGGGCCGGGAACTCAGCGACGTCGCCGGAGATGAGGATGCCGGCGTTGCTGACCAGGATATCGAGGCGGCCGAAAGCATCGAGGGCGGCCTTTACCATCGCTGCGACGTCGTCTTCGTTCGTCACATCGCAGCGCACGCCGATCGCCCGGTGCGCATGTTGGCGCTGGATCTCCCGGGCGACCTTGCGCGCGCCCGCCTCGTTGATGTCGGCGACGACGACGTGCGCGCCCTCGGCCGCAAGCCGGCGCGCGATGGCCTCGCCCAGCCCCTGGGCCGCGCCGGTCACGATCGCGATGCGCTCGCGCAGGCGCGGCGTGGCTTCCGGACGAGCAGCCTTCGGTCGGGATGGGGCCGCCTTCTTTTTCACCGAGCACCTCCGTCGGAGCGTCGAATGCCGCCGCGCGAGGAAGCGCTGCGCGGAGCCGGTTGCAGCGAGGGAGGCAGGTAACCGCGGAGGAACGCGATAGTCTGCTGCCTGTCCGCGAACTGACCTTGGATGCGGTCGCCATTCCGGTACCGTATCTCGACCTCATACCTGGTGAGGGGTTTCGAGGCACCCGATCGGTCTTCGCGGTACTTCTCGACGAAGGAAATCGCTTCTTTAACGGATGTCCGTTCAATGGCTGCGCCGTGAAGAGGAAGAATACGCACGAGTTCGATCTTGCGAGTAACGGACTGCTGCAGCGCCAGGATGAAACGGCGAACTTCGCCAGAGTTGACCTGCAGGAGTCGTTCGGCAGCCTCGGCGCGTCGCTTCCCAGGCAGCCTCTCCCAGCGACGAACCTTGCGTGCGAATTCGGCATCGGCTGTGTCTTCGGTGAAATGTGCATCCAAGTCGACGGTACGGAAAGCCTCGACGACGGTCTGGTAGGGGAAGTAGAGGACTGAGAACCCGAGTGATCGCAGTTGGCTCAAGGCGCCGTCAGTGAACACGCCGGCCAAGATCACGCCAATGAAAGGCGCGGAGCTTCGATGGGCTTCCGCAAGCGGCAAGATGGCCCCTTGTATCTCCTGAGCCTTGTTGCGGGAATGCTTCGTGTACCTCCTCCATGCGGTCTCGATGAACGCAACCGGGGTACCGATGTGCTCTGCGCTGCCGCCCTGCTCTAGGACATAATCCAGGTCGTGGGTGTTGGCGCAGGAGTCGACCCAACTGACTTTCCTGCCGGTTCTCGCAGGCCGCGGACCCTTGCGATCGAGGTACAGGCCGTGGCGGTCCGCGAACTCACGCAGTAACGGTTCGACGGCCGCTTCCACAACGTCGCCGATGATCTGCCCGAACTTATGCGCTGGCGATTGGGCCATATCTCAACCTTCGATCCATAGACGGCCTTCGTGGAGAGGCACGCGATGTTTCCGGTTCCTCCACTTGACGTTTCTGTCTCTCGTCTTCTCGAACCGGTACGAGTCGAAGCCAGCGGCAATCGCGAGTTCACCGAGCCAGCGATCCACGGGCACATAGATGCCATATGGTGCCGAATCCCCGATGACGAAGCAGACCAGCGCCCCCTCGGCCGCCACTCGACGCAGTGCAATCCAGGTTCTGGCCATGTCCCAGAAGTAGGCAGCTATCATGGTGTGGTACGGCTTCTTGCCCCCATGCTTCTCGCGTTCGATCTGCAGCCGCTGGCAGGTGTCCGTAATCTCCTCTCTTATGGGCCCCAGCAGAGGCGCTTGGAGCAATTCCGCAGTTCTGCTGGTCATCATCGCAACGTGTTGGGTGCATGATCTGACCAGGTACTTGCGAACGGTGTTCTGCAAGTCGCCCCAGCCATCGATCTGACGCCAGAAGGCCATTTCAAGCCGTGTTGCGTCGGCATAGTCATAGTTATTCGCATATGGCGGCGACGTCACGATAAGGCTCGCCCATCCGTCGGGAATCGAAGCGCAGTCGCGTGCATCCTCGTGGTATAGCCGCGCCTGCGGCCCATGAACTTGGCGCTGGCGCGTCGCCATATCGGTGCTCATAAGGTGAACCTTGGCTTGAAACGCGTCGTACGGGTCAACCGTCTTTGCCTTGCTCTTGCTCGGCAGCACGTACTGCCATTGCGCCGTTCCCACCGGGGAGCAATCCCTCAGGATCGATCCCAGCGTCAGCCACGCGAGTTCAGAGAGGGGGGAATCATCCGCGATGGCCTCCCAGGCGCGTCTCAGGGTGTCCAGCCGCTGAAGCTTTTCGGGGGGAAAGCACTTTTGAATGAGGTTTGGATAACCCTCGGTGGTTCCGCCGGCACGCCTGGCTTGCCCCAGTATCCGCAGCGCATAGTCTCGGAATGACCTTGCATCTTCGCGCCAGTGAAGCTTCGCATGAGCGACACGGGCCACAAAAGGGTGCGCCTCTACCCCAACCGCCTCCGCGTCGCACCATTCACCCTCCAACAGAACCGTGCCGCACCCGGCGAACGGATCGAGGACTGTCGTGCCGCCTTTGCTCTGTTGCCGTTCGATCAGCTCTCGCACCCAGAGGGCTGAGAAGCCCGCGGAGTAACGGAACCATCTGTGGATTGGCAGATAGAGGTTGTCGGAGAACGTGGACGCTGTAGCGTCGTTCGTTCTCTCCACTTCTCCTGAGAACAGATCTATCTGCTGGGCGGGAGCGTGTCTCATCATCCTGACCCTTGCTGGGCAGAAGACAGAGAATGATCCGCTGAAGGTCTTATGCCGCTCGCTTGAGCGCGGCCGCGTGCTAACGAATTTTCAGCGTCGCCGAGTTCATTGTAGCTCAGCCGCACATGCGAAGTCCAGGCTGCGGGTTGGGCGGGAGCTGCAAACGGAGGAGTTCGCCTTCCGCCTCACGCGTCCAGGTCTCGCCCGGGCCGAGCTTCGCGTATACTTCTGGCAGTCGTTCGCGCAGTTCCCCTAACGATGTGAGCGGCACGCGTTCGATATGCGGGTAGATGACGACCTTTCCTGCGAATGCGCCGCTCTTCACGGCGTCAAGCCCGTCGCGAACCGCGGTGATGTCGCCGATTGCCGCGACCGACGAGTTGGGCGAAAGCTTCCCGGCCTCGGTCAGGCGCAGCGTGTACTCGAGGTCCGCGATCCGCGAACCGCTGCTGCCGACCCAGCGCACCTTGCGCAGGTAAACGTCGGAGAGGTTGAGCGTCGCCATAGTGCCGCGCGCCAGCCCGGCGAAGATGTTGAGCGAACCGTTGGCCGAGAGGTAAGCCGCCGCTTGCTCGATAAGGGCAGGCACCGGCGCGAGCACCACGATATCGGAGAATCCGTCCGGCGCGGCGCGGCGAAGCTCAGCATCAAGCGCGTCAGGTGACAATCGCTTCGGGTTGAGCATCATCATGAGCCCGCAGCGCTCGCCCGCCCCCGCGCGGCATTTGGCCTCGAGCGACGCCAGCCGCACGTCATCCACATCGGTCGCGACGATGACTTCGGGGCCACCGGGCCGCGCCGCAGCTCGCTGCACGTGCATCTGCCCCAAGGGCCCGCCCGCGCCGATGAACCACGCCGGCCCGCGTGCCAGCTCGCTCTCGCGAACCGCGTAAGAATCCGCGATATCAGGGCCCGGCCCGCCAACGTAATCGGTGCCGTCGTAATGGATGCGGCCCACGTCAATGCGCAGCGCGGGCGAGAGCGGCGTGGTCGATACGATGTTCATGACGCCGCCGATGGCGAGGTACTTCGCGGCCGCTTCGATCAGATCCGCATCGTTCGACCCCAGCACGACGATGTCGTCGAAGCCGTGCGGCGCGTGGGCGGCTTTGAGCGCCGCGATCGCTTCAGCATCCGGTGCCTGCGCCGCCACGATGGGGATGCTCAGCTCCCGCGCGCGCCCTCGCAGCCAATCGCCGAACTTGCCCGCGAGATTGGCCGCGACGATCCTGGCGGGGGCCGCGCCCGCCTCCAAGCCGCGACTGAGGACGTACTCATCGAATCGTCCATCCGCCAGGCCCACGAACAGCGCGACCCCGCCCGGCTTCACTCCGCCGCGCGGCTTGATGCGATACGACGCCTCGACGCAGGCCCAGGGCTCGGTGAGCGCGGCCTCCGCGTACCCGATGTCGCTGCGCACGGGGATGAGGTAGCACCCCTCGTCGCCGTCAATGATGCGCTCGCCGACGATGCCGTATTGGGTCATGCCGCCGGCCAACGCATAGCCGTAGGCTCGCGCCTCGCCGTGGTAGATTGCGTCCGCCTGAACGATGTAGCGCTCGCCGACGCGGAAGCGTTCGCTCAACTGCGAGCCGACCGCGATGATCGTCAGACTCACCTCGTGCCCGGGCACGACGGGGTCGGCGGCAAGATCGCGCCCGTAGACCCGCGCATGCTCCGCTCCGAGGCCGATCAGCTTGGTGTCGCTGAAGCACACGCCGAGGGCGTCAACGCGCGTCAGCACCTCCCGCGGGCCGAGCGCCGGCAGCGCCACGCGCTCGGGCTTGCCGTCGCGGCCGAACGCATCCATCCCCGCGCCGTGGAGTCGCCACGTGAGCGTTTCTGCGGGTACCGCGATGGGGCGGCGGTATGCAACAAGAGCGTCGGAAGCCCATCGGGGATTCTTCGGTCGCTGCGCTCCCTCAGAATGACATGAGTGTGGATCCGTCATCGCTTGTCACCGGTAATGTCGCGGCGGCGATAGACCTCATCGGGCCGGGTGCATATTCGCGCCACATTGTCATCGCTCAGAAATCGCGGGCCGCCGAACGCCATCGCGCCCGCGATGATGCGCGCGGTCTTGACCCAGGTGGCGATGATCGCTTCGACCTGCGCCGCGGTCGCGCCGAGCGCGATCAGTCCGTGATTCTGCATCAGCACTGATTGCGGGCTGCTGCCATGTTCCGTGATGTAGCGCTGTGTCTGCTCGCGCACCGCCCGCGCCAGCGGAACCCCCGGATCAACGTAATCAATCCACAGCGGCGAGGGGCCACAGACCACGATCTCGTCGGGGCAGATGCGTCCCGCGACCGCTTGCTTTCCTCCGTTGGCGCAGAGGATCGCGTTGACCGCGGTGGGGTGCGTGTGCCCGACGAAGTTCACGCCGTCGAGGCCGAGCAGATACGCGTGAAGCAGCGTCTCGACCGAGGGGCGACGCGGCGAAGTCGAATCGACCATCGCCTCGCGCAGGCCGCGCTCGACGTCGGCGTCGCTGAGAACCTGCCCTGCCTGCCCCGAGTTTGGTCGAGGGGAGCTGGTCGAAGGGTCCCCCGCGTCGAACATGGCGAGCACCTTATCGCGCCGGACCTGCACGAAGCCGTCGGCAGTGATGCCCTCGAGCCGCGCGCCGCTCGCCTTCACCCACATGCGGTCATCGCCGACACGGGCGGAGGTGTTTCCTTCGCCCAGGATCACGTAGTCGCGCCCGGGTTCCCCCAGAGCGCGCGACATGACGACGAGTTGATCGAGGATTGTCTGTTCGTACGTCATTCCGCCTCCGGCGCCGTTCATTCTACCTTGATGGTGGCCCGCCGACGCTGTCATTCTGAGTGCCAGCGAGGAATCCCCTGTCGGGGTTGCTGGTGGATGCAATCAAGCCCTGGTGCATCCCCGGTAGGGGATTCTTCACTGGTGCGACGCCGAGCGTCGCATTCCGGAGTGGCGCGAAACGCGCCACCGCACTCCGTTCAGAATGACATCACCCGCTCCTCCCGCGCGCCCCGCGCCTACTCCACCCCCGCCGCGAACCTGCGAATGACCATCTCGTCCACTGCAACGTGCGGCGGCAGGGATGCGATAAACACCACCGCCGGCGCGATGTCTTCCGGGCGCATCCACTCCGAGGCGTCGAACCCCGGCCGCGCCTCCGCGACCAGCCGCGTGTTGACTCCGCCCGGGCACAGCGCCGCCACGCGGACATTGTGCTCCTGAAGCTCCCACGCCAGCACCTTCGTCAGCCCCACCACGCCGAACTTGGAGGCCGTGTACGCCCCTTGATGGAAGTACGGCTTCTTGCCGGCGTTGGAGGCGATGTTGATGATGACCCCGCTGCGCCGCGCCACCATCGCCGGGGCGAACGCCTTGCAGCACAGGAAGACGCCGCGCAGGTTCACCGCCACCAGCCGGTCGAAGTCGGCGGCCGATGTCTCCAGCAGCGGCACCACCTTGAGCGCGCCGGCGTTGTTGACCAGGATGTCGACCGGGCCGAGATCGGCCGCGACCCGCTCCGCCATCCGGCGCACCTGGTCTTCGTCGGAGACATCGCACCGGATTGCCGCGCTGCGCCGCCCGAGCGCCCGGATCTCCGACGCGACGGTCTCGACGTCGCCCAGGGTGCGCGAGCAGACCGCGACGTCCGCGCCGCGCTCGGCAAAGGCCAACGCGATCGCGCGCCCGATGCCGCGCCCGGCGCCGGTGACGAGCGCAACCTTGCCGACGAAGGTCATTGCGTCAGCGTCATTCATCCGCAGAGACTCGTTGTCCACAGATTGCGCAGATTACACAGCGCGGCCCCCGGCGGGCCGCGACCAACATGTCCACAGATTGGCACAGATTCACGCAGATTCTGAAACGCAATCACACCTGACAATCTGCGGAATCCGCGAAATCCGCCTACGGCGGACAAGTTCCGCCTGCGGCGGACAAGTCTGCGGATGGATTCCCGGCGCTCACGGCTGCGCGAGCGTCATCACTGCCTTCGCGATCTTGTCCGCGCTGGGCAGGTTCTCCATCTCGAGCGACGCCGCCATCGGCGGCGGGACATCGTGCGCCGACACGATCTTCATCGGCGCCTTCAAGGCAGCCCACGCGTTGGCCTGCACCATGTACGCGACGTGCTGCGGATAGCACCCGGTCAGCGGCGCCTGCGTCACCAGCAGCAGCCGCCCCGTCTTGCGCACCGATTGCAGCACCGTCTCCAGATCCAGCGGGATCAGCGTCCGCAGGTCAATGACCTCGGCCTGGACATCCTCCGCCGCGACCACCTCCGCCGCCTCCAGCGCCAGCGACACATTGCGCGAGTACGTTACGACGGTGACATCCTCGCCTGGGCGAACCACCGCCGCCTTGCCCAGCGGCACCGTGTACTCCTGCTCCGGCACCACGCCCTTCTCGGTGTACAGCAACTGATGCTCAATGAAGATCACGGGGTTATCGTCGCGAATCGCGCTCTTCAGCAAGCCCTTGGCATCATGCGCACTCCAGGGCGCCACGACCTTGAGGCCCGGGAACATCGTCACCACCGCCTCGAGGCTCTGCGAATGCTGGCCTGCGTAGCCCTTGCCGCCACCGACCGTGGTGCGAATCACCATCGGCACCTTCGCCTTGCCGCCGAACATGTAGCGGACCTTCGCCGCCTGGTTGCCGACCTGATCCATCGCGAGCAAGATGAAATCGATGTACATCAGCTCGCCCACCGGCCGCAGCCCGGTCATCGCCGCGCCGGTCGCAGTGCCGGCGATCGCGGCTTCAGAGATTGCGGTATCGAAGACGCGCTCGCGCCCGAAGACCTCGATCAACCCGCGCGTGACCTGGAATGCCCCGCCGTAGTCGGCCACGTCCTCGCCATAGAGCACGACGCGCCGGTCGCGCAGCATCTCCTCGGTCAGCGCCTCCGCGATCGCCTGGCGGTACAGGATCTGCCCGCTGCTGTCGCGCTTGACGCGGCTCGGCTCCTTGTACGTCTTGGTTGTCGCCAGGTCGGGCGGAATGTCGTCGGAGGTGGTATCAGTGTACAGCCCTTCGTAGATGGTGGCCGGGTCGGGGTCGGGCGATTTGCCGGCTTCCTCGGTGACCTCGCTTATGGCTTGCCGCGCGCGCCGGCGGATCGCGTCGACTTCGGCCTCGCTCGCCACGCCTGCGTCGAGGATCTGCCGCCGCAGCCGATCAATGGGGTCCTGCGACCGCCACGCTTCCTCCTCCTGCTTGGTGCGGTAGGTCGTGCGCATGTCGCTGAGCGAGTGGCCCAGATACCGGTAGGTAAGGCATTCGACGAGCGCCGGGCCCTCGCCGCGCCGGCATATCTCCGCCGCCCGCGTCACCGCGTCGCGCACCGCCAGCGCGTCCATGCCGTTGACCACCTCGGCGTGCATCATCGCGTCGTTGTAGCCCGCTCCGCGCCGCGCAAGGTGATCGACCCCCGTGACCTCCCATACCTGCTGGCCGGTCATGCCGTACTGGTTGTTCTCGATCAGGAAGATGACGGGCAAGCCGCCCTTGAATTGCTTCATGGATGCGAAGTTGTAGGCCTCGTGGCAGATGCCATTGTTGGCGGCGCCGTCGCCGGTGATACACAGTGTCACGCGGCCCTGGTCGAGGAGGTGGCTCGACAGCGCGGCGCCGACGGCGATCCCGTAGCTGCCGCCGACGATGGCGTTGGCCCCGAGATGGGCGACGTTGAAATCGGCGATATGCATGCCGCCGCCGCGGCCGTGGCAGTACCCGACTTGCTTGCCGAGCAACTCGCCCATGGTTTGGAGCAGATGATGCCGCTGCGCCGCGTGCCACGCGTTCTCCGGCGGCTCGCACACGCACAGGAAGCGGCACAGGTCGTCCGGCGTCATCGTGTCGATCGCATAGGCGCCCTTGGAAATGGAATGCCCGTGGCCGCGGTGGGTGCTGGTGATGTAATCATCGGGGCGCAGCGCCGAGATGGCGCCGACGGCGACGCCCTCCTGGCCCATGGAGAGGTGCGTCGCGCCGATGAACTTGAACCCCTCGAGCGGGGCGAACTTGCCGTTCTTGAGGTCGACGATCATCTCCTCGAACGCGCGGACCGTCTCCATGCGCTCGAGCATAAGCAGGACCTGGTCGCGAGCCAGCCCGGCGGCCATCTCATCCTTGAGACTGCGCTGATAGGAGAACTCCGGGATGCTGCCGAGCTTGATTTCGCCGGGCGTGAAGTCCGGGAATACCTCAACTTCCTTGACCATTCACTTCCTCCAGGGTCAATCGCCGTGCGGGGCGGTGAAATCCATCTGGGCGGCGGTCGCGGCACGGGAGATGACGCGATCCGCTGTCAGACCGCGCACAAGGAGTCCGG
>Ga0315282_10012479_pt1 | contig 12996 bp, 5 predicted proteins | sample YL17G07_20_MG_FD_203693 | JGI IMG/M metagenome (GOLD analysis project Ga0315282, IMG submission 203693) | Sediment microbial communities from Yellowstone Lake, YNP, Wyoming, USA - YL17G07_20 | ecosystem: Environmental > Aquatic > Freshwater > Lake > Sediment | place: USA: Wyoming | collected...
TCGAGAGCCCACTTGCCATAGAGCGACTCCGGATGCTTCTCGGCAAATTTCTCCAGGTCGGCCGCATACGCTGCGCTCTTGTTGCGGCTCAACGCATCCAGCAGTTGGCGGTAGTTCGCGCCGAGTTTCAGCTCCATCTTCCACGCATCCTGGCGCAATCCCTCTTCGAACCGTGCGATCTTCTCCTTGAAGCCGTCCAGGAGCCCGAATTTCGTCCGCATCTTCGCGAGTTCTGCGTCCAGCCTGAAAATGTCCCCCTGTTTCTCCAAGGCCTCCAGCTCAAGGACGTCGCGCTGCGCTTGAGCATCGAGAAAGGCGACCATCGCGCTGGCTGCCGCCGCATCCTCACCCTTGGCGTTTTTCAGCGCGCTCGCAGCCTCGCCATAGGCCTTTTTGACGATTGCCTTGTAGGCAGCATCCAGTTTCCCCTTGAGCGCCTTCGGATTGACGCCCGGGATGCTTACCTGGATGCCCTGGATCAGAAGCTTGGGATTGCCCAGACCGAAGACGAGCGCCATCGTGCCGGTAGGATGGTAACGCGAGGCCATGTAGTAGCCGTTGTCCGCGTAGTCCCGGCCGGGAAGCAGCACGAACGAGCCATCGTGGCAACGCATCATGTTGAAAAAGGCCTTGTGGTAGTCCATAACGGTGCGCAGGATCGCGTCGTCCTCCGATGCCGCGGCCCCCAGCAGACCCCACATGATGCCCAGGTTGGAGTCCGCATGCCCGTCTGGAAGGCTTTTGTACGCCCGCTTGACGTAGCTCCGGAATTTCTCGATGTACTCCGCGGATTCGGGGAACTCCGGACTCAGCTTGTGGGCGATGATCGCGCATCCGACGCGTCCCACGTAATTGTCGCCGCCCGTTGATCTCTTGTACGCAGCCGGATCATGAATCCCGAAAGCCAGGCAGAACTCCCCGCCGTACCCCACGGCGCCCGCGGCGTTCGTGCACCGATGGTTGAACTCCAGGGACCTCTTGATGCGATCAGGGCCGGCCTCTACGCCGCACCGCCCGGCCAACTGCCAGGCAGTTATGGCAAGGAGCGTGGTGTACTGCATGGGGCCGTAACCGTTCTTGCCGACACCCGATACGTAGGGCCCATGGCCGAAGCCGCCATCGTAAAGCTGCTGGAGAGCGTCAACCTTCGCATACTCTTCCTTCTCAAGATACTTGTCGCCAGTGGGCCCCCAGACCAGAATCCGGCCCTGGTACTGAGCATTCTCGAGGGCAGTCACCAGCGCTTTGACTGTCGGCAGGACCGCGGCGTCCTTGGTCATGAGGTAGTACTCGCTGACCGTGATCAGTTGATGGGACAAGTTCCACGTCCAGGTGCCCGAACCTGGCATTTCGGTGCCCCATTTCTGAGCCATCTTCTTGCCGATGGCCTGCTGTTTCGGATCGTCGCTGGTCAGGAGCGCCAAGGTCACGGCCATGTGAGCATGCGATTGCCACACGCCTTGCGTCTCCGGATGGTCGGCGAAGTACTTCAGCGCCTTGGCGCGAAGCAATTCGGATTTCTTGCAGTTCATAGGAAACGTCGCGCTAAACGTACCGATGGGTTCCAGATCAATCTTGACTTCGAGCACCTCGGCTCCCCGGGACACATTCAGGACCAGCTTCCCATCTTTCCCCTCCGCCTTCTCGATGGCCTCCCCGAACTCCATGATCGGGCCCTCATAGCCGTGCCCACCGCCGAAGTGGTGCGGGGAAAATGGCTTGCCGAAGACGCCGGTGATCTCGTCGTCGAGTTTCAGACGACCCACCGCGGGCGAGTCCTTGAAGATGTAGCGAACGATGAACGTTTTTTCAGTGAGGACGGCCCGCGCGCCGGTGGGGCCGAGATTCACCAGGAAGCCCGGAACCTCTTTGTCGGGCGCATTATTCTCCGTCGGTCTCGTCCATCGCCCCTGGTTTTCCTTGTCTGCCACGGCATAGGCATTGGACCAGGAGAACATGGTCGCGACCAGCGTCCCCAATAGCGCCGCATTCCGTCGGCTGATCAGCATGAGCGACTCTCCCATTCACCGGACATGTCCCTCGGCTCGCAGTGCAGGACCGATAGGAACCGTCGCCGCATAACCCTCTACCTCTGCTTCCTATGCAGTATACTCCTTCCCGGGCGAAAGTGCAGTGTATGCTATCGCATGGAGTGTGAACCGGCCATTGTGGGACAACGTGGGCCGTGTACGTGAGAACAGAGTTGCTTTTCCTGTGGTGCGCGGCATGCGGAGCGGCGGCCTGCGCCGAGAAGGTTCCCGAACCGCCAAAGCCAACCGCGCACACGATTCGCGCGGTCGAGGGCTGGACCGTGCATGTGGACGACCGGCTCCTGGAGGGCGCGGATGCCGAACTCGGCGCGCGCGCCCTGCAACTGCTGGGAATGCGGCTGGCTGATATCCGAATCGTCGTTGCCCCGGACCGGCTCAAGGCGCTGCAGGAAGTACCGATCTGGCTCGACCGCACGCATGGCCGGCTCGCCGCAATGCAGTACCATCCGAACCCAGGCTGGCTGCGCGAGCACGGCTACTCGACCGACCTCGCGAAGTGCGTCCACATCCCCGACGCCGGCGGGTTCGCTGACCCGAAGCATCAGCAGCGCCAGCCATGGTGCGTCCTGCACGAGTTGGCGCATGCCTACCACGACCGCGTCCTGGGCTTCGACGACCCGAAGATCAAAGCCGCGTGGAAGCAGGCCAAGGACAGCGGACGGTACGACGCCGTCCTGCTGATTGATGGCCGGAATACCCGACACTACGCGCTGACGGACCAGAAGGAGTTCTTCGCCGAGATGTCGGAGTCGTACTTCGGGATGAACGACTTCTACCCGTTCAACCGTGCTGAACTCGCGCGTGAGAACCCGGAGGTGTACCGGTTGCTGCGCGAAGTCTGGGGACCCGTGCCGGACCCGCCGAAGGAGGCGCCCGAGATACGCCAGCCAGGGCCGTCGAAGAACGCAGGTTCGGATGCGGAATCCAAGGAGCGAAGCGGCCGGTAGGCTTCGCCGTCTTCCAGTGCCTGTGGAGGGATCATGCGGACACACGGAATGCTGATGGGGTTGGCCGCTAGAAGTTGTTGTTCTCGTCCGCCTTCTCGGCCGGCGCCCCGGGCGGGCGCGGCGGCCGCGCTGCCGGAGGCGGCTCGAACGCTCTGGCCGGCGGCGGCTTGAAACTCGGTGCAATAAAGCGCCGCTCCGCGGAGACCCAGCGGATTTCCTTCTCCGCCTCTTTGAGCCACTTCAGATAGTAGTCCACATCTTCCGGCCCGCGCATCGCCGCGCCCATGACCATGCCGCCTCCGGTGCGGGTCAGCCCCGACACGCTGAGGAACTGCGCCACGGCGTCCCGCGACTCGTCGTTGTGCGCCTTGCCGTACAGCAGCAGCACGCGCAGGCCCACGGCATCGCCGTTCTCGCAGATCGCCCGCGCCCATTCTGCGACGTGTACCTCGCCGCCGTGCAGCCCGCCGGTGATCTCCGCGAGCGTCTTCTGAAGGCTGGCATCGTCTATCTGGCCTCCAAGGTACAGGCAGGCCAGCGAGAGAGCACACCGTTCGGCCGGCGTGGCCTTGTCTGCTTCCTCATACAGCTTCCGGTACTTGGGCAGCAGCCGGGCGCGCGCTTCCTTGAGCACCTCCGCGTCAATGCCCTGCCGCACCTCCATGCCGTAGGGCGGCCCCTGCTTGCTCTTCTCCAGCCGCCCTTCGTAGCGCTCGGCCAGCAAGGAGACGGCTGCCTCGCGGTTGAGCTTCACCAAGCGGGTTTCGAGGCTGAGGTCGGCGCCGGCGGCCCACGCCGGGGTCCGGCTCGCCAGACTCGCCACAGCTTTGGCCCACGCTGGGTCTTTCGCCGCCTCGGCGTTCCCTTCGCCCAGCTTCAGCACGGCGTCCAGCAACTTCCTCGCGGCCTCCTGCTCGCCGCGCGCGGCCGCCGGGTCGCTGAACAACTCCTCCGGCTTCAGGCCGTAACGCTGCAGCGGTTCCACCACCTTGGCCACCGCCGCCATCGCCGGCGACAGCGCGCCCGTGAACCTGCTCGTGCGGCTGTCCCATTTCAGCCGCGCCTCATTGGCGTTGAGCCACTCCTCGCACAACGCCAGTTGTTCCGCGGCCGGGCCGGCCGCCCCGTCGGTGCCCTGCGTCCAGCCGCAGACGAATTGGAACTGGCCCAACGGATGGCTGCCGCCCCTGCCGGGACGGTAGCCGTCGAGGTCGCGGGCGGCGTTGATCAGCAGCAGCCGCAGGTAGCCCGTGCGATGTGTGTTGGACAGACAATACGACCACCGCGACAGCGTCCCCTCGTTCCGGCCAGCCACCCAGGTGAGCGGCGCTTTGCTCAGCAGTTCCACGACCTCTTTGCGGTCCGGCTTGCCGCCGAGGAACAGGCACTGCATGGCGGCGCGCAGGGCCGCGTCCACGTTCCCCGCCTTGCGCGCGTCGGCATACGCCCGTTCGTAGTCGGGCAGCAGCAGCGCGCCCGCATCTCGCACGACGTCCTCGTCGGGCTTCGGTTCGCCGCCAAAGAGCGAATCGGCCGCGGGTTGCTCCAGGCCGAGCGCGGCCTTGAGCACCCTCGCCCAGACCTTGACGCCCAGCTCGCGATTCAGCTTCGGCATATGCACCAGCAGCAGGCTCCGGGATTCGAAGGGGTACACGGTCCTGGCGCCCGACTGTTCGAGGACCGCCAGCAGCAGCTCCGCGACGACAGGGTCCTTGGCGGCCTCGGTACTCTGCCCCATCAGGTTCACGATGTCGCCGATGACGTGGGTCGTATCCACGTACTGCTGTGTGATGCGGTCGAGGCAGTTCACACGGTATTTCTTCTCGACGGCCCTGGCCGCGGGATACAGCGTCTCAAGCCCCGGCGGCGGGGCGTCGTACGCGAAGCGGTGGCGCTGTGGGTCCCATGTCAAGGCCGCCAGGTTCTTGTTGAGCCACTCGCGTGCCCGCGCGGCCTCGTTCTTGCCGTCAATCTTCCCTTCAAGCCGGCCCTGACCCGAAAACCGCGGTTGTGCCTGAGGCTGCGCCCACCCGAGCAACTGGTACAGTTGCGAGAGCGCGGAGGTTTCCCACGGCCGGTCCTCGGGCGTGGCCTTCGACCGCATCTCGGTGATCTGCCGCTCGGCCCAGTCCACGTAGAGCGGCAGCGCCTGCTTCACGCCGGCGGAGGCGAGCGATTCGAGGGCGCGTCCGATGATGGCGGACGCCTGCAGCGAATGGCTCTTCTCCACCGCCTCTGTTTCCGCGCCGAAAGCCTTCGCGCCTTCGGCGTCCTCCACAGCCACCAGCGCCGCGGCGATCCACAGCCGCGCCAGCGGGTTGTGCTTCGGGCCGGTCTCCTTCAGCCTGCGCACCGCGGCGGTCATGGCGGCGGAGTCAATCTTCCTGAACTCGCGCCACTGCCAGGGCGCGTTGCCGCCGTACTCCAGACCCACGCTCGCCAGCCACTCCTTCAGCCGTTTGTCCAGCAGCTTCGCGCCGGCGGCGGGCAGCAGCGTGGGAATCCTGGCGTATGCCGGTTCGACGGTGCTGCCGTTGGCGCACAGGCCCGCATCGAAGAGCAGCCATTCCATGACGGCCTCGACATGCTCGTTCTTGCGCGCCTCTTCGTTGTCTTCGCAGAGCTTGATCAGCTCCCAGAACACGTCGTGCTGTCCCGCTGCGCCGGGCTGTTTGATGCGCTCAGCCAGGTTCTCGATCTTCCATTTCTTCGCGACGGCGGAGACCGCCTTCTCCGGCGGCGCGGGAGGCTCGGGCCGCGCCGGCCGCGGGGGACGCGCATCGTCCTCGGCCGCAAGCAGTGGGAACGCCAGCGCGAGAGCAACGCTTGCCGCAGCCCCGATTCCAGACAGGAAGCGCATGGCTCACCCCTCCGTGTTGCGCTGGGGCTACACGTCCAGTTCCGTGATCTCCAGCGCGTGCTGCTCGATAAACTCGCGGCGCGCGGCGACGCCGTCGCCCATCAGAATCTTGAACATGTCGTCGGCGGCGTAGGCGTCCTCAAGCTGCACGCGCAGCAGCGTGCGCCGCGCCGGGTCCATGGTGGTTTCCCAGAGCTGCTCGGCGTTCATCTCGCCCAAGCCCTTGTAGCGCTGGACCTCGATGCCCTTCTTGCCGAGTTCGCGCACTTTCTCCAGCACGCCCGCGAGCGAGCTGACGAGGTGCTCCGCGCCGTTGTCTTCGAGCACCTTGAACTTGTACCCCGTCTCCGCGGTGGCGGCGCCGAGGTAGTCCTGCCGAGAGAAGCCGCTCTGGGCCAGCTCGCCGAAGGCGTCCGTCAGGCCCTGCGCTTCGCCCAGGTGGTGCTTCTCCGCGCCCAGTCCCGCGGCCACCAGCGTCGCCTGGCCGGTGGTGTCGTCGGCGGCCGCCAGCTCCTCGCCCTCGTCCGCATCCTCCGACTCGCCCTCGTCCCTGGCCTTGGCCTTCTTCGACGCCGTGCCCGCCGCCGCCTCTTCCGCCTCGCGGCGCGCCAGCAGCGCGTCCATCTTCTCCTTGCGGAAGCTGTCGGCGTCCTCTTCGCCGAGGAAGAAGCCCTCTTCCGTGCCGACGACCACGTGCCACTCGGGGAAGAAGCCTTCGTCTTCGAGCTTGATGAACTCCTCGAACGTGATGCCCTTGCTCTTCAGGTTCTTCCGCAACTGTTCCAGCCGCACCAGCGGCTTCAGCAGCTTCTCCAGGTCCGCGCCCTCGATCTGCGCCACGCGGCCGCTCACTTCCACGCGCGTGCCCTTCCGGCCCAGCTTCAGCAGCGACTCGTTCATCGCCTCGATCGTCGTGACGTACTCCACCGCCTTCCCGCGCTGCACGCGGAAGAGCGGCGGCTGAGCGCAGAAGATGCGGCCCTCCTCCACCAGTTGCGGCATCTGCCGGTAGAAGAACGTCAGCAGCAGCGTGCGGATGTGCGAACCGTCCACGTCGGCGTCGGTCATGATGATGATCTTGCCGTAGCGCAGCCGCTCGAACGTGAACTGCACTCCCGCCCCGCCCGCCCCGACGGCCGCGCCCGCTTTCTCGTCTGCCGCCGCGCCGCCCCCGTTCCCGCCGTTGGCCCCGTTGCCGCCGTCGCCGACGTTCGCGCCGATGGCCTGGATGAGCGCGAAGATTTCGGCGTTGGCCAGCATCTTCTCCGTGCGCGCCTTCTCGACGTTCAGCACTTTGCCGCGCAGCGGCAGGATGGCCTGCCAGCGCCGGTCGCGCCCGCTTTTGGCGCTCCCGCCCGCCGAATCGCCCTCGACCAGGAATAGCTCTGTCTCCTCCGGGTCGCGCGACTGGCAGTCCGCCAGCTTGCCCGGCAGCCCGCCGCTGGAAAACGCGCCTTTGCGCCGCGCCAGCTCGCGCGCTTTCCGCGCGGCTTCGCGCGCCTGGGCCGCCGCGTTGGCCTTGCGGCAGATGGTCTGCGCGGTCTTCGGGTTGGTCTCGCAGATTTCCTCGAGCTTCTGCCCGACGAGGCTGTTGACCAGACCCTCGACATCCGCGTTGCAGAGCCGGTACTTGTTCTGCGAATCGTATTGCGGGTCCGGGATCTTCACGGAGATGATCGCGGTCAGGCCCTCGCGCAGGTCTTCGCCGCTCACCTGCGCCTCCTTGTCCATCAGGTCATGCTCGCGCGCGTACTTGTTGAAGACGCGCGTGAGCGCGGTCTTGAAGCCCGACAGGTGCGTGCCGCCGCCGCCGGTGTTGATGTTGTTGGCGAAGCAGAAGATCTTTTCGTCGTAGCCGTCGTTGTACTGGAAGGCCACCTCGACCACGATGTTCTCCGCCTCAGCGCGGCAGGTGATCACGTCCTTGTGGATCGGCGTGCGGCCCGCGTTCAGGTGCACGACGAACGCCTTGATGCCGCCGGGGTAGTCGTAGAGCTCGTTGCGCCCGCTGCGGTCGTCCACCAGGCTGAGGCGCAGGCCGGAGTTGAGGAAGGCCATCTCGCGGAAGCGCTTGGACAGCGTCTCGAACTTGAAGTCCCCCTGCGGGAAGATCTGTGGGTCGGGCTTGAAGTGCAGCCTGGTGCCGGTCTTGGCCGAGTCGCCGATGCGCTTGACGTCCGCCACGCGCACGCCGCGGTTGTAGCGCTGCTCGAAAGTCCCGCCGTCGCGCTGCACAACGACGTGCATCCATTCGCTGAGCGCGTTGGCGCACTTCACGCCCACGCCGTGCAGGCCGCCCGACACCTTGTAGCCCTTCGTGTCGCCGAACTTGCCGCCGGCGTGCAGCTTGGTCATCACCACTTCCAGCGTGCTCATCTTCTCTTCGGAATGCTCCGCCACCGGAATGCCGCGTCCGTCGTCCTCCACGGAGATCGAGCCATCCTTGTGGATGCGAACCTTGACGTTCTTGCAGTACCCCGCCATGGCTTCGTCCACGGAGTTGTCCACGGCTTCGTACACGAGATGGTGCAGGCCGTTCTCGTTCGTGCCGCCGACATACATCCCAGGTCTGCGCCGGATTGCTTCGGGAAAGCCGAGGACTTTGATGTCGTCCGCGCCGTAACTGGCGTCGCCCTCTTGCGGCGAGGGCGCTGGTGCTGTTGTATCGCTCATTTCCGTCCCTTCGGTCGAGCCAATTGCGCAGGCGTTCCCCGGGAAAATGGGGGGGGAGGCCGCCTGTCTCTAACGCCTGTTTCTCTCTGAAAAGTGTACTGTTTCCGTGCCCTGTTTCCAGGCGTTGTGGAGCAAAGTTTCCAGTTTGCGCGGACATACTGGAGCGCATGCCCTGCAGACTACTGCGCGAGCGTCACCCGTATCTCGCGCACCTTCAGCCCCGCCGTCCGGAAGGCGTTTGTCAGGCGCTCGCGCTGGAAGCTCTCGACCTCCTGGAACAGCGCGCTGGAGTCCGCTTCGAGCGTCACCACGCCGACTCTGACGCTGGCCACGGCAACGTGCTCGGCTTGCGGCCCGAGCGTTTCGGCGATGACTTTCTGCGCCAGACGCCGGCCCTTCAGCGCCTTCTTGCCGAAGCCGTCCTTGCGGACGATCTTCTTCAGGATATCGCCGATGACTTCAGGCTTGTGGCTCGGCTGCTGTGACATGGCTGTGACCCGTGCAACGCAGACAGCAAGCTCCCGCCCGCCGTTCTCCGCCACGTTTCACGCTTGCGGTTGGGCGGCGCTTGTCTTTAGTCCTTCGGGCTGACGGGCATCAGCACGTACTGGTAATCCTGCCCTTCGCGGATCACTCCCGGCCGCGACGCGTCCTTCAATTCCAGGCGCGCCGTCTCGGTGCTGAGCACGCGGAGCGCATCCTGCAGATAGACCGGGTTGAACCCGATGTTGATCTGGTCGCCTTTGTACTCGATCTCCAGCGTCACCGCCGCCTGGCCCTTGTCCGGCGACCGCGCCTCGATGAGGCACGTGCCCGTGGACATGACCAACTGCACGGTCCGCGTTTCCTCGCTGGTCAGAAACGCCGCTTTGCGCAGCGCCTGCAGCAGCGCCTCGCGTTTGAAGGTGATCTCCTTGTCGCAGTCCTTCGGGATGACCTGCTGGTACTTCGGGAAGATGCCTTCCACCACCAGGCTCGACAACGTCTCCATGTTGGTCGCCACCACGACCGCGCGTCCGCGCACCGCCATCTGCAGGTCCTCGCCGCTCGGCACGTTGTCGCACAGCTTGCGTACTTCCTGCATCATCTTGATCGGGACGATGACGCCGTCCTCCAGGCCCGCGGCGCCTTTCATCTTTTTCTTGCAGTACGCCAGCCTGCGGCCGTCGGTGGCCACCATCTCCAGCAGTTTGTCCTTGCACTGAATGTACACGCCGTTAATAGCGTAGCGGCCCTGCTCCCGCGCCGCCGCAAAGATCGTCCGGTCAATCATCTTGGCCATCTCGGCGGCCGGCACATTCAGCACCGCGCCCTCGCCCATACCCGGCACCTCCGGGAAGTCCGAAGCCTCCTGCCCGAGCACCTCGAAGCGGTCGCGGCCTACCGTCAGCACGCCCTTGGCGCCGGTGGTCTCCAGCGTTACGATTTCCTCCGTGCATTCCTTCAGCAGGCCGGCCAGCGTGATGCACGGCAAGCACAGCGCCAACGGCGACTCAATGGACTCCGCTTTCACTTTGTAGCGCAGCCCCACCTCCATGTCGGTGGCCTGTATCTCGAGGTTGCCTTCCGCATCGCCTTTGACCAACGCGTTCTTCAGACTTGGCCTGGCGCCCCGCAGCGGCACCACCGCCGCCGCTGCCGACAATGCCGCCGTGAACGGTTCTCGCTTGACCACCACTTTCATAACAGTTGCCTCCTCGCTCGGGCCGCACCTTCATTGAAGCGCGGAAGTTTAGCGCGTCAACATGGGTCTTACTATAGGAAAAAGAGAGTTTCAACTCATCATACCTCTTCATCATATGGGTTCCTGAATGTGGGGAAGCAGCGCAAGCGCCGGCTGTCGTAGGGCGGACTTGAGTTTAGAAGCGGCAGCGCAACAGACAAAACTGTGGAAAACCTGCGGAAAGGCAGCGTCCGGGAGCCGAAGACAGTGCGACGGACGGAGCAGTGCGTGGCCACAACAGACACCGCTGCACCTGGTGAGGAGCAACGAGCGGTTGGGCATTGCAGGGCAATGGCAGGGGCAGGCGCGAGAAAGGGCGCGTCGGGCGGAAAGGGGGATAACGCAGGCGCGAGGAAGATGCGTTCAACAGCGCGGCCGAGCAGCGCGGCACACGTTTTCCACAACCGCGATGGTGTAGCACGGCGAGACTACTGCTGTGTTCTGAGCGGCCCGAGCCTGACTGCGCCGCTGTCGCTGAGGTTGTAGATAAGGAGCGTGAAGCGCGCGATGTTGTTGCGCGGCTCAAAGTTTGTGTCGTGTTCCTTCCACGGCTCCTTGCTGACGCTTGATTTCATGTCGCCAAGCGTCAAGGGGAAGCGCAGATTCCGGTTCCAGCCGGGGCGGACGAAGATCGGCCGAGTCTCGTACGCGGCGCCGTCCTTCGCAACGAACAGCAGCGAAATGTTGAGCCCGTGACCGAGTGACGAATGGAGATCGAAAACCAGGGCCTGCACCATGGAGAGATCGAACGGGCCGTAGCGCGTCGCCGCGGCCTTGAACTTGGCGCCGCCCTGGTAGTCAAGCTGGAGTTCAGTCTTGTCCTTGCCGCCTCCCGCGGCAAACTGCAGAGCGGACAGGTTGCACCAGTCCTTTTCGGCAACCCACAGCGGCTTGTTCCAGCGGTCGAGCGTCTCGCTGAAGTCGTCAAGCACGGGCAAGGCCGGACCGTTGTAGCGATAGAGCTTCTCGAACTCGGCGGACAGCGTCGGTGGCGGGGGCAGCTTGACGCCTTGCGGCCCCAGCGCGTACGCAACCAGGTTCATGCCGAAGCGCAGGGACGATTCGAGCATCTCGGCGCCGGTGAGATCTGTCAGCGACTTCATGCCGGCGTTCATGCGCGGGTCAATCACCAGCCCGTCGGCGTAGTCATTGCGGGTGTAGATAATCCCCGCGCGCTGCCCTAAAGCCGCGTCGGATACCATCACCGCCTCGATGTAATCCTGCCGGTACTTGTCCCCGGGCGGCACGCGGAAGCCCTTGTACCCGTGGCGCAGATCGTAGCACGCGGAGAAGAACTGGTGGGCTAACGACAGCCGCACCAGCTTGGACTCCGGCAGTATCTTCTCAATGCCGGCCCGGAACGCCTGGTCGCAGGCCTCGAAGTCGCTCGCGGACGAATCGTTTACCCACAACGTGCCGCCCGCGTTCAGGAACTCGCGCATGCCCGCGATCTCGGCCGGCTTGAACTCGACGGGCAGGTTGGACGTTATGAGAACCAGCCGGCAGCGCAGCAGCGCCTTCACGTCGGACAGGTCCAGCGTTGCGATGTTCATCTCCAACTCGGGGAAACCGGAGCGTTCCATGAATGCCGCGCGCAGATATTCCAGCGCGTTCGGCGACGAGTTCCAGTCGCCCGCGTGGCGCGCCAGGCCGAGGTTCAGCCGCAGCAGCCCGCCCGTGTACGGCGTCGTGATGACGCGCCGCGTCGGCTGCGTGCGGCTGCGCTGCGCGCCCGCGAGGCCGGCTGCGTTCTCGCCCTCGAGACGTTCGGACGACGGCGCGGAGTTGAGCGGCGCGGCCGCCTTCTGGGTCTTGGCGACAGGTCCGCCAGCCTGTGCCACGGCATCGCCAAGGCCGAGTCCGGCGCCAACGCCTCCGGGGCCGCCGCCCAGGAAGCCCGTCCCTCCGGCTGCTGAAGCGCGGCCGCCTTCCCCCTTGCCGCCGCCACCGGGTGTCCGGCCTCCAGTCCCGCCACCTGGGACACCGCCGGGTTGGCCTCCGGGAACGCCGCCGGGTTGGCCGCCCGGAACGCCGCCTCCGGGTCTTCCGCCTTCAGCCACGCCGCCTGTGCCAAGCCCGCCGGGCAGCAGCGGGTGATCCGTGTCGGCCCCGCCAGTTCCCCCGCCGCGCCGCGAGGAACCTGTGCCTGCGCCCTCTACGCCGCCAACCCCCCAGCCCGTGCCGCCCCAACTGCCGCGGGGCAGGCCAGCAACGGCGCCCTTGCCCGTGCCCGGTCCGGTGCCTGTGCCTCCCGGAACGCCGAAACCCGGCTCCATCCCTGTGCCGAAGCCCAAGCCCGAGAGACCCGATCCGAGCGCCGAACCGCCGCGAACCGGCGCGCCCACCGGCACGCCGACGCCATCCATGCCCGCCTTCTGTCCCGGCGCCGCGCCTGCCGCCGCCGCGCCTACCGCCGCCGTGCCGCCGCCACGAATGCCGCCGGGAATGCCACCCACGCCGCCGCCGGGGCCGGCGGCCAAGGGCTGATCATCGGCTCCCGCGCCTGTGCCCCAGCCCAGCCGTCCTGAGCCTGTGCCACCGGGGCCGGTTCCGCCCAGGCCCACGCCCCAGCCAACGCCAGCGTGGCCCAGACCGTCGAGCGGCCCGGCGCCAAGCCCCGTGCCCGTGCCGCGGCCAAGACCCCCGCGGCCGCCGTGTTCGGGAGCGGAAGCGCCTCTGCCAGTTGGTACGCCGAAGCCAAGGCCTGTGCCTGTTCCAGTCCCGAAGCCCCCCAAGCCCGTG
>Ga0315282_10012480_pt1 | contig 12995 bp, 11 predicted proteins | sample YL17G07_20_MG_FD_203693 | JGI IMG/M metagenome (GOLD analysis project Ga0315282, IMG submission 203693) | Sediment microbial communities from Yellowstone Lake, YNP, Wyoming, USA - YL17G07_20 | ecosystem: Environmental > Aquatic > Freshwater > Lake > Sediment | place: USA: Wyoming | collected...
AGATATGCGTCCACTTGTGCCCATTAATGAAAGGGATAAGTTGGGAGACTTTTTTGATTATATTTCCGATTACATTAAGAATTATCTGAGAAGGAAAAATCAATAATATCCTTTCTCAAGGGCAACGAAAAAGTTATCCCGTGTGAAGACCAAACAACTTATGGAACGTGCGGGACTCTAAGAATATAGTGAAACATAATCTAACTAAATTCTATATGAGGTCTCTGAAAAAGTATGGTAATAGAATAAAATGTCATCCCGCACTCTTTTCCTTGCTAGGCAAGCACTCGTTTCGGGATCTCCTCAGGATCATTTTGGGATCTTCAGACCCTGAGACAAGCTCAGGGTGACAGAGAAGGGCAGGGTAACATTACTTGTTTCAGGATCAGGGTGACAAAATAGGAGTTTCATGAGAGATCTTTATAAAGTTCCTTGACACGTTTCAATTTTTATTTATTTTTTCTATAATTTAACTATGAAAAAGAATAAAATCAAGATAAAGCAAAAGAAACACATTGAAAAAACTTCCAAAATTAATCTCAGATTTGTCCTCATCTTATTCTCGTTAGTGCCTGTCTTTTTCTCTGCTTTTTTTCAGGGGGGTTATTTCCCCTGGGAAACTTATCTAACTTTCCTTCTTGCGATTCCTCCTATTTTTCTATTTTTGTTTACAAAATTTAAAGCCGAAGCTCCCCAGGATGTTCTAAGGAAAAGCGGTGCCGATAAAGGTTTGTTTATTTTTCTTATAGTTACATTTGCATCTTTATTCTTCACGGTTTATTTTCATGCAACCCTTACAGAATTTTTTAAAGTTCTCGTATACCTTTCACTTTTTTATATCATTCTTAACTGTGTTGAAAATGAGAAAGATATCGGTCTTATTCTTAATTCAATCCTCAGTCTTTCATTTGTGCTTTCTTTGCTGGGCATTCTTGCAAGTATTGCCCAGAGGCTTAACTTAAGCGGGCCCTTTTTTGATTTTCTTTCAAGAAATGGTTTTACTCAGGGTGGAAGAGTCGCTTCAACACTTCAATATTCAAATACATTTGCGGCATTCATTATTCTTCCTTTCTTTATCTCGTTTTCCTATTTCATCACACAGAAAAATTTGCTGAAAAAGATTCTTTATTTAGCCTTGTCTTTGATATTTTTTATCACTTTTGCATTAACCGAATCGAGGGGTGCATTAATTGCACTTGTCATAGCAATTTTGATTTATATTCTGCTCCTTAAAGGAAAAGATAAAAAGTTCAGTCTTATTTCTTTTGCAATATTAATCGGGGCGATTCTTATAGTTGTCCTTATAAAACAAGATATTTTTCTCCCTATATTTAAGAGCTTTGCAGCGAGACTCAAAGGGTTACTTTCATTCTTTCAGGGCAAATGGGAAGAATCTCTTGGCGATAGAGTTATTATGGTAAAGGATAGTTTTCGTATTCTTAAGGATAAACCTGTTCTTGGCACGGGTAACGGTACTTATCAGTATATTTATGCAAAGTACCGCACAATTTATTTTTTCTCCAAGTTCCCTCATAGCATTTTCTTCCAGATTCTTGATGAACTTGGCATTCTTGGAGGTGCTGCATTTATTTACATGATTTTCAGTTTGTTCAAAAAAGGATTTCAAGTCGTCAGGACAAATTATACTGCAATATCAGTGGGCCTCTATGCAGGCCTTGCAGGTTTGTTTCTCCACACACTCGTTGATTTTGACTGGTCTTTGATGTTTATGCCTTTAATTTTCTTTTATCTTTTTGCTGTCCTCCTTTCAAGTGGCAAGAAAGAATATTTTGTCCTTAAGTGCCCTATAGTTGAAAGAATGCGATCAAAAAAACAGCCTGTAAAGGAGTTAAAAACTTTAGATACAGGAAAGACATTAACTAAAAGGATAAAAGTTTTGGGTATTATTTCTGCATCGATTCTTCTCATTGTCTTTTTGTTTCAGTTTCTTGGAGCTTATTTTGACTTCAGGGCAAGCGCAAGCATCGGTAAACTTCAGTGGCCCGAGACTGTTTCAATGTATAAAACTGCTGTTGCTCTTGACCCCTTAGCTTCCGAATATCATTATAACCTTGCTAATTTCAACTTCACTTATCTTGTTCCATCTGCCCCGGACCCAACGCAGTATGTTGAGGAAGCAGTTTCTCACTATGAAGCTGCAATAAAACATTGCCCAGAATTTTTCCTTTATCATTTTGAACTGGGTAAGTTATATCTTCAAACGAGTAACAACAAAGCAATGGATGAATTTATAAAAACTGTGCAACTAAACCCAATTGATTCAGGGGCTCATGCAACTCTTGGATTTGCCTACTTGAAGTTAAAAAAAGATACAAGTATGGCAAAGATTCAGCTTGAGGAAGCCCTAAGGCTTGATGATAAAAATACTGATGCGTACCTCGGATTTGGTGGCCTCTACGAAGAGCTGAAAGATCCCGACAAAGCATTAGAAAACTACCAACTTGCTGTTAAGTACGATGCAAAGAACGCTTATGCCTACTATAGGTCAGGCGTAATTTATGAGAATAAAGGAATGCTCCCGGAAGCAGTAAACAATTTGTTTTGGGCGGTAAAATACAATCCAAACCTTACAGAAGCAAAAACAGAATTTGAAAAATATGCATCGATTATTACAATTGCAAAACCACAGAATGGCGAGAGTATTAAAGTAGGTTCAACTTACGAAATAAGCTGGCTGCCGTCAAATGATAAAAATCTGGAGAGTTTTGCCATTTACCTTATACCCCCACAGGGTGATTGGATTTTATTAGATGGGAACATATCAAGCAAATCATTTAATTACACATGGCAAGTTCCAGAGAACCCTGCACCAGGAACCTACACAATTAGAATTTATGCAGTAGCCCCCAATTTTATGAAAGGTCAATTTGGTAACTGGCTTTCTTATGAGGAAGTAAAGATTTATCTTACCAAATGAATAAGGAGGTAAATAAATGGACGAACAGGAAGTTGAATTGCGTGATTACATCAAAGTGTTAGTAAAGTGGAAAAAGCTGATTATTGGACTCACAATTCTTGCAATTTTAGTCAGTGGTATATTGAGTTATTTTGTATTACCTTCTGTATATAAAGGGTCTGCTATTATTTTGCCTCCTCAAATCGGTGGAAATTTCTTAACAGGTTTTACCCCTTCAGAAATCCAGCCAATTATCACTTCAGAAATCCAGTTGATAAAGCCAGTAGAAGTCCAATCAATAATTAAAGATAGTTCTTTTTTAGCCAAAATGCAAAATAAAACTGGTATCTCTTATTCCGATTTAGCAAAAGACATTAGCGTTTCTGTTCCGCAAGGCACAAATTTTGTGAAGGCAGAATTTGAAAGTACCAACAAAGGAAATATCCAAGCCTTTTTTAATACTCTTATAGATTTATTAAATGAAACCTCTTCTTCATCTTATGAAAAGAATTTTAGTTTTCTTAAAACAAAAGTTACAGACTACGAAAATCAAGTTAAAATCCTTAACGAAGAGGAAAAAAGAATTTTAGACGAGATCGAAAGCCTTAACAAGTTTGAAGATAAGAATTATGAAATAGGTCTTCTTGTCCTTGAAAATATCTATAATTCAATTGTCAAGAATAAAGTCTCAGCGGAAAGTGAACTTAAGAACTTAAAATACCAGATGGACAATACTCATCCTTTTGTTTATTTGAGTTCTCCTTCAATTCTAGATGTACCGGTGAAGCCTAATAAAGCTCTCAATTTGGCAGTTTCAGGTGTTGCTGCGCTCTTCTTTTCAATTTTGCTTGCCTTCTTCCTCGAGTATTGGTATCGGACAAAAAGCGAAAACAAATAAAATGATATTTTTGAAATTACGTGGGAACTTGGTGTAAGAATTGTAAGCCTTAAGCAAAATAAAAGAAATTCGTTTATTTGCCCAACATAGCATAGTAAAGGAGGAGCATTGTGAAAGTTATAATTCTTGCAGGTGGAAAGGGCACAAGGCTATGGCCAATGTCGAGGGAAAAGTACTCAAAACAATTTCTCATGCTTGTAGATGACACTCCTTTAGTTGAAGCTTCTTATCAAAGAGCTTTAAAAATTGTTGGACCAGAAAATATTGGTGGAATTACTTAAGATGAGAGGAGATATGAAAGGTATAGTTTTGGCAGGTGGTACCGGTTCAAGGTTAAAGCCTTTAACAAATGTTACAAACAAGCATCTTTTACCTGTTGGAAAGTATCCAATGATTTTTTATCCAATTTATCGCTTGAAGCAAGCAGGAATAAAAGAAATCCTAATTGTGACTGGAAGAGAACACATGGGGGATGTGATTGAGCTTCTTGGTAGTGGAAGTGAATATAGTGTTGAGTTTACTTTCAAGGTACAGGATGCAGCAGGTGGTATTGCCCAGGCACTTGGTTTAGCAGAGCATTTTGTTAATGGAGATAGATGTGTTGTTGTTCTTGGTGATAATATTTTTCAGGATGATATTACTCCTTGTGTAGAGTTCTTTTCAAAGCAGAAAAGTGGTGTAAGAATTTTTTTAAAGGAAGTTACGGACCCTCAAAGATTTGGCGTTCCAGAACTTAAGGATGGTAAAATCATCTCAATTGAAGAAAAACCTAAATATCCTAAAAGCAATTTGGCAGTTACAGGTATCTATATGTATGATTCCGAAGTATTTGAAATTATCAAAACACTTAAACCTTCTTCAAGAGGGGAACTCGAGATTACCGATGTGAATAATGTTTACATCCAGCGCGGAGAACTTACTTATGATATTTTAAAAGGTTGGTGGACAGATGCAGGAACTCCTGAATCCCTATTTCGAGCAAATGAGCTTTGTAAAGATTTAGTATTGAATTTTAAAAATGGATAAGTTTAAGGTAATTGAAACTCCAATTAAAGGTCTTCTAATAATAGAAACGAAAGTGTTTAAAGATAATAGAGGTTTCTTTATTGAAAGTTATAATTTGAGAGACTTTGCAAGCCTTGGAATCAATGTCAATTTTGTGCAGGATAACCATTCTATGTCCAAGAAAGGTGTCTTAAGAGGATTGCATTTTCAACTTCAACATCCTCAAGGAAAACTTGTTCGGGTAATTTCAGGTAAAGTGTTTGATGTTGTAGTTGATCTACGGCCAGAGTCTTCAACTTTTGGTAAATGGTTTGGAGTAGAGCTTTCAGATGTAAATGGCTTGCAGTTTTACATTCCGCCTGGTTTTGCTCATGGTTTTATTTCACTTGAAGAAAATACACATTTCTTTTACAAATGTACAGACTTTTATTACCCCGAAGACGAGCTTGGAATTGTTTGGAATGACCCTTTCCTTAACATTCAATGGCCGATAGGCCATGTTAATGAAGTTATAATCTCCGATAAAGATAAAAAGTTACCATTATTTCGAGAAGTGAAAGAGTTGTTAAGTAAAGAAGAATCGTGGAGAAAGTTATGAAGGTGCTGTTAATTGGAGCAAATGGTCAGCTTGGTTACAAGTTTTGCAATTTTTTGAAAGACAAAGTAGAGCTCTCTTCATTCAGCCATAGTGAGCTTGATGTTCTTGATTTTAAAAAACTTATCAGTAAATTTTATGAAATATCTCCTGATGTTGTTATAAATTGTGCGGCTTATACCAAAGTTGATCAAGCAGAGGAAGAGGAAAGTCTTGCCTATCAAGTAAATGCTGTAGGTGCAAAAAATGTTTCGTTTGCTTCGTTTAAGATAAATGCAAAAGTTGTGTATTTCAGCACAGATTATGTTTTTGATGGAACGAAAACCTTACCATACAACGAGTTTGACAAACCTAATCCAATATCTATCTATGGTAAATCAAAACTTATAGGAGAAATTTACGCAAAGGAATTTAACCCAAACCATCTTATTTTAAGAATTTCCTGGCTTTACGGAATAAACGGCTCGAATTTTGTAAAGACCATTATAAGGCTTGCAAAGGAGAAAGGAGAATTGAGGATTGTAAATGATCAACTTGGCTCCCCAACCTATACTTTAGATGTTGTAAGACAAACTTGGAAACTTATTCAAGCAGATTGTGTTGGTCTTTATCATTCTTCGAATGTTGGGCAAACAACTTGGTTTGAATTTGTAAAAAGAATCATTGAAAAGTTAAATTTAAACACTCAAGTTATACCGATTAAAACAGAAGAGTATCCTGCTTTAGCAAAGAGACCTTTATTTTCTGTGCTTGATAATTACTTGCTTAAACTTGAAGGTAAAAGTATAATGCGAAATTGGGAAGAAGCGTTTAACGATTTTGTAAATAAATATAGAAAGGAGCTAAAGAATGTCTGATAAAACAATTCTTGTTACAGGTGGCGCAGGTTTTATTGGTTCAAATTTCATTCATTACCTTTTTAAAGAGCATCCTGACTACGGAATTGTAAACCTCGATAAGTTAACTTATGCAGGTAATCTTGAAAATCTTAAAGGAGCTGATGATAAACCTAACTATCATTTTGTAAAAGGTAACATTGCAAATAGAGAACTTATTGAGTACATTTTTGAAAAATTTAAACCAGAATATGTTGTAAATTTCGCAGCGGAATCTCATGTAGATAGAAGCATAGAAGGACCCGAAGTTTTCATAAGATCGAATGTTTATGGCACACAGGTTTTGCTCGATGTTGCAAAGGAATTCTGGCTGAAAAACAGGATATTTGATTCTGCAAGATTCCTTCAAATTAGTACTGACGAAGTTTATGGTTCTTTGCCTCTGGAAAGCACAGAAAAATTTACCGAAGAATCATCACTTAAGCCAAATAGTCCATATTCTGCCTCAAAAGCAGGAGCAGATCTTCTTTGTAGAGTATATTACATAACTTATGGAATGCCTGTATTGATTACCCGCTCCTCAAATAATTTTGGACCAAGGCAGTATCCAGAGAAATTAATTCCTTTAATTATTACCAATGCGTTACAGGGCAAACCTTTGCCAGTCTATGGAGATGGTCTCAATGTGAGGGACTGGTTATATGTTGAAGATAATTGTAGAGGTATTGATTTAGTGCTTCATAAAGGAAAAATTGGAGAGGTTTACAATATTGGTGGTGGCAATGAGTGGAAGAACATTGACCTTGTGAATTTGATTTGTGAAATCCTTGGTGAGTTAACAGAAAAACCAGTGGATGAATACAAAAAGCTTATTACCTTTGTAAAAGATAGACCTGGGCACGATAGAAGATATGCATTGAGTATTGAAAAAATAAAAAGAGAGCTGGGGTGGACTCCTACTGAAGATTTTAGGGAAAGAATGAGTAAAACCGTTAAGTGGTTTGTTGATAAATTTTCAATTGAGAATTAGGTAAGGAAAGTGATTTCAATAATTGTTGTATATAATAACACGCAGATTTTAAATGAGGTTTTATTAAAGAGTTTAAAAAACCAGACAATTAAATTTGAGTTTATTGCTCTCGATAATACTAAAGGGTATTTTAAATCAGCCGCCGAAGCGTTAAATTACGGCGGGGGAAAAGCAACTGGAAAATATATAATGTTTGCTCATCAAGATGTGGAGTTGGATTCTAATTTATGGTTGGAGAATATTGAAAAACTCTTAGATAATATACCTGACCTCGGAATCGCAGGTGTTGCTGGCATGAGTGAAAAAGGGAAAACAAACAAAGAAAAAGGAAGGGGATATATAAGTGATTGCGGCGAAATATGGCAGTGGAGCAATACTGTTCAAAAGCCGGAAGAAGTACAGACTTTAGATGAATGTCTTTTAATAGTACCTAAAACCGTATTTGAGAAATATAAGTTTGATGAAAAAACATTCGATGGTTGGCATTGCTATGGTGTGGATTATTGCCTTTCAGTCAAGCAAATGGGGTTAAAAGCTTATGTAATTCCTGCTTTTATTTATCATAGGTTCTTGAGATTAAATTCAAAAGGATTATTAGAATATCAAAAAAGATTATATAAAAAGCATCAAAAAAATTATAGAAATATTTACACGACGTCAGGAGAAATTTCTATGATAAAATCTATAGTACGAACCATGCAAACATTTTTGCGTCCTCTTTATAGGAAATTTTTTCCAGATTGGACTACAAACCTAAAAAAAGAGCTCTCTGATTGTAGCAGTGTTTTGGATTTGGGATGTGGCTATAATTCTCCTATTCAATATTGTAATGTACCCTATTCAGTTGGAGTCGAACTATTTGAACCTTATTTACAAGAAAGTCAAAAGAAACATATTTATAATCAATATATAAAAGCAGATATTAGAAAAGTTGAATTCGAGCCAAAATCATTTGATGCTATTCTATGCTCGGAAGTTCTTGAGCACTTAACAAAGGAAGAAGGATATGAATTAATTAAAAAAATGGAAGAATGGGCGAGAAAGAAAATTATCATTACAACACCGAACGGATATTTATGGCAAGATGGTTATGATAATAATTCAATGCAAGAACATAAGTCTGGCTGGAGTGTTGAAGAATTAGAAAACTTGGGATTCAATGTTTTTGGAATGAACGGGTGGAAAAAACTTAAAGGATATAAAGGCTCAATAAAATATAAACCAAAATTTTTATGGCAGAGAATATCAGATCTAACTCAAAAAATAACTTATCGTTATCCAAAATATGCATTCCAATTATTTGCTATTAAAAAATTAAAGAAGACAAAAAATGGATTTCCCTAAAGTTGCGATAATTGTCTTAAACTGGAATGGCTGGAAAGACACAATTGAGTGCTTGGAAAGTGTTTTTAGGATTGATTATCCAAATTATCAGGTAATAGTTGTAGATAACGGTTCAACAGATGACTCAGTGGAGAAGATTAAAGCTTGGTATTCTCAAAAAGGAATCATTTTAAACGAGGTTAATTTTGAACTAGGTATAAATTCAAAAATTCATAGTTCTCAGCCATCAAATTCATATATGAAAAAGAATAGTTCGGAGAATACAATTCTCAGACTTAGTGAGAACACAGGTTTTTGTTCGGGAAATAATCTTGGAATGGGGATAGCCGCTGAAAATGGAGCTGATTATTTTCTGATATTAAACAATGATACATTGGTTGAGCCTAATTTTCTTACCCCAATGGTTTCATTGGCTCAAGAAAATTTTGATATAGGCCTTGTTGGAGGGGTTATTCTTTATGCTAGAGAACCAGATAAGATTTGGTTTACCGGCGGTGCCTTTAGCAAGTTTTTAAGAGGTAGTCACAGATTACAAGGTCGACTTGTTACTGAAACAAATCTTCCGAAAATTATAGCTTCAGATTGGGTAACTGGATGTATGATGCTTATTCCAAGGAGAGTTTATAACATCATAGGTGGATTTTATGAGCCTTTCTTTATCGGTGATGAAGATATGGAATATTCATTAAGAGTTAAAGAAGCAGGTTATAGAATTTCTATTGCGACTGATTCTCGGATTTACCATAAAATAGGTAGTTCTTTTGGTATCCTAACCCCTGTTCGGTATTACTATGGGACTCGTAATCGTTTATTCATTAAAAAAATGCATCTACAGGTTAGAAAAAGGTTGCTGTTTCTTGCGTTTTTTTTCTTATCCAGAATACCCCGTTATTTTATTTTTGTATGCAGAGGACGATTGGATCTTGTTAGAGCAGGTTTTTCAGCTATTATAGACTACTTTAATAATAGGAGTGGTAAGTGGCAAAATCATGATGACTAATATGCTTGTACTAATCAGTGTTGTAGATCTTTTAATAATTGCATTTCATTGGATTTGGAGATGGGTAAGTCAAAATTCAGAATTAGGTATCTAATTTTTTCAATCATAGGGATTCTTATAGGGAGTATTTTTTCTATTATTCCGCGAAAGGATTCTGTTGGTTTTATTTTTATTTTGTTTATTTCCTGTGTATTGCTTTTTATTTCAATACGATACCCAAGCGTAGCTCAGATTTTGTTTTTAGCTTTCTTCTTGAGACTTATTCTTGTGGTTTACAGTGAGTATGTATCTTTTCTTCCTGAGTATTTAGGTTCTGACGCAGCAATGTTTGAAAGTTATGGTTGGCAATATGCCCAAAACGGTCTGTTATGGTTAATTCAAAATTTTAAGACCGGAGCGTCTTTCTACTCTTGGATTATTGGGCTTATTTATTCATTTATTGGTAGAAATCCATTTGTTATTGAGTTACTAAATGCCCTTTTTGGAGTTTTAATTGTCCTTAATGTTTATAAAATTGCTTTGTTATTATATGATAAAAGAAGTGCATATATTGGGAGCTTAATAACAGCTTTTTTCCCTTCACTTATATATTTTTCTGCCATGATTCTTCGAGAAGTGCCTATTATATACAGTTTTACGCTTGGCTTACTAATTTTTTTTCAATGGAAGAAGCTTCAAAAAGCAAAATATTTATTTTTATCGTTTATATTTTTTGCTATTTCCTTTGCATTCCATACGGGAATGCTTGTCTTTATAATTATTTTTTTATTCTTGGCTTTCAAGGATTTATTTAAGAAGTCATCGAGAAAACATGTTCGAAACAGCTCATCGAGTTTTTTAGTGCTTATTTTTATGCTGATTGTCTTTGTTGTTATGGTTAAAAGTGGGTGGGGAATGGAGAAGATCGGTTCTTTATGGGACCTTTCTCTTTCTAGGTTAGCGGAAATCGAGAAAATAGCTGCAAGAGATAGAACTGCATACCTTATAAATTTACAAATTAACTCTGTTACAGACCTTTTTTGGCAAACACCGGTAAGAGTTTTATGTTTTCTTTTTGCACCATTTGTATGGAACTTGCATTCTATTCTGGATTTAATTGGCATTTTTGATGCTATTTTATATCTTATTTTGTTTATTATAATTTTCCGATCATTCCGTTTGCTTTTTAAAGATGAAATGAACAGAAATCTTTTTTTATTTCTATTTTCTGGGATTCTCGTTTTTGCGTTAACGGTTTCAAATTATGGAACGGCACTTAGACATCGGGCAAAATTTTTGCCTCTTTTAGTCATCTTAGTAGTCGGGGGGTTTTATATAAGGCGAAAGAGTAAGGATTTACCTGGAAAAGGAAGTCAAGATGATCAGAGTTCTTAATATTATTGATTCTTTATATGCCGGGGGAGCTGAATCCCTATTAAAGAATTTTTTGGTAAAAGTTAAAGAAAACCAAGACTATCAAGTTGATGTTTGCACGCTCTATTCAAGGAATGTCTTTAAGGAAGAATTATCCAAAAATGAAATTAGAATTTTTGATTTGGGTTTAAAGTTTAAGTACAATTTTTTGGGCGTTATCAGATTGATAAAAATTATTAAATCTAACAATTACGACATTGTGCATGTGCATCTTTTCCCTGCAGATTTGTTTGGTGCCGTAGCTTCATTGTTCTTTCATAAGAATGTTAAATTTATCTTCACCGAGCATAGTGTTTTTAACAGGAGACGTTCTAACAAAATTTTCAAGTTAATTGATTTATTTACCTATAGCAGGTATTCTAAAGTTATTTGCGTAAGTGAAAAGGTGAAAGAATCTCTTGTTGCTTGGATTCCAGAAACCGATCATAAAACAGTTGTAATAAAGAATGCAGTGCCTGTTGGTGAAATAAGAGAACAAAAAGAGTATGTTTATGATATTCTTTTTGTTGGAAGCCTTAAGAAAGTAAAAGGTCTGGATGTATTTTTCGAGGCTATAAAATTATTGGAAATCAAGTATGGCAGGAAGCTAAAAGTAGGTGTAGTGGGGGATGGTAGTCTAAACAAAGAGTTAAAAGGAATTGCTGAAAGGTTAAATATTTCAGAATCTGTTGAGTTCCTGGGCGTGAGAAAGGACATTAATGATTTAATGAGAAAAAGCAAAATTTTTGTTTTACCCTCACGATGGGAAGGGTTGCCTATGGTGATACTCGAGGCAATGGCTTTGGGCATGCCGGTTGTTGCAACAAAGGTTGGAGGTATTCCTGAGGTTATTGAAGACGGTAAAGACGGTATCCTTGTTGAACCTGAAAATCCTGAAAGATTAGCCAATTCAATCTTTAGGTTGTTAGATGATGATGGACTTAGAAGTTTATTTTCCTCAAACGCTTATAGAAAAATTAAAGAAGAATATTCTATTGAAAAATATACGAAAACTTTGCTGGGTCTTTATAAGGAGTTGGTAGAATAGGGTCATGGAAAGGAAGATTGAGAAAAAAATTCTTTTTCTTGCAACGGTTGATTCACATATTTATTATTTCCATATTCCTTTTATGAAATTGTTGAGAGATATAGGCTACGAGGTAGAGGTTGCAGCCTCTAATGTTGGATTTAAAGAAAGGATTGAGAGAGAAGGTTTTAAAGTCTATAATTTACCTTTCAGTAGGAACCCGTTCAGCATATCTAATATAAAAGCGTTTTTTATGCTTTTAAGGTTAATGAAAGAAAGAAAATACATTTTGGTTCACACTCACACTCCCATTGCAAGTTTTATTGGAAGATTTGCAGCAAGAATTGCAGGAGTCCCCCGTATCGTGTATACTGTCCATGGTTTTCATTTTCATGAGCACGGAAGTAAATTTAGGAATTTCATCTATTATCGTTTAGAGAAGTTTGCAGGTAGATTTACCGATGTTTTGATAACTATTAATAAAGATGACTTTGAAATAGCGAAAGAGAAAAATATTGTCCCAAAAGGTAAGGTAGTTTATATAAAAGGGGTAGGAGTTGATACAAAGAAACTAAATCCTAAAAATGTAAGCGAAAGCGATAAAAAAGAAATAAAAGAAAAATTTTCTCTAAGTGCAGAAACCCATGTCATTACTTCTATTGGAAGATTAGAGAGAGAAAAACATTTTAAGCACCTAATAGAAGCTTTGAGAATCGTTAAAGAAAAAGAGGTAAGATTTAAATTTTTTATTGCTGGCAATGGTCCGTTATATTCTAGTTTGTTAAAAGCTGCTAAATCTTCTGGGTTAGAAAAGGAATTAGTGCTTTTGGGCTATACAAATGAGGTATCTAAAATTCTTTTTGTAACAGATATTTATGTCACTGCCTCCTCTAGAGAAGGCTTGCCTGTATCTGTCATGGAAGCAATGGCAATGGAAAGGCCAATTGTTGC
>Ga0315282_10012481_pt1 | contig 12994 bp, 6 predicted proteins | sample YL17G07_20_MG_FD_203693 | JGI IMG/M metagenome (GOLD analysis project Ga0315282, IMG submission 203693) | Sediment microbial communities from Yellowstone Lake, YNP, Wyoming, USA - YL17G07_20 | ecosystem: Environmental > Aquatic > Freshwater > Lake > Sediment | place: USA: Wyoming | collected...
CCTGGGTGTCGGTGGCGGTGGCGGTGAGGGTGTGGGTGTGGTCGAGTTTTTTGCTGAGGATCCAGGTCCAGGTGTAGGGTGGGAGGCGGTCGGTTTTTCGGGTGATGCCGTCGACGGTGAAGATGACTTTGGTGATGCGGGAGTGATTGTTGTAGTCGACGGCGATGGCTCTGATGAGCTGCGGTCCGAGCAGGATGGTCTGTGGGCTGCGGATGAGTCTGAGGCCGAGGAGGTAGAGGGAGGTGTGTTCGGTGTGGGTGGGACGCTGGATGAGGATGCTGGGGCCGTCAGGGTTGTACGGGATGATCAGGGGAGCATTATCAGTATTGGAGTTGTTGTAGAGGTGGTAGGGTCGTCGTCCGATGTAGTCGTGGTTCCAGTCACGGGCGTGGTAGTCGTTCCAGTAGTTGCCCTGGGTGGTGGTGTTGAAGGTGCAGGTGTTGTAGTAGTCCCAGGCCTGGATGTGGTTGTCGATGAAGTTGTTGAGGTACACGTAATTTGTACTATGAGAGATGCTGTAGAACCCGGCACGGTCTTCGGCACCGTAGCCGTTATGGAAGAGGGTCGAGCGTGTGAGCGTGTTGTGTCCGCCTTCCCAGCTGAACCAGACGCCGCCGCCGGGGTTGTCGGTGAGCGTGCAGGCGTCGATGACGTTGTAGGAGCTGTCCCAGACTTCGAGGGCGTAATCGTAAAAATCGGTGGTCCATGCGCAGTTGCTGAGGGTGCAGCGTTCGACTCGATGGTGATAGGAGTCACCGGCGAGGTGGATGCCGCGCGAGCTGCAGTTGATGATGGTGCAGTTGACGATATCGGTGTAGTCGCTGTCATCGTACAGGCAGATGCCTTCCGAGAGGTTGGTGAGGACGCAGTTGGTGATCAGGTTGTCTGGGCTGTAGACGTCCATCCCGCGGTTAGGGTTGTATGGCTCCGGCTGTCCGATGACCGTGCAGTGGTCGACGCGGCAGTTGCGGCAGCCGAGGTTGATGGAGATGCTCCGCTGTCTATTTGACACGATGCACTGTTCGATGACGCTATCGACGGTGTTGATCGTGGTGATCCCGTCGGCATAGTTGATGACGGTGCAGCCTTGGATATGGAGCCGGGCTGCCGTGTCGACGCGGATGCCTGCGTAGGTGTCGGCGGTGCGGTTACCCGTGAGCCGGCAGTCGGTGATGGAGGAGTCGTTGGCTGCCTCGACCCAGATCTCGAACTCACTTGTGTTCCGGAATCCGAGGCTTTGGAGGTGGAACTCGGTCGTGTTCACATAGAGGGTAGTGTAGACTTGGCATCCGTCGATGATGGTCGTGTTCGCGTCCTGTCCTTGGAGCGTCAGTGGCTTTCTCAGGCTCAGGTTCCCATAGTAGGTCCCGGGGTAGATGGAGATGAGGTCGCCGGCGGAGGCGTTGTCGATCGCCGCTTGCACCGAGCTGTAGTTCCCCGGCCCGGAGCCGCCCACGTACCACACCATGCCATCCCGCGTTGATTGTATCGCCGCACTGACAGACATAGACGACGTCAAGACAAGAAGCAGACATACCAGCATGCATCGCACCGATTGTTTCCCCCGGCTCATGAACTCTCGACTTTAATAACGACAATAGGATATATAAGATTACTGGCCCGAATCTCCAGGAGAGAACGATAGTTTTTTTCCTATATAAATCTTATTTAAAATAAAAAATACCACACTACCACTAATGACACTCATCATTTCCGGCAATTATTTAAATAAAAGAACCTTATATTTAATTACCTTACGCAGGGAAAGGAACCCACCCATGAAACAAATCTCGATACTCATCATCGCACTCTTCCTCACACTCACAACAACCATCCCCCAAGCCACCTCCCATATACAGCCGACCACCCCTGCCAACGCCATCACCATCCCCTCATCCCTTCTGAACGAAAACTGGACCCTACGCCAAAAAATCACCGCCTCAGACGCCTCAGGAGACAGCCTCTTCGGCGACGCCGTCGACAGCGACCACGACACCGCCATCATAGGATCATCCTGGGACAACGAAAACGGCCTCAACTCAGGATCAGCCTACATCTTCGAACACACCAACACCACAACATGGACCCAACAGACCAAACTCCTCGCACCCGACGGCGAAGCCATGGACTGGTACGGCTACGCCGTCGCCATCGACAAAGATACCGCCCTCGTCGGCGCACCCCAATACTACGACAACAAGACCGGAGCCGTCTATGTGTACACCCGGAACGGCCCCACCTGGACTTTACAGACCCAACTCCACCCGACCAACGGAACACCCTACCAGCACTTCGGCTATTCCCTCGACCTTGACGGAGACACCGCCCTCATCGGCGCCCCAGGACAAGACCAAGGGGCAGCCTACGTCTTCACCCGTAAAAACGACAACTGGACACAACAAGCCAGACTCCAACCCGACGATTTCCACGCCATCCACTTCGGCGGCGACGTCGCCCTCTACAACAACACCGCCGTCATCGGCGCATACTCGGACAACGAGAGCGGAGCAAACGCCGGAGCCGCCTATGTCTTCACCCGAACAAACAACATCTGGACCAAGCAACAAAAGATCATGGCCTCCGACACAGATGCAGGAGACGATTTCGGCACTGCAGTTTCCCTCTCTGATGACACACTCCTCGTCGGAGCCCAAGGAGCACAGACGAACGGCTACTGGTCTGGCGCCGCCTACGTCTTCACACGAACCAACGGCGCCTGGCAGCAACAAACAAAACTGACCGCAAACGACACCGAAGCAAACGACTACTTCGGCATGGACCTCTCCCTTGACCGGGACACCGCCCTCATCGGATCCGTCCACGACGCCGGCCCCGGATTCCGCTCCGGCGCCGCCTACGTCTTCACCCGCCCCAACGGCACCACCTGGGCGCAGCAGGTAGAACTCCTCGCTCCAGATACCGCAGCAGAAGACCAATTCGGCGGTGCCGTTAGCCTCGATATCAACACCGCCTTCATCGGAGCCAAGGGCAACGACCATAACAAAGGAGCAGTCTACGTCTTCACCCGACCACCTGTCCTCAACCTCACCATCACCGGCGGCCTTGACATCACCGTCACCATTCAAAACACCGGACACACCGACATCAGCGACGTCGAATGGCAGATTCACATCGCCGGGGGATTCTTTAAAAGGATTAACAAAACCATGATGGGAACCATCGCGATTCCCGCTGGCGAATCACGATCTGTGGGCACCGGACTCCTCTTTGGCCTCGGACCCATCACGATCACCGCGTCCGCCGACGACGTCACCATACAAAAAACAGGGATACAACTCCTCGTCTGTACCCTATTGAAAGACACCAAGTAGAGCCACGAGATTCACTTCAAAGAAGGACGAAGAACAAGGCCCAACAAGACCGCTCTCTTTCAACGTCCGGAAGATTAAAACTGCAGGACTAAAAAAAGACTATTACGTTACTTCCCGGATCATCGCCAGGATCTGCGAGTCCTTGAACCCCCGCTGCTGCATCGCACCGGACGGGCACGCGCTCACGCACGTCCCGCAGCCCTGACAGAGGCCCTCATTGACCTTCGCCGTGATCACGGTTTTCCCGTCCACGGTTTCCTCCACCGACTCGATTGCATTGTACGGACAGACCGGGATGCAGATCTTACAGCCGCTGCACAGCTCCTTGGTGACCACCGCGGTGTTCGGCTCCGCCAGCAGCATCGGCTGCGCCAGGATCGTCGCCGCACGGGCAGCAGCGGCCTGCGCCTGATACACCGACTCGCTGATGAACTTAGGCATATGGCAGCTCCCCGCGAGGAAGACCCCGCGGGTCGCGAAATCCACGGGCCGCAGCTTCACATGCGCCTCCAAGAAGAACCCGTCATCGTTCACCGGAACCTTCAACAGCTTCCCGATATCCCGGTTCTCCGCGTTCGGCACAAGCCCCGTCGACAACACCAAGAAATCAGCAGGAATCTTCAACGTCTGCCGCAACATCGGCTCCCAGACCGTCACCACCAACCCACCCTTGTTCTCCACCTCCGGCTTCTTCTCCACGGTGTACTGAAGGAACACGACGCCCTGCTCCCGCGCCAGCTTATAATACTTCTCCCGGAACCCATACGTCATCAGATCCCGGTACAGGATGTAGACCTCGGCCCTCGGCTGCAGCTCCTTAATCCGCAGCGCGTTCTTCACCGCATGCATACAGCAAATCCGACTACAATACGGCCGCTTCTCATCCCGGTTCTCCACACACTGCACCATCACAAAACTCTGACCTGAGACGATGTCCTGCGAGCCACTGCCTGCAAGTTTCTTCTCAAGCTCCGACTGCGTCACCACCCGCGGATCCTCCCCGTAATGATACGACAGTGGTTTGTACTCCGATGCGCCGACCGCGACCACGACAACCCCATGCTTGAACGGCACCTTCTCCTTCCCCACCGCAATCACGGACTCGTAGTTCCCCACATAGCCTTTCAGACTGCTCAGCTGCGCCGACGTATACACCTTCACCCGCGGATGCGAACTGACCGCCGCGACCAACCCTTTGGTCAGCTTCGGCACATCCAAGCCATCAACCGTATGAACAATCGAATTCAGGAACCCGCCAAGCCGTGGCTCCCGCTCCACCAGGACCGTCTCATAGCCCTGATCAGCAAGCGACAGCGCCGCCGTCATCCCCGCGACCCCACCACCCAAGACAAGCGCGCTCTGCGTCACCGGGATCTTCGTCTCACTGATCGGCTGCAGCAGCCGGGCCTTGGCCACGGTCATCCGTAGCAGCTGCTCCGCCTTCTCCGTCGCCCGTTGCGGCTGATCCATATGCACCCAGGAGCACTGCTCCCGGATGTTCGTCATCTCAAGTAAGAACGGATTCAACTGCGCATCACGTAGGCTCTTCTGGAACAACGGCTCATGCGTCCGCGGCGTACACGCCGCGACCACGACCCGGTTCAATTTGTGAGTCTGAATCGCGGAGACGATCTTCTTCTGCGTATCCTGCGAGCACGTGTACAGGTTCGCATCCACGAACCCCACGTTCGACAGCCCGGAGACATACTTCACCAGCCGCGGGACATCCAAATACCCGCCGATGTTGATGCCGCAATGACAGATGAATACCCCGACCCGAGGTTCTTCGTTGGAGACGTCGCGCTCCGGGGGATACACCTTCTCCTTGACCAATGAGCCTTTCGCATCTTTGAGGAGCGCGGCCGCGTTCGCCGCCGCCGCAGAGGCCTGCATCACGGACTCCGGGATCGCCTGTGGCTCCAAGAACGAGCCCACCGCGAACACCCCGGGCTTCACCACGACAGGGGCCTCAGGGCTCGTCGCCACGAACCCGAACTCGTTCGCATCGATCCCCAACCGAATAAGCAGCTCATTCTGATGCTCCTTGACGCCGCACAGGCCCACGGACAGGACGACGAGATCGAACCGCTCCTTCTGCAGCTCCCCACTGTCATCCTCATACGTAATTGTCAAATCCTTCGAAGCGGGGTCCTCGACGATATCGGAGATCCGCGACCGGACATACCGCAGTCCATGCTCCTGCCGCGCACGATCGATGTACTTGTCGAAGTCCTTCCCGTACGACCGCACGTCGATGTAGAACACGGTCGGTTCGATGTCCGCGGCATGCTCTTTGGCGATCACCGCCTCCTTCGCGGTGTACATGCAGCACATCGCCGAGCAATACTCATGGTTCACGGACGCATCACGCGAGCCCACGCAGTGCACCCACGCGACCTTCTTCGGATGCCGCTGGTCGCTGGGCCGCAGGATCTTCCCCTGGAATGGACCCGAGGCAGACAACACGCGCTCGAACTCCACGCTCGTCAACACGTTCTTGTAGCGACGGTACCCGAACTCCGGCTTCACTACCGGATCAAATGGCTGCGCGCCCGCCGCAAGGATCACCGCACCGACCTGCAGCGACAAATCCTTGGGCTTCTGCGAATGGTCGATCGCGCCAGGCTTGCATTCCTTGTCGCAGCGGCCGCACTCCACGCACCGCCGCTTCCCGTCGCCGACCTTGTCGATGACATAGCCGTTGGGGATCGCCTGGGGGAACGGCTTGTAGATCGCCTTCCGCTTCGCCAGCCCATATTCAAAGGCATTCGGGAGTGAGACCGGGCAGACGGCCTCACAGCTCCCGCATGAGGTGCATTTCTCGAGGTCCACGAACCGAGGGTTCTGCACGACCTTGACGGTGAAGTTCCCCGGTGTCCCTTCGATTCCTTGCACCTCGGCTAACGTGAGTAACTCGATGTTCGGGTGCCGGGCGCAGTCCACGAGCTTGGGCGACAGGATGCACATGGAGCAGTCGTTCGTCGGGAACGTCTTGTCCAGCTGCGCCATCACCCCGCCGATCGACGGGGACTTCTCCAGCAGATAGACCTTGAAGCCCATGTCCGCGAGATCAAGGGCGGCCTGCACGCCGGCGATCCCGCCGCCGACGACCGCGACCGCGCCGACCACCTCAGGCTTTTTTGCCATGCTCCTCCTTTGCTGGTGTCGATGGTCGCGTATGGCCTTCGCGCTCCGCGATTGTCTTGATCGCCTTCATGAGCTTCGGAATCTCGACGCCCTGGGGGCACTGCGTGAAGCAGCGGTGATGCGAACTGCAGATCTCCACGAACCGGTTCTCGTACACCGGCTCCTTCATTCCCAGGACGACGTTCTTGATGACGCGCCGCGGCGAATACAGGCTGTCCAGCTCCCGCTCCGGGCAGCCCGCGGTGCAGGTGCCGCAGCTGAAGCATTCGTAGAGGTTCTTGCCCTCCTTGGAGCCCGCGACCGCGTACTTGAAGCTGGGGTCCATGGCGGTCTTACGCGGGGCGCCGGTGTCGTCCTCGATGCGCTCGTCGACCAGCCGCTGGTTGCGGACCGCGTTCATGACCTCCTTGACGTTGACCTTCTGCGGGCATTTCTCCAGGCAGCGATAGTGGGCGCTGCAGATCCAGACGAACTCACTGCTATAGACCTCGTCTTTGAGCCCGAGGGTTGCCTTGCGGATGACAACGCGCGCGTTCCACTCCGGGTGCACGTCCATCTCCGGGCAGCGGGCGGTGCAGGCGCCGCAGGCGAAGCACTTCAGGATGCCCTCCCCGCCTTCCTCGGCGGCGATGGCGAACTTGAAGCCTGGGTCAATGCTGCGGGAGTCGATCGTGGTCATTATTTTTCTCCGACTTCGGTGAACTCATCCTCCCGGTAGACGACCATGGGGACCTTCTCGTCCTTGGTCTTCCCCGGGTGGTACTCGAAGGTCTTCTGGGTCTGGTCCGCGACCTTGATGAACACATCCATCAGGGGGATGCTGTTGGGGCAGGCCTGCTCGCACAGCCCGCATTGGACGCAGGAGAGGATCATGTGGTTCATCCGCCCGAGCTGGAAGAGGACGCTGTCCGTCGGCATCTTGTAGAGTCCTTTCGCCTCGGCCTTGCGGACGTACTTGTACGCCTCCTGGTCGAAGACCGCGCTGTCGTAGAGGCATTCCTTGCAGTAGCAGATCGGGCAGGCGACACGGCAGTTATGGCAGTTGACGCAGGTCTCGAAGAACGCGGCGAGCGCGTCGATGCCCTGGATACCGGCTTTTTCCTTCACGAAGGCGGCATGCTTCTTGCTCTGGGCCTCGTGGAGGTCTTTGACTGCCTTCTCCCGGTGGGTGTTCTCATGGCCATTCGGTAGCTTGAGGTCTTCGAGGAGCTTCTTGCCCGCGTCCGTGTGTGCTTCTATGAGGAGTTCCTTGTCGACGTCCATGCCGAAGAGTCCGATGGTGATGTCGCTGTTAACGGGGGCGGGGTCCAGACAGACGCGGCAGGAGGTCCGTAGGTACTTCTCTGCATCCCCGGTTTTCTTCGTGAACGCCTCGAGGAGGAATTTCGTGGGTGCCTGTTTCTCCGGGAAACTGGTGTAGGTGGTGAGAGGGAAGGTGCCGAGGCAGTCCACCCCGATGATAATGAGGTTGTCGAGCCTCGCCTGGTTCAGCTTCGCCAGCTCGATGAGCGCCTTGATCTGGCAGGAGCGCATGACGACGCCGATGGGTTTGGCCGGCGCCTGGACCTTGGTCATATGGGAGAGGATCTTCGCGGTCGACGAGGGCATGACCGGGGCGAGGACGTCTGCATGCAGCTTCTTCGGATCCGAGATAAGTACGGGGAACGGCGTCTTCTTCGACGGGGTCGCCTGCGGCACGAGGAGCGCCGCGACCTTCTTTGAGGAAAGGAGGGTTGTGAGGAAGTCGTTGACCGCGTCGTTGACGTGGCCTTCCTTGACCGTGAGCGTATGCGTGGTCATGGTGGTCAGACCTCCCAGTGTGTGCCGATGGGGCTTGGCCCCAGTTTCTTGATCGCCTGGGTCATCTCAGTCATGGTGTCCGCGAACTTCTGGCCTTCGGAGGCGGAGATCCAGCGCAGCCAGACCCGCTCCTTCTCGATTCCGAGGGTTTCGAGGATGTCTTGGAGGAGGACCATGCGGCGGCGGGCCTTGTAGTTGCCGTCGATGTAGTGGCAGTCGCCGGGATGGCAGCCGCCGATGAACACCCCGTCCGCACCCTCCATGAGCGCGCGGAGGATGTACATGGAGTCCACGGCCCCGCTGCACATCACGCGGATGATCCGCACGTTGGGTGGGTACTGGATGCGGCTGGTGCCGGCGAGGTCCGCGCCCGCGTAGCTGCACCAGTTGCAGAGGAACCCGACGATCTTGGGTTCGAACTCCTTGGCTTCTTTGGCTTCTTCGCTCATGTGTTTTCCTCCAGGCAGGCATCAATCATAGAGAGAATCTGACGTTTGGTGAAGGTGTGCTGCTGCGAGGTTCCGCTGGGGCAGACGACGGCGCAGGCGCCGCAGCCCTGGCAGAGGATCTCGTTGACGGTCGCGATCTGCTTGTCCTCATCGTACGTGATCGCGTCGTAGGGGCAGACCTCGACGCAGAGCTGGCAGCCAGCGCAGTTCCGCGACGTGATCTTCGCGATGTTCCCCTTGGTCTCTAAGAATTTCTGGGAGAGGATCGTGGCTGCACGCGCACCCGTCGCTTTGGCCTGTAAGACTGCCTCTTCGATGAACCGCGGGGAGTGCGCGAGCCCACAGACGAAGATGCCGTCCGCGGAGAAATCCACGGGTCGCAGCTTCACATGCGCCTCGCTATAGAACTTGTCAGCGGTGAGCGGGACCTTGAGCTGCTGCGCCAACGGCAGGTTATCCTCGGGTACCACCCCGGCGCTCAGCACGAGGCGGTCGGGATGGAGCACGAACTCCCTGTTCAGGATCGGCTCCCGGACCTTCACCACCAGACGACCGTCTTCGGCGGTGACTTTGGGCTCCTTGTCTTCGTCGTAGCGGACGAAGACGACGCCGGCCTTGCGCGCCTTCTGGTACAGCTGGTCCTCGCGGAACCCGTACGTGCGGATGTCCCGATAGAGGACGTAGACCGCTGCTTTCGGGTTCAGCTCGTGGAGCTTCAGCGCGTTCTTCAGCGCGTTCGCACAGCAGACCCGGCTGCAGTACGGATGGTCGTCGTTCCGTGAACCTACGCACTGGATCATCACGACCTCCGACACCTCTTTGAGGTAGGGTTTGGCGTCGTAGAGGTCTTTTTCCAGTTGCGTCTGCGTCATTACCCGCTCGTTCTTCTTGTACAGATACTCCTTGGGCTCGTACGGCAGCCCGCCGGTGGCGACTATAATGGTACCGTGGGTGATGACGGGCTGCTCCTTGTTCTTCTTCTGATTTAGGGTCGTGGAGAAGTTGCCGACGTAGCCGGTGACCTTCCCGACCGTGGTGTTCGTATAGACCTGGATCTTCGGATGTGAGGAGACGCGTTGGATCGTGCTTTTGAGGAATTCCTGCGGCTGCTCGCCGCGGATGCCCAGGTAGATGTCCCGGAGATGGCCGCCCAGCTCCGGCTCTTTTTCCACCAGCGTCACGGGGAAGTCCTGGTCCGCGATGGAGAGTGCCGCCTGCATCCCGGCGATCCCCCCTCCGATCACCAGCGCATGGCTGACGACGGGGATTTTCAGATGATGGATGGGGGACAACTCTGAGGCTTTTGCGACCGCCATCCGCACCGCGTCAATCGCTTTCTCTGTTGAACTCTGTGGTGTGTTCTTGTGCACCCATGAGTTCTGATCCCGGATGTTCGCCATCTCGAACAGATGCGGGTTGAGGCCTCCCTCACGAAGCGTATCTTGGAACAAGGGCTCATGCGTCCGCGGTGTACATGACGCGATCACAATGCGATTCAGCCCGAGTTCCTTGATCTTCTCCTTTATTTTTTCATTGGAATCCTGAGAGCACGTGTACAGGCTGTCGTCCGCGTACACGACGTTCGGTAGTCCCTTTGCATCCGCGACAACCTTCTTCACGTCGACAACGCCGCTGATGTTGATGCCGCAGTGACAGACGAACACGCCGATGCGAGGAAGTTCGTTACTCACGTTTTTTTCGGCCGGGTACACCTTTTCGGTGATCTCGCTTCCCCGCAGCGCAGCGATATCCTTTGCCGCTTCGACGGCCGCTGCCGAGGCTTGCGTCACGCTCTCTGGGATGTCCTTTGGTTCCGTGACGGTCCCTGACGCATAGATGCCCTTGCGTGAGGTTTTCACCGGGTCGTACGGATCGGTCTCGATGAACCCATACTGATTGAGGTTCACCTCGAGGATCTTGCTCATCTCGACAAGTTCTTTGCATGGCTGTAATCCCACGGACAGGACGACCATATCGTAGGATTCTCTCTGTATGGCGCCCTGCTCATCGGCGTATTGAATGACAAGGTGTTTTGTTTTCCTGTCTTGCTCAACCTGCGGGATCCGGCACCTCCGGTATACAACCCCATATTCGTCCTTCGCACGGTCATAATATTTCTCAAAATCCTTCCCGAAGGACCGCATGTCCATGAAATAGATATGGGTGTCAACCCCGGGGAGGTGTTCCTTTGCAATGATCGCCTCTTTGGTGGCGTACATACAGCAGACGGACGAGCAATACCGACGATCGCAGCTTTCATCACGGGAGCCGACGCACTGCAACCACGCGATTTTTTTCGGTTTTTTCCCGTCGGAGATACGAGCAAGATGTCCCTGGTAGGGACCTGAGGACGACAGCATCCGTTCGAACTCGATGCTGGTCAGCACATTCGGATAGACGCGATATCCGTAGCTGTCACCCTTCGGTGGCTCGTATTTCTCAAACCCAGGGGAGATGATCACGGCGCCAACGCCGACCGTGACCTCCCGGTCTTTCTGATCGTAGCTCAAGGCTTTTTTCTCACAGAAGTTCTCGCAGGACTTGCAGGTCCCGTTGAGGGCATACATGCATGCCTCTTTGTCGATGACGGGGATGTTCGGTATCGCCTGAGGGAACTGGATGTAGACGGCGCCTCGTTGCGCCATGCCTGCGTCAAACTCACTCGTGAGCGGCACTGGTGTATTGGAGGAGAGCTCCTCAAGATGGATGCATTGGGTCGGGCAGACGAACGCGCATGCGCCGCAGGTCACGCATACCGGCGAATGTTCATCGAAGGGCGGCGTGACTGACCGTTTTGCACCACGGTTGGCAAACCCGAGCGCCCTCACCCCCATGACCTCATCGCAGACCCTCACGCACAGGCCGCAGAGGATGCATTTGTCCTCCGGGTCACTATAGGTCTTAAACCTGGTCTTTTGTACCCCTAGTTTCTGGGCAAGCTCCTTGAGAGGCTCCGAGGTTGGACAGCGGGCAAGATACAGCTCCATGAGCAGTTTTCGTCCCTGCGAAACGCGTGGCGTGTCCGTGGCAACCACCATTCCTTCTCTGACGGGAACGCTACAGGATGCGGTGAGCGTTGTCTTTCCTTTCTGGGTGACCTCCACGATGCAGAGACGGCAGGAGCTATACGGTGCTATGGACGGATGATTGCAAAGGGTCGGGATGAAGATGTTATTCTTTTTGCAGACATCAAGCACGGTGTCCTCTGGGGATGCCTCGTACTGCTTTGAGTCGATCGTGACGAGTACCATCATTGCACCTCCAGAGCATCGAACTTGCAGGAATCATAACAGATCCCGCATTTGATGCAGGTCTTCTGATCAATGACATGGGTTTGTTTCGGTGCACCGGTCACGGCGCCCACCGGGCATCGTTTCGCGCAGAGTTGGCAGCCGGTGCATTTCGCTTCGACCACTCGATACGTGATCAAGGATTTGCACACGTGGGCCGGGCATCGTTTCTCCTTGATGTGTGCCTCGTACTCGCCTCTGAAATACCGCAGGGTGGTGAGGATGGGGTTCGGGGCGGTGACCCCGAGCTGGCATAACGAGGCGTCCTTCACGATCTGGGTGAGCTCTTCTAAGAGTGCGAGATCTGCAGCGGTCCCCCGTCCCCCCGTGATATCGGAAAGGATCCCGTGCATCTGCACGAGGCCTTCACGGCAGGGGGTGCATTTCCCGCAGGATTCATTTTTCAGGAAGTTCACGAAATATTTTGCGACATCGACCATGCAGGTGTTCTCGTCCATCACGATCATGCCGCCGGAGCCCATCATCGCCCCGGATTCCGTGAGGCTATCGTAATCAATAGGGTGATCCAGGTGTTCCTCCGGGATGCAGCCGCCGGAAGGTCCGCCGATCTGTACTGCCTTGAATTTCTTTCCGTCCTTAATACCGCCTCCCATGTCGTAGACGATCTCACGGATCGTTGTCCCCATGGGTACCTCGACAAGACCGGTGTTGTTGACCTTGCCGACGATGGAGAATATCTTGGTGCCCTTGCTCCCCTCGGTTCCGATTTTTTTGTACCATTCAGCACCATTCTTGATGATGACAGGCACGTTCGCCCATGTCTCGACGTTGTTCAGAACCGTTGGCCGTTCGAAGAGCCCTTTTGTCGTACTATGGATGTGCTTCACTCGTGGTTCACCGGCTTTCCCTTCGATCGATGCCATGAGCGCGGTGGACTCCCCGCAGACGAATGCGCCGCCGCCTTTCGCGATTTTCACATGGAAGGAGAACCCGCTGTTGAGGATGTTGTCGCCAA
>Ga0315282_10012482_pt1 | contig 12994 bp, 12 predicted proteins | sample YL17G07_20_MG_FD_203693 | JGI IMG/M metagenome (GOLD analysis project Ga0315282, IMG submission 203693) | Sediment microbial communities from Yellowstone Lake, YNP, Wyoming, USA - YL17G07_20 | ecosystem: Environmental > Aquatic > Freshwater > Lake > Sediment | place: USA: Wyoming | collected...
AAATGAATTAAAGAACCTATAATATACTGAACTGTATTTCCTTTTCACGGGAGGGAAAAATGCCTAAACGCTTCAGGATCCTGCTCTCCACCCTCGTGCTGGGAACCCTGCTGCTCTCAGCCTGCCTGCCTTCGTTTATCAAGCTTCCGCAGTTAGCGGCGAAGGCTACCCAGCCGCCCCAGTCCGTCGCGGCTGCCAGCGCTACTCCTGCCCCGGTTCCGCAGCCAGCCGATGTCAGCGATGCGGTCTTCAAGGATTTCAGCGCCACCCTGACGAATGAAGTTCAGGCTTACCAGGCGCCTGGCGGCGCAGTCGCGGTGGTCAAGGACGGGAAAATCGTTTATTCCTCGGCTTTTGGGGTGCGCAACACCAAGACCAAGAAACCCTTTACCTCCGATACCGTCTTTCGCATCGGGGCGGCCTCGGAATCATTTACTTCCATGATGGTTGCCGCCCAGGTGGAGAGTGGTTTGTTCACCTGGGATACCCCGGTGGCCAAGATTTACCCGGGTTTCAAGCTGGCAGACAGCGCCCAGACCCAGAGTGTCACCGTGCGCCAACTGCTCGATATGGGCACCGGCTTGGGGTCTAACCCAATCCAGCTTTATTCCGACCTGTGGACTGCCAAATACCTGTTTGGCAGCCTGGCCGACCTGGCTGCTGTACAGAACGCCGGGAATTCGACCTTTGCTTACAATCCACAGTTATTTGCTGCTGCCGGTTATCTGGGCCTGATTTCCAAGGGCACCGGATTGGCTGACCTCGAAAAAGGCTTCGCCGCAGACATTAAACAGCGCGTCTTCGACCCGATCGGCCTGCAACACACTGCCGTTTGCGATGATCCGGCAAAGGTCAGCAGCAATTATGCGGTTTCGTACGGTTACTATCTGCCCAAGGGCACCTTACAACTGCTCGAGATGCCGGACGCGCAGGTTCACGCCGGTGCGCCAGCTTTCGGCATTTGCAGTACCCTGACTGATATGGCCAATTACCTGATCGTCCAACTCAACGATGGGACAGTCCCGAGCGGAGCGAAAGTTGTCTCGGCGCAAGACCTGGCGGAAACCAGGAAACCCCTGGTGACAGTGGATGTAAACACCTCCTTTGGTATGGGTTGGATGGTCGGCAACCTGCAAGGTTCTCCGGCGCTTTACCGCTCAGGCAGCATGGATTCCTTCAAAACCGAGATGGTGCTGATCCCGCAGGATAAGTTGGGCATCCTGGTGGTTGCCAACAGCGAGTCCGGGCAGTATTTTGCTGCCGCCGTGCGGGATGACCTGCTGCGAAAAATCTACAATATCCCCACCCCATCTGCTGACCAGAACCTGGCTGCTTTCCAGGCGCACGACATCCAACTGAATACCCTGTCAGCCTCGGTTAATTCCTTCACGGTCAGCAAAAACACAGTGTCGACCTACCTGGGTAATTATGACCTGGGCTGGAAGGTTAAATTACACGATAACATGCTGTGGATGGCCCGCCCGGCCGGAAACGAGCTCGTGCTGGTCCCCGCCGACACTGGTTACATAATCGGCACCGGCAATGAGCTCAACGGTTTGTTGATGGACGTTACTTTTACAAAAGATAACGGAAAAGTCTGGCTAACCATCACCAATAAGGGAGCCGTGATCAATAAACTGAGCAAACAATAAGCATGGTTGGAACAGGCAGCAGCGATAAGCCGGAAATCATCAAAAGGTTGGGGTAAAGGTTAAGACCGCCTGCCGGAACCCCCCTTTTTCGTACAAGGACATCAGCGAATCCCGCCACGATCTACAGGCGGGATTCTGCTATCAATAACTAAACGGAAGTTTTGCACCTCCGCTTATTTTCTTAACACCGAATTAATACCCATCGCAGTATAGTCTCATTGGAATTTACCGTGGAAAGTCCCCAGATTTTGGGGTGTCATGACACCCCAAAATCTGGTAGTTCACCACGGCAAATCCCAGAGAACCGCAGTATATTGGATGGCGATTGGAGGAAATTATGATTGATATCTTGTATGTGTTACTTGTGGTTGCATTCTTTGCGGTCTGCATCTGGATGATTGACGCTTTGGAAAAGCTGAAGGAGAAATAAGAGATGTCCGCATTATATTGGATCGTAGGGATTATTGCCCTGGGATTGCTGATCTACTTATTCATTGCTTTATTAAAACCGGAGAAGTTCGGATGACCCTTTATGGCTGGCTCCAAATTATCTTATATCTTGTCGTGCTGGTGCTGCTCGCCAAACCTCTTGGATCGTTCATGGCGAAGGTTTACCAGGGCGAGCGTACATTTCTTACACCAGTCTTTGCTCCATTGGAACGGTTAACCTACCGCCTGGCCGGTATTCATCCGGAAGATGAAATGGATTGGAAAATCTACACTGCAGCCATGCTGCTATTCAGTGTGATTGGGTTTATCTTCTTATACTTGCTGCAGCGGCTCCAGGGTTTTTTATTCCTTAACCCCATGGCAATGGGTGCGGTATCCCCGGACCTTTCCTTGAACACTGCCGTCAGCTTTACCACCAACACCAACTGGCAGAGCTACGGCGGCGAGACGACGTTAAGCTACCTGACCCAGATGGTTGGCCTGACCGTCCAGAATTTTGTGTCTGCCGCGGCCGGCATGGCGATCCTGATTGCGTTCATACGCGGCTTTACTCGTCACAACACACGCAATTTAGGGAATTTCTGGGTCGACCTGACCCGCAGCACGCTGTACATCTTGCTGCCGCTGTCGATCGTGCTATCGCTGGCGCTCGTATCTCAGGGCGTCGTGCAGACGTTCTCGCCCAGCCTCACGGCCAACCTGATCCAACCGGAAGCGGGGCAAAATAATCAAACCATCCCCACCCAAATACTCGCCGTAGGGCCGGCCGCTTCTCAAATCGCTATCAAACAGCTAGGGACGAACGGAGGTGGGTTCTTCAACGTAAACTCTGCCCATCCTTTCGAAAACTCCACCCCTTTGTCGGATTTTCTGGAAATGCTGTCCATCTTGTTGATCTCCGGCGCGCTGTGCTATACCTTCGGGAAGATGGTCGGCGACACGCGCCAGGGATGGGCTTTGTTGGCTGCTATGCTGATCCTCCTGGTTACCTTGATTGTGGCCGCCTACGCAGCCGAAGCGGCCGGCAATCCAAAACTGACTGCCCTGGGCGTAGACCAGACCGCCAGCAACCTCCAACCAGGTGGCAATATGGAAGGCAAGGAGGTCCGTTTTGGGCTGGCGAACTCCTCGTTGTGGGCTACCGTCACCACAGCCGCCTCGAATGGATCGGTCAATTCGATGCATGATTCGTTTACCCCCCTGGGAGGCATGGTGCCGTTGGTGATGATGATGTTCGGTGAGGTGGTCTTCGGGGGAGTGGGTTCTGGGTTATATGGCATGTTAGTCTTCGTGATCGTGGCCGTCTTCGTGGCCGGCTTGATGGTTGGCCGAACGCCGGAATACCTGGGCAAGAAGATCGAGACCTACGAGATGAAGATGGCCTCGCTATTGATCCTGATCATGCCCCTGACCGTCCTGGGGCTGACCGCCGTAGCCGTACTCCTGAATGCCGGCCAGAGCTCTGTTTTAAACCCGGGCTCACATGGCTTCAGTGAGATCCTCTACGCTTACACATCACAGGGGAATAACAATGGCAGCGCCTTTGCTGGCCTGAACGCAAACACAGTCTTCTACAACCTCACCGGAGCGCTGGCCATGCTGATTGGTCGCTTCTGGCTGGCAGTGCCTACCCTGGCTCTGGCCGGCTCACTGGCGGCCAAGAAGAAAATCCCGACTGGCTCTGGTACGTTGCCTACGACTTCTTTACTTTTTATCGTTTGGGTGATCGGTGTGATCATCCTGGTCGGCGCTCTGAACTTCGTCCCGGCGCTGGCCCTCGGACCGATTATTGAACATCTGATTTTGATTGGGGCTTAGCTATGTCTGACTCATTAAGGAAACAAAAATCATTTAGAACAGCATTATACCGGCGGGCGATCATCGACTCCTTCATCAAGCTCGACCCGCGCGTGCAGTTGCGCAATCCGGTCATGTTCGTCGTGGAAGTCGGCAGCGTGCTGACTACCGGGTTGTGGATCCAGGCGCTGGCAGGTAAAGGCGAAGCCCCGGCAGCCTTCATCGGCGCAGTCGCCATCTGGCTGTGGTTCACCGTTTTGTTTGCCAACTTTTCCGAGGCCCTGGCGGAAGGGCGTGGAAAAGCCCAGGCCGAAGCGCTGCGGCGCACCCGTCGAGAGACGGTCGCCAAAAAGCTGCAAAAAGTACCTGCCAAAGGCGTGCACCCGCTTGAATATGCGGCTACTCCTTCGACCGCGTTACGGCAAAATGACATTTACCTGGTGGAAGCCGGGGATATTATCCCGGCTGACGGGGAAGTCGTCGAAGGGATCGCCTCGGTGGACGAAGCGGCGGTCACCGGCGAATCGGCCCCGGTCATCCGCGAATCAGGCGGCGACCGCAGCGCCGTCACCGGCGGAACGCGCATCCTGTCCGACTGGCTGGTGATCAGGGTCAGCGCCAGGCCGGGCGAGGGCTTCCTGGACCGCATGATCGCCCTGGTAGAAGGTGCCAAACGCCAAAAAACGCCTAATGAGATTGCCCTGGATATCCTCCTGGCAGCCTTCACGATCATCTTCCTGGGAGTGTGCATCACCTTATTACCCTATTCCTTGTACAGTGTGAATGTGGCCGCCGGAAAGGGTACTCCCGTAACCATCACCGTCCTGGTGGCGCTGCTGGTGTGCCTGATCCCCACCACTATCGGCGGCCTGCTTTCCGCCATCGGCATCGCCGGGATGGACCGCCTGATCCAGCGTAACGTGATTGCCCTTTCCGGGCGGGCCATCGAAGCGGCCGGAGACGTGGATGTGCTCTTGCTGGACAAAACCGGCACGATCACCATGGGTAACCGCCAGGCGGTTGAATTTATCCCGGTCGGGAAGGCCACCCCGCAAGAACTGGCGGAAACCGCCCAATTGGCCTCGTTGGCGGATGAAACCCCGGAAGGTCGCTCGATCGTCGTGCTGGCCAAGGAAAAATATGGCCTGAGGGGGCGCACGGTCAGCGCCACCGACGCAGCCCCGCAAGGCATGCATTTCATTCCATTCACCGCCAAGACGCGCATGAGCGGGGTCGATTTTGACTCCACCCACATCCGCAAGGGCTCGCCGGATGCCATATTCACCTACCTGGAAAAACTGGATGGCGGCATTACGACAGAACTGCGCAATACGGTCGATACCATCGCCCGCAACGGCGGGACTCCCCTGGTGGTGGCAAAAAACAACCAGGCGCTGGGGGTGATCCACTTGAAAGATATCGTCAAAGGCGGCCTGAAGGAACGTTTCGTACAGATGCGCAGGATGGGCATCAAGACCGTCATGATCACCGGGGATAACCCGCTGACCGCTGCGGCTATCGCCGCTGAGGCCGGGGTGGATGACTTCCTGGCCCAGGCCACCCCAGAAAATAAGCTAGCCTTGATCCGTGATTACCAGACCGGCGGGCGGCTTGTGGCGATGACTGGGGATGGCACCAACGACGCTCCGGCCCTGGCCCAGGCCGATGTGGCCGTGGCGATGAACACCGGCACGCAGCCAGCTCGGGAAGCTTCCAACATGATCGACCTGTAAAGCAACCCGACCAAGCTGATTGAGATCGTGGAAATCGGCAAGCAACTGTTGATGACGCGCGGGGCGTTGACCACCTTCAGCATTGCCAATGACGTGTCGAAATACTTTGCTATCATCCCGGCGGCTTTTGCCACGACTTACCCGCAGTTGGGCATCCTCAACATCATGCGCCTGGCCACCCCTGAGAGCGCCATTCTTTCGGCGGTAATCTTCAACGCCATTATCATCGTTATGCTGATCCCGCTGGCGCTGCGCGGCGTGCCTTACCGGGCAGTCGGCGCAGCCAAGCTGCTGCGGGATAACCTGCTGATCTACGGCGTGGGCGGGTTGATCGCCCCCTTTATTGGCATCAAGCTCATCGATATGCTCCTGGTGGCGCTCCATCTGGTTTGAGGTGGATGATGAACATTCACATTTCACCTGCGCGAGTTGCTCACGCCCTGGTATCCGTCGGGGTTGTCTTCGCCCTGACCGTGGTGATGCTTTTGATTGGCTCAAAAACCCTGGGAGAGGGCGTGATTGCTATTCTATACCTGGTGCCGATTGGTTGGTGTACGGTGCGTTGGGGACAATTGGCTGGGGTCAGTGCTGCCCTAACCGCGGCGCTGTCCTTCGATTACCTGTTCATTCCACCCTACGGAACATTCAACATCGGCAGCCTGGAGGGATGGCTGCTATTGTTCCTCTTCATTGCTATGGCTATCCTCGTTGTGGGGCGGATCCACTCGATCCTGATGGAGGAACAAGAACGCGAGCGGAAAGCCACCTTTTTGTATGAAATGGTGGCTGCTATAGCCAACCAGCCGACCCGAGAAGGGATTGCCCAGGCCATTGCAAACCAGATCCAACAAAAGTACCTGGCGGAAGGTGTGCAAGTCCATCTCACCGGAGATGGGGGAACCCAGCCATTTACCGCACGTACGAATAATGGACAGGCTTTTGTGCCACATGGTAGACCAGACCGGGTGCTTGCCATTATTTCTGGACCAGCGTTGATTGGTGAGATCGATATTTGGCAGGGGATCATTTCGTTGCCTTCCGAAGATGATCTCATGCTGCAGACGATGTTGAGGCAAACCGCTGCAGCGCTCGATCGGGTGCGAATGGCCGAAGCAAAACCACCGGATCCGAAACAAAGACCTTCTTACTCCGAAGGGAACTCGCTTGAAGCATCTCATTCTTAACAGGAACATGGAACGATTGATTGCGTTCATAAAGGATTTCGAATGTTAAAACAACTCAAACCAGCCTTAATTATCTTCTTATCGATGACTGTTCTTACCGGGATCATTTATCCGCTGGCGATCACCGGGATTGCCCAGGTGATCTTCCCGCGCCAGGCCAACGGCAGCCTGATCACTCTCAACGGGCAGGTGGTCGGTTCTAGCCTGATCGGACAGCAGTTCGACGACCCCAAGTATTTCTGGGGCCGCCTGTCGGCCACCGGCGACCACCCATATAATGCCTCTGCATCCAGCGGCTCCAATTACGGTGCCACCAATCCAGCCCTGCTGACACAGGTCGAGGCGCGTCTGAAGGCTCTCCACGACGCCGACCCGGCCAACACCCAGCCCGTCCCGGTTGACCTGGTGACCGCTTCTGGCAGCGGGCTGGACCCGGATATCAGCATCGCTGCCGCACAGTACCAGGCCTCTCGCGTCGCCCGGGTGCGCGGCCTATCATTAGATAATGTAATGGCTTTGATTAACCAACATACCCAGGGGCGTATGCTGGGCTTTCTCGGCGAGCCTCGAGTTAATGTTCTGGAGTTGAATCTGGCGTTGGATGAGCTAAAATAGAAGTATGCCAGTTGAACCTAAACGTCCCGATCCGGATGTGCTGCTGGCTCAAATAAACGAAGAAGAGCAGCAGCAAAATCGCGGCAAGCTGAAAATTTTCCTCGGCTACGTCGCCGGGGTAGGAAAAACTTTCGCCATGCTCGAGGCCGCCCACCAGCGTAAAGAAGAGGACGTGGACTTGGTGGTCGGCTATATTGAAACTCACGGGCGCAAAGAGACCGAAGCCAAGCTCGAAGGCCTGGAGGTCATCCCACGGCGTAGAATAGATTACCGCGGCGCTAACCTGACCGAGATGGATATCGACGCGGTAGTCGAGCGCCGCCCCCAACTGGTGTTAGTGGATGAGTTGGCGCATTCTAATGCGCCCGGCTCGCGCCATCCTAAGCGGTACATGGATGTGGAAGAACTGCTCAACGCCGGGATAGACGTTTATACCACGGTCAACATCCAGCACCTGGAAAGCCTGAAGGACGTCGTCCAGCAGATCACCGGCGTGGTGGTTCACGAAACCGTGCCGGACAGCCTGGTGGATAAAGCCAACGAGATCGAGCTGGTCGACCTGCCCACTGACGAGCTGATGCAGCGCCTGAGGGAAGGCAAAGTATATATACCCGACCAGGCTGCCCTCGCCTTGGAGAAGTTCTTCCGCAAAGGCAACCTGACGGCCCTGCGCGAGCTCTCCATGCGCCGCGCCGCCGAGCGGGTGGATAGCCAGATGCTCAATTATATGCAGGCGCGCGCTATCCCGGGCCCCTGGCCTGCCAGGGATCACATCCTAGTTTGTCTCAGCTCTCACCCGATGGGCGAACGCCTGGTGCGCACCGGGCGCCGGTTGGCGGATGACCTGAACGCTGAATGGTTCGTGATCTTCGTGGAGACTCCCGGGCACCTGCGCATGCCGGCCGAAAACCGCCAGCGTATGCGCGGTAATTTACGCCTGGCCGAAGAACTGGGCGCCACGGTGGTGAATGTACCGGGGGAAAATGTAGCCGAGGCGGTCATCGAATTTGCCCGCGAGCATAACATCACAAAAATCGTGGCTGGCAAACCTCTGCGCCCGCGCTGGTTTGAAGTCTTGCGCGGCACGGTCATAGACCAGATCATCCGTGAAAGCGGAAAAATCGATGTATACGTGGTCAGCGAAGAGGTCGAGCAGCCGCGCAGTGAAATCCTGAAGCCATGGTCCCCTCACCGCCCACTGATCCGCTATTTCGAAAGCCTCGGCCTGATTGCCCTGGTGAGCGCAATCAGTTATCCCCTCAGCAAATTCCTCGACCCGACCAACCTGGTGATGCTTTACCTGATGGGGGTAGTGATTGCGGCAGTTTACCTGGGCAGGGGTCCGGCCATCCTGGCTTCTATCGTCAGCGTGCTGACTTTTGACTTTTTCTTCGTCGTCCCCTATCTCAGTTTCCGGGTCAGCGATACGCAGTATCTGCTCACTTTTGCCGGCCTACTCTTGGTAGGCATCATCATCAGCAACTTTGCTGCCATGCTGCGCGACCAGATTGAAGCGCTCCAGCAAAGGAACCGGCAGACCCAGGCGGTCAACCGCTTCAGCCGTGAGCTGACCGGCGCAGTCGGATTGGAAAGAGTTTTCACCGCCATTATCGGCAATATCAGTGAGACCTTCCCAGGGGATGTGGCCATCTTTCTCCCGGCGGAAAAGGTACTGGTGAAAAGAGCCGCCACGCCTGGCTTTGAAATCAGCGAGACTGAGCTGGCAGTCGCGGATTGGTCATTCAAGAATAACCAGTCGGCGGGCTGGGCCACCGACACCCTGACTGCTTCCTCCATTCGCTACATGCCGATGATCACGGCCCGCGGCACAGTGGGTGTGTTGGGAATCAGGCCAAAGGAACCTGAAAATATTCTAACCATTGAACAGCGCATGCTCCTGGAGGGGTTTGCTAACCTGTCTGCCCTGGCGGTTGAACGCGCTTCTCTGGCGGAAACGGCTGCTCAAAGCGAGCTGCTGCAGAACAAAGAAAAGCTGCAAACGGCGCTACTGAGCTCGATCTCCCACGAGCTGCGCACCCCCCTGGCTTCGATCACCGGCGTCCTGACCAGCCTGGAAGAATCGGAAAAATCTGGCGAAGAAAAGAGCCGCTTTGATTCTGCGACCCGGCTGGAGCTGATCCAATCGGCTACCGGTCAGGCGCGGCAGCTCAACCGGCTGGTCGAAAACCTGCTCGATATGACTCGCCTCGAGGCCGGGGCGATCCATCTCAACCGTAAGCTGGCCGATATGCAGGACCTGATCGGCAGTGTGGTCAACCAGATGCAAGAACGCTTGTGCGATCACCCGCTACAAATCCACATTGCCGAAAATATCCCCCCCATATCCATGGACATCATGCTTATCGCCCAGGTACTGTCCAATTTACTGGATAATGCCTGCAAATATTCTCCGCTCGACAGCTCGATCGAAATTTGGGCACAGGTCAAGGACAACCAGGCGGTAGTCAAAGTAAGGGATTATGGCTACGGCATCCCTCTTGAAGACCTGGAGCGCGTGTTTGACAAATTTTACCGGGTGCGCCACCACACCTTGATGGTCGGGACGGGTTTGGGCCTGTCCATCTGCAAGGGTTTTATCGAGGCGCATGGCGGGCGCATCTGGGCTGAAAACAACCCCGATCGGGGTGTTACCATGACATTTACCTTACCTATCCACCTATAAAAATGCTGAGGTTCATTGGGAATTATCGTGCTGGATCAGTTCTTCCAGGGAAATCCCAAAGATCCAACGCTGAACTGGAGCGAGAATGACCGGCAGTAACTCTCGAATATTAGTGGTAGATGACGAACCTGAAATCCGGCGATTCTTACGGGCCTCTTTGAAAGCTCAACAGTACGAAGTCCTTGAAGCCAGTAACGGCACCCAGGCATTAGAGATGGTGACCCAACACTTGCCTGATTTGATCATCCTGGACCTGGGACTGCCGGATATCGATGGCGTTGAAATAACCCGGCGCATCCGCGAGTGGAGTCAGATCCCCATCATTATCCTGTCGGTGCGCGACCGCGAAAAAGACAAGATCGATGCCCTGGATGCCGGCGCAGACGATTACCTTACCAAACCTTTCGGCGTGGGTGAGCTGATGGCGCGCATGCGTGTGGTCTTACGCCGCACCTCGCCGGAGGCGCAAGAGCCTGTTTTCGCCATCAAGGGCCTTCGGGTAGACCTGCCGCGTCGCCTGGTTTCCCTGGCAGAGAAAGAAATCACCCTGACGCCGACCGAGTTTGATCTGCTGCGCGTCCTGATCCAGAACGCTGGCAAGGTGATCACCCACCGCCAGTTGATCCAGAAGGTGTGGGGCAGCGGGTATGAAGATGAATCCAGTCTGCTGCGGGTAAATATCAGCAACCTGCGTCACAAGATCGAGCCGGACCCCAACCAGCCTTATTACATCCTGACCGAGCTGGGTGTGGGATACCGCTTCAGGGAGGCCTAAGAAGTTGAAAATGAGTGAATTTGCGGATGTTGCGGGTGTGTGACACCCGCAACATCCGCAAATTCACCTTTCTTCTTAGGATGGCCGGGCAGGGAGGCCTGAGATATAATTAGCGGATGCAGATTGCTTTTCAAGGTGAGCCCGGCGCTTATTCCGAGGCAGCCGTTCTCGAACACTTCAATAACGAGGTGGTTGTTCCGGTACCCTGCGAATCCTTCGAGCAGGTCTTCGCCGCGGTCAGTGAAGGGAGGGTCGATTACGGCTTCATCCCCATCGAGAATTCACTGGCCGGCAGTATCCACCAGAATTACGACCTGCTTATGCGCAATAATTTGTGGGTGGTGGGGGAACATCACCTGCGGGTGAGCCACTGCCTGATCGGCCAGCCAGGCGCCCGCCTGGCCGGGGTCAAAAAAGTGATCAGCCATCCCCAGGCCCTGGCCCAGTGCGACGGCTACCTGCACAGGCTGCCTGGTGTAAAGACTGAGCCCGTCTATGATACCGCCGGCAGTGTGAAGATGGTCCGCGACCAGGATGATCCGGGGCTGGCTGCTATCGCCTCCCGCCGGGCAGCCCAACTGTACGGCATGCAAATCCTGGCTGAAAACATCGAGGATAACCCGGCTAATTTCACCCGCTTCCTGGTCACATCCCGCCAGCCGGTCCAGCCGGAGAAAGACGCCAAAACCTCGATCGTCTTCACCTTGAAGAATGTCCCAGGCTCGCTTTTCAGGGCCTTGAGCGCATTTGCCCTGCGCGACATCGACCTGGCCAAAATGGAGTCCCGCCCGCTGGTCGGCACGCCCTGGGAATACCTGTTTTACATCGACTTTTACGGCTCAACCCTCGACCCGGTGGTGCAGCGGGCGTTGGCTCACCTGGGGGAATATGCGTTGATGCTGCGTATCCTGGGTTCTTATCCCTATCACAAGGTTGAATCGCGCATTTCACTTGACAAGCTGGATGTTTGATGTAGAATTGAATGAATTCGATCAATAAAAACTATGTCTAAACAATCTTCCTTCCGCTATTACTATTATTACTTTTACGGCACCCAAAGCCACAGGCTGCCGGCGATGTAGTTTAAGCGGACGAGAGACCCCTCTTTCACACCAAACACGATGCCAGCGGCATCGTGTTTTTTTATTTTTCTTTCTTTTTCAGGAGGTGCTATGAGTTTACGAGGTGTGCGCGGCGCCACTACAGCCGCCCAAGACCAGCCAGAAGAAATTCTATCCGCCACGCGGGAGCTGATGGAAGCCATCTTCCGGGCCAACCCTGCATTGCAGCCGGAAGATATCGCCAGCGTGATTTTTACCACCACCGCCGACCTGCGGGCGGTCTACCCGGCCCGGGCGGCGCGTGAGTTGGGCTGGACGGATGTGCCCTTAATGTGCGCACAGGAGATCCCGGTACCGGAGGGGCTGCCGCGCTGCATCCGTGTCCTGCTGCACTGGAATACGGAGCTTCCCCAGGTTGCCATCCGGCACGTCTACCTCAGGGAAGCAGCGGGCCTTCGCCCGGATCTGCGCCCCGACCTGAATTCTTCTGCGTTTATTGGCAGTTCAGTCGCTTAGGAGAAGAGACCATGATGATTATTATGAATATCGAAGCCACCCAGGAACAGATCGATGCTGTGGTCGTACGCATCGAGGCCAATGGTTTCAAGGCTCACCTGTCGCGTGGTGAGGAACGCACGATCATTGGAGTGGTGGGGAACGACCCGATCAAGACCCGCGAGCAGTTCATCTATATGCCGGGTATCGATCGCATTGTGCCGATCTCACGCCCCTATAAAATTGCTTCGCGCGAGTTCATCCCGGAGAATACGGTTTTTCGGTTGGACGGGATCCAGATAGGCGGTGACCAGGTGGTGCTGATTGCCGGCCCCTGTGCAGTGGAGAGCCGCAGTCAGTTGCTGGAAACCGCCCTGGCGGTCAAGGAAGCCGGGGCGCAGGCCCTGCGCGGCGGCGCCTACAAACCGCGCTCGTCGCCTTACTCTTTCCAGGGGCTGGGTGAAGAGGCCCTGGAAATTCTGGCGGAGGCGCGCCAGCTCACCGGCCTGCCGGTGGTCACCGAAGTGATGGCCCCTGAAATGGTGCCCC